>Ga0194127_10003671_pt1 | contig 19445 bp, 19 predicted proteins | sample TA2KigC100mmetaG_FD_148624 | JGI IMG/M metagenome (GOLD analysis project Ga0194127, IMG submission 148624) | Freshwater microbial communities from Lake Tanganyika, Tanzania - TA2015036 Kigoma Deep Cast 100m | ecosystem: Environmental > Aquatic > Freshwater > Lake | place: Tanzania: Lake...
TGTAGGAGTTCCAATTCAGAATCGGTTCGGCGAGGAGATCATTGCTGGAACAACACGGTCTTGTAACCGAGTGCCGTAAAGAACCTGAGCAGATAGGCCTCTGCGTTCGTCTGCGCCTGTGTGAGGATCCCATCCTCCAGCGCGGCCTTGCGGATCTCATCCTCGGCTGCCTGGCGCGCCAGGGTTTCGAGGTCGACGTTGCCCTTGGTCAGGGCGCCGGTTTCCCGATCGTATACATAGGATTTGTCGTTGTCGAGCGTGGCGATGAAGATCTCCGCGGGAGGCAGGGTAACGTACAACACCCCGATGTCCAGACGCAGGTTGGTGGGCTGGATTTTTTCCATATCGATGCCGGCGATCACCACGCCGTGGGCGACGAACAGCAGCTTGTCGCCGAACAAAAAGTCGAACGAGCCCTGTCCCACCTCGGCCGTGATCACCTTCTCCACGCTGTATTGGATGGTTTCCAATCGAGCCAGGGCGCGCACTTCATTGATGTACGTCACCGGATCCGGTATGATGGTGGGCGTGGGATTGAGCAGTTGCGAGACCTGTGTCTGCAGAGCCTGATTGGCTTGATTGACCTGGTTGAACGGCTCGGTCGCGGCGGCCGCGCTCTCGCGAATGGTCTGGACGATAAAGTACACGCCGGCCGCCAGCACGATCAGGATCAGGATGGACATGATAGTATTAAACGTGTTTTTCATGGTTCCTCTTTCCGGGTTGGTTTCGAGCGGTTGATCGGGGCTCCCGTGGCAATTGCCTGCCCATGGTTGAAACCTGTCTGTTGCGGGGCGGATTCTCCCGAACTTGTCTTATTATAGCAACCTCATTATGATTGCGAGTACGAATTATCCTGTGAACAAACTGCTGATCATGGTTTCGCTCGCCATCCTGGGATGTTCCATGCCGGTTCGGTTGATACCGGAATCTCAAACCGCCTCTCCGACACCAACACAACCCACGGCTCCACCGGCTACGCCGCCCCCCACGGCAGAGCCCGGGACGGAAAAGAACCCCCTGATCCTTGCGCTTGCCCCGTCCCCCCGTCCCAGCAGCGCGATGATCGCCGCAGGGGAGGTGATCGCCTCTTTCATTGAGTCCCGCACCGGCTACCGCCTGGCGACAGTTGCGCCGCCCTCCGAGTCTGCGCTGGTGGAGGCCTTCGGTTCCAATAACGCGCACATCGCCTCACTATCCCCATTTGCCTATATGCTCGCGCGGCGCAACGGCTGGGTCACAGCCCTGCTTGGCAGTGCCCGCGACGAGCAGGCATTCTACGGCGCGCAGTTCATTGCCAACCGGGAGGAAGGCCTGACCGCCTACTTCGACCCGGTTCGCAATGAGAACACGGCCGAATCGGTGCAGGCCTTGAAGCAATTCGAGGGAAAGAAACCGTGCTGGAGCGATGCAGCCTCCCCTTCGGGCTATGTGGTTCCCCTTGGATTATTGAACCAGGCGCAGGTCGCGACGCGCAGCGGAGCCATCCTGCGAGGGCAGCCCAGCGTGGTGCGAGCCGTGTATGCGCAGGATATCTGTGATTTTGGGGCCACGTTCATCGATGCCCGCCAGTCCCCCGCGCTCGAATCGGATTACCCGGATGTGCTTGACCGGGTGATCGTCATCTGGCGCATACCGGCGGTCATCCCATATGAAAACATATCGATTTCCAACCTGCTGCCGCTGGAGATGCACCGCGTGATCCAGCGCGCCTTCATTGACCTGATGCTGACTGCGGAGGGGAAGTCCGCCATGCAGACGGCCTATGGCATGGATGCTTTGCAGATCGTCGAGAACGAAATGTACGATGAATTCGAGGAGTACGTCCGCGCCTCCAAGCTCGATCTTCCGTCGCTGCTGGATGATTTGGAACCTTAGAACATGTGCGGTCAATGCAATCCGCTTCTCCATAAAACCAATTCGATTCTTTAATAGTGATCCTGTTTGCATTTCCAACCGGCACATGGATTCGTGTCCGCGTTCCCATTTATAAGTTAGAATTTCGGCCATGTTCAAGAAACTCCTTCGGCGGATCTTTCGCCTCCTGCTGATACTCGGCCTGCTTTCCGTGCTGGGTCTTTTCCTCAACCGGGTCATCCTCCTGTTGTATGCCAATCCCCGCATATTCACGGTGGAGGAGGTCTCCTTCGAACGCGTGGCGATCGTCTTTGGCGCCGAGGTGAAGCGGGACGGAACTCCCTCCACGGCGCTGCGCGACCGCGTCGAGACCGCCGCTGCGTTGTATCAGGCCGGCAAAGTGGAAAAACTCCTGATGAGCGGCGACAACCGTTTTGTGGATTACAACGAGCCCGAAGCCATGCGGCAGTACGCCATTCGCCTCGGCGTGCCGGATGCGGACATCGTGCTGGATTACGCCGGAAGGAGGACCTACGACACCTGCTATCGTGCGAAGCAGATCTTTGAAGTGGACTCCGCCATCCTTGTCACGCAGGGATTTCACCTACCGCGCGCCCTCTTTCTGTGCAGCTCGTTCGGCATCAAAGCGGTGGGCGTCGAAGCCGACAACTATTATTACCTCAAGCGCCTGCGTCTGGTCTGGGGCATCCGGGAGACGCTTGCCACCACGCAGGCCCTGTGGGATGTGTATGTGGCGCGTCCCGTGCCGGTGTTGGGCGAGCCGCAGCCGATTTTTTCCATGACCAATAAATCTCAGGAGAAGATATGAACCGTGAGGATGCCCTTGCCCTCGTTCGTGAATTTGTGAAAAGCGAAAGTCTCGTGCGTCACATGCTGTCGGTGGAGGCTGCCATGCGGTTTTACGCCGAAAAGTACGGCGAGGATCCGGAGTTCTGGGGGCAGCTTGGCCTGCTGCACGATTTCGATTGGGAAATACACCCGACGCTGGAGCAGCATCCGCAGGCCGGTACCGCGATCCTGCGCGAGCGCGGCGTGGGAGAGGAGATGATCCAGGACATCCTCAGCCATGCGGATCATACCGGCGTACCGCGCGACACGGTCCGCCGCAGGGCGCTTTCCGCGTGCGATGAGATCACCGGCCTGATCACTGCCGTGGCGTTGGTGCGGCCTTCACGTTCGTTGTATGACCTCGAAGCCTCCTCGGTGAAGAAGAAATGGAAGGATCGGGCATTCGCCGCCGGAACCGACCGCGGCGAAATGGAGCAGGCTGCCAGGGAACTCGGCGTGGAGTTGTGGGAGCATATTGGCAATGTTATCCACGCCATGCGCAGGATCGCGCCGCAGCTGGACCTGGAAGGGAATTTGCGCCCGTAATATGCTTTTGCAGAAAATCTCAGTGATCCCGATCCGTACGAGAATTCTCCCGGCGGCCGCTCTGGCGGTTTTGCTTTCGTGCACGCCATCCCCCACGCCCGCGCCATACAACCCGCCGACACCCGTCATCGACCACCAACCCACCCTGCTTGAGATCGCGATCGAAACGCCGGCCTCTGCCGAACGGCTCAGGGACCCGCGCCCGAATATCATCCTCATCCTCACGGATGACCAGCCGTGGCACACGGTGGACTACATGCCGGCAGTTAAGAACACACTCATGGCAAATGGAGTAGTGTTCGAAAACGGATTTGTGACCACGCCGCTGTGCTGCCCGAGCCGGGTGAGCATCCTTTCCGGGCAATATGTTCACAACCATCAGGTGTACACAAATACCATGCCGCAGGGCGGCGCCCCGAAATTCGATGAAAGCGACTGCGTTGCCATCTGGCTGCAGCAGGCCGGCTATCGCACAGCCTATTTTGGCAAGTACCTGAATGCCTATGAGGACCTGGTCCCGTATGGGTATGTTCCGCCGGGTTGGGACGAGTGGAATGCCTTTCTCGGGAAGAACATCTCCCCTGATGATGACGTGGGCCATCTGCAATACTACTTCGATTTCTCCATGTCGGAGAACGGCAAGCCGGTGGAGTATCCACGGTCGAAGGAGAACTTCAGCGCGGATGTGATCACGAACAACGCCCTGCGTTTCATCCGCGATGCGCGCGATCAACCGTTCTTCATGACCGTAGGGTACTACAATCCGCATTCGCCCTACGTCGCCGCGCCCAGGCACCGCGACGCGTTCCGCGCCTCCACCAATTGGGACTGGGTTCAATACCGCCCGCCGGACTTCAACGAAGCGGATATCCGCGACAAGCCGGATTACCTCGGGGACCTGTCGCCGCTCTCGGAAGGGGAGATCGACACGGCCCACAAGCAGATTCTGCGCTCGCTGCTTTCGGTGGATGACGGGGTGGCCTCCATGCTTGCGGCGCTGAAACAGGCCGGGCTTAACGAGAACACGATCCTTGTCTACACCTCCGATAATGGATTGACGCTCGGCGACCATCGTTTTGGCGTGACCAAGAACTGCCCGTATGAAGCATGCATCAAGGTGCCATTCATCGTTTACGGGCCGGGATACTTTCCCGCGCGCCCAGAAACCCGCCTGGTCGCCAACATTGACCTGGCTCCCACCTTTGCCGAATGGGCCGGCATGACCCCTCCAAAAAGTGTGGACGGAATGAGTCTGGCTTCGCTGCTGGACGATCCATCCGCCGCCTGGCGCGAGGAGATCCTGCTCGAGCACTGGCCTACCGAGCAGGGAGTCGGTTCCATGATTCCGGCGTTTTCCTCCGTGCGCACGAAGCAATGGAAATACACAGAGTATGAGACCGGCGAGACGGAACTTTATGATCTGTTGAACGACCCGTTTGAGTTGACGAACCTGGCCCGCAAGTGGGACTATAAAGAAATTCGCGAAGAACTGGTCGCAAAACTGGAACGATTGCTCTCGGAGTGAACCGCCTCAGGGGGCGAAGAATTTCAGGTACATTTCATCACTGACGAAGAACAGCCCCTCCGCGTCGCGGTAGATCAGTCGGTAACCGCGCAGCCGGTCGTTGTCGGCATCCACGTAGAACTCGTAGGTGTCCTGGAAGGAGGCGGGGTCGGCCGCCTGTTCGCGTGCGCCCTCCTGGGTGTAATCCAGGATGCGCTGGGCCCAGAGCAGGATCAGGTCGGGTTGGATCTGCTCGATCGTGCTGTATTTGCTGTTCCAATAGGTACGTACCACCCAGCGGGAATCCGCCGGGACGTACATGCGCACATCGCGGAAGAACACCAGCGTCTCGTCGGGCTGGATGCGCGGCAGGTAATCGCGCTGCAGCACATCGTAGAAGATCAGCGACTCTTCATGCTCCTCGCGGGTCAGCACCTCGCGATACAGTCGAACATCCTCCCGCAGGTGGAGGACGAATTGCATGCCGATGATGGCAAGAGCCGCGACTCCCCACAACCAGGCGAGCGGGTTGCGCGGCCGGCCCGAGACAAAGGGTGGAAATTTAAACAACACGATCATGCTGCTGTAGACCGGCAGCAATATGGGCAGGAAAAAGTGGGTGGGTTTGATGGCAATGGTAAACAGAATATATGCGCCGAACGGTAGAGCCCACAGGGCGATGAGCAGATGCCGCATGCGGTTCCGGCTTTTCCAAATCCCGAGTGCCAGCACGAGAAAAGCCAGCAGGTTGAAGGCCGGCATGCCGTACAGCCTTTCGATGATGGGGAGCCAGGAACCGATTCCTTTTTCGTAGGTCAGGGTCCAGCCGGTCGACATGGCCGCGGATTGGTTGCCCAGGATGCGGATCATGCGCACGGCCTGGCTGGGGAGGAGCAGGAAGGGATTGGCCAGCACGATCGTGATTGCCATGATCGCGAGGAAGGATCCTGCGCGCAGCAGCAGGGTGCGCCAGGTGATGCGCTTTGCGATCCGGCCGGCGATCAGGTAGGCCGGAATGGCCAGGAAGAAGAACAGGCTGATGACCTTGGTTCCGGTCCCCAGGCCGGTGGCAGCCGCGGCAAGGTGAAAGTTTCTTCCGTACTGCATTTCATCGCGGTCGAGGAAGGGGAGGGTCAGCGCCACGAAGAACACCGCCAGGCTGTCCACGTGCCACCACATGTTGTTTTCGACGACGGCCGATATGGAGAGCAGGAATATCAACAGCCCGATCGATTTGATCCATGATGTGAATCGGGTTTGCATGAAGGTGAGCAGCAGCAGCGCCCCGAGCATGGGAAGCACACTGATGAACTGGCGCAGCAGAAGCATGGCCAGCTGGGTGTGCTGATAGATGTTCCCCGCCAGTTGGAGCGGCAGGACCAGCAGCGCGCTGGAGAAATAAAAGGGGGAGCCGTAGTAATAATGGCGGTAGGCGATGAAGTTGAGGAGGGTCTTGTCGAGCTGCTCGCGCGGAGCGAGCATCTTCAAGACGATCGGGAACTGGGCGAATTCATCCGGCTCGAACAGCGAGATCATCATCTGATCCTTGGCGCCGGTATTATTGGGAAAGATGAAGAGAGCAAAATAAAAAGCGCAGATCAGAACCAGGGCGGCGAAGATGCGCTTCTGTCCGGAATTCATGAATTACGTGGAAAACATGCGGACGCGGTTGGCTGCCGCGTCCGACGGGCATTGGACTGCTGGCCGGGTACGGACCGCTTCACGGATTCTTTTTGAACCGAACCAGCACCAGGTTCTTCGAACAGTCATTGTAGGTGTCGATGTAAATGTTGTCGGAGAGAGGCAGCCCGGCCTGGTCGAGGATCTGCACGTACAGCTCGCCCCTGGAAAGGATCGGGACGGTGCCGAGGAAGAATTCATAACCGGACTTTCCATACGCCGGCGCCACGCCGCTCACGGTCGGTTCGTCCTTGGATCTTCCGTTGTAGGATCCAACCAGGCGGATTACCATTCCACTTATGTCCGCATTGTTCGAATCCACAACCGTGCCGCCGATCCCCTGCCAGTTGCAGGCCAGGTCCGGGTGAATGATGGTGCTGTCGATGTATGTGACGGTGGCGGAGAAGGGCTTTTTGGGTGTCTTGGTCGGGACGGGCGTGTTCGTAGGGGGCACAAGCGAGAACAGGGTTGGGGAGGGTTCCAACGTCAGGGTGGGCACGAGCGTGGTAGTCGAGGTGGCGTTGAAGAGCGTCGCCGTCCAGGTGGGCTGAAGCTGGATGGGAGTAATGGTGGGAGTGGGAGGCGCGTTCGGGTCGACCGGATTCGGAGCCAATGGATTGAGGGCTGAATTGGGGAAGAGATAGATCAATACAAAATAGATGCCCGCGCAGGCGGTGATCAATAACACGAACAGGCTGAGCAGATCCAAAAGCCCGAGCCGGCTGCCGCGCTTGGATACCGCGGAGTCATCGTAGTTGTAGTTGTAATTGCTCATCAGGCTACTCCGAAAAAAGTGTCTGCCGAGCCAGGCATACCCGGCGGCAATTTCAAGGGGAAAGGACGATCTCGCTCTCTGCGCGCCGTTTGGCGACCCAATCCTTAAGCGCCTCTTCCTGCACGGTCAGCAGCGCATCAGGTGACAGCGCACGATCTCCTCGTTCCACGGCTTTGAAGATGTGGTACCCCGCCAGGGTCGTCACCACATCACTGTACGCACCGGTTTGCAGTGCAAACACCGCTTCATCCGCGGTTGGGTCGAGTAAATATCCACGCGGCACCCAGCCCAGTTCGCCGCGCGTGCGCGGATCGTACAAGACAGCCAGTTCATCGAAGTCTGCTCCGGCGTTCAATTGATCCAGCGCCGAACGCGCGTCCGTTTCATTATAGGTCAAAATCTGGCGCAGGTGGATTTGTTCCGCAGTCGTGGGTACATCCGCAATGATTTTGTCACGCATCCATGCGGCTTCGATGGCGCGTCTTAATGCAGCCCGAAAGGAATTGTCATTGTAACCATGCGAGGTTTGCCATTGAATGAGGGGTTCGGCGCCGCCGATTTCCGCGGCCAGCGCGTCGTACCGTGACTGCAATTCCACCTGCGTTAATTCGAATCCTTCGGCGCGCGCCGCCTGGGCGAGCACGGTCAGCGCGATCATGTCCTCAAGCACCAACTGGCTGGCCGTTTCTTCGGATACCGTCTGACCCAACGCAAGTTGCGCGGTTTCGTAGCGTGCCAGTTCCGCCTGGAACTCTTCAATCGTGATGTATTCTCCGTTGACGATCGCGACCGAAGGCGGCGGCGTGGCTGTGGGAGGTAAGGGTGTGAATGTCGGCGGGATGGGGGTGGGTGTGCTGGAGGAGAAAAAAGAGGTGCAGCCAGTGAGACTTATTCCCAAAAGCAGGAACGAATGTGCCAGCGCGCGGCGAAATTGGGAAAACATCGGGGGAATTATAAATTAAAAAAAATGGGGCAGGTCTCAGACCTGCCCCAAGCCTCATCCTAGTAATCCATGCCGCCGGGGGGCATTGGAGCGGGTTTTTCCTTTTCGGGAATGTCGGTGATCAACACGTCGGTGGTGAGGATCATGGCCGCGATGGAGGCGGCATTCTCGAGCGCGCCGCGCACCACTTTCACGGGATCGATGATCCCCTCCTCGATCATGTCCACATACTTGTCGCTCAGCACGTTGTAGCCGATGTTGTGATTCTTCTTTTCGTTCGCTGTGCGGCGGACGGTGTCGATGATGACCGAACCATCCTGCCCGGCGTTGGAGGCCAGCTTGCGAATCGGGGCTTCGAGAGCCTTCTTGACGATGCTGATCCCCATGCGGGTCTCTTCGTTCTCCTCGCCCTTGACGAGTTTGTCCAGTTTGGCAGCGGCGTTGATCAGGGAGATTTCGCCACCGGGCACGATGCCCTCCTCGACCGCGGCGCGGGCGGCCGAAAGCGCATCCTCCACGCGGTGCTTCTTTTCCTTCATTTCGGTTTCGGTGGCGGCGCCCACGCGGATGATGGCCACTCCGCCGGAGAGCTTGGCCAGGCGCTCCTGCAATTTTTCCTTGTCGTAGTCGCTGGTGCTCTTGTCGATCTCGATGCGGATCTCCTTGATGCGGCCTTCGATGTCGCCCTTCTTGCCCTTGCCGCCGACAATGGTGGTGTTCTCCTTGTCGGCCACGATCTTCTCGGCCTTGCCCAGGTCCGTGACGGCAACTGATTCAAGTTTGCGGCCGGTCTCCTCGGAGATGACCTGTCCGCCGGTCAGGGTGGCGATATCCTGCAGCATGGCCTTGCGGCGGTCGCCGAAGCCCGGGGCCTTGACGGCCAGCACGTTGAGCATGCCGCGGATCTTGTTCAGGATCAGCGTCGCGAGCGCTTCGCCGTCCACATCCTCGGCGATGATCACGAGTTCGCGCTTGCCGAGCTGGACCAGCTTCTCGAGCAGCGGGACGATATCCTGCGCGGCCGAGATCTTCTTATCGTAGATCAATACGTACGGTTCCGCGATCACGGCTTCCATGTGATCGGTGTGGGTGATGAAGTACGGGGAGAGGTAGCCGCGGTCGAACTGCATGCCCTCGACGTAGTCCTCCTCGAACTGCATCGTCTTGGATTCCTCCACGGTGATCACGCCGTCCTTGCCGACCTTGTCCATGACGCGGGAGATCAACTCGCCGATCTCGGAATCCGCGGCCGAGTTGGTCGCGACGGAGGCGATCTCCTCCTTGGTGTCGATCTTGGTGGAGGTCTTCTTGAGCTCGGTCACCACGGTCTCGGTGGCAGTCTCGATGCCCTTCTTGAGCAGCATCGGGTTGAAGCCGGCCTCGAGCGCCTTGAGGCCCTCGTTCACGATGGCGTGAGCCAGCACGGTGGAGGTGGTGGTGCCGTCGCCGGCGATGTCGTTGGTCTTGGTGGCGGCTTCCTTGAGCAGCTGCGCGCCCATGTTCTCCAACGCATCCTCGAGTTCGATCTCCTTGGCGACGGAGACGCCGTCGTGCGTGATGGTGGGGGAGCCGAACTTGCGATCCACAGCGACGTTGCGGCCCTTGGGGCCGAGGGTGGCGGATACTGCGTTGGCGACCACGTTCATGCCGTTCTTGAGCTTGCGGCGGGCTTCCTCAGAAAATACAAGTTGTTTTGCAGCCATAGTTCACTTCCTTATAATTTTTTTATTATTATGTCATTGCGAGTCTGCGAGAAGCAATCTCCTCATTGGCGTTGGGACCGCTGCGCTCGCAGTGACATCCTTATCCGACGATGCCGAGCAGGTCGCTCTCGCGCAGGATGAGCAATTTCTTGCCGTCCATCTTGACTTCGGTGCCGGAATACTTGGCGAAGAGAACGGTATCACCGACCTTGACGTCCATGGCGATGCGCTCGCCCTTGTCGTTGCGGTCGCCGGGACCTGCCGCCAGGACCTTGCCCTGCTGGGGTTTCTCCTTGGCGGTCTCGGGCAGGACGATGCCCCCGGCAGTGACTTCCTCCTGCTCGATCGGCTCGATCAGCACCCTGCCGCCCAGGGGTTTAAATGAGATTTTTGCCATGTGTTGCCTCCATTAAGCAATTTGGGAAATTTGGGGTAAGCATACAATTAGCACTCGGAATGGCTGAGTGCTAAGCGCAATCTTACCCACTTAAATGGGCAAAGTCAAGGGGATCGGAAACGCTCTAACAAAATTCTGACGCGGGCTTGGAGGGAGAGGCGACGCTCGGCGGAGTCGGATCTCAGGTGTCCTGGTCTTGCAGGACCTCCTTCACCCGCCCCACCTGCCCGTTTGTCAGACGGACCTTGATCCCGTGTGGATGATTAGGGGATTTGGTGAGGATTTCCTTCACGATCCCTCTCGTCAGCCTGCCCGTGCGCTGGTCCTGCTTGAGGACGATCAGCACGGTCATGCCGGGTTTGATGGTGGCTCGGGTCTGTCCGTTCATCTGATAATACCCACGGTCGACATGGCGTCGAAGATCAGTTCCACCGACAGGGAGGCCAGGATCAACCCCATGACGCGGACCAGCAGTTCGGCACCCTGCCTGCCCAACAGGCGCAGAATACCGTCGGCGGACCGCATCATGCGGTAGGTGATGAAAAGAATCAGGGAGGTGATCGCGGCTGTGCCGGCCTGGACACCGATCGAATAAATGTGGTTGTCGGTCAGCACAATGACCGCGATGATCGCGCCGGGGGTGGCGGTGGAGGGGACTGCCAGCGGGTATACCGCCAGGTCCTGGTCTTCCTCCAGTCCGGGAATCTCGGCGGTCAATTTCCCAAAGGTCAGCTGGATGGCAAACACGAAGAGAATGATTCCGCCCGCCACCTGGAACGAAAAAAGGCTGATGCTGAGGGCAGACAGGATGACCTGCCCCACCACGAGCGAGCCGAGCAGGATGAAGCCGGAATAGACGGCCGCCTTGCGGGCCATGCGGGCGCGGGTCTCTTCACCCATGCTGCGCGTCAGGGCAGCGAAGATAAGCAGGGTGCTGATCGGATCGATGGTGGCCCAAAGGATGAGGAAATCGCGGATGAATTTTTCGTGAAGCATGCGGCCTGCTAATCCACGACCGGATCGTCGGGATGCTCGGTGTTCCACCGGGCGATCACCTCGGCGGTGGTCATGCCGATGCTGCGCCGGTTGCGGATGCGCCCGGTGAACTCACCGGCGTTCAGGTCCCGCCTCAGGCGGCGGTCGAGGCGGTACGCCACGTCCAGCTTGCCGCTGTAGTTGATGTTCGGCAGGTAGGTCCCCAGCCCCTCGAGCTTGACGCCGCGCCCCCGCAGGTTGAAGTGCAGCACTGCGTCCTGCAGGCCGGTCAGCACGCCGATCACGTCGCTGGTGCTGAAGGCGCTGCGGGCTGAAAGCAGTTCGGCGACCGTGCGCCAGCCGGCTGTCTCGCCGTATTCGATTTGAGGACGGTAGAAGTTGAGCGCGGAGACAAGTAAAGCCATGGGATTTCTCCTATCATGTTCCTGGATTTCGTCTGTCATCATGCCGATATCCTGACAGGATATTATAACTTTGCTGGCAGGGTATTGTCAAAATGACAGGTCATTTTGTGGAACATGACAGGTCAAATTCGGTAACAAGACCTGTCCTCTTGTCCTTTTGAAGGCCACAACAATTCAAAGACCTATTGACAGGAATTTAACTTTGGAAACAGCTTCCTGCTGTATTCATCAAGCTGCGCCGAGCCTGCCTTCGGAAAGACCAGCATCACCGCAAGGACATGGGTGTCGTCGGTTTGTTCGACCCAGTAGTGGGAGATATATTCCGAACCGTTATCCACCAGGTCGAATTCGTAGAGGGCGAGGCTCCCCTTTTCGCAGAAGTCGGTCAGGGAGTGACTTTCATAGGCTTCGAAGACGATGTTGAATCCCTCGTCGCTGAAGTATTCATCCAGCTCCGTCTGGCCGTAGCCGCAGGTGTAGACCAGGTATTCGATGTAGGCGAAGGCGCGCCCGTCCTCGTTCTGGCGGAAGAGGGACATCTTGTAGGGCTCCACGGTGTACCTTCTGACCCATTCCTCAAAGGGGAAGGCCTCCGCGCCGAAGGAGAGGATCTTGTCGATGTCCTCCTGGGAGGGTTCGATCTGTCCGCAGTCGTCGCGCGGGCCGGTCTCTGCTGGGGGGGTGCAGGAGGAGAGGAGCAGCATCCACATGATGACTGTGAATATGAGGTGAGGTCTGGGTGGCCAATGAGGTGTTTTCATGCTTCTTGTATCCTTGTCGCTCTGAGGGAGCCCTTTGGGCGACCGACACTTGCACCTGGCGCAAGTGCAGGTGAGAGTCTCGTTCGTTGTTTCGGAGATCCTTCGCCGAAAAGCGGCTCAGGATGACACCATCCGCGTGTCGCTCTGACCCTGAACGACACTGCACCGCACTCCCGCTCCGCTGCGCTTCGGGGACTTCGTGCGTGTGTTGCACACTTGTCATGGGAGCAAGTGCCAGGGGTGCAGGTGAGTGAAGCGGAAGAGCCCCGTTCGTTATACCAGAGATCCTTCGGTCGCCTGGTCTCGATACCTTTGTACTCGACCAACGGCTCCCTCACGCTGTCCTTCGTGAGGATGCCACAATCTTAACTCAACAACCCCCTCGCGAAGGACAGGAATCCCTGCACGTCGTTACAGTTCGTGTCCATGCCTATTCAAGATTCTCCAAATCTGCCAAATCCTGGGCGCGGCCGGAAGCCCTTTTGTTCTTCCTGAGGTTTTCAAGGTCGATGAAATTCACAATGGTGCCATCCATTTCGACCTCGACCCGTGCATTGTAACAAGCGGGGAACTCCACTCCGGGCAGGGTAGTGATCAAGTCGATGCGGCTGGGCGGGTATCCAAGCTGGATGATCTCATCGGGAATCAGGAAGTCCCCGCTTTTTATATCCAGCGAACCGAAGCCGAACTGCTCCAGAGCCCTGATGACCTTCTTTGCGTTATCGACCTCCATCTCAATCCAGATGTCGATGTCTTTTGTATAGCGGGGATGTCCGTGCAAGGCAACTGCATAACCCCCAACAACAAGATAACGAACCTGGTTATCGTTTAACGATTGAATAAACTCTTTGAAGTCGGGGTTCAGCACCGTGTCTCCATTGGTTATACTCGCGGCGGATTTCCTCCAAAGCCGCCAGCCGCGCCTCATAAGATTGAGTCTGCCAATAGGCAAAATCACTGCCCTGTTTCTTAAGTGCAGACTTTTTCACAACGGGTTGGATTTTTCTCTTTTCCATATTATTATTTTAATCGATTAACTCAGCAACCCCCTTGCAAAGGACAGGAATCCCTGCACGTCGTTGAAGTTCGTGACCATGCCCACGGAAATGCGCACCGCGCCGCTGGATTTGCCGTCGATGCACATGCGGAAATCGTCGATGGATAAGTGCTCTTCGTGGCCGGGACGGGTGAAGCACACGTCCAGCTCCACGCGCGAGATGCCGAGGGCGATCTCGCCCGCGCCGGGGTTGCAGAAGCAGCCGGTGCGCAGCGAGATGTTGACCTTGTTGGCTTCGCTTTCGATGAAGCGGTGATCGAAGGCATTACCGTTCTTATCATAGAAATTGACCGTCACCGCGCCGCCGCGGCCTTCGGTATCCTTCGGGCCGAACAGGCGCACCAGCGGTGCCCCGTGGCTGTGTTTCATTTGAGTGAGGTTTTGCAACAACCAGCCGGTCAACGCCTTGACGCGTTCGCTGATGATTTCATAGCCGATGGAGTCAATATGTCTGAGCCCGATCTCGATGGCGGGGATATTCAAATAATCCAGCGTACCATCCTCGAAAGCAGTTGCGCCCTCCGCCAGATAGTATTTATCTCCCTGCACCGAGGCGACGGTGATCGTCCCGCCGGCGAACCAGGGACGATGCAATTTGGCAAGTGCCTTCTTGCGCGCGATCAACGCGCCGAGGCCGGTCGGATAACCGAAGATCTTGTAAAAAGAGACCGGCACAAAATCCGGTTTGACCCTGCTCAGATCCAATTTGCTGGTGGGGACGTAGGCCGCGGCATCCAGCAGCACATCCCAGCCATGTGCGTGTGCCTTTTCGATCCATTCGAGCGGATGTTTAACGGAGGAGAAATTGGATTGCGCGGGATAGGCGAACAGGTTGTGTCCGCTTTTCGAAGGCCGCGCCAGTTGCAGGTCCAGTTGTGAGACGTCCACGCGCATATCCGGCAGCGCCACCGGGATGTAGGTCACCTGCGCGCCGCGCGCATGCGCGAATTCACGAATCCCATTCACGGAATTGTGATTGTCGAAAGTCAGCAGGTAACGCCCGTTCGGGAATGGATAGGACTCACCCACCAGTTTGAGCGCGCCGCTGGCGTTCGAGGTGAAGATGGCGAGATACTCGTTCGGATCGGCGTTGAAGAATTTGAGGATGTATTCGCGCGCGCCTTCGACGAGTTCCGTGGCTGCCAGCGAAGTGGGGTTCGATGAATGCGGGTTGCCGAATACATTTCCGCGTAAAAGTTTTTGATGCTGCTCGATCTGCGATTCGGCGTACAGGCCGCCGCCGGTGTAATCGAGGTAAATATGTTCGCCGCGGTCGAGGCGCGCATAATCCTTCGTGCGCAATCGGTCGATGGAATCTGTTAATGCAAATGCGGGGTATTGCTTGAGGAATGTCTCGAATTCGGGATCCGGCATCTCGTCTCTCTCCTGAATTCAATTTAACCACAAAACCGTCGGGGCGATCCATTGGATCGCCCCGGCTTTATCTTGCCTTCAAAAACACCAGTGGGATTTCACGCGTGGTTCGTTTTTCATATTCCCCATAAGTGGGGGCGATGGAAACGACCCAGTCGTAGAGCGGCCTGCGAGGCGCGCCCAAAATGATCTCCGGCGTTACCCTCATCTTTTTATCCTTTACCTGGATGCTCACCTCCTCCGGGTTGCCCTTGATGTTGTAATACCACGAGGGACTCTTGGCCTGACCGCCGTTCGATGCAACGATGATGTAACCGCCGTCGCGTTCGAAGTAACCAAGCGGGGTTGAAACCATTTTTCCAGACTTGCGGCCTTTCGTAGTGAGGATGAGGACTTTAAATCCGCGCATCTCGCCACCAAACCTTCCGCCTGTGAGGCGATAAAGCAGAACGTGAAATCCCATAAACAGTTTAACTATGAATCTCATTGTGTTTACTCCAGACTATCTCTAATGTGTGTGGACACGCGTTGCAGTAACCATAAAATGTCATGCTGTTACCGCTTCCAGTTCCTCCTGCTTCTTGAACTGGCTCATGTATAACTCGTAATAGAAGCCCTGTCTGGCGAGCAGGTCATCGTGTTTGCCGCGCTCGATGATGCGGCCGTCCTTCAGCACCAGGATCTGGTCCGCATTGCGGATGGTGGACAGGCGGTGCGCGATGACGAAACTTGTCCTGAGCGAAGTCGAAGGAGAGGTGCGGCCTTTGAGTAATTGGTCGAACGCTTTTTGGATCAGGCGCTCGGTGCGTGTGTCGACCGAGGAGGTGGCCTCGTCCAGGATCAGGATGCGCGGGTCCGCCAGCGCAGCGCGCGCAATCGAGAGCAACTGGCGCTGTCCCTGACTCAAACCGGAGCCGCGTTCGCCGAGGACAGTCTGATATTTTTCGGGCAGCCGTTCGATGAACGAATCGGCGTTGGCTAGCCGGATGGCGGACATCACCTCCTCATCCGTGGCTTGCGGTTTGCCAAATCGCACGTTCTCCATGACGGTTGTGCTGAACAGGAAGGTGTCCTGCAGCACAATTCCGATCTGACGGCGCAGCGATACGGCGGTGACCTCGCGCACGTCGATGCCGTCGATCTTCACCGAGCCGTGCGTGACATCGTAGAAGCGCGGCAGCAGGTTGATGATGGTGGTCTTGCCCGCGCCGGTCGGGCCGACGATGGCGACGGTCTGCCCGGGTTCCGCGATAAAACTGACCTGCTCGAGCACCGGTACGCCGGTCTCGTATTCGTGGGAAACCTGGTTGAATTCGACGCGGCCGGTGATGTGCGGCATTTCCCTGGCATCGAGGCGATCGGTGACGGCAGGTTGTTCATCAAGGATATTAAAGATGCGTTCACCGCCGGCGATGGCGTTTTGGATATTGGTCCACAACACCGCGATCTGCTGGATGGGCTGGTTGAAGCGCTGTACATAAGCAAGGAAGGTCACAACCAGACCGAGCGTTACCGTTGTGCCGAAGAGCGTTTGACCTTTCAGCAAATACCATCCGCCCACGCCGGTGACGATGGCGAGGCCGATGTACGAGAAGGCTTCCAATGTCGGTGCGAGCGCGGAGGTGTATGCCACGGCTCGCACATTGGCATCCCGGTTCGCGGCGTTGACCTCCTTGAACTGCTCGATGTTTTCGTCGGCGCGGTTGAACGCCTGCACCTCCCGCACCGCGGCGATCGATTCCTGCAGTTCGGCGTTGACATTGCCGATCTCCTGCCGGCTCCTCCGAAATGCCTTGCGCGCCTGATCGGAGAAATAGACCGTGGCGATGAACATCAGCGGCGAAACGGACAGCGAGAGCAACGCAAAGGGCAGGTTCGTCGTCAACATGTTGTAGGCCACCCACACGAGCAGCAGGATTCCGCTGGCCACGTTGACCAGCGCGAAGGAAAACGCCTGTTCGATGGCGGTGGTGTCATTGGTGATGCGGCTCATCAGATCGCCCGCCTCATGTTCGGCGTAATAGCTGAGTGAGAGCGAGTGCAGCTTCTCGAACACCTCCACGCGCACGGCGCGCAGCACGTGCTGACCGGTCCAGGCCATGGCGAAGAAGGTCGCGCCGGTCAGGACGGAGCCGGTCACATACAGGGCAACGATGACCATGATCAAGCGGAACAAGGCGGCGATTCGATCAGCAGGTGTCGCGTCCGCCGGGACCTCGTACCCACCGGCGTGAAAGGTCCTGTGGATCAACCCGCGGGTGAACGTCAACCCGGAAGGATCGTCGGCCGTCAGCCAGCAGCTTGAAGGTTGCCCGGCCGGCGCTTCGCTTCCCATCCCGAACGAATCGAAACCTGCGAGAGCCGAGGCGCCCGCCGGTACGAGGAAGCAGTCCGTGGCCTGCCCGGTCAGTTCCGGGGTCGAGACCTGCGTCCACGTGGAAATGAAGACGAAGAAGACGGCGAGCAGAATCATGTACCAGAAGCGGTTGAAATATCGGCCGAGGCGCGCCAGGGTCTCGCCGAGTCTGCGCGGCTTGATGGTTTCCTGGTTGAGCATGCCGCCGAAGCGGCCGCCAGGACCTCCGTGCATCATTGGTCTACCCTCCTTGAGACTTCCGAAGTCTCAAGGACTTCGGAAGTCTGTTGAGACTCAGGTAATAGTTGTGAATTGTAAATTTCTGCATAGATTGGTTCTTCTTCCATAAGGTCTGCGTGCTTTCCCTGCGCCACCACCTCACCTTTATCGAGCACGAGGATTTTGTCGGCGTTCATGACGGTGCTGATGCGTTGCGCGATGACGAAGGAAGTGCGGCCTTTCATCAGGGTGTCGAGGGCGGATTGAATCTGAGCCTCGGTGGTCAGGTCGACCGAGGAGGTCGAGTCGTCCAGGATCAGGATGCACGGATTCAACAGCAGGGCGCGGGCGATGGCCACCCGCTGCTTCTGTCCGCCGGAGAGGGTCTGGCCGCGCTCGCCGACGTGCGTGTCGTAGCCCTCGGGGAAGGACATGATGAAGTCATGCGCGGCTGCGGCCCTGGCCGCCTTTTGGATCTCCTCGAGGCTGGCCTCCGGCTTGCCAAAGGCGATGTTCTCACGGATGCTGCCGCTGAAGAGCGTGGTTTCCTGTAAAACGATTCCGATCTGTGAACGCAGCGAGTCGAGCGTCACCTCGCGCAGGTCGTGCCCGTCGATGGTGATGCATCCCTCGCTGGGATCGTAGAAGCGCGGCAGTAAATTGATGATGGTGGTCTTACCCGAGCCGGTCGCGCCGAGCAGGGCGATCGTCTCTCCCGCCCTGGCTTCGAACGAGACCCGGTTCAATACCGGTTCGCCGCCGCTGAAATATCGAAAGGTCACATTCTCGAACTTCACCTCCCCTTTCATGGGCGGCAGTTCGACGGCGCCCGGTTTGTCCGCGATGTCGCTCCGGGCATCCAGGATTTCGAAGATGCGTTCGGCGGAGGCGGCGGCCTGCCCCATCTGCGTGACGATCATGCCGAACATCATGATGGGGAAGAACAGGTACATCAGATACAAAGAGAACTCCTGCCAGGCGCCGAGCGTGAGCAGGCCGTCAATGATCTGTTTGCCGCCCGCGTACAGGATGGCAGCCTGCCCGAGGTTGGCCACCATGAACACGAACGGGAACATGAAGGTGAACAGGCGCGAGACCGCGATGGACTGCGCCATCGTGTCGTCCGCCGCGGCGCGGAACTTTTTCTGCTGTTCCAGCTCGCGTGTGAAAGCCTTGATCACCTTGATGCCGGCCAGGTTTTCCTGCAGTACGGTGTTCAGGTGCGAGAGTTTCTGCTGGACCTTCGTGAACAGCGGCTGGGCCAGGCTGGCGAACACGATGAAGATCACGATCGCGATCGGCAGGATCGGCATGGCGGTCCAGGCGAGGGAGGCATTCGAGGTGAAAAGGATGATCACCGTGCCGCTGAGCAGGATCACCGCGCCCACAAGCTGTAACAGGCCCTGTCCGATGAAGAGACGGACCTTTTCCACATCGTCCGTGGCGCGGATCATCAACTGGCCGGTCTGGTTCCGATCGTGATACGAAAACGACAGGTTCTGGATTTTCGCGTACAGGTCGTTGCGCAGATCGTACGCGACGGCTTGTGAATTCTTCTCCGCCCAGAACGCCTGCAGGAAGGAGAACACGCCGCGCAGCACGGCAAAAAGGACGATGGCCAGGAGCGAGACAACCAGCGCCCGAGGGGCGTTGCTGACATCCGACTCGAGTTGGGCACTGAGCTGGTCAAGAGTCAAGGATGCCTCCCTGCCCGTGAGTTCGAGGATTTTGGGCAAGGCTGCACCGACAAAATTGGAGGGGATCTTGTCGAGCGCGCCCAGAATCTGATCTCCGATGAAACCGCGCGTGACCGCGTCGATCACATTTCGAATCATGCGCGGCACGGCCAGTTGTGAGATCGTGGCGATGATGAGAAAAACATACGGTAAGAGCGCCTGACGTTTGTAATTGGTCAGGTAGCGGATGGCGCGGCCGATTCCCTTGAAGGAGGGTCGGTGGCTGCCGCGACCGTGTGGCATGGATCTTGACATGGTTGCCTGCATAGGGTCTCTTTCTTGATTTTT
>Ga0194127_10003672_pt1 | contig 19444 bp, 13 predicted proteins | sample TA2KigC100mmetaG_FD_148624 | JGI IMG/M metagenome (GOLD analysis project Ga0194127, IMG submission 148624) | Freshwater microbial communities from Lake Tanganyika, Tanzania - TA2015036 Kigoma Deep Cast 100m | ecosystem: Environmental > Aquatic > Freshwater > Lake | place: Tanzania: Lake...
TTTTGTGGACATGACCTACATCATGATGGACAACTTCATCTACGGCCTCACCAAGGGCCAGGTCTCCCCGACGACGCCCAAGGGCGACCTGACCGTGAGCACGCCCTTCGCCTCGATCGACGCGCCGCTCGATCCGGTGAAGCTCGCCCTCGCCTTCAACGTGTCCTTCATCGCGCGCGCCTTCGCGGGCGACCTCAAGCACATGACGGACATGGTGAGGTTGGCCATCGAGCACAAGGGCTTCTCCTTCGTGCACGCGATCAGCCCCTGCCCCACCTTCCGCGGCATGGACGAGTTCAAGCGCGTACGCGCGGCGGTGAACTACGTGGAGCCCACGGCCGAGGAGCTGGCCAGCAAGGCGGCGGCTTTCGAGCGCGAGGAGTCCTTCGCCGGCAAGATCAACCTGGGTGTCCTCTACAGCGCCTATCGGCCCACCTATGAGGAAGAGACCGCGATCCTGCGCCAGCGCTCGCTCAAGTCGCGCGGTCGCGCGCCCGAGATGCAGGAGCTGCTCGGCGAGTTCATGCCCTGAGCCTGCAGTTCGGGGCGCTCCTCCAGAGCCCGCGGCCTCAGGCCGCGGGCTTTTCGTTGGCGAGCGGGTGGGTCAGGACTCGAAGGAGATCTGATCGGGCAGCTCGTTGACGTCGTCGGCGCGATACGGGAAGTGCGCGGCGAGCCGCTCGCCGACACGGGCGACGCCGGCCGCGAGACCTGCGCCGAAACGGTCTTCGGCGAAGTGCCCGGCCATCAGCGCCGCCACCTCTGGCCAGAAGGCCTCGCCGACCTGCGCGTGCAGGGCCTCGTCGCCGAGCACCGCGAAGCGCCGTGAGCGCGTCGCCAGGTAGAAGAGCACGCCGTTGCGCGCCTCGGTGGCGTGCATGCCCATTGACGCGAAAAGGGCGCGGGCGCGGGCGTAGGGGTCGCCGCCGATGGGCGCTTTGCTCGGCACGTCGCGCTCGATGTGCAGGCGGAGCTCGGCACTGCTGCTCTGCTCGGCGGCGCGGATGGCGAGCATCACCGCCGCCCTCTCTTCGGGGCGCAGAAAACTACGCGGTCGATCGCTGCGCTTGGGCATCGCTACCAACCTCCGCTCGCGCCGCCGCCGCCGGAGAAGCCGCCGCCGCCGGAGAAGCCGCCAAAGCCGCCGCCACCTCCGCCGCCCCCGAAGCCGCCGAAGCCACCACCGCCACCCCAGCCGCTGCGCCGCCGGCGGCTGCTGCCCAGGGCCGAGCCGATGATCATGGGGCCGAGCAGCGAGCGCCGGCCGATGCCGAGCAGGAACATGACGATGAAGATGAGCGGGACGATCCCCGTGATGCCCGGCCCCCGCTCGCGGCGGGCGCGCGGGAGGCCCGACTGCCCCTTGGCCAGCGGGTCGTCCGGCGCCACGCGCTCGGCCACGCGCTGCATGACGAAAGCGAAGCGCGCGGCGGCCGGCTTGCGGGGCAGCGCCTGCATCTCGCGCAGGATGCGCGCGGCGACCACGTCCGGCAGTTGCTCCTCGAGGCCGTAGCCCACCTCGAGCCTGCTCGCGCCGCGCTCGGGGACGACGAGGAAGAGCACGCCGCGGAACTCGCCCTGCTTGCCCAGGCCCCAGTGCTCGTACAGACGCGCCGCGTAGTCCAGCAGGTCGCCCTCGTAATCGGGCTGGACGGCGATCACGAACTGGATGCCCGTGCGCTGCTCGAAGGCGGAGAGCGCGTCGGCGAAGCGCGTCGCCTCGCTGCGGCTGACGAGGCCGACGGCGTCATCGAAGTGCAGGGCGGGTGGCGGGGGCAGCGCGGCCGCCGCGCCGCTCGCGGCCAGGGCGGCCGCGAGCAGGCAGGCGCTGAGGGCGAGCGCGGCGCCGCGCGGGCGAAGCATGGTCTCTCCCTAGTTCCCGAAGTCGACCTTGGGGGCCTGGGCGGCGCCCTCAGCGGCCTCGAAGTAGGCCTTGGCGCCGAAGTTGAAGAGCCCGGCGATGATGTTGCCCGGGAAGCGGCGGATCGCCGTGTTGTAGTCGCGCGCCAGGTCGTTGAAGCGGCGCCGCTCGACCGCGATGCGATTCTCCGTCCCCTCGAGCTGGGCCTGCAGGTCGAGGAAGTTCTGATTGGCCTTGAGGTCGGGATAGCGCTCGACCACCACCATCAGGCGGGCGAGGGCGGAGCTCAGCTCGCCCTGCACCTGCTGGAACTTCGCCATCGTCTCCGGGTCGTTCAGGGCCTCGGGCGTGAGCTGGGCCTGCATCTGCGTGGCCTTGGCGCGCGCCTCGACCACGGCCGTCAGGGTCTCCTGCTCGTGCTCGGCGTAGCCCTTGACCGTCTCCACGAGGTTGGGGATGAGATCGGCCCGGCGCTGGTAGACGTTCTCGACGTTGCCCCACTGGCCTTCGACGCCCTCCTGGAGGCCGACGAAGCGGTTGTACTGGCCGCTGAAGCTGCCGACGAGAATGAGCAGCAGCACGACGACCGCGATGAGCGCGAGCAGGCCCTTCTTCATGGAAACTCTCCTGTGCCGGGGTGAGCGTTGGCAACGGGCGCGTCTACCGGCGCCGCGGCCAGTGTATTCGATGCCGCCGGCGAAGGCAAACCCGCCGGCCGCGCCTCAGCGCTTGGGGCCGTAGAGCCGGTAGGACTGGCCCAGGCGGAAGCGCAGGCCGACGTCGTCGACGATGCCCACCAGAGCCGGGATCAGGAAGAGCGTCAGCACCGTGGCGAAGGCCAGGCCCCAGATCATGCTGACGGCCATGGGCACCATGATCTTGCTCGCTCCCGTGCTCGCCACCGTCAGCGAGGAAAGGCCGACGATCGTGGTCACCGTCGTGAGCAGGATGGGCCGCATGCGCGTCACGCCCGAGCGGGTGATCGAGAACCAGCGGCCCACGCCGCGCCCGCGCGACTGGTTGATGAAGTCCACCATGACGATGGAGTTGTTCACGACCAGCCCCATCAGCGCGATGATGCCGGTCATCGCCGGGATCGTGAAGTGGTAGCCCATCACGAGCAGGCCGATCACCACGCCGATGAAGCTGAAGGGCACGGTGAAGAGCACGACGAAGGGCTGGATCACCGAGTTGAACTGCGTGGCGAGGATCATGAAGATGGCCAGCATCGCCACGGGCACGAGCAGGAAGAGCGAGCGGAAGCTCTCGGCCGTGCGCTCGAACTCGCCGCCGTAGTCGAGCCGGTAGCCCGGGTGGTCCTGCGCGAAGCCGGCGAAGCGCGCCTGGAGGATGCGGTTCACGGCCGTGCTCGTCTGCCCCTCGGCGAGATCGGCCGTGATCGTGATCGCGCGCTCGCGGTCGAAGCGGCGGATGTTCGTGAAGTTGCGGTCGCGGCTGAAGTCGGCGACGCTCGTCAGCGGCACCTGGCCGCGCGGCCCGGCCACCGTGAGGCGCTGGAGCGTGGCCAGGTCGCCCTGGAAGGCAGGCGCGAGGCGCACGACGACGTCGCGGTCCTCGCCGTCGGCGTCCGTGAAGACAGTGGCCGGCACGCCCTGGAAGGCCGCGTTCAGCGTGGTGGCCACCTGCGCGTTGCTCAGGCCGAGGGCGGCGGCGCGCTCCGGATCGACCTCCACCCGATACTCCAGGTTGGAGCGATCGAAGTCGTCGGCGATGTCCACGACACCGGGAATGCCCGCGAGCACCCCGCGCACCTGCGCGCCCAGCTCCTCGAGCACCTCGAAGCGCGGCCCGAGCACGCGCAACTCGACTGGCTTGCCCGTGGGCGGCCCGCTGTCGGGACGCCCCAGCGCGAGGCCCGTGAACCCCGGTTCGCGCTCGAGGCGCCGGCGGATCAAGGCCATCAGCTCGGTGTCGCTGCGCTCGCGGTCGGCGGCCGAGACGAGGTCGAGGTCGAGCTGCGCGCGCTCGGCGCCGCGCACGTACTGGTAGTTGACCACCTGGAAGCCCACGGAGCTGACGATGCCCTTGAGCTCCTCGGGGCGCACGACCTCGCGCACGATGGCTTCCACCGCGGCCGCGCGGCGCTCGCTGGCGGCCAGCGGCGTGCCGGCCGGCAGCTCGAAGCGCAGCGTGATGGCGTCGAAGTCCTCGGCGTGGAACATCTCCACGGGGATGAAGCGCAGGAGCCCGGCGCTGACGATCGCGAGCAGCACGACGCTGGCCACGGCCCAGTAGCGGTGCCGGAGCGTGAAGGCGAGGTGGCGCCGATAGACGCCCTCCAGGCGTCGCTGCAACGGATTCCGCTGGCGCACGAGGGTCGCGCCGCGCAGGCCGCCGGGCGTGATGGTGGCCGCCGGGCGGGCGAACGCGCGGGCACCCACCGCGTCGTCCTCGTCGATGATGTAGCGCGGCGCGCGGCCGAGGCGGCGGCGCAGGCCCTCGGTCCAGGCATTCAGCTCGAAGGCGTGGCTGGGCAGCATGAGAATCGCCTCGAGCAGGCTGGCCAGCAGCGCGAAGGATATGGTGAGCGGGATCGCGCTCATGAAGTCGCCGATCATGCCGGTCATGAAGAGCAGGGGCAGGAAACCGGCCACCGTGGTCAGCACGGCCGAGATCACCGGCGACATCACCTCGCGCGCGCCCTGGATCGTCGCGCGCCGCAGCGGCTGGCCCAGCTCGAGGCGGCGCTGGATGTTGTCCACGACGACGATGGCGTCGTCCACGATCATGCCGAGCGCCTTGATCAGGGCGCAGAGGGGGAGCATGTTGATGCTCATGCCCGTCACGCTCATCAAGAGGAAGCCGACGAGGAAGGTGAAGGGGATGCCGATCAGCACCAGCACCGCGTTGATCCAGCCGAGGAAGACGAAGAGCAGCCCGCCGACGAGGATGGCCGTCAGCCAGGCGTTGTCGGTCATGATGCCCAGGCGCTCCTCGATCAGCTCGGAGGTGTCGTTGCGCACCTCGAGCCGCACCGGCACCGGCAGCGTCTCATTGTAGCGCGCGACGAGCGCCCGCACGCGCTCCATGATCGCGATCGCGTCGCCGTCGACCTTCTTGTAGAGGGTCAGGTTGCCGGCGCGCGCGCCGTTCAGCCACGTGCTGGAGCGGCGCTCCTCGGGCGCGCTGCGCACCGTCGCCACCTGCGCGAGCCGCACGCTGTGCACGCCATCCCCGCGCAGCACGGTGGCGCCGATCTCCTCGAGGCGCTGGACCTTGCCGAGGATCCGCAGGGCGTACTCGCGCGCGCCGAGCTCGGCGTGGCCACCGGGCAGGTCGAGGTTGCGGCCGGCCAGCGCCGCGATCACCTCGCCGAGCGAGAGCCCGTGGTGCTCGAGCAGGTCGGGGTCGACGTCGACGTGCACCTCCGTCTCGCGCAGGCCTTCGATGTCCACCTTGCGCACGCCGGGCAGCTCGGTCAGCTCCTTCTTGAGATCTTCCGCCACCTCGAGCAGCGCGGCCTCTTCGGCCTCGCCGCCGATGGCGATGAAGCAGACCGGCTGGATGATGGAGGCGTCCAGCTCGAGGAAGACGGGATCCTCGGCGTCCGCGGGCAGGTCGGGGATGTTGTTCACCACCGCCTGCAGGTCGAGCATGAACTTGTCCAGGTCCGTGCCCTCGTCGATCAGGAGATCGACCATGGCGATGCCCTGCTGCGAGCTGCTCATCACCTCGTCGAGGCCGTCCAGCTCCGCGACCGCGTCCTCCAGCTTGACCGTGACCTGCTGCTCGACCTCGTGCGCCGAGGCGCCCGGGTAGGTCACCATCACCAGCGCTTCGTTGAGATTGGCGTTGGGGAAGAACTCCCGCGGCAGGTCGCGGTAAAGGGCGAGCCCCGACACCACGAGGATGAGGAAGATCATGTTGACCAGGATCTTCCGGTCCACCGAGAACTGGGGGATGTTCATCGCCGCTCCCGCTTCCGCGCGCTGCTAGCGCGCCGTCTCGCGGAGGGCCACGGGCTGCCCGTCGCGCGCGCTCCACTGTCCCTGGACGATCAGCTGGTCGCCCGCCGCCAGGCCGGCTTCCACGAGAACGCGCTCGCCGTCGGTGGGGCCGAGCGTGAGCGCGCGGCGGCGCGCGAGGCCGGCCTCGACGACGAAGGCCACCGGCTGGCCGTACTGCTCGACGACGGCGTCGCCCGGAATCAGGATCGCGCCCGGCCGGCGGGCGATCTCCACTTCCACCCGCGCCGCCATGCCCGAGAGCATCCGCTCGCCGGGATTGTCCGCGACGATCTCCACCGCGTAGCTGCGCGTCAGCGGATCGGCGCGCACGCCGACCGCCTGCAGCGCGCCCGGGAAGCGCGCCTCGCCGAGGGCTGGAATGCTCAGCGTGGCCGGCTGCCCGGCCGCGAGGCGCGCCACGTCCTGCTCGGAGACGCTGCAGCGCACACGCACCTGCGCGAGATCGGCCAGGGCGGCGACGGGCATGCCCGGCGCGACTTGCTCGTGCGCGTCCACGTGCTTGGCGGCGAGACGCCCCGCGAAGGGGGCGAGCACCCGGGCGTCCTCGAGCTGCAGCCGCGCCTGCTCGAGCCCGGCCGCCGCCGCGCGCCGCGCGCTCTCGGCCTGGCGCTCGGCGAGTGTCACGCTCTCGAGCTCGGCGTCGCTGATGCGCTCGCGGGCCTTCAGCTCGCGCGCCCGCTCCAGCTCGCGGGCCGCCTGCGCCGCGGCGGCCTCGGCGGCGAGCAACCCGGCCTCGGCCTGGGCGAGGGCCGTCTCGAAGGGGCGCAGATCCAGGCTCAGGATCAACTCACCCTTGGCGAGGCGATCGCCGAGCTCGGCGGGGAAGGACGCCACCGTGCCGGGCAACTTGGCGGCGATCTCCACCTCGCGCCGGGCCTGCGTGCTGCCGTTCAGCCGCAGGGTCTGCCGGAACTCCTCGGCGGCCAGGGTGCTGACGCTGACCGGCGTGGCCGCGACCGTGCTATCGGCTGCTGCGTCGCTCCCGCCGCGCTGTTCGCAAGCCCCGAGCGAGAGGCCGAGGAGCAGCAGGGCGCCGAGGACGAAGGCGCGGCGCGGTGAAGGGGGCGTCGTCATCGGTCTTCCTCCCCGCCGCCGGCGGCGCTGCCGCCGAGCAGGCTCTCGAGCGCGGCCAGGGCCGCCAGCTCCTCGTAGCGGGCCGCGACTGCCGCGGCGCGAGCGGCCGTGGCGGCGGTCTGCACGTCGACGAGATCGAACTCGGACAGGTGGCCGAGGCCGTAGCGGTCCTCCATCAGGACCAGCGTGGCCTCCGCCTGCTGCGCCGCCCGCTCGCGATGGCCGCGGCTCTCGCGGGCGCGCTGCACCTCGTGCCAGGCGGCGTGCACGGCGAGGCCGAGCTGCGCGCGGCTGTCGTCGGCGGTGTAGCGGCTGCGCCGCTCCTCGGCCGCGGCGCGGCGGTACTGCGTCCAGCGTGCGGGCAGGTCGAAGACCGGCAGCATCACGAGCGCGGTCGCGCTCCAGGTGCGATAGTCGTCGAGCGCGGCCGTGTCGTTCTCGCGCCAGCCGACGTTGACGGCGAAGTGCAGGCTCGGCGCGAGGCCCGCCGCGGCCGTCAGCTTGCCGGCGGCGGCGAGGTCTTCGCCGGCCGCCACCGCGAGGGCGCGCGGGCTGGCCGCCAGCCTGCGCTGGACGAGCGCGGCCGGCGATTCCGCCGCCAGGGCCGCGGCGCGGGCGAGGACCGTCTCGTCCACGGGCGCGGGCGCGAGCGGCGTCTCCAGCGCGAGGCCGAGGAGACGATTGAGGTCCATCTCGGCGAGCGTGGCGGCCGCGCGCGCGCCGGCGAGATCGCTGCGCGCCGCGCCGACGGGCACTTCCCAGAAGAGGCGATCGGCGCGATTGAGCATGCCCAGCGCTTCGCGCTCCGCGGCGAGGAGGGCGCGGTTCTCGGCGGCGGCCAGGCCCGCCTCGGCGACGGCCAGCAGATCGCGCGCCGCGAGCAGGCGGAAGTAGGCCTGGCGGACGGCGAACTGCACGGCGTCGCGCTCGGCGCGAAAGCCCGCGCCGGCCGCCCGCTCGCCGGCCCGCGCCATCCGGCTGCCGCCGATCAAGTGCAGGTTGAGCGGGAACTCCTGGTTCAGCGAGAGCGCGCTGCGATAGGTGTCGCGGTAGAGGAAGGGATCGATCTGCACCTCGTCGGCGCCCACGCCGAGGGCGCCGAGGATCGCCTCGAAGCCCACCTGCGCCTGGTTCGCCTGCTCCAGGCTGCGCGCGTCCACGCGGGTGACGGAGCTGCTGAAGCCGCCCGTGGGCAGGAAGGCGAGATCGCTGGCCCGGCGCGCCCAGCGACTGGCATCCAGGGCGGAGCGGCTGGCCTGGAGCGTGGCGTTGTTCGCCAGGGCCATCCTCTCGGCGCCGGCGAGGTCGATCGCCAGCGGCGCCGCAGGCGCCTGGGCCCGCGCCGGCCCGGCGAGCAGCAAGCCCATCGCAATGATGATGACGCGCATCGCCTCGCTCCGCCTCCCTGAGCTGCCGGCTGCGCCGCGACTGCGCCTCCGGCCGGGCGCCGGCCGCGCCCCTGCACAGAGTAAGGCCTGCGCGGCGGCTTGGCCAGCCCCTCCGCGGGCCCCGCCCCCCCGCGGAATTTTGGTGACATCGGCTGGAGGCCTTGCCATGCTGCTCTGTCCGCCCCGCGTGTCCGGGCCCGCGGGGCGCTGCTGCTGGCCCCCGATCGCCCTCTCGAGGAGGCCCCGTGACAGCCGGAGTGACGCCGATGCGGGTCTTCGCGGCCAGCGATGTGGGGCGTGTCCGCAGCGAGAACCAGGACGCCCACTTCGGCGGGCCCATCCCCGCCGGCCGCGAGCAGTCCCACGGCCAGCTCCTGCTGGTCGCCGACGGCATGGGCGGCCATGCCGCGGGCGCCGTCGCCAGCGAGCTCGCGGTCGCGACCATCCTCAAGGTCTTCTACGAGGAGCCGCTCGGGCTCGGCGCCGATCCCGGGCCGCTGCTCCGGCGCGCCTTCCAGGCCGCGAACTACGCCATCCTCGAGGCCGGCCGCCAGGACCAGGGCCGCTTCGGCATGGGCACGACCTGCACCGCCCTCCTCCTGCGCGACAGTCAGGCCTGGCTCTGCCATGTCGGCGACACGCGCATCTATCGGCTGCGGGGCGGGGTGCTCGAGCAGCTCACGCGGGACCACACGCTGCTCCAGCAGATGATCGACACCGAACAGCTCAAGCCCGACGACGTCCTGCGGCGCTCGATCCGGCACATCCTCGTGAGCGCGATGGGCAGCGAGGAGCGGGTGCGCGTCGACGCCAACCGGACGCCGATCCCGGTGCTCGTCGGCGACGCCTTCCTGCTCAGCAGCGACGGCCTCCACGACCTGCTCGGCGAGGAGGACATCCTGGGCCTGCTCGCGGCCAACAGCGGCCAGGAGGCGGTCGCCGCGCTCACCGAGGCGGCGCTCGCGGCGGGGGCGCCGGACAATGTCACCGTCCTGCTCGCGCAGTGGGACGACAGCGAAGAGGGTTGACGCCATGAGCCAGGACATCCCCAGCGGCATCGAGAAGCCGCGCACGCCGCGGCCGGTCTACCACTGCGGCGTCTGCAACAAGCCGCTGCCCTGGGACGGCGGGCGCGTGCGCCTCGTCTGCCGCGAGCCCGAGTGCCGGGGCGACCGGCCGCGCCCGGCGCCGATCCGCGTGCGCGAGGGAGACGAGCACGACCGCGTCGCCCTGCTCCAGGTCAGCCGGGACTTCTTCGGCAGCACCCACCTGCACGCCTTCGGCGGCGTCTTCCCCCTGGCGAAGTGCGCCTTCCTCGTCGTCGAGTTCGACCGCGAGCGGGCGGGTTTTCTCTCCTACGCGCTGCACTTTCCGGCCGAGGACGAGGCCGCCGTGATCCTGATGGCCGTGCTGCCCGGCTTCCAGGGCCGCGGCGTCGGCCGCGCGCTCCAGGGCGCGATGGACGCCGTCTGCCGCCCGCTCGGCATTCGCCGCATCCACATCGCGACGACGAACGACAACATCCCCGGCCTCTACTTCTACCAGCGCCTGGGCTATCGCCTGCGCAGCCTGCACGTGGGCGCCGCAGCCACCGCGCTCGCCGAGCACGGCGAGGCGGGCATGGCCGGCTTCGGCGGCATTCCGATCCTGGACGAGGTCCACTTGACCAAGGAGTTGGGACGCACGCCCTAGGCGCGCCTAGGTCTGCAGCAGCACCTGCAGCTTGAGGAAGAACTGCCGCTCGGCCTGGGCGAGGCCGGTCTCGCCGCCGTAGTCGAGCACGTGGTGCGCGGAGCCGAGGTAGAGCACCGTGAACGGGCTCAGCTTGTAGCTGAGCAGCGGCTCGAGGTCGATGGCGCTGTCGAAGTCGTCGTACTGGACGATCGCGCGCAGGAAGAGTCGCCGCGTGAACTGCAGGTCGAGCCGCGTGCGCGCGACGTAGCCACGGAAAACCTCGTCGCCCGTGTCCGGATGCTCCATGCGCGTCCACTCGAGGCTGGGCCAGATCACCGTGCGCTGGCCCAGGCGCAGGCTTGCCCAGCCCGCGACCGCGCGCTGGCGGCCCAGGAACGGCGCTGCCGTGCGGCGGATGGTGTGCGCCCAGTGCAGCTCGGCCCCGAACTGGGCGGCGCTGCTCGGATTGCAGGAGAACTCGACGCTGGTGCGCCGAATGCCGTCGAACTGCACGCCGCGGTAGTTCTCGGCGCTCCACATCTGCACGAGTTCCACGTGGGTCTGCTTGAGCAGATTCAGGTCGACCGCGGGGACGAACCACTCGTCCTTCTGCTTGCCGGCGTAGTTCCAGGCGCCGCCCACCGAGAAGCGCGGCTGGACGCTCTCGACGAAGCGACTCGCCGGCCGGAAATCCCAGCCCATCCAGCCGCTGAGGTCGCGGCGGTTGCTGGTGGAGATGAAGCCGTTCTCCGCGCGGAAGGCGGGACTGGTCTGCCTCGCGTCGATGTCGAAGTTCCAGCGCCGGCCGCTGCGCTCGAGGCTGGTGTAGAGCGCGTGGCCGAGGAAGCGCTCGCCGTCCAGGGCCGCGCTGTAGCGGCCACCGTCGAAGCGCAGGTTCTGCGCGACGAGGGGGACGCTGAGCAGGCTGTCGACGGGCTCCTGGGTGCGGCTGCCCAGGGCCTGGAACTCCCAGCGCCAGTTGTCGCGGAAGCGCAGCGCCCAATCCAGGCCGGCCACCGTGCCCGCACCGCCGTCCGCCGGCAGGCGCAGGCCGTGCTTGTCGAACTCGGCGCCGTGGCGGCGGTCCGTCAGCAGCGCGCCGATGAAGGAGCTGCCCGCGTAGCTGCGGCGCAGGCGCAGGATGTTCGAGAGGCTCTCGCCGCCCAGCAGGATGCGGCTCGACTCCTCGAAGGGCAGGATGAAGGGGCTGCGTTCGTCCTGGGCGCTGAGCAGCAGCAGCTCGTAGGGTCCGCGCCGCGCCGTCACCTTGGCCGCGACGTAGGGGTCGTTGATCGAGCGCGTGTAGATGGCGTTGATCCAGGAGCCGAAGAGGTTGCTGCCGCGCTGGAAGAAGGGCCGCCGCTCCTCGTAGAAGAGCGCGAAGGGCGTGTTGACGTCGATCTGGGCGGCGTCGGACTCGACCTGGCTGAAGTCGGGGTTGAAGGCGCCCTCGATGGCGAGGTTGGGGCCGAAGGTGTAGGCGAGGCCGAGGCCGAAGTCGGCGCGGGAGTCGCCGCGCTGCCAGGGCGAGTCCGGATCGTCCGCGTTCGCCAGGCCCGCTCCCTGGTGCGCGATCATCGCGGGCAGCAGGGAGAGGCCGCCGCCCGGCTTCACCGCGCGGATGCCCCGCAGGGTGCCGAACTGGCACATCCAGCAGGCCTCGTCCCGGTCGACGGCGGCCCAGGTGCTGCGCTCGCGGAAGTTCCGTTTGCGGTCCCGCCAGAAGGTCGCCCGCCAGACCTGCTCCTCGGCGTCGGGGAAGAGCAGGCTCGCGAAGGGGACGGCGACCTCGACCTGGAAGCCCGTGGCCGTGAGGCGGCCTTCGGAAGTCCAGACGAGATCGAAGCCGATATCCTCACCGCCGCCGGCGACCAGGCGCAGGTCGCCCTGGATGCCCAGGGGGTTCACGAAGAGCTCGTAGGCCCAGGCCTGGTCGGCGTAGGTGTCCAGGATGATGCCGAGGTAGTCGTCCTGCCAGATGGCGTCGCGGTCGCGCAGGCCCGCGCGCACCTCGGCGGAGTCGTCCTCGGCGATGAAGGCCAGGTAGAGCTGCTCGGCGTCGTAGGTGACGAGCACGCGGGTCGCGACCGGCGGCTCGCTGTTGTCGCCCGGACTGCTCTCGGCGAAGTTCTCGGCGACGGCGGCGCCGGCCCAGCCCGGGTCGTCGAGCAGGCCGTCGATCCGGATCTCGCCGGCGGCGGGGCGCAGCGTGAGCGATGGGCGCCAGTTCGGCGCGAAGTCCGCGGCGGCGGCGAGGGTGCTGAGGCTGCTGAGGGTGAAGGCGGCGGCGGCAATACGAGCAGGACGGGCGAGGCCCTGGCGCGTCAGACCCTTCATCGTACTCCCTGCGTGCCGAGCGGCGGCGAGTGGGGCAGCCCGGCCGGGCCGGCGGTCTTGGCTCCCGCCTTCCCGGCCGGGCGTGGCACGCGGCACCGGGTCCGCGCACGGCGGCAATCTACGACAGCTCCTGGTGCTCGTTTCTCGCTTCGGCTCGCTTTTTACGCCGGGATACCGTTTTTACAGCGAGCGAAACCCGGACCCCCGACTTCTGCGTAGGGGGCCTTCGTTTTCGGTTGGTCGCGGGGCGGGCTGCGCTACACTCGCCCTGTCGCCGATCCCGCAACCGGCGCCGATCCCTCAGGAGGCAAGCATGCGCACTCGCTCCCGTCGCGGCGCGCTCCCGCGTCCGCCCTTCGCCGCCGTCTGGGCACTGCTGATCACTCTCGCAGGCCCGGCCCTCGCGGACACTCCCGATCACCCCGCGCTCGTCGAGCAGCTCGGCCAGATCGAGCGCCTCGGCATGCTGCCCGGAGCAGCGAACAGCGCCGCCGCGGGACTGCTCAACCCCGCGGCCTGGTCCGTGCAGCGCAGCGGGGGACTCTATTTCGCCTGGGTCGACCCCGAGGGCGATCCCTATCCGCGCCAGGAGTTCACGGACTTCACCGCCGTCGCCAACCTGAAGAGCCTCGGCTTCGGCCTGCGCTACCGCGGCCTCGGCGAGGACGCGGACGGCGTGAACGCCGCCGCTCACTACACCTACACGCTGGGACTGTCGGGCGGCGACCGCAGCCAGGCCAGCGGCCTCTCCTACACCTGGACGCGGGGCGCGATCGGCGCCTTCGGCGAGCAGCGCCTGCTGACGGCCGGCAGCATCCGCCGCTGGCAGCAGGTCTCGCTCGGGGTCACGGGCGGCTACGACTTCACGGCCAAGCACAGCCTCTACCAGGCCGACCTCGGCCTGCGGCCATTCGGGCCGCGCCTGACCCTGGTCGGGGGCGCCTCCTACATCCCTCCCGAGAAGGAGGACGACGCCTTCGACGAGGTGGCCTTCAGCTACGGCCTCGAGGCGCGCGTGCTGCCCGGGCTGGATCTCGCCGCGCTCGCCCGCGACACCGGCGAGCTCAGTCTGCGGGTGGACCTCGCCTTCGGCGGCGGCAAGCCGGGCGGCGAGCCGATGCGCTCGGCCCTCGGCGCGCGCTTCCACCTGGACGACGAGCAGGAGCACGCGGCCACGACCTACGCCTTCGAGATGATGGCGGGGCCCCACCTCGGGCTGCTCATGGCCAAGCCGAAGCACTACCCCGAGATCGACCTCCGGGGCGATCTGAGCTACCGCAACTACCGCTTCTTCGACGATCGCCGCCGCTTCGTCGAGCTGCTCGGGGAGCTGGCGGGCGACGCCCAGGACCGCAGCGTGGCCGGTGTCGTCATCAATCTCTCCAGCCTGGCGGCCACGCCGGCCAATCTCTGGGAGCTGCGCGCGCAGCTCGCCGGCCTGCGCGCGGCGGGCAAGAAGGTCGTCATCTACTTCGATCGGGCGGGGATCCCGCTCTACATGCTGGCCAGCGTCGCCGACGAGCTGTGGATGGATCCGCACGGCGACCTCGACATCAAGGGCCTCAACTTCGGGCGCAGCTACTACCGGGCGATGCTGGACAAGATGGGCGTCGGCATCGACGAGTGGCGCTTCTTCACCTACAAGTCGGCGATGGAGGGCTTCTCGCGCACCTCGATGTCCGACGCCGACCGCGAGCAGTTCCAGGCCTTCATGGAGGACTGGTACGCCGCCGCCGTCGGGCTCATCCTCGAGGCGCGCGGCCTGGACCGCGGGGCCTGGGACGCGCTGGTCGACGAGAAGGCCGAGCTGATGGCCGAGGAGGCCCTCGCCGCCGGGCTGGTGGACAAGCTGGGCGACTACAACGAGGCCAAGGAAGGCGCCAAGGAGGCGGGGCGCCGCGCGAGCGGCGACGCCGTCAGCGCGGAGCTGGCCGCGCTCTTCGGCGATCCGGTCTGGGGTCGCGAGATCTGGGGCGAGCCGAAGAAGATCGCCCTGCTCTACGCCATCGGCGAGTGCGCCATGGACACGGGCATCCAGGGCCGGCGCCTGTCCAAGACCATCCGCGCGATGCGCGAGAACCCGGGCGTCGCCGCCGTCGTGCTGCGCGCCGACTCGCCGGGCGGCGACCCGCTGCCCAGCGACCTCGTCTCCCGCGAGCTGAAGGCCACCGAGGAGAAGAAGCCGGTCTTCGTCTCCCAGGGCCAGGTGGCGGCTTCGGGGGGTTACTGGATCAGCATGCACAGCACGGCCATCTATGCCTCGCCCTTCACGCTGACCGGCTCGATCGGGGTCATCTCGGGTCACCTCTGGGACAACGGCCTGGGCGACAAGCTCGGCATGGACTACGACCACGTGCAGATCGGCGAGCACGCGGACTACCAGAGCGGTCCGGTCCTGCCGCTGATCGGGGAGAGCATCCCGTACCGGCCGGTCACGCCCGAGGAGCGCTCCCGCGGCGAGTACGTGATGAAGACCCTCTACCACAACTTCACCGAGCAGGTGGCCACGGGCCGCGGCCTGACGCCCGAGGCCGTGGACAAGATCGGCCAGGGCCGCGTCTGGAGCGGCACAGACGGTCAGGCGATCGGCCTCGTCGACCGCGTCGACGGCCTCTGGGGCAGTCTGGTCGCGGCCAAGCGCGCGGCGGGCCTGCCCGACAGCCGTCCGGTGACCCTCGTCGAGGGCCCCGCGCTCGGCGCCTTCGACTTCAGCTTCCTCAAGCCGTCGCTGCCCGGCTTCGGCCTGCTCGCGCGCCTCGGCACTGCCGCGGCAGAGACAGCGCCGGCGCCGTTGCTCAGTGGCGATCCCTGGTCGCGCCTGCCCGCGGCCGAGCGCCTGTACCTCGAGCAGCTCGTCGCCGCGCAGGGCGGGCCGCTCGTCATGATGCCGCCGATCGCGATCGAGAGCGTGCGCCTGACGCCCTAGGCGCGACTGCCTCGCGCAGGAGAACCGGACCGCGGCGCCCCGCGGTCCGGTTTTTTCTGGCATCCGGCGCCCGGTCGGTTATACTGATCCCGAGAGCAATCCCTAGACTGGGCGCCCACGGGCGCCGGCGCCGTGGCGCTCCGGACGTAGGACGGGAGCGACACGGCGCCTTCGTTTGCGGCGCCGCCCCGCCGCCGGCCCGGAGGTGCTCCATGCGAGTCCCCTACTTCGTCGTCGATGCCTTCGCCTCCGCGCCCTTCACGGGCAACCCCGCCGGCGTCTGCCCGCTGGTCACCTGGCTGTCCGACCCGCTGCTGCAGGCGATCGCCGCCGAGAACCGCCACAGCGAGACGGCCTTCCTCGTCAAGGGCGGCGACCACTACGCCCTGCGCTGGTTCACGCCGGCCGTCGAGGTGAACCTCTGCGGCCACGCAACGCTGGCCGCGGCGCACGTGCTCTTCACGCACCTGGGCGAGCCGGGCCCGCGCCTGGAGTTCCGCAGCCACAGCGGGCCGCTCTTCGCCGAGCGGCAGGCGGGGCGCATCGCCCTCGACTTTCCGGCCCTGCCCCTGCGCCCGCGGCCCGTGGACGCGGCCCTCGTCGCCGCCCTCGGCTGCATGCCCGAGCTGGCGATGCGCGAGGACGACATCCTCGCCGTGCTGCCGGACGCCGAGAGCGTGCGCCGCCTGCGGCCCGACCTCGCCGCCGTCGCCGCCCTGGACTGCCGCGGCCTGATCGTGACGGCGCCGGGCCGCGACTGCGACTTCGTCTCGCGCTTCTTCGCCCCGGCGGCCGGTGTGGATGAGGACCCGGTGACGGGCTCCGCGCACTGCCTGCTCGCGCCCTACTGGGCCGAGCGCCTGGGCAAGCGCGAGCTGCACGCCCGGCAGCTCTCGCCGCGGGGCGGCGAACTCTTCTGCCGTCTGCTCGGGGAGCGGGTCGAGATCGCGGGCCAGTGCCGCGACTACCTGCGCGGCGAGATCGCGCTGCCGGACGCGCTGATCTAGCCCGGCGGCTTGATCGCCGCTCGCCCATTCGCCACAATGCGCGGAGACCAGGTCCCGGAGACTGCCATGGCCCCCGCGCTCTTCGTTCTCTACGTCGCCGACCAGCCGGCCGCCCGTCGCTTCTGGGCCCGCGTGCTCGTGCGCGAGCCCCAGCTCGACGTGCCCGGCATGACCGAGTTCGCCCTCGCCGAGGGCGCGCTGCTCGGCCTGATGCCCGAGGCGGGGATCCGCCGTCTGCTCGGACCGGCGCTGCCCGATCCCGCTGCTGCGGCGGGCGCGCCGCGCGCCGAACTCTACCTGCGCGTGCCCGATGCGGCGGCCGCCCACGCGCGCGCCCTCGCGGCCGGCGCGCGCGAGCTGAGCGCACCGGCCGCGCGCGAGTGGGGGGAGCGCGTCGCCTACAGCCTGGACCCCGACGGCCACGTGCTGGCCTTCGCGGACGGGGCTGCCGCGGGGCACGAGAAGCCGGCGCCCACCGAGGCGCCCGTGCTCGAGGCCATCCGCCGGCGCTGGAGTCCGCGCGCCTGGACCGCCGAGCCCCTGCCGGCCGGCGCGATTGCCGCGCTCTTCGAGGCCGCGCGCTGGGCGCCCTCCTCCTTCAACGAGCAGCCCTGGCGCTGGCTGGTGGCCGGCCGCGAGGACCCGAACGCCTTCGCGCTCCTGCTGAGCTGCCTGGGCGAGTGGAATCAGCGCTGGGCGCGCCGCGCCGGCGCGCTCGCGCTCGCCGTCACGCGCGAGCAGTTCAGTCGCAACGAGAAGTCGAACCACCACGCCTGGTACGACCTCGGCCAGGCCTGTGCGCTGATGGCCGTGCAGGCGGCCGCCCTCGGCCTGCAGACCCACCAGATGGGCGGGATCGACCCCGAGCGCGCGCGGCAGGTCTACGGCGTGCCGGCGGGCTACCAGGTGGTGACGGGCATCGCGATCGGCCGGCCGGGCGATCCGGCCGCCCTCGACGACGAGGGCATGCGCGAGTCCGAGCTGGCGCCGCGCCGGCGCCGCCCGCTGGCCGAGAGCGTCTTCGCCGGCCGCTGGGGCGAGCCGCATCCGGCCTTTGGCCCGCCGGGTAACCGCCGCGAGGAGGCCCCGTAGCAGGCCATCCCCCGCGAAACCATCCCCTGGGAGGCGCCATGAAGACGCTGCTGCTCTCCTGCCTCGGCACCCTGCTCGCCCTCGCGCTCGTCGTCCTCGGCCTCGCGGGGGGCTTCGCCTGGAAGAACTCGCGCGGCCCCGAGGTGGACCGCGGCGACTGGCTGGTGATCGACCTCTACGGCGCCCTGCCCGAGTACGACCCGCCGGCCGGGCCCCTCGGCCAGCTGATGGACGGCGGCGCCCGTACCCTGACCCGCACGCTGGAGGTGCTCGAGAAGGCGCGCGCGGACGAGCGCGTCGCGGGCTTGCTCCTGAAGGTCGGCCCCAACGGCGCCGGCTGGGCCAGCATCGAGGAATTGCGCGGCGCCGTGGCCGCGCTGCGCGCGGCGGGCAAGCCAGCCCTCGCCTGGTCGGACGACATCGACCTGAAGGGGCTCTTCCTGGCCAGCGCCTGCGAGTCCATCTTCATCGCGCCGCACGCGGAGCTGAGCCTGACCGGCGTGCGCGCACAGTCCCTGCACGTCAAGCGCGCCCTGGACAAGCTGGGCATCAAGCCGCAGCTCCACCAGATCAAGGACTACAAGGCCGCCGCCGAGTTGCTCCTGCGCGAGGATGCCAGCGAGGCCGCCAAGGAGAACGACCGCTGGATCATCGATGAGTTCTGGCGGCTCGCGCTGACCGCCTTCCAGGCCGAGCGCGGGCTCAGCGAGGCGCAGATCACCGCGATGATGGAGAAGGCCGTCTTCTCGCCGGCCGAGGCGAAGGCCGGCGGGCTCATCGACGAGGCGCTCTACTTCGACGAGCTGAAGGCCCGCCTCGCCGCGCGCCCCGAGCAGAAGACCGAGGACGGCGCCCTGCCCACGATCGCCGACGGCGAGTACGCCAAGCTGGAGCGCGAGGACCTCGACCTCGAGGGCAAGCCGCGCATCGCCGTCGTGCACGCGCAGGGCTCGATCGGCGGGCGCGAGAGCCGCGTCGACCCCCTGCTCGGCGTCATGATGGGGCACGAGTCCGTGGTGGCCGACCTGCGCGCCGCGCGAGAGGACGAGGACGTGGTGGCGATCATCTTCCGCGTCGACAGCGGGGGTGGCGAGTCCCTGGCCAGCGGCTTCATACGCCACGAGGTGGGCCTCTGCGCGGCGGCGAAGCCCACGATCTGCTCGATGGTGGACGTCGCCGCCTCCGGCGGCTACCTGATCGCCTACCACGCGAGCAAGCTGGTCGCCGACGCCTTCACGGTCACCGGCTCCATCGGCTCGATCAGCGGCAAGTTCAACGTGAGGGGCCTGCACGAGAAGCTCGGCATCACGCACGACGCGGTCGAGAAGGGCCCCAACGCCGACTTCTGGTCCGACCAGAAGGACTTCACGCCCGAGCAGTGGGCGCGCTTCACCCAGGATCACTGGCGCGGCTTCAACGAGTGGCTGGCCGACGTGGCCGTGAAGCGCGGCATGAGCTTCGCGGAAGCGGAGGCGCTGGCGCACGGCCGCGTCTGGACTGGCACGCAGGCGCTGGAGAACAGGCTCGTCGACGCGGTGGGCGGCTTCGACGCCGCGCTCGCGCTCGCCCGGGAGCAGGCGGGCCTCGCGCCGGACGCGAAGGTGAAGCTCGTCCACTACCCCGAGGCGCCCGGCCTGCTCGACTTCCTTCAGGACGGCGACGCGAGCGGCGCCCTGAGCTGGCTCGCCTACCGCTATCTGCGGGAGGACCTGGCCGAGACCTGGCGGCTCATCGAGACCGGCGTGCTCGTCGAGGGCGCCGTGGCGGTGCCGCGATGAGCCCGCGGGCGAAGGCACCGGCGCCGCGCGTCCTGCCGCTCACCCCCGAGCGCTGGGCCGACTTCGAGACGCTCTTCGGTCCCCGCGGCGCCTGCGGCGGCTGCTGGTGCATGTGGTGGCGGCTGAAGCGCAGCGACTGGGAGCGCGGCCAGGGCGCCGGCAACAAGCAGGCGATGCGGCGGCTCGTGGCGGCGGGCGCGGTGCCCGGCCTGATCGCCTATGCCGGGGACGAGCCGGTGGGCTGGGTGTCGGTAGGCCCCCGCGAGCACTTCGGCGTGCTCGGGCGCTCGCCGGTGCTGAAGCCCGTGGACGAGACGC
>Ga0194127_10003675_pt1 | contig 19437 bp, 15 predicted proteins | sample TA2KigC100mmetaG_FD_148624 | JGI IMG/M metagenome (GOLD analysis project Ga0194127, IMG submission 148624) | Freshwater microbial communities from Lake Tanganyika, Tanzania - TA2015036 Kigoma Deep Cast 100m | ecosystem: Environmental > Aquatic > Freshwater > Lake | place: Tanzania: Lake...
CCCCTGCTCGTCCGCACAGTCCGGATCCGCCAGACAGCCCACGCAGTATCCGGCCTGCTTGTCGCACACCATTCCATACGCCTTGCAGTCCTTGTCCGACAGGCAGTCGGGGGCCTCCACGCACACGCCGCCGGAACACCGGAATCCCCCGGTGCAATCGACATCCTCGATGCACTCCACGCAGACCCCCTGTGCCTTGTCACATACGCCGCCTTCGCAGTCCTTCGACGACTGACACGGAGCCGCCGCACCGCACGTCCCATCCACGCACAGCGCCCCGGGAACGCACTCCCCGCAACTCCCTCCGCAGCCGTCCGGACCGCAGTCGCCGGGGCAGCTCGGCACACATGGAACCTCGGCCGCTGAGTCCTCCAGCGCAGAATCCTGGTCCTGCCACCCGACCCCGTCGCCGTCTTGGTCGCCCGCCCTCTCGGCATCGCCGACGTCATCCGGGAACGGGGCATCGTCGACCTCCGATGCCGTCCACTCCCCTCGGGTTTCGTTTGGGGTCAGGCTGCCATCCGAAAGTGCTGGGGCGCTGTTCTCCCCCTGTTCATCCGCCGTTGGGGACAGCACCGGTTCTCGGCCGCCGGAGCAGCCGCTCGCAACGAGAAGAGCCAGGGCAAAGGCCCGGACATCCACCACCGCCCGCACCAAGGCCATCGAGAAGCGACTCGATCCGTTCAGGAAGCCACAACCCCGACTCGCGGTCCAACTGCCGTGACTCATTGGAAACCCTCCAGGTGACAAGGCGCACGCCCGAATAGTACAGTGCGAAACGACAGCACGCAAATCCTCCAGGCAGCGACGCTGACACATCGATTCCCACTGCCCGGCTCCGCAAGAGCTGATGGATGTGGCGGTAGCCAAGGACGAGTGCGGCGTATGCTCCTGCACCGAGTCGTCGGCCGTCAAGGATGCCGGGATTTGGTCACGACCATCCTACGATTCGCCGAAAACTGGTCAAAGGGTTTCGCACACCCCCCGGAAGACACCGGCACCGGCTCCCGTGCCTCCTGGACGATGGGCCCACCGAATCCCAGGGGAAGTCCGTTCCGGCCCCGGAAACGAGGCGCACTTGCATCCGACGCGGTTGAGGGATATATTCGCGTCAGGATGTGAAGCGATTAGGGGGTGCGGATGAAGCGATACATCTGGCAGCACAGTCGGTGGCCCTCGTTCCGCTGGGACGGAAACGCGCTGCTCGTGCCGCTGGGGCGGGCCAGGTCCATGCAGGCCCGGCTGCTTGCCCGGATGGAGTCGCTCGGGCTCGATGCGTCGGCACGGGCCCGGGCGGACGCACTGGTCGAGGAGTCGGTCCGGACCGCAGAGATCGAAGGGGAGCGCCTGGACCGGACCCGCCTTCGATCCTCGGTTGCGCGACGCTTGGGGTTGCCGACCGCGGGCCTTCCTGCACCCACTCCCAGCGAGGACGGGCTGGTGCAGGTTCTTCTCGATGCCACGACCGGGGCCGAGGCGGCGTTGACCGTGGCCCGGCTGAAGGGCTGGCAGGCGGCGCTCTTCCCGACCGGGTATTCCGGGTTGAGGCCCATCCGCGTGGGGCGGTGGCGCAACCGGGATCCCATGCAGGTGGTGTCCGGGCCGGTGGGCCGGGAGCGGGTCCACTTCGAGGCCCCTCCCTCCCAGCGGGTATCGGCCGAGGTCAGGAGGTTCCTTCGGTGGTGGCGTTCGCGGCCTCGCTACCTGGACGGGCTGGTCCGGGCCGGAGTGGCCCATCTCTGGTTCGTGACGATCCACCCGTTCGAGGACGGCAACGGACGCATCGCCAGGGCGCTCACCGACATGGCGCTGGCGCAGGACGAGGGGGCCCGGGTGAGGCCTTACAGCGTCTCGGCGCAGATCATGGCCGAACGGGAGCGATACTACGCTGCTTTGCAGCAGTGCCAGCAGGGGGACCTCGACATCACGGACTGGTTGGCGTGGTTCCTGGGATGCCTGGAGCGAGCGATGGTCAGGGCCGAGCTGGGGCTCGCCACCGCCTTGCGCAACGAGGCGCTCTGGAGGCTGCCCGCAACCGCGGAGCTGAACGCAAGCCAGCGCAAGGTGCTGGGGAAGCTGGTGGAAGCCGGGCCTGGAGGGTTCCAAGGGGGGCTCACCACCCGCAAGTACGTCGCGATGACTCGGACCTCGCGGGCCACAGCGTTCCGCGAGCTTGCCCGGCTCGTCGCTCTCGGATTCCTCCGCCAGTCGGGAGCGGGGCGGAGCGTACGCTACGACCTGGTGCTGCCGGACCTGGAGCGTGACGGGAACCGGTGAGCCGAGACCGGGCGTCGATGTGATGGACCCAGGCCCTGCCTGGCGGGAGCATTGTGCCCCGGATCGGAGCGAAGCTCACCGACTGTCTTGTCTTGGCCGATCCGTGGGTGCGGTGCATCTGCGATATGATGGGTCGTCAGCAGCCATCGCCCGAACTGGTCGATGACTTCGGTGCCGAACTGGACGGGATTGAGGCTCACGGGATTCCGTCCCGAAGGGGCTCGGTGCCCTCGGCCAGAAGCTCGACGTAGCGTTCATAGGCGTACACACGATCCCGCTCCCGGCCGGTGATCTCACGGACGATGCCCAACTGCTCCAGTGCGGACAGGCTCTTTGCGGCTGCCGGGAACGAGAGGTTGAGCTTGGCCGCTGCCGACGAGACCGTGCAGAACGGCTTGAGTCGAAGCTCCCGGTGCACCCGAAGGGCGTTCGGCCCCCGCCGGCCGAGCGTTATTTAGCTTACCGGCATCATGATTACATAGGCTGCCCGGACAGTCCAGCGCGGAATGTGCCGGCAGGTGTGGTCTCCAGGCCCCCTCACAACAGCCTCGGTCCCTTCTTCGGATCCTCCGTGTGCGGAGTGAGCTTGAGCGGCTTCCTCCCGGCCTGCGAAGGCTTCTCAGCCGATACCGCCCGCTCCTCTCCCTCGCCAGCCTCGTCCTCCTCCGCCTTGTCCCGGGCCTTCTTCCCCTTCCCCTTGTCGCGAAGACCGAAGAATGCGGACGAGGCGCGTGACCACAACCACGGGATCGACATGCGATCGGACCTCTGGAGCTACCTGGGAAAGCAGAAGCCGGCGACCCGGAAGTTCTTCCGGGATCCTGTCGCTCACCCCGCGGTAACGGGTCTGCTGACGTCTATCACCGAGGCAACGGAAACATGGCGCAACGATAGGGGTGATGCCGGCGGGCAAGCGTTCAAGCGGCTCAGCGCGTTGAAGTCGATCGAACACGCCGAGGAGGTTGCCCGGAGGATCGTGGCGTGAAAGAAGCCGTTGCCTCTGACCTCCTCCAAGGCGTTCCGAATCATCCCCCCGCGATCATCTCCAGCTTCCTCTTCCTGCTCATCCTCTTGATCACCGCTTCCCGCACGGTCGCCGCGCTGCGCGACTCCGCGGTCTCCCGGTACACCAGATCGACCGGCCGGCGGGTCCGGGTGTACCGGGCACCGTGCCCCTCGTTGTGCGCCTTCACCCTCTTGTCGAGGTCATTCGTGATCCCGGTGTAGAGGGTGCCGTCGCAGCAGAGCAGGATGTAGACGTGCCAGGAGTTCAACGTGCCTCCTACTCCCCCTCCAGCAGTTCCCCCCGCGCACTGGACACGATCGGTACTCCCGAACCGTAGATGGTGAGCTCCGCCTGCAACGCCGAATCTGACGCCCACACTACGAACCGTCCGCCGGCAAAGGTGCCTTTCGTGAGGTTGAACATCCACTCCCCGGGCTTGCCCGGCTCGAGGACTCCGACGAGGGGTTCAACGCCGACTTCGACGGACTGGCCGTCCCCGGAAACGACGACCGGGTAGACAGGGCCGTCCTCGACCGGCTCGTAGTCCTCCTCGTCCAGGGGGTCCGTTGGGAACTGCACGTCACCGGGCAGGTCCTTCAGTTTCCTGTCCACGTGCATCTCCCAGAAACCGTCCGCAAACGCAGGGAGCTTTGCCCCGCACGTACAGTCCACGCTGATGTCAAAGGCCCCCGAGGCCCCGGCGTAACCGTCGACCACCACGAAGTAGTGCCCGCCGGCCTTGACGTCGAACTCCACCTCCTCGCCGTCCTGGATGTCCAAGGGCGTCGACGCGGCCTTCTTGCACGACCAGGGGTCGCACTCGTCGAGCACCAGGAGATCGAGATCGACGGACAAGTTGTCCAGGCGCACGGTGACCTGGCAGTCGGCTTCCCCCTTGAAGGAGTAGATGACCTCGGGCCCGGACTCCAGGCGGGCCGTACATGCATACCCGGACCATTCGTCGGGGCGTCCATCGAGCAGGGTGTTACCGGAGAGATTGTCTCCGCAGTGGAGGGGCACGGCAGTCGGACAGGCCCCGACGGCATCCCCGCCGGCCGGTTCGTCGGCGTTCTCGTCCGATGCTCTCCCCTCCGCGGACGAAATGGCATCCGGAGCAGGCTCCCGGGAATCCGCAAGATCGGTGGTGGCCGTGTCCTGTGAACGCTCCCCGATGCCATCGACCTCGACACGGCCGGAGCAGGCACACACGAGGATGACCGCAAGAAGCACGAACCGGAGCCGAATACCCATGGTGCCCCCTTTCATCCGGACAACAGGATTGTGCCACCGAGACGGGGGCGGCGTCCACAGCGACGGGACACGTCATCCATCGTGGCCGGCGTCGGAGAGGGAGTGACGGGCGCTTGCTTCCCCCCGGATCGGAGCGAAGCTCACCGACTGTCTTGTCTTGGCCGATCCGTGGGTGCGGTGCATCCGCGATGTGATGGTACCAAGTACTACTTGGTCGCGGGGATAGGACTTGAACCTATGACCTTCGGGTTATGAGCCCGACGGGCTGCCAACTGCGCCACCCCGCAATGTCAATCGGGGCGAACCCCGATGAAGTGACGTGAGGATACTCCCCATCCGGGCGATGTCAAGGGAAAACAGTTGAACAGGACCGCGGGGAGGCTGTAGGCTCATGCTCGTGTCGGGATGCCGAGCGGAACCGGCAGCGGAGAAAGCTCCTGGAGCGAGCGGAGGGCACGATGCAGCTTGCGTGGATCGACTGGGCGATCATCCTCGGGTACCTGCTGTTCACCGTGGGGACCGGGTTCGCGCTGAGGAAGCTCGCGTCGAAGGACATGACCTCGTACTTCGTCGGCAACCGGGCGTTCCCCTGGTGGCTCATCGGCATCTCCATGGTGGCCACGACGTTTGCGGCCGATACTCCGCTGGCGGTGACCGGCATCGTGGCCAAAGACGGGATTTCCGGGAACTGGTTCTGGTGGTCGCTGGCGCTGTCCCACCTGATGGTCGTGTTCGTCCTCGCCAGGTTGTGGCGCCGCACCAACGTCATCACCGATGCCGAGTTCATCGAGCTGAGGTACGACGGGAAGAGCGCCACGGCGTTGCGGGCCTTCAAAGCGTTCTTCTTCGCCCTGGTCACGAACTGCATCACCATGGGCTGGGTGATCCGGGCCATGGGCAAGATCGTGCACAGCTTCGTGCGTTGGGAGGAGCTGAGTCCGGGGCTGTACGCCTGGATGGCCGGCTGGTGGCCGAGCAAGAGCGCCATCTCGGATCCGGGCGAGGGGCTGTCGATCCTGATCATGGCGTTCGTCGCGCTCTTCTATGCATCGATGGGGGGGCTGGCCAGCGTGGTGGTCACCGACCTGGTGCAGTTTCTTCTGGCCATGGGGGGGGCCATCGCGTTCGCCTGGTACGCGGTGGACTACGTGGGCGGGCTCGACTCGCTGCTCGAACGCCTCCACGTGATATACCCGACCCGGGTCGACGGGATTCTGGGCTTCTTCCCGCAGGGGATGACTGCGGCCGCTGCGGGTGCGTTCGTGACGTACCTGACCGTGCAGTGGTGGGCGACCCACAACTCGGACGGCGGGGGCTACTTTGCACAACGCCTGGTCGCGGCCCGGGACGAGCACCATGCGTACCGGGGGACGCTGCTGTTCGCCCTGTGCCACTACCTGCTCAGGACCTGGCCGTGGATCCTGGTGGGCCTCGTCGCCCTGGTCGTGTACCCGCTGGTGCCCGCCCCCGGAGCGGAGATCTCATCCGAGTACGCCCGGGTCCTGGGAGACCGTGAGGCTGCGTACCCGGTGCTCATCGCCAAGCTGTTGCCGCCGGGGTTGATGGGGCTTCTGGCCGCGTCGCTGATTGCCGCGTTCATGTCCACGATCGACACGCACATCAACTGGGGGTCGTCCTACCTGGTCAACGACGTGTATGCCCGGTTCCTGCGGCCGAAGGCGTCGGACAAGGAGCTGGTGCTGGCCGGCCGGCTGGCCACGGTGCTGGTGCTGGTGGTGGCGCTGGCGGTCACGACCCAGATCGACTCGGTGAAAGGGGCCTGGGAGTTCTTCACCGCGCTGGGAGCGGGGCTGGGGCTTCCGCACCTGTTGCGCTGGGTGTGGTGGCGCGTCAGCGCCGCTTCCGAGCTGGCCGGGCTCGTCTCGGCCGCGCTGGTCACGGCGCTGCTGTACCTGGTGGCCCCGGAACTGCTCTACTTCCAGAAGCTGCTCATCACGGTGGGAGTATCGGCCGCGGCCATGCTGGTTGCGACGTTCCTGTTCCAGCCGGTCGCCCCTGCGCACCTGCAGCAGTTCTATCGACGGGTCCGCCCGTTCGGGTTCTGGGGGCAGGTGATCACCGAGGGGACCGCGGTGAACTGGCGGGCGGGGGGAGGGCTGAAGAAGGCCCTGGCCCAGTGGGCCGCAGCGGCTGTGACAATGCTCGTGTCCATGTTTGCCCTGCACCAGGTCTTTGTGGGCACGCGGTGGCTGGGAGTGCTTCTCGGCGTGGTGGCGGCGGCCGGCTGGTGGCTGCTGGCTCGTGTCGCGGACCGGGGGGCGAGATGCGAGCAGTAGGGGCCTCCGCGGGGAATGGCATGGGATGTCCGGGAAGGCGAAGCAGGGGCCGGGGAAGGTCCCCGACCATCGACCAGCATTCCAATAGGAAACTCGGCGCAGATCTGCCCGATTTCATTGGATGTGGGTCGTCGCAGGACGGTGAAGGCAACTGACTCGGGTTCTTTTGGGGAGGCAATGGGATGCGCAACGTCTGGGTTCCGCTATTGCTCTGTCTGACCGCCTGCTCGGAGGAGAAGGGGCCCGAGGAGGTGGTCCGCACCGCGTACCAGCTCGCGGAGTATGCGCGGCAGAATGAGTTCGGCTCGGTGCAGGGGGAGTTCTTCGCCCTGCTTTCCGAGCAGTCGCAGAAGGACCTGGCTGCGTGCGGGCAATCCGTTGCGGGCAGCCCGGCCGGCGGACAGGCTACTGCCGGAGCATCCGAGGCCGGTGCCTCCTGCCTGGTCTTTGCAGGCTTCGAGGGGGCCAAGGGGGACCTGGCGCTCGAGCGGGTGGCGTCCGGTCCGTCCCGCGTGCGGATGCAGGTCGCGAGCAACGGCAAGACCCGGTTTGTCGAGCTGGTGCGGGAGGACGGCTGGAGGATCGACCTGGTTGCCACCACCGAGCTGAACCGCGGCCATGCGGCTCGCTGACCCCGGCCCCCGGGCAACCGATCACTGCTGGGTTGACGAGCAGGCCTGTTGCGGCCCCTCCCTCACGGTCGGGGCTCGGACAGCCTCCTGCTGCGCCCCGCCGTCAACCTGGGAGTGATGCGTTACGGCCACCGGCCACGTTCTGCTGGCCATTCCGTTGCAGGTCTGCTAGAGTATTGTGCTGATGCGGGTGGACGAGAACAACGGGCTCGTAGAGCCCTCCGGAGCCGAGAGAAGACGGTTTGAACGGTTGCACCGCCGCCTGGTGGTGACGTTCACCTACGAGGGGGAGGAGTACACCGCCCAGAGCGTCGACTTGAGCAAGGGCGGCGCCCTGTTCACCGCACCGGTGGCACTGCCTGTCGGAACCCGGTTCCTGCTCAACCTGTCGGACCGGAAGCGACCTGAGCTCGAGATGTTTCTCAAGGTCACGGTGGTCCGTGTCCAGGTCGGAGCGAACGGCGAGCCTCTCTTCGGCGTGGAGTTCGGCGACCTCGTGTCCCGGGATCCCACCCGCGTCCGCCTCTTCCTCGAGCGGGTGCTCGGAGTGGAAGTCGGGCTGATCCGCATCGAAGAGGCCGCCGGAGACAAGCTCTACACCTTCAGCTTCAGTTCGATCCACCAGGCCGGCACCGAACGGCTGCGCGCACTCCAGCTCTCTCTGTTCCAGAGCGTCGAGGAGATGGAGGAGGCGGACGCCATCCTGTCGAACTTCGGCAGGGTCCCGAACGCTGGAGAGATCGAGGCCGCTGCCGGGAAGGCCCCGTCCGACGTGAAGCTGGTCAAGGTCGACCGGGAGCAGGCAAAGGCCCCGGAGGCGCCTCCTGCGGCCCGGCAGGCTCCGGCAGCTCCCCCTCCGGCAGCTCCCCCTCCCGCCGCGCCGCCTCCCGAGGAGGAACTGGCCAAGAAGCTCCGGACCACGGCCCAGTGGCCGGCGGTCGAGACCTTGACGCCGCCTCCCCCTCCGACCATGGCCACGTGCGAGGAGCTGCCGCTGGAGGCCATCGCCGACCTGCCCGAGCCGACGCCGGTTCCCCCCCCGGAACCTCCGTCTCCCGCGGGCGAGCAGCCCCCGATCGTCAAGAAGCCCCGCCGCTCTTTCTTCTCGTCGCTGTTCGGCGCAAAGCCCAAGCGGGGCGAGGTGCTCATCCAGACCCAGCCGGTGACCCCCGTGGCAGCCGGAAACCTGGACCTCCCCGTGGTCTATCGCCTGGGAACGAACCGCTTCCAGGGCATCGCCACGCGTCTCTACTGTGCGGGTCTCAAGATTCGCACCGAGCAGCAGCTTCCCGCTCTCTATGCGTCGGTGCTCATCGTGATCCCACTGGCTGGCGCCAAGAAGATCTCGCAGATCGAGGTGCAGGGGGACGTGACGCGAGTCCGGCCCGAACAGGCGGAATCGGACCAGCGAGGGATCTTCGAGGTGCGCCTCTCCATGCGCACGGACAAAGTGCAGCTCGAGCTGTACCGGGCGCTTCTCGACCGACTCACCAGCCAGCCGGCGTAGACCCGTGGGCCTCAACCTCTCAGTGTGATGCGGGCGATGAGCCCGGAGAGGAAACCGTCGCCCCCTTCCGTCCCCTTGGCCAACGAGGACTTCAACAACACCTCGCAGAGGTCCTGGATGAACTCCTGGACTGTCGGATAGCGCCGCTCGGGCCGGACGTCCAGTGCGGTGGCAACGACGGCGTCCAGCCCTCTGGGGACCCTGGGCAGGTATTTCTTCAGCGGCTTCTCGGGAAGGACCCTGCGGCCGGCCACCGCGGCGCCGTAGTCCTCCCAGGTCTGGGAGCGAAGCACGATCGGAGGAAGGGAGGTGAGCATGGCATAGAAGATCGCGGCCAGCGAGAACTGGTCGCTCCGTTCGTCCCCGGCAGCGCTGCGAAGCTCCGGAGCCGCATAGGGGGGCGTGCCGGCCAGCAGCGAGCCGGCCCCCCCGGAATCATCCATTCCGCCCACCCCCGGCACGATCGCGTGGCTCAGATCGAACAGCCGGGGAACCAGGCCGAACGGTCCCCCTTCCTCGAGGATCACGTTGTTCGGCGAAAGGTCCCGGTACACCACCTTGAACCGGTGCAGGTCGAGCATCGCCTCGGCCAGCAGCAGCACGATCCGGGCCGCCCCGCCGATGGTGAACCGGCGTCCCGCCTTCACGTACTCGGACAGCGCCGTTCCGTCCAGGTGCTCCATGATCATGAACGGGCGCTCGACCCCTTCGTCCACCATCGTCCCGCAGTCCACCAGGCTGGCGAAACAGCTCGACTTGACCATGGCCAGGAGCTCGGCCTCGAACTGGAAGCGCTGCCGGTGGATTCGGGCTTCGGGCGTGTCGCTCTCGCACAGCAGCCGCTTGACGACCTTGACCGCTACGTTGCGATTGCCGACCGAGCGCTGGCGGGCCAGGTAGACGTCGGATACCGCACCGGCCCCGATCTTGCCCCCGAGGAGGAACCTGTCGAGGAGGAGCTTGCCGGGCAGGGTGTCACGCCGGGCGAGAGCGCACATGTCGAGTCCCCGTCACTCCCGGGCCGTCTGGTCGAGGAAGCGCTCCACGACCTGCTCGAGCGTGAGCTGTCCCGGACGCTCCTCGAGCTCGTATGTGACCCGCACAGCGGGCCGATCGATCTTCACGTACCGCCGCAGGTCCACGGGCGTTCCGACGATGACCACGTCCGCACCGGCCCGCCGGATGGTGGCCTCGAGTGCCTGAAGCTGCTCGGGGTAGTACCCGAGTGCGGGCAGGATGCTTCCCATGTGAGGATAGGAAGCGTAGGCGTCCCGGATCGGCCCTTCGGCAAACGGCCTGGGGTCGATGATCTCGCTGGCGCCGAGGCGGACTGCGGCTACGTATCCCGCGCCATACGACATGCCGCCGTGTGTGAGCGTGGGGCCGTCCTCGACCACGAGGACGCGGCGCCCTGCGATCGCCTTCGGGTCGGAGAGGGTGATGCGGCTCTCCGCCTCGATGATGCAGGCCCCGGGGTTGGCGGCCTGGACGTTCGCGACGACCGCGGCCAGATCGGCCTCGGCAGCCTGATCCACCTTGTTGATGACCACGAGGTCTGCGGCGCGCAGGTTCACCTCGCCCGGGTAGTACTTGAGCTCGTGTCCCGGACGGAGCGGGTCGAGGACGCAGATGTAGAGGTCGGGACGCACGAACGGGATGTCGTTGTTGCCGCCGTCCCAGATGATCACGTCGCTCTCGGCTGCCGCCTCATCGACGATGGCCTCGTAGTCGACGCCGGCGTAGATCGCCATGCCCCGCTCGATGTACTGCTCGTATTCCTCGATCTCCTCGATGGTGCACTTGTGCCGGACAAGGTCGGCGTATTCACCGAACCGCTGCACCCGCTGTGCGATGAGGTCGCCGTACGGCATGGGGTGGCGGATGGCGGAGACCTTCAGGTTCCGCCCCCTGAGGATGGAAGCGATCTTGCGGCTGGTCTGGCTCTTCCCGCAGCCGGTCCTGGCGGCACAGACCGCGATGACCGGCAGCGGCGCCTCGATGAAGGTGCCCCGGTCGCCGAGCAGTCGGAACTCCGCCCCCGCTGCCAGGCTGCGCGCGGCCAGGTGCATGACCTGCTCGTGCGAGACATCGCTGTACGCGAACACGACGACATCGACTTCGCGTTCAGCCACGATCCGTTCGAGGTCGACCTCGGGAAGGATCGGGATCCCGTCGGGGTAAAGAGCGCCCGCCAGTGCCGCAGGGTACATGCGCCCGTCGATGCGCGGGATCTGCGTTGCGGTGAATGCCACCACCTCGAAGTCCGGGTTGTCGCGAAACACCATGTTGAAGTTGTGGAAGTCCCTTCCTGCCGCCCCGAGGATCAGTACCTTCTGCGCCCGCATGTCACCACCCCCTGGAGAACCGGGACTGAATGAGCAGGTCCACTATAGCCGAACGCGGTTCCGGGTCAATGGTAGTTTGGGGGGAGGGCCAGAACGGACGGTGCGTGACTACCAGGCCACCTCGAGCAGCAACGGACGGTGCGAGGAAACGGGCGGCTCGGGCGCCAGCACCTCGAACGACTTGAGGATGTAGCCCTTCTCGGGCAGGAGGTAGTCATGGACGGCCAGGGTTCCGTCGGGAAGCACGTGCGTACCCCACCTGGCCCCGTCGAGCAGAGCGTCCCGGTCGGCAAACGGCGTCTGGAGGTTGCGGCGGTAGCGCACCAGGTCGAGCGAGTAGTCGAGCCGCCCCTTGCCCGTGGCCTTCAGGTCCCGGGGAGGGGCGCATAGCGACAGCGCCAGCACGGCGTTCCCCGTGCTCTCCCGGTTCAGGATCTGGGCGACCTCGCGGGCCTGCGCCTCCCGAACCTCGAGATCCCCGCACGTCAGTGCCGCATCGAACACGAGGATCTGCCGTCCCCGGGTCAACAGCACCGCCCCCGCAACGTTGTACGCGGGGGCGAACGTCGTCATCCACCAGTTGTCCAGGCGCACGGGGGGCAGGGCGAACCGGGCCGCTTCGATCACCGGAATCCGGCTGACGATTGCGTGCCCCAGGTCCACGTGCCCCAGCATTTCACCGCCCAGGGGATTCGGAAACGGCAGGTAGGAGTGCTTCCAGATCCTCGACCGCACCACGTATCCCCAACCCATCTTCCTGGCCAGGTAGCCCGCCTGGTCCACGTTCCCGGCATACTCGCTTCCGAAATCCACCCGCTGGAGCACCAGCACGTCCGCGCTGCGTTCGAGAGCCAGCGCTGCGAGCCGGTCCAGCGTGGCGGTCACCGCGTCAGCGTCCGTCCGACCGACCTCCGCATCCTCCGGTCGGCTACCCACCGCCCCGGCACCGTAGTCGAGGTCCAGGCTCAGGATCCGGAGCCGGTCCTCGGCCAGCACCGAGCTCCCGGCAGCGGCCCATTCACCGGCTTCGACATCCAGGTTCTCGCGCGGCATCGGGCGATACCCGCTCTGGTAGAAAAAGAGGGCAGCCAGCAGCAGCAGGATGGCCCCCAGGAATGCCACGACAGCGAGCCCCACCACGACTCGCCTCAGCCACTCCCCCACCTTCAACCAGAACGAGATGCTTGCAGGTCCGTCCGCCATTCTTCACCTGTGAAGGTAGATCCGCAACGGCTTCTCCGAAGCCCGGGGTTCCACTCGATCCCCGTAGCTCAGCTCGAACGCGATGCGGGAACCGTCGACATAGATGCTTGCATGAGGAGTGAGACTGGTCAAGCAAAGACCCTCGCTGAACACCCCGCGGTCCAGCCGATACCGCGTTCCGACACCGACATAAGGTTCCCGCACGAGGAACTGCATCGAGCTTCCCGTGAGGCTCATCTTCCTCCCGCCCGCGGCTGCAATGCCGGCCGTACTTCCCGCCGGCGTCGCAATCCAGACGCCGCTGGAGCGCTGGATCTCTTCCACGTCACCGAGCGCAAGGCGGTAGACCGACGTCGCCGCCGGGCTGACCGCACAGTACAGCACGTCGTTCAGCACCGGCGGACAGCGCCGCTCGCCATTGACGAACACGTCCATCCGGGACAGCGTCTTCGGCAGCATCCGCCCGCCGAGAATGTCCCGGAGGACCTCCGGGAAATCGGCCCGGTCCGCCGCACAGAAATACCCGATGCTGCGTCCGGGACGCGAGTTGATCCCCACGACCGGCGTTGAGACCGCATCGTGCGAAGCGGCAAGCAGCGTGCCGTCCCCCCCCACCGCCACGATCAGGCTGTACCGTCCATCCACGCCCCGCTGAACCCCCGAGGATCGGACGTATCGGGTCCCGTGCTGATCCAGGAACGATTCCACCGCAGCGATGGCGTCGCGGTTCTCCTCGTAGTCGGCCATCAGCCAGTCGGCCAACTCCCGATCCTTGGGCAGGTGGGCCAGGAAATCGGCATCCTTCCGCTCGAGGCCGTACACCTCGTAGAAGCTCCGCTTCGTCACCAGCAGGACCGGTCGTTCCCCTTCCACTCCGCACCCTCTCGAGGCTGCATGCCCCGCGTCATGGCAGCGCATCCGGAGCCAGGACAAAGCCGTCCAGGCAGACCTCGCGCTTCCTTTCATCCTCGGCCGTAAGCCGGATCACCACGTCGTGCGGGCCGTCGGCAATCGGCTGCTGCACCGCATCGAACCGGTATGAGCGCCGTTCCAGCACCATCTCGCCCGCCTCCGCACCGTCCACCTCGACCGTCACCCGCACGGAACCGCCGTCCTTGCTGCGGGCCGCTTCCACCGTGTTCCCCGCCCGGACCAGGAGCATCCCCTCCCGATCCAGCGCGGGGAAACGTACCATCAGATCTTCTCCGGCCGGTGCCGGCCGCAGCAGGAGACAGCGGCGAGGCCCTCCCGCGACCTCCCGGAGCTCCACCTTCGCCTCGGGCATCGAACGCGCGACGCAACGGAACCGGTCCTGCCGCCAGGGGCAGGGATCCGAATCCCCTTGCACCAGCACCGCCTGCGAGAGCCCTTCCAGCATTTCCCACCTGGACATCCCCTGGGGAACTTCGAACAGCGACACGGTGAGCCCCGGAAGCTCGACCTCCTCCACCGGCACGAACCCCTCCGTGAGCAGCTCGGCAGCCCGGCCTCGGCTCTCGACCGCGGTGACCAGCCAGAGTCTCTGGAACCGGTACAGGAACGGGAGGTCGATGGGGGCGTGCAGATCCAGCACCCGCAACGGCGCTCTCGGCCCGCCGTCCACGTCGCCGAAGTAGACCCTGCCCGCGGTCAGCCAGGTGGGCTCGATGCGTACGACGTCCCCCGCCTGCCATCGGCTCTGAACGTGTCGGGCCGCGTCCAGCCACCCTTCGGGGTCCGGAACTCCGGGCATCCAGGCCGGTCGCAGAAGCTGCCACACGGCCACTGCCACGACCATCGCCAGGGGCAGCATCAGCAGGAGCGGGCGATGCCCAACATTGCCGCCACAACCCGCCATGGACCAGCCTCCCGTCTACTCCGCGGTCAGGCGGACTATAGCCGACAGCGACATCCCAGGCAACCGGAATCGGTCCCTGCCCCCCCCTCCGCCATGCTTTGGCCCGACGGTCATGCCCCCCCCGAAACTGAGCTGTGGCCATTCGCTGGTCACCCGGTTAGAATAGGGGCCTTGACTGCAAGGGGGGGGAAGAAATGCAAGACGTGTTCCTGGCAGCACCGGTTCGCACCGCAATCGGCGATTTCGGCGGCATCTTCAAGGACATCCCGGGCAACGAGCTGGCCATGGTGCCCATCAAGGAGTGCATCAAGCGCTCCGGAATCGACCCGGCCGAGCTCGATGACGTGATCTTCGGCAACTGCTTCATGCGCACGGACGAGCCCAACGTCGCCCGTGTCGCGGCGCTCAAGGCCGGAATCCCGTTCCACGTCCCGGGCATGACCATCCAGCGCCAGTGCAGCTCCAGCATGCAGGCCGCAGTGTTCGCCATGCAGCGGATCCAGTGCGGAGACGCGGACATGATCCTGGTGGGCGGCATGGAATCCATGAGCCAGGCCCCTTACGTCCTGAAGGACGCCCGGTGGGGCAAGCGCCTCATGCACGGCCAGCTCACCGACACTGTGTGGGAAGGGCTCACCTGCCCCAACACCGGCCTCATCATGGGCATCACCGCCGAGAACCTGGCGGAGAAGTACTCGATCACCCGGGAGGAGCAGGATGTGGTGGCCCTGCGCAGCCACATGAACGCTTCCGACGCGGCGAAGTCCGGACGCTTCGCAGACGAGATCGTCCCCGTGGAGATCACTGGACGCAAGGGGGACAAGACGCTGCTGGCCACCGACGAGCACATTCGTCATGACCTCACCATCGAGGCACTGGCGAAGCTCAAGCCGACCTTCAAGAAGGACGGCACGGTGACCCCCGGCAACTCGTCCGGCCTGAACGACGGCGCCTCGGCCGCGCTGGTCGTCTCGGAAAGCAAGGCAAAGGCCCTCGGCCTCAAGCCGATCGCCCGCTTCGTCTCGCACGCGGTGGCCGGAGTCGAGCCCGAGCTCATGGGCTACGGCCCGGTCCCTGCCACCCGCAAGGCGCTGACCCGAGCAGGCATGTCCCTCTCCCAGATCGGGCTGGTGGAGGTGAACGAGGCATTTGCCGCCCAATACCTGGCCTGCGAGAAGCTGCTCGAGCTGGACCGGAGCATCACCAACGTCAACGGCTCCGGAATCGGGCTCGGACATCCGGTCGGCGCCACCGGTCTGAGGCTCCTGATCACCCTTTCGCACGAGATGCGCAGGAGAAGCGTGAAGTATGGCCTGGCCACGCTGTGCGTCGGCGGCGGCATGGGCAAGGCCGTGATCCTGGAGAACGTGGCGTAGCTCCCGCCCCCCCCCACCGGAGGAATCGGAGTGAAGAGGTTCTGGGCTATCGGGCTGCTGCTGGCCCTGCTGCTCCAGGCCGTCCCTGCCGGGGCCGGCCTCAATCCCACCATCGACCCCAAGGCGTTCGCACTCTTCGACGAGGGCCTGACCCTGTTCAACGAGGGCAACTACCAGGCAGCCCGGGACCGTTTCACCCGCACGCTGAAGCTCGCACCGACGTTCCTCGAGGCCAGCTACTACCTGGCTGCCACCTACGAGAAGACCGGCGACTGCCTCAAGGCGATGCCCCATCTCGAGAAGGTGATGGAGATCGACCCCCGGTTCGTGGCCGGGATCTTCCTGGCCGGGAAATGTGCGTACGATCTGGGCAACCGCGAGCGGGCCGAGACGCTGCTCAAGAAGGCCCTTGCCGAGAAGGAGGACAACCCCCGAGTTCTCTTCCTGCTCGGGAGAATCGCGGGGGACACCGGCCGCAAGGACGAGGAGATCGCCCGCTACCGGGAGGCGGTCCGCGCGGACGGCGAGTTCTTCGAGGGCTACTTCAACCTCGGCGTCGCCCTCATGGAGAAGGGGGACAACGACGGGGCCGCCACCGCACTGGAGAGCGCTGCCGTGCTTTCCAGGGGGCGGGAGGACGTCCTCGAACAGCTCGCACAGGCACTGGCCGACTCGGGCAAGATCGCCTACGCCATCCGGATCTACGAGAAGGTCGTGAAGAAACGGCCGGACGACGCCGCGCTCCGGTTCAACCTGGGGTCTCTCCTGATCCGCAACAGCCGCGTGGACGAGGCGATCCCCCACCTCGAGAAAGCGGTCGAGCTCGAGCCCGACCGTGGTGACGTCCTCTTCAACCTCGCGGCCGCCTACCAGGCAGCCGGCATGGATGACAAGGCCAAGGCGGTCTTCGAGAAGGCGCAGAAAGCGAACCCCGAGGACGTGGAGACCCTGTTCCAGCTCTCCCTCGCCTACGGGAAGTCGGGCAACACGACGCGGGAGGAAGCCTACCTGCGCAAGGTGCTCGAGAAGGAACCGGAGCATCCCGACGCGCTGTACAACCTTGCGTTTCTGCTCCAGCGCTCGAGCAGAGTCGAAGAGGCCGTCACGCTGCTCGAGAAGGTCGCGGCCGCACACCCCGATGACCCGGATGTCTTCCTGGCTTTGGGCATTGCCATGGAGAAGTTGGGGCGTTCCCAGGATGCCGAGAGGTACATGGCCCGGTCGGCCAGCCTCGACCCGGATTCGGCCCGCTCCGCCTATGCGCTCGGGCTGCTGTTCCACCGACAGGGGGAATTCGACCGGGCGGCGGAGCAGTACGCCGCGGCCATCAAGGCCGATTCCACGGACGGCAAGGCCCACTACGGGCTTGCTCTCTCGCTCCACAACCTCGGCCGGCTGGATGAGGCGTTCCGGGAGTACGAGAAGTCCATCGAGCTCTCCACCTACGTTGCCGACTCGTACCTCGGCCAGGGACAGGTCCGCGAAGCGCAGGGCAGAATGAAGGAGGCGTCCGAGCTGTACGAATCCGCGCTCCGGCAACGTCCCAAGGATGCAAAGACCCTCTACGCCCTGGGTCGGACGGCCTTTCTTCGAGAGGATCTGCACGCTGCCGAGTACTACCTCGGCCAGGCGGTCGCTGCCACGCCGGACGACCCCGCTGCGGTCTACTACCTGGGCCTCGCTGCCGCGAAGTCGGGGAACTGCGCGGTTGCGGAGCGGCTGCTCCGCCGGGTGACCCAGCTCCAGCCGGAGAACCGGCAGGTGGACCGCGACCTGGCCCTGGCCCTCAGCCTCCAGGGAAAGCACGAGGAGGCGATTCCCGTCTGGGAGCGCTATCTCGAGAATCAGCCCGATGCCCGTGCCCAGCGCCTGGAGTATGCCACCAGCCTGGAGAAGGCAGGCCGTTCAGCGGATGCCCGGATGCAGCTCCAGGCGGTCTGGGAGGCCGACCGCACCGACGCCCGGGTTGCGTACCGGCTTGGGATCCTGCTGTCGGACGTCAGGGAGTACGCACAGGCCGTGGAACCCCTCTCCACGGCAGCCGAGGAGCTCGCAAACGAGCTGGGGGCACAGTTCCTGCTCGGCGTCGCACTGGTCCACCTCGGGCGCTACAAGGACGCGGTCGAGCCGCTCGAAGCGGCCAGACGCCTCTCCCCTGATCATTATGAAACCCGCCGCTTCCTGGCCAAGGCCTACCAGGAGACCGGGCGCTCCGAGGATGCCCGCAAGGAGCTGGACCAGGCGGCCGGGCTGGGCGGAAGCAACGCTGCGTCGGACCGCATGGCTTTGGCCCGCAAGTACCTGGACGAGAAGAACTTCGATGAGGCGAAACGCCAGATCGAGAAGGTGCTCGAACAGGAGCCGGGCAACGTCACCGCGTCCCTGGCCCTCGGCATGCTGCTGCTCGACCAGGGGGACGAGGAGGGGGCCGCACGCCACCTGCGAACCGTGGTCAAGGCGGAACCGGACAACTGGCGGGCCTCGTGGAAGCTCGGTGTCATCGAAGGCCGACGCAAGAACCTCGAGGAAGCGGAGAAGCTGCTTTCAGCCGCGGCGACCCAGGCTCCGGACCAGGGGATGATCTTCAAGCAGCTCGGCATCGTGAGACTCAACCGGGGGAGATTCAAGGAGGCGGTCGAAGCTCTCTCCACGGCCAAGGGGCTCCTGCCCGCGGATGCCGAGATCTCGCCGATGCTGGCCACCGCACGCATCAAGGCCGGGGACGCTGCCGGGGCGGAACAGGATCTCGAGGACGCGGCAAAGGCCAACCCGGCCGATGTCTCCGCCCTGCTCAAGCTCGGAGAGATCTGCTTCCAGAAGCACGACTACGCTTGCGCCCGGAGCAACGGTGACAAGGCCTTCCAGAAGGCCCCGGACAATCCCCAGGCGCTCAAGCTCGCGGGCTTCGCCCGACAGGCCGAAGGGGACGATGCCGGTGCGCTCCCGCTGCTCCAGAAGGCGTCGGCCGCGCTCCCGGATGACGTCCAGGTGGCCAACGCCGCAGCGTCCGCGATGATCAATACCCAGAACCTGGCAGCGGCCCGCAAGGTGCTCGAGACCGCACAGGCCCGGGCAACCATGAGGGCCCGCCTGCCGGGGAGCAACGGGAAGCCGCCCGCCGTCACGCCCGACGAGGCCCGCACCCTCTTCCTGCTGGGCATGGTCGAGGATGCGGACGGCAACTACGATGCCGCCGCCCGCTGCTATCGCAAAGCCCTGGAGGCGGACGGGAAGGAACCCTACACCCTGTACAACCTCGGTGTCGTCCTGTCCAAGGACAAGAAGCTCGAGGAGAGCGCAAAGACCCTCCTGGCCTGCACCCGGGCGGCACCCGACTTCGCAGAATGCTGGTACGCCTGGGGTGCGGTCAGCGCCGGCCTCGGCAAGACGAAGGATGCCAAGAGCGCGGTCCAGAAGCTCAAGAAGCTGAAGTCCGGGCTGGCCGACCAGTTGGAAGAAGAGATCAGGCGGTAGAAGGGACCGCAACGGCGGATGCTGAGAACGAACGAAGAAGCAGCGCCCCCTGGCGGAGTGCGCCGAATGTGAGTACGTGTCGCGCTGAATGTGGACACGCCTCACTGCGCTGCGCAGGTACTTTTCAGAGACCCCGCTGCGCTTCGTCACCTCTCTTCTGCCGGCGCGCCCGGTACAGCTTCTCGCTGAATCCGCCCTCTTCCAGGAAGTCCTTCTCCAACCTGCGGATCTG
>Ga0194127_10003683_pt1 | contig 19418 bp, 16 predicted proteins | sample TA2KigC100mmetaG_FD_148624 | JGI IMG/M metagenome (GOLD analysis project Ga0194127, IMG submission 148624) | Freshwater microbial communities from Lake Tanganyika, Tanzania - TA2015036 Kigoma Deep Cast 100m | ecosystem: Environmental > Aquatic > Freshwater > Lake | place: Tanzania: Lake...
GATCATTGGGGTTCAACACCGACCCTGCCCGAGTGGTGGTCGCCACAAATCACAGGCTTCGGCGCACGTCCCGATTGGTCGTACTTCGCTGTCAATGACGACGACGCCATCGTCGGGTATGTCCTAAGCCATCGCTTCGAAAACGACGATGAGTTGCTTGGGGCCAAGTATGCATGGGTCAACAACATCGGCACACTCGTTGAGTGGCGCGGTATGGGCGTGGCGTCGCAACTCATCGCTACGGCACTCGCGAGGTATCGCGCCGAGGGCATGCAGTTCGCCGCACTCGGTGTTGATTCAGCCAACCCGACGGGCGCCTACCGGCTCTACGAGTCGCTGGGTTTCCGCCTCTGGCGCGAATTCGTGACGTACCAGCGCGTCGTCAGCGCTTGTTGATCGCCACGTAGTCGCGTTTGTCGACGCCCGTGTACCACTGGCGTGGGCGAATGATTTTCTGCGCCTCGTCTTTGAGCATTTCGTTGTAGTGACTCAGCCAGCCGACCGTGCGGGGTATGGCGAACAACACGGTGAACATCTCAATCGGGAAGCCGAGCGCCTGGTAGATCAAACCCGAGTAGAAGTCGACGTTTGGATACAACTTGCGAGAGATGAAGTATTCGTCGCTGAGCGCGACCTCTTCGAGTTTGAGGGCGATGTCGAGCATCGGGTTCTTGCCGGTGACAGCGAAGACGTCGTGGGCCGCTTTTTTGATGATCGACGCGCGAGGGTCATAATTTTTGTAGACGCGGTGACCGAAACCTTGCAATTTTCCGTTGCCCGCCTTGACCGATTTGATGAACGATTCGACGTTGCTGATGTCGCCGATCTCGTGCAACATGTTGATCGCCGCCTCGTTGGCGCCGCCATGCAACGGGCCATAGAGCGCCGCGGAAGCCGCCGACATCGCGCTGAACGGATCGGCATGGGCCGAGCCGACGACGCGCATCGCGGTGGTGCCGCAGTTTTGTTCGTGATCGGCATGCAGGATGAACAGAAGATCCATCGCCTTGGTCAGTCGCGGGTCGACCGTGTGATCGTCGCCGAGCTTGAACATCATGTTGAGAAAGTTCTCGGCGTAGCTCATCGAGTTGTTGGGCGAAACGAACGGAAGACCCGTGCTGAATCGATAGCACATCGCGGCAATGGTCGGAACTTTGGCGATCAAGCGAAGAACCTGTTTGTCGAGGGCGTCCGGATCGAAAATATCCTTTGACTCGGGATAAAAAGTGCCCAAAGCCGCGATCGCCGAAACGAACATGCCCATCGGGTGGGCGTCGTAGTGGAACCCGTCGACGAAACGCTTGCGCATGTTTTCGTGAATCATCGTGTGGTGGGTGACGTCGTATGTCCAAGTTCCAAGTTGATCGGCGTTGGGAAGCTCGCCGTTGAGCAACAGATAGGCGACCTCGAGGTATGTCGATTTTTCGGCCAGTTGCTCGATCGGATAGCCGCGGAAGCGCAGAATGCCGGCGTCGCCGTCGATGTAGGTGATCGATGAGGCGCACGCGGCTGTCGACAATAGTCCGGGGTCGTACATCAGAAGTTTGGGATTGAGTTCGCGGAGTGCGCTCGACGGGAATACCCCGTCGCGAATCGGAACCGTCACTTTTTCCCCAGTTCGGTCATCAATAATGGTGATTGTTTCAGCCATTCGGTGTCCTTTGATGTTGCGGGAGCTTCCTATCCCACAGTCAGGCTAGCGGTGCGGCAGGTTACAGGGGGGTGTTGTCGTGTTTACGCGGCTGCAACTTTTCGCGTTTGTCGGCGAGCATCATCAACGCCGAAGCGATCTCGCGACGACTGTCGGCGGGGTCGATGACGCTGTCGACATAGCCTCGCTCGGCGGCGAGATACGGGTTCAAGAGTCGTTCGACATAGTCGCGCTCGAAAGCCTCGCGTTCTGCTTGGGTTGCGCGTCGCTGCAGAATCGCCGCCGCCTGACCCGCACCCATGACGGCGAGTTCGGCGGTCGGCCACGCCAGACAGATGTCGTTGCCCATTCCCTTGGAATCCATGACGATGTAGGCGCCGCCGTAGCTCTTCCGCAAGATCAGACATACGCGCGGCACGGTGGCGCGACCGTAGGCGAACACGAGTTGCGCGCCGTGTCTGATCATTCCGCGCCACTCGAGATCTTTGCCCGGGTAGAAACCCGGCGTATCGACGAGGGTCAAGATGGAAATGTTGAACGCGTCGCAAAAGGCCACGAAACGCGCGGCTTTTTGCGACCCTGGAATATCAAGGGTGCCAGCCAGATTCATCGGTTGGTTGGCGATTACGCCGACACTTTGTCCGTTGATCGTGATCAATGCGGTGACGATGTTGCCGGCCCATCGCTCGCGCAACTCGAGCATGTAGCCGTCGTCGGCGATCAGGCGAATCACGGACTTCACGTCGTATGCGCCAGTAGTCGAATCGGGAATCAACGCGCCTGCCTCGGGGGTGAGGCGATCGATCGGGTCGGTGGTCGAGATCGAAGCAGGGAGTTCGTTGACGTTGTCGGGCAAGAACGAGAGCACATGTTCGACTTCAGCGAGCGCCGTTTTGCGGTCGGCGACGACCAGATGGGCGACACCACTCTGTTTTGCGTGGATGTCGGCGCCGCCGAGTTCGTCGTTGCTGATGACCACGCCAGTGAACTCGGCAACCATCGTCGGGCCGGTGACGAACGCGTAGGCCTCGCTGGTCATGATCACGACATCGCTCAGACCGATCAACAAAGCGGGACCTGAAACGGCCGGCCCCGTGACGACGGTGATGATCGGCACGTATCCCGAACATTTGGCGATGGATTTTGCCGCGACACCCCAGCCATGCAGGGCAGCCACACCCTCGACGATGTCGGCGCCGGAACTGCCGATCGCCATGACGAGGGGCAAACCTTTTTCGCGCGCCGTTTCGGCGGCATGGCTGATGACACCCGAGGCTTCGGCCGAGAGGGCGCCACGACGCACCGTCTCATCGACATCTACCCAGACGACCCGGCGATTGATGTTTTCGAGCCAGCGAACCTCGGCGGCGGCCGCACCTTTGACTGAACGCTGAAGGTGAACCGTCACGGAAGCAAGACTAGTTATGCGGTTCGATTGAGGGGGAATGCGCCTTTGCCGATGTGCACACCCGGCTGTTTGTCGCCGTATTTGCTGATGGTCTCGCGAATCAGTGCGGCGACAGCCACTGTCGACTTGCTCGGAAGCGGGCGGGCGCGTTGAACCAGGCCGACCACCCGGCGCGGCAATTCGGAAATCGCGACCCTTTTGAATTCGCCTTTGATCCAGCTTGGTGCGGCGGTGGCCGGCACGACGGCGGCACCGAAGCCCTCGAAGGCGAGGGATGTCAACATGCGGATACCGTCGATTTCGGCCTGGGGAGTGAGCACCAGTCGTTGCGAGCCTGCCGCGCGATCCAAAATTTTTCGCAACGAATTGTTCTTCGGCGGCAGAAGAAGCGGTCGAGATGAAAGTTCTTTGACGGTGATCTTGTCGAGTTTCGCCCAATCGTGGTTGGAGTGCACCAACAGCACGAGGTCCTCGGCGAACAGCGGTGTCGAGAGCAAATTGTCGTCTTCGATCGGAAAGTGGAGGATCGCGGCGTCGAGCGATCCGTTCAACAATCTGGGCATCAAGTTGAGCGTGCTGCCTTCGGTGATCGTGACGCGGATCTTCGGAAATTGTGTCGCGAGTTGCGGCAGAAACTTTGGCATCAGCCAGCGACCGGTCGTGCCGATGCTGCCGAGCATCGTTTCGCCCTCGACGTCCTGGTCTTTCGAATGAACATCGGCGGCGATGTCTTGAACCTGGTTCAGAACACGACGCGCCCGTTCGACAACCAGCGCCCCGTCCTCGGTGAGGCGACCAGATGAGCGATCGACAAGCGAAGTGGCGAGTTCTTTTTCAAGACGTGAAATATGCGCCGAGACATTGCTTTGAACCGTGGAGAGCGCCCGCGCGGCCCCCGAGAAAGAGCCGTGATCGGCAATAGAAATAAGGACTTCAAGCTGTCGGAGTTCCATATCACTAAAAATGATAGGGGGTATCTTGCCGTTCGCCTTGAGATATGGGTGCTGTATGCCCCATAATTGGAGACATAACAGATACGACCTCCCCAAGTTGTATCTCTAAACGACTAAGGCTCTTCCCCCAAGGGCTTTAGATCCAGGTTGAGAGGCCCCGCCCAGTGCGGGGCCTTTCCCGTTATTTCTTCGTTGCTTTTTTGACGCGCTCGCGCACCAGGTTGAGCGCGCTGCCGGCTTTGAACCATTTGACCTGCTCGGGGGAGAAGGTGTGGTTGGCGTAGAACTCGACATCCTTTTCGCCCGGTCGATGAATGATGCAACGCACCGGCTTGTCGGGCACGGGCGGCATTTCGCGAACGCTGATCTGATCGTTTTCGCCGATCTTGTCGTAATCGGCGGGGTCGACGAAAGTAAGCGGAACGATGCCCTGCTTTTTCAGGTTCGTCTCGTGGATTCGGGCGAACGATCTGGCGAAAATCACACGGGCGCCCCGATAGCGCGGCTCCATTGCGGCGTGTTCTCGCGATGAACCCTCGCCGTAGTTTTGGTCGCCGACCGCACACCACTGAATTTGCATCTTGCTGTAGCGCTTGGCAATCTCGGGGTAGGGACGAGTTTGCCGATCCAGTTTGTCGTAACCCTCGCCGACCGCACCCGTGAACGCATTGACCGCACCGGCGAACAGGTTGCCCGAAATATTTTCGAGATGCCCGCGATATCTCAGCCACTTGCCCGCCGCCGAAATGTGGTCGGTGGTGCACTTGCCTTTCGCTTTCATCAGAACCGGCATGTAGATGAAATCGTTTCCATCCCACTTTTCGAATGGTTGCAGAAGTTGCAGTCGTTCGCTGTTCGGATCGACGATCACTTCGATGTCCGAACCATCGGCCGGCGGCGCGACGAAAGTGTCGCTGCCCGCCTTGTAGCCATTTTCCGGGAGAACTTCACCGAGCGGTTGTGCGAGCGAGACCTTCGTGCCGTCGGGTGCGGTGATCGTGTCTGTGGTCGGGTCGAAGTCGAGACGGCCGGCCAGCGCCAAAGCGATGACGGTGTCGGGACTGGTGACAAAGCTCAGCGTGTTTGCCGAGCCGTCGTTGCGTTTTGGAAAATTGCGATTGAAAGAATTGACGATCGTATTGGTCTTGTCGGTGATCTCTTTTGAACGCTCCCACTGACCGATGCACGGACCACAGGCGTTGGCGAGCACCGTCGCCCCGATCGCCTCGAGGTCGGCGAGCAACCCGTCGCGCTCGATGGTCGCACGAATCTGTTCCGAGCCCGGCGTGATGAGCAGTTCGGTTTGCGCCTTGAGACCTTTCGAGGCGGCGAAACGCGCCACCGAGGCGGCGCGGGTGATGTCTTCGTACGAACTGTTGGTGCAACTGCCGATAAGCGCGGCCGAGATTTCGAGCGGCCAGTTGTTTTCTGCCGCAGCCTTGGCCACGCCGGCACCGACGCGGTGGGCGAGGTCTGGTGTGTGCGGACCATTGATCAGAGGTTTGAGCGAGTTCAGGTCGATTGCGATCGTCTGGTCATAATCCGCGCCTTCGTCCGGGCGAAGATGCTCGGCGACCGAATCGGCGGCGGCGGCGATGTCGGCTCGACCGGTTGCCCGCAAAAATTTCGACATCTGAGCGTCGTAACCAAACACCGAACACGTCGCCCCGATTTCGGCACCCATGTTGCAAATCGTGGCCTTGCCGGTTGCCGAAATCGTGTCGGCGCCGTCGCCGAAATACTCGACGATCGCACCCGTGCCGCCTTCGACGGTGAGAATTCGGGCGACTTCGAGGATCACGTCTTTCGGGCTCGACCATCCGGAAAGAGAACCGGTGAGTTTCACGCCGATGACTTTTGGCCAGCGAACGTTGAACGGAAAGCCCGTCATCACATCGACCGCGTCGGCACCACCGACGCCGATCGCGACCATGCCCAGACCGCCCGCGTTCGGCGTGTGGCTGTCGGTGCCGATCATCATTCCGCCGGGGAACGCGTAGTGCTCGAGCACCACCTGGTGGATGATGCCGCTGCCCGGCCCCCAGAACCCGATGCCGTATTTGGCCGACACCGAGCGCAAGAATTCGTAGACCTCTTTGTTGGTGTCGATCGCGACGCCCATGTCGATGCGCGCACCAGACTTGGCCAAGATCAGGTGGTCGCAATGCACGGTGGATGGCACCGCGGTGGTGGGCAGGCCGGCGGTGATGAACTGCAACAGCGCCATCTGCGCCGTGGCATCTTGCATCGCGACTCTGTCTGGTTGGAAGTCGGCGTAACTGCGGGAGCGCTCGAGTTCTTGCTTGATCGGCTTGCTGAGGTGGTTGATCAGAATCTTTTCGGTCAAGGTCAACGGTCGGCCCAGGCGTTTGCGACCGAGGGCGACATTTTTGGGGAGTTTGGCGTAGACGCCATTGACCAGTTCGATCGGTGTGCCGGCGCTGACTGTCATGACTTTTTCACGAGGGGAAACGACACTCGATTACCACTTGTCCCAGTGCAGCACTTTCTCGAGCGGCAATCGTTTTGCCGGTTTGAAATCGGTGCCGACCGTGTAGGCGATCGGAAACAAACCACCTTGGGTGATTTTTTCATGGGGGATGCCAAGAACTTCCGCGGCTTTCTTTTCGCCGTCGAGCAAGAGATGAATCGTCGTCCACGCCGAACCCAGGCCGCGACTGCGCAACGCCAACATGAAACTCCAGACGCCGGGCAGAAGCGAGCCCCAGCCGGCCGCGCCCGTGGCGACATCGACGTTTTCGAGACGGCCCTCGATGCACGGGACCAACATCATCGGCGCGCGATGAAACTCTTCGGCGAGAAACATCGCCGAGTCGCGGACCTTGGGCATTTGGGCGATTCTTTGGTCGCCTTCGGCATATTTTCGACCGGGAAGGCTGGCATACAGCATGAAGTTGGCCTTGTAGATTTCGGCGAGGGCCTTGCGCTTGGCGGCGTCTTCGACGACGACCCAATGCCAACCCTGCGAGTTCGACCCCGTCGGCGCCTGCAGCGCGAGGTTGAGGCATTCTTCGACGACCTGGCGCTCAACGGGTCGATCGAAGTCGAGGCGTTTGCGCACGCTGCGGGTGGTTGAAAGAAGTTCGTCGTTGGTCAGGTTGAGTTTCATGGCTTCAAGTGTGCCACGCCGAGAGGAAAATGAGAGACTTGGAAGGTGTTCAAAGCCCCATTTGCAGGTGAACGATTGGAGTCGAGATGACGACGGGCAACGGGGTGACGAGTTATGAAGACCGTGTTTCGGTGACGATCAAAAACTTTGTCGCCGAAGTGAGACTTGATCGCGCGGAAAAGCGAAACGCCCTCGACCCGGCGATGTTCGAGGCGATTGCCAAAGCGGGCGAAGACCTGGTCGCGAACCGCGAGATTCGAGCGGTGGTTTTGTCGGGGAACGGCAGTTCATTCTGCGCCGGACTTGACTTTTCGAGTTTCCAATCGATGGCGGGAGGCAAAAATTCTGGGGAGAACGCCGGGTCGATGAAACCGGGTGCGATCACCCACTTGGCGCAGCAGATTTGTTGGGTGTGGCAAGAGGTTCCGGTGCCGGTCGTGGCGGCGATTCATGGTCACGCTCTCGGAGGAGGAATGCAACTCGCGCTGGGCGCCGATCTGCGGGTGGCTCATCCGCAGACACAGTTCGCGATGCGCGAGGCGCATTGGGGTTTGATACCAGATATGACGGGCACTTTGATGTTGTCGCGATTGGTGCGCGACGATGTGGCAAAAGATTTGGTGTTTACGGCGCGCATCATCTCGGGGCAAGAGGCGCATCAGATCGGCGTGGTCACCAGGCTCGCCGAGAACCCTCTAGAAACCGCCCTGCAAATTGCCGGAGAAATCGCCGAACGCAGCCCCGATGCCGTGCGCGGGGCGAAAGCGTTGATCAACAGGTTGTCGAACGCTGGCGCGGCCGAACATTTTGCCGCGGAGCGTGAGATCATCTACAAGTTGATCGGCAAGCCGAATCAGGTCGAAGCGGTGATGGCCAACTTTGAAAAAAGGTCCGCAAAATTCGGGTCGTCAAGTATTTAGGCTCTAGTTCTCGAGCCAAGGCGTCCCGTTACACTGGCCAACGGATCGAGCATCGGGGCGTGTTTGTCGCCGCTGACATCGGAAAAGGTGCTCAACTAATCGGTTCAGATCGGCGTGATCAATTCGGGCTGTATGAATCGCTTACGATAGGGAGCAATGTTGTCGCGGAAGTTCCAGTCAATTTGCATCGCCGTGCTCGTTTCGTCGTTCGTGATGGGGTCGTGCGGAGTCGACGTCTCAGGAACCGCGACGACGGTCGTGCCAATCGGACCAACCGACTTTGCGACGATCCCGCCCGTGCAAACCACCCTGCCAAACACGACGACAACGCTTCCGCCGGGAGCGATCGGGATCGAGCAAGAATATGTCGTTCAAGCGGGCGATTCTCCGATCAAGGTCGCCTCGATATTCGGCATCACCGTCACCGAGTTGCTGGCATGGAATGGCCTCGTCGCGCCGTCACAGTTTCCGTATCCGGGACGCAAACTGAGAATCCCGCCGTCGGCACAGGTGGTTTCGACCAATGTTCAGCAGACGACGACCCCCAACCCGGTAGGCAAACCCGGTTGCGGCAATCGGCCTGCAGGAACATACGAGGTCGCCCAAGGCGATTCACTTTATGCGATCATGAAAAAGTTCTGCGTTTCGATGCCCTCGCTATTGGCCGCGAATAGGTGGTCGAGCATCGACGTGTTCCTCTATGCCGGGATGAAAATCAACATCCCGCCGGCTGGTTCGTGACCTGAAATCAGCGCGAAGTCTTGTTGCGCCGTTTGGCCTGACGGGCGATCGCCAGCGAAATCAGTTCGTCGAGCAATTGCGGGTAACTGAGGCCTGAGGCCTGCCAAAGTTTCGGATACATCGAGATCGGCGTGAAGCCGGGGATCGTGTTGATTTCATTGCACAAAAACCCGCGCCCTGCACCACCGTCGCGCCGTTTTTCTTCGTAGAAAAAATCGACCCGAGCCATGCCCTCGGCCCTGAGGGTTTTGTAGATTCGCAACGCAAGTTGTCGCACTTGCTCGGTTTCTTTCGCCGACAATGGTGCGGGCACGAGCAACTTCGCGCCGTCGACGAGGTACTTGTCCTCATAGTCGTAGAACTCGCGGCTGGGGATTATCTCACCCGGCAAAGAAGCACGCGGGTCTTCGTTGCCCAACAGCGCAACCTCGATCTCGCGACCGACGATCGCCTCTTCGATCAGCGCCCACTCGTCGAATTCAAAAGCAATCTGCAACGCCGAGAGAACCCCTTCGCGGCTCTTTGCTTTTTGCACGCCGATCGACGAGCCCATGTTCGCCGGCTTGACGAACAACGGCAAGCCGAACTCTCTGATTGCTTGATCGGCGAATTGCGAATGATCATCGTTGGCCCGAACGACGAGAAATTTCTGCTGATCGATTCCGTTCGCCGCCAAGACCTGTTTGGCGACGCTCTTGTCCATGGCGACGGCGCTGCTCAACACGCCCGAGCCGACATATGCGACATGTGCGAGTTCGAGCATTCCCTGCACGGTGCCGTCTTCGCCCATCGGGCCGTGCAACAAGGGGAAGACGACGAGTTGAGTTTCGTCGTCGAGGTTTTTCAGGGCAAGATCAGAATTGGTCGAAGTTCCCTTGATTTGAAGAGATTTGATGTCCGGCGACGTGGGCAACTCGGCATGAATCCATTCGCCTCGGCGGGTGATGCCGATCGTCGTGACCGAATACTTTTCGGCATCCAATGCGCGCAGAACATGTGCGGCCGTGACGCAACTGACATCATGCTCGGCAGACTCACCACCAAAGAGAACGATGACCCGAGTTTTCAGATTTCGATTCGGTTGCGACACTCGTATTTACGGTACTCGCAACTTCGAGTCAAACAGCCGCTTCGCATCGACACAGTTAGGCTTGGGACAGTATGCGCTTCATGGCAGCAGATGTTGCTCGCGCTGTTGGCGGAGAACTGGTCGGCCCGAACGCTCACCTGTCGGGAGTCTCGTTTGATTCGAGAACTTTGACACCGGGACAATTGTTCGTGCCGATCATCGACCAAAGAGATGGTCACGATTTCATCGGCGACGCGATCAATCGGGGCGCGGGTGCATATTTGACTTCGCGCGAACCCCAGGGTCGAACTTCGATCAGGGTGTCTGACACCGCGGCGGCCTTGCTCGAATTGGGCAAATGGGCGAGGGGCAAACTCGACGATCGGTTGCAGAATCGAGTGGTGGGCGTGACCGGCTCGGTCGGCAAAACTTCGACGAAAGATTTCATCGTGGGCGCCGTCGGTGCAGGCTTTCGGGTGCATGCAAATGTTCGATCGTTGAACAATGATTTCGGACTTCCGACCACGATTTTGAACGCGCCCGACGCGAGCGAGGCGCTGGTGTTGGAAATGGGAATGCGTGGTTTCGGCGAGATCGCCAAGTTGTGTCGGGTCGCGAACCCGACGGTTGGCGTGGTGACCGCGGTGGCAAGTGCCCACACCGAGCGCGTCGGGTCGATCGAAGGTGTCGCCCGGGCAAAGCGAGAGTTGGTCGAGGCACTGCCTGTTTCGGGCACGGCGATTCTGAATGCCGACGACGAACGGGTCGTGGCGATGGCTGATGCGACACCGGCGAAGGTGCTGACCTACGGTCAGTCGGTCGACGCCGATGTGCGGATGGTTTCGTGCGAGTTCGATGATCGCGCCCGAGCGGTCGCCGAGGTCGACACACCGTGGGGTGCCGTTGGGTTGCGAATGCAAGTTTCGGGACGCCACATGGCGCACAATGCCCTCGCCGCGCTGTGCGTCGCCGGAGTTCTCGGGGTCGATTTGAGAATTGCCTCGACGGCGATTTCCAGCGCGAAGATTTCGGGGTCGCGAATGCAGATGCGAGATCTCACGACGGGTGCGCTATTGATCGACGACTCATACAACGCCAACCCGGCGTCGATGCGTGCGGCCCTGGAAACCCTGAAGATCTTGCCGGCCAAACGCCGGATGGCGTTCTGCGGTTTGATGGCCGAATTGGCCGACCCAGAAAGAGAACATCGGGCGATTCGCAAAATTGCCGGGCAGTTGGGCATCGAACTTGTCGCGGTGGAGACGAATCTTTATGGCGTCGAGCCCGTTGGTTTCGAAGCGGCCAAGGCGATGCTCGGCGACCTCGAAGCCGGGGTCGCCGCGCTGGTGAAGGGTTCGAAGGTGGCGGGACTCAGCCGACTGTGCGAAGGGTTATAAAACAGTTTCCGCTTGGCGTTCGATTCGCTCGACCATGACGCGTGCCCTTGACCGACCAAGACGCATCAGCCGCGTCGGTCATGCTCGAACCGATGCAACGCCAGTGCAATACTTGTGCAATGGATTCGAAAGTTGCCCAAAACGAACAGCGTTTCGCCGCGTCGGTTTCGTCGACGACGCAATCTTGCACCACGAGGCACGCGATTTTTTCTGAGTGTCCGCACTGCGGGTCTGCGTTGCACGCCGAGCACGCCCACTTCAAATGCTCGGGCTGTGGTTGGCGCGACAGTTGCTGCGACTGAGATTACAAGACCTTTAGACAGTCAACGGCCGTCTTGCCGAGCGCGTCGGCGGCGGGGCCGTTGGTGATTTCGCCACCGACCGTGTTCACGCCGAGTCGCAATGCCGGGTCGTTTTGTGCGGCCAGTTTCGTGCCGAACTTGGCGACGGAGAGCAAATACGGCAGTGTCGCGTTTGTCAACGCGTAGGTGCTGGTGTGCGGTACGGCGCCCGGCATGTTGCCGACGGCGTAGTGCAAGACCCCGTGTTTCTCGTAGACGGGCTCTTTGTGGGTGGTCTCGTGAATTGTTTCGATGCAACCACCTTGGTCGACCGCGACATCGACGATCACGGCACCGCGCTTCATCGTCTTGACCATCTCTTCGGAAACGACGACCGGTGCCCGCGCACCCGCGACAAGAACCGCGCCGATAACCAGGTCGGCCTGGGTGATGTAGCGCTCGATCGCGCCACGATTCGAGGCGATGGTCGTGATTCGCGAGCGGATTATTTGATCTAGAAATCGGAGTCGATCGAGATTTTTGTCGAGCAGAACCACTTCGGCTTCCATGCCACCGGCGATCCATGCCGAGTTCCAGCCGACATTGCCCGCACCGATGACGAGAACCTTCGCCGGATGCACGCCCGGCGCACCACCCATCAGCACGCCGCGACCACCGTTCGGGCTCTGCAGGTAAAAAGCCCCGACTTGCGTGGCGATGCGACCCGCGATTTCGCTCATCGGGGCGAGCAAGGGCAATGATCCGTCGGCTTCTTGCACGGTTTCGTAGGCGAGCGAGGTGGTCTTGTTTTTGAGCAGCGCATCGGCGACTTTTGGGTACGCCGCCAGATGCAGATACGTGAAGAGGGTGAGGTCGGGGCGCAAGAATTCGAACTCTTTGGCGGTCGGCTCTTTTACCTTGGCGACCATTTGATGCGACCACGCTTCGGCCGCGGTGGCGACGATCGTCGCCCCGGCGGCGACATATTGGTGATCTTCGATCGACGCGCCGACGCCCGCTTGGGTCTCGACGAACACTTCGACACCAGCCCGTTCAAGTTCGCGCACGCCGTCGGGGGTGAGTGCGACTCGACCCTCTGATGTCTTGGTTTCTTTCGGTACTCCGAGCGTTTTGATCGCCGAAGTCGTCATGTGGTCAAATCTAGTACGAATATGTAATGCTTATTGAGTCTCGTGGATATGCGTTCGGGGGTTCTGGCTAGTGGGTCTTGTTGATGGGAAGTGAACGCGGTTCGGTAGAACTCGTGAATGTCACCAAGCGTTACGGTGATGTCGTCGCGGTCGACACTCTTAATCTCGAAATCAACTCGGGCGAGTTTCTTTCGTTGTTGGGTCCGAGCGGTTGCGGAAAGACGACGACCCTGCGAATGTTGGCGGGCTTCGAACAACCCGACGAGGGTTTCGTGCGAATCAGCGGTGAATATGTGCAGGGAGTGCCGCCGTACAAGCGCGATGTCAACACCGTCTTTCAGCACTATGCATTGTTTCCGCACATGAGCGTCGCCGAAAATGTCGCGTATGGTTTGCGACAAAAGGGTGTCTCCAAAGACGAGATCGGAACAAAGGTCGTGGAGGCGCTCGACATGGTGCAAATGTCGAAGATGGCGACCCGCAGACCTCGACAATTGTCGGGTGGCCAGCAACAGCGCGTGGCCGTGGCGCGCGCGTTGGTGAATCGCCCGAGCATCTTGTTGCTAGACGAGCCGCTCGGCGCATTGGATCGAAAACTGCGCGAAGAAATGCAGATCGAACTGAAACTGTTGCAGAATCGACTCGGAATCACTTTTGTTTTCGTGACGCACGACCAGGAAGAGGCGATGTCGATGTCGGACCGAATCGCGATCATGTTGAACGGGCATGTCGAGCAGTTGGGCGACCCCGAGACTGTCTACGAGCGACCAACATCGGCCTTTGTCGCCGGGTTCATCGGACGCAACAACTTTTGGCGCGGAGTGGCGACGGAGAACGGCGCAAATGCCGACGACCAAACGGTGTTTGTCGCGTCTCGACCCAAAGAGAACGTGCCCACGGGCCAAGAGGCGTTGGCTGCGGTGAGACCCGAGTGCATAAGTCTTTCGGCGACAAAACCGGGCGCAAGCAGCAATGTCGTGGGTGCGAAAGTCGCGGGGGTTTCGCACTTTGGTGACGTGCTGCAATATGTCGTGAGCACGGGCTCGCGCGATCTGCTGGTGCAGGTGAGCCGCACCGACCCGGCCCGATTCGGGGTCGGCGACGAGGTGTGGTGCAGTTGGTCGGCCGACGACGTGTTCTTGTTCTCGGCCCGCCAGGCGTCGCTGGTGCTGGCGGGAACAGGGTCGGTTTAGAAACCTGACTAGTATTCAATTAATTAGAGGTGTCCAAAAAGTAATCGAAAAGGCAACTGAGACAGGGGGAGAAATGAAGAACGAAAAAAGACAACTGAGAATGTTGGCGCCAGAAGGTTTCCGTCGAAGCTTGTCGCGTCGAGCATTTCTTCAAGGCGGCACGGCGGTCGCCGGTTTTGCACTGTTGGCCAACGCCTGTGGTGGCGACGGTGACTCGGGTGATGCGGGTTCGGGTGGCGAGGGTCTTGCTTCGGGTGATTGGAGTCGCGTAATCAATAAGTCAAGTGGAACCCTGGCGATGTATACCTGGGGCGATTACAACGATCCCGACATCATCGGCCCGCTCGCCGAAAGCGAACTCGGGGTGAAGATGAAGGTCGACTACTACCCGAGCAACGAAGACCTCATCATCAAACTGGCGGCGGGTGCGGGCAACAGCGGCTTCGACATCGTCGTGCCGACCGGACCGTACATTCCGCAGATGATCGAGAAGGGTCTGATCCAGAAACTCGACATGTCGAAGATCCCAAACTTCGTCAATCTTGATTCGGCCTACACCTCTCGCGACTGGGATCCGAACAACGAGTACTCCGTCTGCAAGAACTGGGGCAGCACGGGCTACTTCTACAACAAGACGAAGGTCACTCGCAAGATGGAGACTTGGCAGGACTTCATCGACGCCTGCATGAACGAAGGCAGTGGTGACTGCGCGATGGTCGACACCGCACCAAACCTGTGCGGCATGTGGTATTGGGCGAACGGCTACAACTGGAACGACCAAGACCCGGCCAAGCTCGATGCGTGCGAGAAGTTCCTCGTCGACGAGTTCGCGCAGCACATCAAGGCGTTCGACTCTTACCCGAGCACGAAGCTCGCCGAAGGCGCATACTCGTTGGCCATGGGTTGGAACGGCGACTTGCGACAGGCCTACTCACGCATCGCCGATGCCGGCGGAAACCCCGACGAGTGGGTGTGGGTGCTTGGTGCTCCGGCCACCGAGTTGTGGATGGACACCTACTGCGTGGCAACCGGCGCACCGAACGCCGATGCCGCGCACGCGTGGATCAACTGGGAGTTCGTCCCCGAGATCTCGATCAAAGACCTGCAGTACCACGGCTACAACACCGGCTTGAAGAACATGGACTCGCTCGTTGCGGAGCTCGCACCAGACCTCGAGTTGGGCGAAATGATTTTCTTCTCGTCCGATCAGGTGGCTACGTTCCAGACCCAGGAGATCACACCGTCGCTCGATCGCATGGTGGACATCATGAACAAGGTCAAGGCAAAAGCCGGAGCCTGATCAATACGGCCAGGCGGCAGTAGGAGCCTGACTCGTCATGACCGCCGAAATTGCAATGGCGCGACGGCGACCACGTGCGCCTAAGTTTGCCCTCGCGTTGCCGTCGATCGTCTGGTACACGGCGTTCTTCATCGTGCCGATTGCACTTGTGGTGGTGTATTCGTTCGGCGCCAAAGACTCGAGCAAACTGGTGCCGGTCGATTTCTCGAACCCGTCCACTTCGAGTTACGGCGAGGTATTCGACGAAACGTTTTTCCAGGTGTTCCGCAGCACTGTGCGCATCGCCATCACGGCGACGCTGTTGTGCCTGCTGATCGGCTTGCCTGTCGCGTATTTTGCGGCGTTCAAGGTGAGCGAGAAGTGGCGCGCCATCGTGCTCGCCGCCGTGGTGGTGCCGAGCTTCACGAGTTTCTTGATTCGCACCGTCGCCTGGCGAATTCCGCTCGCGCCGAACGGCATGTTCTCCAAGTGGCTGCAAGACATCGGACTCGTGGGTGACAAAGGCATTCAGATTCTGGAGACCGCCGGCGCCGTGCAGTTGGCGATCGTCTACAACTACCTCGGGTTCATGATCCTGCCGCTGTACGTGGCGTTCGATCGCATCGATATTCGGTTGCGTGAAGCGAGCAAAGATCTCGGCGCTGGTCGCTTCTCAACTTTCTTCTCGGTGACTCTGCCGCTTGCCGGGCCAGGTATTGCGGCTGGCGTGCTTCTTACATTCATCCCGATGTGTGGCGACTACGTGACGGCGACCGTGCTGGGTGGCGCAAAGGGCAACATGATCGGCGCGATGATCGCGTCGCAGTTCAATCAGGCGCAGAACTGGCCGCTTGGTTCGGCGATGGCGGTGTTGATGATCGCGGCCGTATTGCTCACTCTGGTGGTCGGGGCCGCAATCGTGTGGCTGGTGCCGCGTGTGCTCGCATTGGCGGAACCGGTGATTCAGGCGTGGCGCCGGGCACAGGCGGGGAAGCCGCGCCAGGCTCGCGTGGCGCCATCGCGTCGACCCGCTCTCGCCGACGCTGTGTTGCATCGATCCCTCGGGGTCTGGACCATGCTCGTGCTGACCTTCCTCTTCATTCCGGTCGGGCTGGTTTTCTTGCACTCGTTCAATCGCGGTAACTCGTTCACGATCTGGTCGTATGCGGTCAGCACGAAGTGGTGGGGTGAACTGTTCGACGGCGCAGTCTTCGTGCAAACCGCGCTTTTGTTCGCTGCGATCGTCGTGCTCGCTGTCGTTGCGCGACGATTGTTCAAGCAGCGCGTCCAGTTCGGCGGCGGCTACACGGCGTGGTTGGTGCCGACTGGTCTCGTGCTCGCGCTGGTGGTGAACGGTGTGCTCACCAGTTGGTATGCGAACCTCTTTGATTTCTCCGGCATTGGCGACGCGATTCGCAACTCGTTTGTGGCGGCATTCGGCGCCACGGTGGTCGCGGTGGTGCTCGGCGGCACGGCAGGTGTCGCCCTCGCGCGAAGACCGGGCGCCTGGTCGAATGCGTTCATGGTGGTGGTGTTCCTCATACTTGTGACGCCCGAGATCATGGAAGCCATTGCACTTGCTACTTGGTTTCCGCGAATCCAGAACGTGGCAGCGGTGGGATACGTCTTCACCGAAGGCTGGGGGCCGTTCAACGGCGGGATGAACAAGTTGTGGGTTGGTCAGTCGATGTACGCATCCGCAGTGGTGACGCTGATCGTGCGCGCACGATTGTCCGGTTTGGACGAATCGCTCGAAGAGGCGGCGGGAGATCTTGGCGCGCCACCCGCACGCGCGTTCAGGCAGATCACGCTTCCGCTCATCGCGTCGGCGATGATCGCGGGCGGGTTGCTTTCCTTCGCGTTGTGTCTCGACAATGCGGTCGTGTCATCGCTGATCAGCGAAGCCGGTTCGACCACGTTCCCCGTCGCGCTCCTCGGCGCCACGCGCAGCACGATCAAGCCGTTCTGGGGCGTGGGTGCGGTGAGTCTCTTCTTCGTGACGATGGCGTCGCTGTGGTTCCTCGTTGTGATCTTGCGTCGCGGCGGGGCATCGGCGGGCAACATCGCCGCGACCATCACCGGTGCGTGATCTGCAGGTGCCTGCGCGCATCGTCGCCGGCACATTGATCTAATCTTTTGAGATGGCCCGAAAGTGTGAACGCCCTTCGTGCAATGAACGCGGAGAAGTGGCCTATGTGATCGACACGGCGAACCTGGTCGTCAGCATCGATGCGCCGATTCCGCGCGACTCATCTCGGGTGAATGTTTTGTGTCGTCGCCACGCCGATGCGCTGGTCGTGCCGCGCGACTGGATTATTTTCGACAATCGGACGAAAAAACAGCGTTTGTTCAGTTCGCCGGCCGCGCCACGGGCCCAAAAAGTGAGGAAACCGAGGCGCGCAAAGAAAAAGGCGACGGCCGTGATCCAAGATTTGTTCGAATTCGCGACACGAGTGACGGCGCCACCGCCCGAACTCGTGGTCGAGGTCGCCCCCGAAGAGATCGACCACGGCGATCTGCAAGAAACCCAAGCGATGCCGTGGATGCCGCAATTCGATCGAACCGGGGATCTCGACGGAACCCTGAGGGCCAAAGGGCGCCTGCTTTCGCGAGCGTTCGGTTTCGACGATGTCGACTTGGATCACGATCAGCAGCATCCCGAGTATTAGCCGAATCAATGGATGTAGTCGCATCGGTCGAAGCGCCGGTTTCAGCCGAAAAGCTTTTTGATTTTGTCGCCGATCTGGGCAATTACCCGCAGTGGCTCGAGTTGGTGCACGAGGCCTCGTCGTCGAACGGCGACGCCGACCAGAACCCGGTTTGGTTGGTCGAGTTGCGCGCCCGGCTCGGCATTTTTGCGCGGTCGAAGCGGCTGCGAATGTCGAGAACAGTTTTCGATCGGCCGCGGGTGGTGGTTTTCGAGCGCGACGAAAAAGACGGCCGAAGACATTCGGCGTGGGTTTTGAAGGCCGTGGTCACCTCGACGCCGAACGGCTCGATGCTCGAGGCGAACCTGCACTACTCGGGCAGTTTGTTTACGGGTGGTGTGTTGGAGCGAGCCCTCGCCGAGCAAATCGCCGCGGCGCGAGAAAAATTGATCAGTTCGCTCAGCGCGAACTGATCGTCACCGGCTGACCGGCGGCGAGTTGACCGCAGGCGGCATCGATGTCGGTGCCGCGGTTGCGACGCACGGTTGCGTTCACGCCAAGATCGATCAGTTGGTCGGCAAATTTACGGACACCCGCTGGTGTCGTGCCCTTGGTCGGATAACCGGGTGTCGGATTCAGCGGAATCAGGTTGACATGTGCGCGCGGCTTGAGACCCTGACAAAGTTTGGCGAGTTCTCGTGCGTCGCGCGGAGTGTCGTTGACGCCGCTGATCAGCGCCCATTCGAAAGTTATGCGCCGGTTCTTCTTTTGCAGATATATTCGACACGCCTGCATCAGGTCTTCGATCGGGTAACGCTTGTTGATCGGCACCAAAGAGTCGCGCAAGTCGTTGCGTGCGGCGTGCAAAGACACGGCGAGGTTGACCGGCAGCGGGCGATCGCTCAAGGTGTTGATGCCAGGAATGATGCCGACGGTCGAAATCGTCAGGTGTCGGGCCGAGATGCCGATCGCGTCGTGAATGCGGGTTATGGCCTGCCACACGGCCTCTTCGTTGGCCAACGGTTCACCCATGCCCATGAACACGACATTGGCAAGACGCTGGTTGCGCTCGGCGCTCGTGCGCGCGGCGTGCACGACCTGTTCGACAATTTCGCCCGCGGTGAGTTGACGATTGAATCCGGCCTGGCCCGTCGCACAAAACCCGCAGGCCATCGCGCAGCCCGCCTGGGTGCTGACGCAAACGGTGGCGCGCTCGGCGTAGTGCATCAGCACAGATTCGATCTTGTGTCCGCCGTTCACGAGTTGCCAAAGAAACTTCGTCGTGTCGCCGCGGTCACTGACCCTAGACGAAACCTGGATCAGACTGGCCCTAAGCGCCGAGTCGAGTTTGGCGCGCAGATCTTTGCTGATCGTCGTGATCTCGAGCGGAGCCTGAAAATCGAGATAGAGCCCGCGCCAAACTTGATCGACGCGATACTTCGGACCTTCGCCGAGCAAACCCGCGATATCTTCGCGGCTCGCGTCGTAACGCGAAGCAGACAAGTTTGTAGTCACGCTATTTCACAAAGTTCTAAATCAAGTGGACATGTTTTTGTAGAAATCGTTCTGAGATTGAGATATTGAAGTCACGCCATGG
>Ga0194127_10003684_pt1 | contig 19416 bp, 19 predicted proteins | sample TA2KigC100mmetaG_FD_148624 | JGI IMG/M metagenome (GOLD analysis project Ga0194127, IMG submission 148624) | Freshwater microbial communities from Lake Tanganyika, Tanzania - TA2015036 Kigoma Deep Cast 100m | ecosystem: Environmental > Aquatic > Freshwater > Lake | place: Tanzania: Lake...
TGCAGCCAGCGCGGAGTGGTCCCCCGGTTCGATCAGATATCCGTTTTGGTCGTGCGTAATAATCTCCCAGGCGGCGCCCTGGGTTGTACCAACGGCAGGCAGACCAAAGCCCATTCCCTCGAGGTAGGCAATGCCGAAACCTTCATACGTGGAGGGCAGGATCATCACGTGCGAATGTCTGAGTCGTTGCTCCAGAGATTGACTCTCGAGAGATCCGTGAAAAGTGACGGCGGTGGCCAGATGATTGCCTTCACAATAGGCCCGGATTCGGTAAACGTATTCAGGATCAAACTCTTTCGAACCGACCACGTCCAAGTGAAAAACAGAATCCACCTGGCGCAGGGCCTCCAGGAGCGTATGTAACCCCTTTCGCTCAATGACATTCCCCAGGAAGAGGATTCGAAACGGGTCCATTAGTGCCCGTGCGCTGATTTCCTCCTCAGATATTGCCTCGCCAAACCTGTCCGTCGGTGGATTGGCGATCAGGCAGGGTTTTGCCGTCCCGACCAAGTCCTGCACCGCTGTTTTTGTGGTCCTGGAATTGAAAATAAAACCATCCACGCCGGAAAGATAGATCTTTTCAATGAAACGGAAAAACCGATTCTGCCAGGCCGGCCGCTGTTCCAGACACCGCAAATGGTGCACCAGACTGATGACGGGGTATGGATGGATTTTGCGATTGGCGCCGATCAGAGATGGGTGATTGAGTTCATCTTGAATGAGGAGGTCCAGATCGCTGGGCAATTTGAAGTGAATGTTGTCGGTGAGGTGAGCTGCATAGGTCCGCCACGGGAGCGAGATGATCTCGACTGCATCCCCTTGGGAGGAGAGATAATCCACCAGCTTCCGGTCGTACCAATATCCTCCGCTGAGCGTATTCAGCGAACCATAAATGATCAATCCAATTTTCATGAGACAGTCTGGCAGCAGAAACTCAACCGGGTTCGACGGAGTCAACTATGCCTGGGATCATGGAATTCATCGGGAAATGGAAAAGGAAGCCCAGGCGTTTTCGTGCTCCCATAATACCAGGCGTATGACACAGATGTTTCGTGCCCGGATGTGACCATTCAGAGTCGTGGCAAGAATGCGGGCGAAGTTTTCGATGGATGGATTCAGCCCCGCAAACTCAGGCTTCTCGTTCAGCAATTGATCCCTGTAATAGTCGACAACTTCGTCAAGATGGTTTTCCACCTCCAGAATATCTACAAGAAATCCATGGGGATCGAGTTCCACTCCCTCCAACTGAAGTTCTATTATGTAATGGTGAGAATTGGGTAAATTTTCCGGACCCCAATTTCCCCCAAAGAGGAAATGGCGGGCGATAAAATCCCTGCGAACGGCAAGTGCATACATGCATGACTCCAAGATTTCTTTCTTGATTATGAAGCGGGCTGCCCCACTTTCCCTCTCCAAACGCTGACCAATCGCGATGGATCTTGTGTATTTTATGATGTGTATTCAAGCAAAACCTGAATAACCTCGTGTGGTTCTCGATCGATTAATTCATATGCGAGCGGAGCCTCCTCAAAGTTGAACCGGTGTGTGATCCACTTCTGCGGTTGGATGCGTTTCAACGCCTTCCAGGTTACATCGAACCGGCGCGTTTTATCCCAGCGCTGGGAGAGCTCTGGGGCAATTGTGGATACTTGTGATGCAATTATTTTAATGCGGGAGCGGTGAAAGGCGCCTCCCAGGTCCACTTCGCATTTATCCTTGCCATACCAGGACCCAATCACGATTCGACCTGAGAAACGTGTTAGGGCAAGCGCGTGGTTCAAAGCCTCAGCGGAGCCGCTTAGTTCGAAGGACAAGTCGAATTTTGAGGACGCGCAGGACAGGAGATCTTGTAGGAATCGAGCAGAAGCAGGGTCGAGGCTTGCAGTCACATTCAACTGAGAGGAGGCCTCTCGCCTCAACCGGTGCAGGTCGGCTGTGACCAGGCAGTCCAACGGAAACTCAGCCAGCAACGCGGCGACGAGCAGACCGATCGTTCCCTGCCCAAGAACCAGGACGCGTTCACCCAGAATCGGATTTCCATCATGGACCAGGTTTACCGCGGTCTCCATGTTTGGCAGGAAACATGCCGCCTCCGCAGCAATTGTGGAAGGGATGGGATGGAGCTCATCGATTCTGGCGATGAAGTGGGTGGCATGAGGGCGAAAGGAGAATACCAGGCGATCCAGCCAGGATTTATCAATCCGTCCACCGGCCTCAATGACCCGCCCGACGCATGCGTACCCGTAGGTTAGCGGATATTGAAGATCACTGCTGATGGAGTCGTATTCGTCTGATATCGAGGAGAATTGACCACGGTAAATCAACATCTCCGTCCCAGCACTGATCGAGGAGCAGATCGATTTCACCAACACTTCGTGCTCAGCGATGGGTCTGAGAGGTATCTCCCGCAGATCCAGCTGACGGGGGCCGCTGAAGAATAACTGTCGGGCGGGTGGCATTGGATGGTCAGAAGTTTAACATAAAAGAAATCCCCGATCGAGCGGGATCGGAAATGGAAAACCACCTGCAATCCAGGAGCATTGCAGACCGGCCAATCTGGATTGAAAAAGAATTACTTGCTCAAGGAAGGTCGAAACGGATAGTTTGACACGTCCCGCCGGAATTCGTAATTGTCAATGATCGCCTGGATGATCCGCTTTTGCTCGGGCTTTACTTCCTTGAATTCAAAACCCACATTGAAATATTCCGGGCTGATATCCCTCTGGCACCAGACCACTCGGGCGGGGATCGTCATGCGGAAAGCCTGGATCTCCGGCAATTCGGGCACTTCGAAGGCAAGGGTGATATCCAGATTTTCCTCGATGGATTTATCCCCGATCACCATGGCGCCCTTCAACGTCAGATCCCCCAGGTATCCGATCAAATACACCCTATACAGGTCATACACCTGGGTGTAAGCCATCAAGTTCTTGCGCGGTTCCTGGCGTCTTTCTCGCATTATGGACTGGAATGGATCAAGTGTACATGAACTCGAATACGGATTTCATTGCCATTGTGTGGTAAAAATTGACCATGCGCTGGATCTACCTCTCCCCTCATCTGGACGATGCCGTACTCTCCGCCGGCGGACTCATCTACGATCAATCTCAAGAAGGTAAGCAGGTTGAGATCTGGACGATCATGTGCGGATTTCCAGCTTCGGAGGACGTTTCCCCTTTTGCGGAAATGCTCCACCAGAGGTGGGGAATGACCTCAGCCGAGCAGGTCGTGCGGAGTCGTCGTGTGGAGGACGGGAAGGCAGCCGGATTGGTCGGAGCAACGCCGGTCCATTTTGACTTCCTGGATTGTATCTACCGTCGAGACAGCGATGGGAACTGGTTGTATACCGACATCTTTCTGCCTCCCCACAAAGAGGAGTTCGAGCTGCCGCAATCCATTGCAGATGGGATTGCCCAACGCCTTCGGTCAGAAGATCAGCTGGTTTGCCTGCTGGGAATCGGCTCGCACGTTGACCATGTCCTGGTCCGGCAGGCGGCAGAAAAGCTCCGCCGGCCGTTGATCTATCTGGCGGATATTCCCTATATCTTCAAATATCAGGCTGAACTGGACGAAAAGGCGAAAGGGCTGAAGGTCACTCATTGGTCGGTGAGCGATGAAGGTCTCAGGGTTTGGAAAGTCGCGATTGAAACGTACGCATCCCAGAAAGGATCCCTTCAGGATTTGATGGATGGCGGTGAAACGCTCGAGCGTCGGATCGATCATTACTGGTCAGAACTGCGTGGTACCATTCGTACCTGGTCTGTCATATAGACAATTTTCGAGGAATTTCAGGGCTTGAATCTCCTTTTGAATCGTGTTATATTAATACCGAATTTCCGGCCTACCCGGAAATTTTTTGCCCGGTTGCATCTCTGAGAGGAGATGCAAAATTCTATTTGCAGGACACTCTCATGCCCACGAACTTTCTTACCAAAGAGGGTTTTCAGAAACTTCAAGAGGAACTGGATCACTTGCGAACAGCCAAACGGCAGGAAGTGGCTGCGCGCCTGCACGAGGCGATGGAGGGAGGGGAGCTGATCGAAAATGCCGAATATGAAGCGGCCAAGAACGAGCAGGCTTTTGTCGAAGGCCGCATTCAGGAATTGGAACTGCTGCTTGCCACCGCGCAGATCATCGAAGAAAACGGCAAGGGCAGCCGAGGCGACATTATCCAGATCGGATCCAAGGTGACCATCAAGGAGGGCAATTATGATCCGGAGACTTTCGTGATCGTGGGCGCCGCTGAGGCCAATCCGCGTGATGGCAAGATCTCGAACGAATCGCCGATCGGCAAGGCCATTCTCAACCACAAGTCGGGTGATGTGGTGAGAGTGGAAACTCCGAGCGGCACCTACAATGTAAAAATCATGAAAGTCGGATAAGTCAGGACGCGATCCGTCAGCCCCGCGTACCTGCGCCGTTTGGCGGGTGGCGGGGCTTTTTTCTTGAACAGGGAGCCCTCATGGCAGAATATTCCGCTCTGGAAAAAATCCGATTGCAGAAAGTCGAAGAATTGCGCGCGGAAGGTGTGGAGGTGTATCCCCCTCGGGCAAACCGAACCCATACCAGCCTGCAGGCGATTGCTGAATTCGAAGCCGCTGAATCCGAGGGACGGGAAGTCAAGGTCACGATGGCCGGGCGCATTCGTGCCGCCCGCGCCATGGGCAAGATCTCCTTCGCCCACATCGAGGATGGTGACGGCAAAGTGCAACTCTTCTTCAGGGTCAACGATCTGGGCGAACGGGTGGAATTCTTCAATCGCATGATCGATTTGGGGGATTTTATTCAGGCTTCCGGGTTTATGTTTCGCACGAAGACTGGAGAAGTCACGCTTCACGTTCAGGATTTCAAGTTGCTCGCCAAGTCGATCACCCCACTCCCTGCCGATAAGGACGTTTCGCAAGCTGACGGGACGGTCATCCGCTACGCCGCGCTGGAGGATCCCGAGCTGAGGGCGCGCCAGCGCTACGCGGACCTGGCGGTCAATCCGGAAGTGCGCGAGGTCTTTCGTAAACGCGCCCGCATCGTCAAGTCTTTGCGAGACTTTCTGGATGATCATGGTTTCCTGGAGGTGGAGACTCCGATCCTGCAGCCACTGTATGGAGGGGCTGCCGCGCGTCCCTTCACCACCCACCACAACGAGCTGAATCAGGACATGTACCTGCGCATCTCCTTTGAACTGTATCTCAAGCGCCTGCTGGTCGGTAATTTGGAGCGTGTGTACGAGATCGGTCGCGACTTTCGCAATGAGGGTGTGTCGTACAAGCACAATCCCGAGTTCACCCAGCTTGAATTCTATTGGGCATATGCCGACTACCTCCAGGTCATGGAATTGACCGAACAGATGGTATCGCATGTCGCACAGCAGGTGGCCGGTTCGACGCGCGTCCGTTATGGGGATCAAGAACTGGATTTCAAACCGCCTTGGAAACGACTCGAATTGCGCCAGGGGATCCTTGAAACGAGCGGGATCGACATTGTCTTGCACAAGACCTCCGAGTCGTTGTTTGAGGCACTTCGATCCCGCCATCCGGACAGGACACCGGATGCGGATTCCACGCGCGGCAAGCTGATCGATTTCCTGTTGAGCGAATTCCTTGAAGCCACCTTGATCCAGCCGACCTTCCTGTTCAATTACCCGCGCGATATCTCCCCCCTGGCAAAATCCATGCCGGGGGATTCGCAGACGGTGGAGCGTTTTGAGGCGTATGTGGCTGGCTTTGAATTGTGCAACGCCTTCACCGAATTGAACGATCCCTTCGATCAGGAGCAGCGGTTTCTCGAAATGGGCAGGGATTACGCCGCGGACTCTGCCGAGAAGCATCCACTCGACGAGGATTACCTGCGCGCCATGCGTTATGGGATGCCCCCCAACGGGGGATTCGGCATGGGTGTGGATCGCTTGACAATGCTCTTGACCAATAAGCATTCGATCCGTGACGTACTGTTGTTTCCTGCTTTGAGGAAGGAGGAATAAGGCTTCCCATTGCGCGATCATGGATGGAAGTTTTCCAATGCCTTTGCATCGAATCTTTAATGCCAGGGACACAACTCCAATGATACAATGAGCCGGAATGGCCAGGAAAATCGCAAACATCAACCGGGAAGGCCGCTCGAGAAACTTGTGGTGGATCACCGCTGCAGTCGTGGCATTCATCATATTATGCGGCGGCGGAATTACATTGTTCCGAATGTATTCCGCCACCCGCCCTCAACCACTTCCAGAAGTCCACACTTTTGCATTCAGCACTTCCACTCCGGCAGCGGTTACGACAATTTCCCCTTCCTTCCCCCCTCCCGTCATCCTTATTTTCCCATTATTGGGAGTGGATCGCATTATCGAAAACTTCGTCAATGGAACCATGAGTCTGGATTATGTCGGAGGGGTTCTGGCGCCCAATGAATCCGCATTCATCGCGAGCAATTGGGCTTTATCCTGGAACATCATTTACCGCGTGTATGGCAATGGCTCCATCATGTACAACGACAGGAACTTCAACTTCACCCTGAGTCCTTCCGTGGTGGAGATGACCTGTCAGACTCTCGGATCCGGCGAAGCCGCTTTTGAAACGATCGCCGTGGCCGCCGGCGCATTTCGGTCGCTGAGGGTGATCTGCAGAGGGGATGGTCAGGTCAATGCGGTTGTAAACGGCAGTCAGGTCACGGGCTCGATCAGCGCCCAGGGTACCCAATGGTTTGCCCCAAGAGTGGGACTGCTCAGGCTGCAAGGCGATTTTGTCAATTTGAACGTGTTCGGTCTCAGTATTCCATTGAATTCCTCCGGCCATGCCGGAACCCTCGAATTGACGTCCTATGTTGTGGGGCCATGAATCCCTTCCCCCATAAGAACCATTTTCATGGATGAACCTTCCCTGGTTCGAGCTGCCCAACGCGGCGACCTGGATTCTTTCAATACGCTCGTTCTGTATTATCAGGACATGGTTTATGGCACGGCATTGCGCATCGTAGGCGACCCGGACCTTGCTGCCGATGCCGCTCAGGAGGCTTTCCTTTCCGCCTTTCGGACTCTGGTCACCTTCCGGGGAGGGTCGTTCAAATCCTTTTTAATGCGCACAGTGACCAACGCCTGTTACGATGAATTGAGGCGAAGGAAACGCAGACCCACCACACCTCTCGAACCGGATACGGAGGATGGGGAAATGGATTCACCCGGATGGCTGGCAGATCCGAATATGTCCCCGGAGGAAACCGCCGAAGCCGTTGAACTGGAGCATGCCATCCAACACTGCCTGGAAAATCTGCCCGTCGAATTTCGATCCGTGGTCGTGCTCGCAGACATTCAGGGGCTCGATTATAGCGAGATCGCGTCGGCTGCCCGCATGCCGTTGGGAACCGTAAAGAGTCGCCTGGCGCGCGCCCGCCTGCGGTTGCGGGAATGCCTGCGAGCCTTCGAGGAACTTTTACCTTCAATCTTCCGTCTGGAAGGGGAAGGTGTTGCATGATTGGGACTCGGGATGTTGAAGTTCTCTCGTCATATCTTGATGGACAATTGAGTTCGGGGGATTTAGCCCAAATCGAATCCCGGCTCACCTCGGATGCCGAACTGGCTTCGGTCTTAAAAGATTTGCGTATTGCTCGAAATGCTCTTAAACGTTTGCCGGCAAGCAAAGCTCCCAGGAATTTCATTTTGACGCGAAGCAAGGTGGGGGAACGCCCTCCCATGCCGCGCGCCTACCCAGTATTTCGATTTGCCAGTGTCGTTGCCACACTACTTTTGGCCTTCACGGCCGCTGTGAATTCCATCATTCCTCGTGTGAGTTTTGGCGCGGCCGCGCCGGCTGCCGAGTACGGCTTCGGAGGCGGACCTGGAATTGGGGGAGATTGCGGTGACCCTTGTGGATTAGCCCCATCTCTGCAGATGGGTGCAGCCACAGAAGCGGCAGCAGAATCCGAAGTCTCCCCATCGTTGCTGCTGACAGCTCCGGCGGCCTTAACACCTTCCGCTGGTCAGGATATTGCCCGCGCGACGGAGGCTCCACCACCTGCCGAAGCCCTGCCCAAGGAGGAGCTAACCGCCATACCCGAACCAGAAGTCCCACAGGTGCAGCTGGTTGAGTCGGTCATCCCGGGCTCCTGGCAACTTGGGTTGTTGGGATTTGCCCTGGTCTGCGCGGGGGCAGCACTTTACCTACGACGGGTTGCGAAGCATAAGTGGAGTTGATCCGGGAGCGGCATGTCCCGAGATTCGCTTTACCAATTCTGCCCTCGTTGCGGGTCTCAATTTGCGCGCGAGGAGAAGTTTGGAAAGATCCGCCCGGTGTGTCCGGAATGCGGGTGGATTCAGTTCGTTGATCCCAAGGTGGCTGCAGCCGTTTTGGTGGAGCGGGATGGTCGCGTTTTGCTTGTGCGTCGGGTGAACGAGCCGTTCCGTGGAAAATGGACCTTGCCGGCCGGATTTGTAAACGGCGGCGAGGATCCTGCGGAAGCCGCGGAACGCGAATGTCTGGAGGAGACCGGCTTGGAGGTACGTGTTCGAAAAGTCCTGGATGTGATCTCGGGTCGCGAACATGAACGCGGCGCCGATTTCATCATCCTGTATGAAGCGGAGATAATTTCCGGGTCCATGAATCCTGGAGATGATGCCGACGCGGTGGAGTGGTTTCCCAGGAATGAATTACCGCCGCTGGCATTTCTGGCCACGCAAAAAATGCTGACAAAATGACGAAGATCCCGTGAACCTCCACGGGATCTTCGCTCCTCCGAGGGAATTATTCCGCCTGGTAGGTAATGAACTCGTAACTCTCCACGGTATTGTTGTCAAAGTCAACCGCGTAGAAACCGATGGCGTAATCCCCATCCACCGGAGTCCTCGATTCGAACCAGAATCCCTGCTCGTCCCAGGTGAAAACATCTTCGCTCAGGGAATAGTCGAAGTAGGTCTCGCCATTTTCGTCAAATACGTATGATTGAACGTAATCGGTGAATTGATCCCCGATCTGCGGGGTGATCTCCACCGGCGTAACGATCCCCGAGCCGTCCGGATTTGGCAGGGCATATATGTGCAGCAGGTTTCCATCCGGATCGAATACAAGTTTCGCGTCGTCCGGCTGGCTTCCATTGGCGTAGGTGTATTGGCCATAAACAGAATACGTGGATAGACCTTCGGATGAGATGTATTCGTCGGGTTCGAACAAGGCAAAAGCTTCGTGTTGTCCATCCATGAGGACGAAAAGACTCGGAGTCCATTCATAATTTACCTGAATGGGACTCGGTCCGTAATCCGGCATGTTCACTCCGTCGATGGTAAGGGTGGATTCCGAGAACACGTAAGACGTGTCGCCCACCCAATAGGCATCCGCCTCAGGATTGTAGAAGAAGAGGATGAAGTAGATGTACGAGACGTTGCCGGTTACGTTTGTGCTCAGGGTCAGGATCTCCTCCCCGACCACGGTGGTGTCTGAAAGCTGGATCGGCGCGATGGCCATCTCTGAAGCCCCCGGCGCAACCACTTCCGCCGTTTTGTTTGGGACGTATGCCTGCCCCTGTTCCGGAACGTATGCCTGGCCGGTGTAATGGAAAGCAAGGAATTCATCCCATGAGGATTGTTCCAGGAAGTCCGCCGCGTCCAATCCGTAGCGGACCGGGGTCTCATCCGTGAACTCGGTCACAATATAGATGTCTGAAATGGGGAAATGAAATGACATGCCATTGGATCCCGCCATGCGGTCGCCGTGTTTTTCGGCAACCACCGCGGCGGACATGGCTGCGCGCAATTGATCGGAGGCCTGCACGATGGCTGGATCATTGGTGGTTGCCATGATTTCGGCAAAATTCACCAGATCAATGAAGGACGATGGAACGTCTTCACCAAACACGCTGTAATAGCCGCGGGAATACTCACGTCCCTGAGCGACCCATTCCTGGTCGATCACGGCCAATGTGGAGATAAGCTGGTTCATGGCGGCGATCACTTCCGGCATGCGGGCGCTCTCGATCGCGCTCAACGTCGTGCCGGCTTCGATCTCGGCGGTTTCGCTAGGTGAACCGCGCAGGGTGAGGATGGTGTCCTCCACAATATACGTGGACACGATTGCCTGCGATAGCCCGCGCCCATCCATGGTGGGATTCTGAGCGAGTTGGTACAACCAGGCCGCATACGCCCAGCCCTGGCTGGGAATAACCTCCTCGGAGGCGACCATGAAGTTGCTGTATGGATAGATCTGGCCATATACTTCGACCATGGCCATCAAACAGGCGTCGAATCCAATGACTTCGAACTTCCTGCCCCCCATGTTTGATTGAACCTGCCGGATGGCTTCGGTGATTTGTGACATTTTCATCCCGGAATTGGACGCCTGGTCTGTCCATCCAATCGTCCAGCCGGCTCCATGATCCGAGAGGATCACCGCATATTTCTTTGCCGGATATTTTTGAACTCCCCATGAGAGGAATTCCACGAGCGTTTGAGGATTCCCCATGTCCACCTCGCCGATATTTTCGACGACCGGGGAGGTGATTGTGGACAGGTCGGAATCGTTGGTGACATACAGCCGGCGGGTCTCCGTCCAATTCCCATCACCATCAAAAGATCCCTCCGCCCGGTCGAGCTGGACGATCACGTTCACTTGCGGCGTGGATCCGACCAATTCCATCTCGTTCACATCGAACCAGATGTCCTGTTCCAGCACATCGTCATCTGCATCTGCATAGACCAGGATGGTCCATTCGGGAAGGTTTGAAACATCCTGCGGCAGCGAGAATTCCGGCACAAGCGGACTCGATGGAAGAGAAATTCCGGTTTCACCCAGGAAGGTGTCACCAAAGAAATAGAGCAGTATCAGGGCTAAACAAACACAAGCCAGACATACGAGGATGACACCCAGCACGAGCGGTACGCCAACTTTCGAATTGCTTCTCATACCTGCACCTCCTGATCGTTGATTGCAGGCATAATAGCATGACGGTCCGACCCTAGGCAAGAGGCATGGAGATTATTTTCACAAGCTTTTTAATTTCCAGTGTGGGAAATCCTTCCCTAATTGCAGGATATGGTGTATGCTTGCGGCTCAATAGTACTGGAAATAAGGAGTGAATGCATATGAAACGATATCGGATGCTCGCTGCTTTTTTTGCCATTATGGTATCTGTAAGTCTGGCCTGTGGCAGTATCAGTTTTGATACTTCCACGACCATTCCCACGCCAACCTCTGCGCCCGTCCTCAATCCCACGCCCGATCAACTCCAGGTGCAACCGCCAGAACCCCCGGTTTCGTCTCCGTCGGCTGGAAATGATTCCGGTTTCGTGACGGTTGAAGATCAAAACAAGCTGTTCGTGTTCGAAATTCCAGGAGACTGGACGTACGAAGCAAATGATTTGGGTAATGCCATCTATTCAGATGTATACATGTATTCTGATACCTGGACCTCCCCGGATGGGAGCGGCGTAATCGAAAGCATCTCTGGGCGTTCGGAAGGTTTCGATTTTGATGGCACCACCAGCACATATGTTACCCTGGATTTATTGAATACCTACTATAGTTCCACGGGGCGTGAGGGGGATATCCGAGTCTCCTCCACCTCGACCGCACAGGATGGCAGTACACGCCTTGATTGGAAGTCCACCGGTGGAGATTACTCTGGAATCAGCTGGTTCGAGATCAGGGGTAACCGCACCTTTCTAATGTGGACTGTCGATTGGGGAAATGCGGCGGATCAGTCCGTATTGGATATCTTGGATCACGCGATCAATACGTATCAAATCCAAACTCAGTAATAGACGGATTGTTCCAATTGCCCAAAGTGGGCTGGGGGATGTTTAGGCAACTTTCGATAGCATGCCTTGGGCATCAGTAAATAGGACCCGCACAAGCGGGTCCTATTCATTTATTCCAATTATGCTAGAATGATATCCATGATGGATGTCCGACCCTCCCCGATTGCGGGTACGTGGTATTCCGGAAACCCCGCAGCCCTTACCCGGGAGATCGAGGCGTATTTGGCAGCCGTTCGCCCGGTGGAACCACCGGGAAAGGTGATCGGGATCATCGTGCCTCACGCCGGGCATCGTTACTCCGGTCCAGTAGCGGCTCATGCGTTTGTCTTGCTTCGCGGTCTCACACCTGATCTCGTGGTGGTCGTCTCCCCGTATCATCAAATGGCGTTCGATCCCCTGATAACGACAGCTCACGAGGCTTATTCCACGCCGTTGGGTACCATCGAAGTGGACCGGGAGGCTCTCAGCCAGCTTGCCAAGGTTCTCGATATCCCAATATCCCCTCTCCAACGGGATAAGGAACATTCCCTTGAAATTGAACTGCCCTTTTTGCAGTGTGTCCTCGGAGGCAGCTTCAAAATCCTGCCGATCATGGTCCGGGCGCAGGAATCGGAGATTTCCAAGCGATTGGGACAGACTCTGGCGGTTACTTTACGAGGAATGAATTTTCTCCTGGTGGCTTCAACGGATCTATCGCATTTCTACGATCAAGCTACCGCCTCGATACTGGACCGGGAGATGCTCAGTCGGTTCGAGTCGCTCGATCCGCAATCGATATTTGATGCCGAGAGACAGGGAAAGGGATACGCGTGCGGCCATGCGGCAGTGGCGGCAGTCCTTTGGGCGGGCATCGAACTGGGTGCCGATAAGGTGAGTGTGCTAGATTACGCAACCTCCGGGGACGTCACAGGGGATCATTCCTCCGTCGTCGGATATGGCGCGGCGGTCATTACCAAGCCGGTATAATCCCTTCCATGTTTGCCAGGCTCGCAGTCAACCTCCCCGCAGTGAACGGGGTTTTCGATTATTCAATTCCGGACGAATTGGGGAACCGCATTCAGGTGGGGTCTTTGGTTTCTGCCCCGTTTGGCTCCAAAGTGGTACAAGGGGTGATCCTCGAGATTACAGACACCTCCACAATTCACGATCCAAAAAGAATTCTTGATTTGCTCGATCCCTCCCCCGTGCTGACCCAGCCGTTGCTTGGACTTGCTATTCAACTTTCGGAAACCACTCTGAATCCACTTGCAGCGGTCGTTGGATTGATGCTTCCGGCGGGATTATCTCAGCAGGCGGATGTCCTGTATCGTCTGGAAAGGCCTGATCTGGAATCCGCCGGGTTGATCCAGAAGAGGATTGTGGAGCTGCTTCTAAAGCGGGGGCCTCTGCGCGGGCGTCAGATCGATTCCCATTTTGGAAGAGTCGAGTGGAGAAGAACCGCGAGCACGATGATTCGCAAGGGAATACTTTCCTGTAAAAACGTGCTTCCTGCGCCTCGCGTCAGACCCAAACATATCCGCGTGGCCCAGCTGGCGGTACCGCCGATTGAAGCGCATGCCGCAATGGAATCCTTGGGTACCAGGCAGACAATTCTCCGGCGCCAGAAGGCACTGCAATTCCTGATGAGTCAACCTCTTGCGATAAACCTCTCCTGGGTTTACGCAGAATCGGGGAGCAACCTGGCGGATTTGCAGGAACTCGAAGAGCGTGGCCTGATTCGATTGTTCGAAAATGAGATCTTTCGAGATCCGCTTGAGACTCTTGAAAAATCAACCAGGATGGAATTGCCGCCCAGCGAAATGGAGCTTACCCAGGAGCAAACCAATGCCTTGGGGGAAATCTTAAAATTCATTTCCGGAATTGGCGATTCCCCGCCGATTCTCCTTCACGGAGTAACGGGTTCGGGAAAGACTGAAGTTTACCTGCGCGCAACAGAACAAGCCATAAAAAATCACAAAGAGGCGATCATCCTTGTTCCGGAAATCTCCCTTACGCCTCAAATGGTGCGGAGATTCCTTCACCGTTTTCCCGGCCAGGTGGGGTTGGTCCATTCGAGGTTGTCGGATGGCGAGCGGTACGATACCTGGCGGAGAGCCAGAATTGGGAACTTGAAAGTGATCATCGGAGCCCGTTCGGCCTTGTTTACTCCGCTTCCGCATCCGGGCTTGATCGTGATCGATGAATGTCATGATCCTTCCTATCATCAATCAGAACCGCCTTTTTATGACGCAGTGGATTCAGCAATCGCTTACTCCCGACTGTGCGGAGCCGTTTGTGTTTTGGGGTCGGCGACACCGACCATCGAACAGCGGTATATGGCCGAACGCGGTGCATGGACCCGAATCGAACTACCTCGTCGAATCAAATCGAAGGGGCTTCCTGCTGTGGAAGTGGTTGACATGCGTCAAGAGTTTCTGACGGGAAATCGAGGGATTTTCTCCCGCTCGCTGGTCGAATCCCTGGCGGAGACGATCGAACGCAAAGAGCAGGCCATTTTATTCCTCAATCGAAGAGGGACTGCCACATACGTGTTTTGCAGGGAGTGCGGGGCCGTCGTGAAATGTCCCAATTGTGACGTGCCATTGACCCTGCATGTGGAAGGCACGAATCGGCCCGAGAGCCTTACCTGTCATAGGTGCGGTTATGAACGACAAACCCCCAAAAAGTGCAGTGCTTGTGGAAGTCCCCAAATCCGAGCGTACGGGATGGGAAGCGAGAAGGTGGAAGCCGAAGTCAAAGCCCTGTTTCCTACAGCGAGAACACTGCGCTGGGATTGGGAAACCACGCGTCAAAAGAATGCGCATGAGATCATCCTCACCCATTTTTCCAATCATCAGGCGGATGTCCTGATTGGAACCCAAATGCTGGCCAAGGGGCTCGATCTGCCTCTGGTGACTCTCGTAGGGGTGGTTCTCGCGGAGGTGGGATTGAATTTCCCGGATCCCTTTGCGTCTGAAAGAGTATTTCAATTGCTTACCCAGGTAGCCGGCCGTGCGGGGAGGTCTGACCTTGGCGGGAAAGTAATCTTTCAGACGTTTGTACCTGACCACTATGCCCTCCAATTCGCGGCGAAACATGATGTCGATGGATTTTATGGGAGAGAACTGGGCAATCGCCGGCAGCTGGGATATCCGCCATTCACGAAGCTTGTCAGGCTGGAATTTCGTCACCTGGATGCAGCCAAAGTGAAGAAAGAAGCCAATGCATTGGCAGACCGGCTCAAGGTCAAATTGGAGGCGGGATGTCAAAGATCCACAGAATTAATCGGGCCGGTCCCCTGCTATTTTGAGAAGGAGGGGGGAGAATATCGCTGGCAGATTATACTCAGGGGTTCGAACCCGCAGGAGGTTCTTCGCGATCTCAACTTGAAGGATTGGCGCATTGAAACCGATCCGGTAAATTTGCTATAATCGGTTCATTCTTATCGAGGAGAGTGAAGAATGGGAAGTTTTTCACGCGGGTGGTCGTTTCTCAAGCAGGCTTGGAGCATGGCTTTTAAGGATCGCGACCTGCTCAAGCCGTCCATCTATGCCCTGGCGGCCGGAATGATCGTTTCGATCATCGGATTGGTTCCACTCGCCGGGGCTTTCGTCCTGTTCGGCGATACCCAGTTTGGAAACATCCTGCTTTTCATCTTGGGCGGGATCATGGTGTTTATCCAGTTCATGGTGACCTATATCTTCTCCGGCATGACAGCCTACCTAATATTTGGGTATCTTGCGGAGGGGGATGGACGCATGGACAAGGCCTGGGCAATCGTCCGACGGGATTTCTTTGATATTCTCACGCTGGCTGCCGCTTCGACTTTTGTCAACATGCTGAAAAGCGCGGCCAGTCGAAACCGAAACCGAGGGATTGTGGCGAACATGGCACGCACGGCCACAAGCCTGCTGGAGGTCCTGTGGACTGAAGCGGCCTATTTGATCCTGCCGGCTATGGTCATCGATGACCTGAATTTGAAAGACGGCATGCAGAGGGTGTGGAAGATCACCAAGGAAAACCTGGTTCTGATCGGGATCAGCACAGTGGGAGTCCGTTTTGTTACCGGCCTGATCGGATTCGTTCTGGGAGTGACCGGCTTTCTGATCGGGTTCGCGGTCGGTGGTGGAACTGCGTATCTCACCGGCGGCGAGACCACACTTTCGATACTCGGGATTGTCCTCGGCGCCTTGATCTTCTTTTCGTTTGTCATGGTGGCCAGCGTGATCAGTTCCTACACCGGTACGGCTTACCATACCTGCCTGTATATTTGGGCTCGTGAGGTTGAAAAGGCCCAGGCCAAAGGCAGCTCGGTACAAGTTCCCGCGCCCGGGCCGTTGGCGGCTGTTCTGACGTAGTTTCATCTGCTCCATCCACCACGAGGAAAACCAGGAAAAGCCTCATGCCCCCTGAGATGCGCCGTGAATTGATCGCCTGGGAGGAGTTGGACAGATTGATCGACCATCTGCTGCCTCAGTTTCGCCGGGAATTCACCGCGATGGTGATGGTCACCCGCGGGGGAATCATCCCCGGCGGGCTGCTGGCGGAGGCAATGGGAATCTCCCATGTCCTGACGGCGGCAGTGGATTTCCCCGCCCAGATCCGGAATGAGAAAACACCTTTGATGGCCTGGCCGGAGTTCATTCAATTTCCGGCGGAGGACAAGCTGCGCGCCCGGCCCACGCTGATTGTGGATGACGTCTGGGGATCCGGCCGCACGATCACTTCGGTCAAGAACCGCGTTTCGGCCGCAGGTGGCTTCCCGGAGACCTGCGTGTTGCACTTTAATCCCTATCGTAATTTATTCGGCAGCGTTCGTCCGGATTATTACGCAGCGGTCACGGATGCGTTCATCGTCTATCCATGGGAGATCGACCGCGGGCCGGATAAAATTATGACCCAAAAAATGTAGACGACCCGACCATGCGATTGCTTGATTCAAACATTTCCGTTCGAAATCAGGTGTTGAAATCGAACGAATATTTCGACGATCTGCCGGTGGATATGCTGCAGGACATCTCGGATCGAATGCATCTGAGAGAATATCAGCGCGGCGAGACTCTTTTTTGGGAGGGGGATCCCTGTGAAGGGTTGTATATCGTCGAACAGGGGAGCGCCAAGATTTTTCGCGTATCACCGGAGGGCAGGCAGTACATCGTGCGAGTGCTTCAAGAGGGGGAGACCTTTGGAGAGGTCCCTGCTTTCGATGGAGGGATGAATCCGGTCAACGTGGAAGCCCTCGAAACCTGTCGAGTTTGGGTGATCGAAAGCGAGAGGTTAAGGGAACTGGTCCGTTTGCATCCCTCCTTTGCACAAAAGGTATTGGTGAATTTCGGAAGAATGCTGCGCGGCATGGTTCGCATGGTCAGTGAAATGGCTTTTTACCAGGTCACCCACCGACTGGCCCGTTTGATCGAGGAACTGCCAAAGGAAAAGTCGATGCCGCACTGGACCCAGGAACAGCTGGCAGCCAGGTTGGGAACCGTGCGGGAGGTGGTGGCGCGGTCGCTCAAGGAACTGGAACGCAGCGGAGCGATCCGCATCGAAGACCGGCGGATTCAGATCGCTGATGAGGCAGTTCTTCAGGAGTGGACCTCGCCCTGACTCGTAGGAAAATCCTGACGATCCTAATCGAATCGACATATCCTGGCAGTCATTAACGAACACCGCTCCCCATACATGTATGGGGAGCGGATCGTTATTGGAGAATGCTCGTATTTTCCAAAAACTGGACTATGGCATGTGACCGTCCATACCTGCACCGCCCATTTCGGCGGAATCTTTGACCGGGATGGTTACCGAAATGTCCTCGTGGTTTTCGAAATCCAGCATGATCGTGATCGTATCCCCGGGAACAAGATCCTGGTTGAGACCGGTCAACATTTTATGGTAGCTGCCGGGCTTTAATTCCAATCTGCCGCCGGTGGGCAGGTCGATCGATTCCTGCGGGATCATTTGCATGACACCGTCTGACCCGGCCTGGCTCAAATGCAATTCAGCAAACCGTGCGATATCCGAGGAAACGCCAAGCAGCGCATCCGCCTGGCCGGATTCGTTCACGATTGTCATGTAAGCTGCGGTGTTGCCATCCTGCAGGCCAGAGCGAACCCACGCCTCTTCCACTTCGATCCCGCGCGAAGAACCGCAGGCGCTCATGAGGATGCCGATCATAAGAAAGAGAACACGGTCTTTCCGCATTCTCTACCCTTCCCAGCCAATACTTCCGATCATTTCTCAACTCTCACTATCGTACATTACGAGCCGCCATCCATCGAAAGACGGCGCTGCGAGTGTAGGTTAGATCCTTTACGGGATGGAACCTTGATCAAACGTACCGGTTGCCAGCAGGGAAGTATCGTCGATGGATTGTGCGGCCAGCATTTGCGCCTGCCTCGCATAATTCGTCGAATCCGCCAGGATCTTCAACGCATACTCCGGGTTGTGGAATCCAGTGCTGTTTTCTGCGGAAACGAAATCCCACAGATATTGCGCCTTGCGGTGCCAGGTCCTGGCCTGATCGAGCAGGGCTGAGTCTGCATTCGGATCGGCAGCCGCCACCTGGAGGGCATTGATGGCGTCCAGGATCGCGTCCTCCGTCGCGATCTTCGTCGTAGCCACCTGCTCCTGGATCACAAAAACGCGGCGAACCACGTATTCAGTATCCGTATGACACTGGCCGCAGGCCAGTTCGGGGTTTAACAGCGGGCTGTGCACATCGTGCGAGGAGAATTTGGCTGCCCCGTCGCGTACGTAAGGCATGTGACAATCCGAGCAGGAGACGCCGGCGTTGAAGTGCGTGCTGTCGGCTGTAAAGAATTCGAATTCCGGGTGTTGCGCCTTCAGCATGGGCGTGCCGGCTTCGGGGTAGTCCCAATCCTTGAAGCCGATATTCTCATAGAACTCGATGATGGAATACACATCTGTGCCATTTGCCCAGGGAAAGGTGAGATATTTTCCTTCACCAGCGAAGTAATATTCTACATGGCAATTGGCGCAAACAACGGTGCGCATTTCCTGCCGGGTGAAGGTCTCCCAATCCTTTCCCTGGGCGGTAAGCGCCTCTTCCAGCGCGGGGTTGGTAACGATCAGCCTCATGGTGCCAGCTTCGTGACAGTTGGCGCATCCGATGGATTGGTCGATCTTTTCCCCGAGTTCCACAAAACTCATTTTATCGTAATCCTCCATTCCCAACTCATTCCATAGAGCCGGATTGTTGGAGGATTTGCATGAGTAGCATGTCCCGGGTGTGCGTTTTGGATCATCCAAATTCAGGTTGAGCCGCTTGGTTGCGCGTACGTCCTCCAGAGCGTTGACATGTCCTCGGTCATCGTTGTAATCCTTGCTGAAAGGATAGCCGGCAAACAGGAGAACCTGGCGTGGGTCTCTTTCCAGCCAGGAAAATTGGGACGCACCTGCGTAGGTTGTATCGATGTTGTTGGTTTTCGTTTTGAGGAAGGTGGTGTACTGATTCGGGAAATTCACACCCCATTTTTCCGAATCCGGTTCCATGGGCTGGATCTCAACCAGGGGCTGAAAGGCACGCTCCTGGGTTGGCTGGTTCTTGAGGAAGATCAGGACACCGGTCAGCGCCGCGGCCAATACCACGATGAGGCCGACCAGGATAAGCGTTGTGTATTTCTGCATATGCGATTCTCCTTGAATTCGATTCGAGAAAGACGACCTGCGAAGGACGGACCCAAAAA
>Ga0194127_10003687_pt1 | contig 19410 bp, 20 predicted proteins | sample TA2KigC100mmetaG_FD_148624 | JGI IMG/M metagenome (GOLD analysis project Ga0194127, IMG submission 148624) | Freshwater microbial communities from Lake Tanganyika, Tanzania - TA2015036 Kigoma Deep Cast 100m | ecosystem: Environmental > Aquatic > Freshwater > Lake | place: Tanzania: Lake...
TAACAAAGTTAGATTAAGCTGTTGAGCTTAATTCTGATTTTTCCCTTAAGCTCACTTTGACATAAATTTTATAAATAATTAGATGTGTGTGATAGCAAGCGTAAAAGTTTATTTTTTCAAAATAATCCAAGGAAATGCAATCCATACAAGGATAATAATGATGTTGGTGTAAGCTATCATATATTTTTTTGCCTCAACTTCGGATAAAACACTTAACGTTAGCTGCGTAAGAAAATTATGAAAGAATTTAATTTTATTATTGAAAAAATCAATGGCGACAAAGAAGGAAAATTTGTTTGGGGTAATAATTACTCAAAACTATTCGACCAGTATTATGACGCTTCTGAAATTTATGAATCTGGTGATTACGAAAAGGCAATCAATAAATTTAGATATCTTATAAAAAAAGATTCCTCATTTTTTCCAGCTATGAATGATATTGGTTGGTCATTTATCGAAAAAAACAAGTATTCGAAGGCATTAGGATTCTATGAAATGGCTTATAAAATTGCTAATGAAAAAATTCCTAGGTCATTTAATGGGAAAATAATTTGGGGTTATGTGGATAATAGACATTACTTGCGAACATTACACGGATTAGGTATGGCTTTGTATTATTCGCATAAATATGAAAAAGCTATTAAAATATTCGAACAAATACTTGAATACAATCCTAATGATAATCAAGGAATTAGATATTTGATTGGGGATTTATATTTAACATTAGGTGAAAATATAAAGGCAGAGGAGTCATTTGTTGAAAATTTAGATTCTCCATCCATACGGTATAGTTATGGACTTCTTCTTCATAATTCGAAAAGATTTAGTGAAGCAATAATGCAATTTGCATTAGCCATAATTGAAGATGAATACATCTATAAATTTTTAGTCAATGAAAAAATTGATGAACCAAAAGATTTCTTTACAGTAACAAAAATCAAAGATGCATATGATTATTATTCTTTTACCTTCCTTTTGTGGTTCAACAACAAGAGTATAGAAACATTATATAAATTATATCACAGTGATACATTTTCAGTTTATCTCGAAGAAATAACTAGATTACGGAAAAAATTAACAGAAGTTTATGGCGTCGCTAACGAATCCATTGAAAAAAGAAGTGTGTTTTTAGATAGGATTAGCGAAATAATAAATATTATTGATTATGACTTTGGAGCTAAGATATTTAACGAGATCAATCAAACACGCAGCTAACCAGCTTTTCCACCCGACCGCTTTTTCAGAGCGGCATTGGTTGTGTTAAAAGTTTGATTGCAAAGTTTAGTAAGCTGTTAAAGTTGTTCTAATAAATAAATTAGTTAAAAAATATTGGCGTTGGTTCTTCGTTTCGTCATTGCTGTTTTGGGCGGACGGGTGAAAAACCACGCCGTTAGGCAATAGAATGAAAAAAATAATCATATTTCAGTTTTTATTTATTTCAATGGTATGTGCTCAATCCAATGAAATAAAAGATGCTCTAAAATATTATCCAATTCATATTGGTGATTATTGGCAATACAAAGTGACTCGAAGTCCATTTGGTGTACAAGATAGTTCATGGATTGGTTATAAAGAGGTAATTGGTGATACTATAATGCCAAACGGTAAAAAATATTTTACAATAAAAGAAGATAGATTACCAATTCAGCATTATTATAAGCCATATTTTATTCGAGTTGACTCAAATACTGCAAATGTATATAAATATAATTATGAGGGAAAAGAGATTTTGATTGATCGCCTAGTAGCTAAAAAAGGTGAAATAATATTATATGGCTTCAAATGTACAAATGATACTCTAAAAGAATATTTCGGAGTAAATGTAAACACAAGGTTGATAGAACAATATTTAATTAGTTCAACATCATATTCTGGTTGGGAACGAGCGAAAGAATTTGGTGAAGTTATGCGATATTATGATGACATATATGTTTATTATATCCGTTATCGATGCGATGTTATTTATGCTAAAATTGATGGCAATGAATACGGAAATAAAACTATCGTTTCCAATGAAAACATTATACCCAAGGAATTTGCTTTATTTCAAAATTATCCTAATCCTTTCAACCCAACCACAAAAATAAGTTTTACAATCTTTAAGAGAAGCAATATTCGTTTGAATATATATGATGTCAAAGGTTCTGAGATATATACATTATTGAGCGGTGAATATTTACCTGGAAAATATTTTGTTGATTTTAATGCATCAAATTTAAGCAGTGGTATATATTTTTATCAGTTGAAAACTTCATTTGATATAATCACAAAGAAAATGATATTGATTAAATAGTATCAAATGATACCGAAGGAAGGGATAAATAAAATTAAGAGTCGTTAGGTAATAAGTCAATATACTTGTTAACGACGGATTTAGATAAACGAGTAATTAAAGAGATATAGTTTTACTTTTAAGACGCTGTTCAACATTATTAATAATCATGATACCTCCGAAAGATTTGTTATAAAATAACTCTTCTTCCTTTAGGTATCATATGATACTAACTATAAATAATATTGCCTAACCAGTTTTCCAAGCCGACCACTTCTTTTCAAAGCGGCAATGGAGAAGTTATTGTGTTACGTGCAAATCAATTTCTGGAAATAGCATATCAGAAAAGTAATCTTATTGATTGGTCCGAATTGAAAGAATTCTGGTTTATGCAGCTAATGGCACCAACTTTTCTAGATACTATAAAATCGAATTCGCAGAAATCATACATACTGAATTCAAATATATTTCCCCAAAAAGGTATTTATCGGTTTTCATTTCGTCACTTCAATTCAGTAATAAACGAAGTAACATTTTTCTATTCTTATTCTTTTGAAGTAAAATAACGAGATAATTTCAATTTCGACTCATCTTTTAGTTTTGTAGTTTGAGAATGTTGTTCATCATTTTGAAATGTTCAGTTTTCTCTTGTTGATTAGAAAAACATTCACTAAAATGCACCCAGCACTTAAGTTTTCCAGAAAAAATATTACCGGAGGTTAAATGAAATCAATTTCAGATATATATAAATGGCTTAACAATAATAGTCATCTTGGTTATTCTTCCATCAGAATATTTTTGGGTTTAGCACTTTTTATTCGTGGATTAATTCTGATTATTGAACCTGAAAAAATAACTCAGCTTGCTAATGCAACAGAATATTACTGGTGGTTTTCATATATAACGATTATGCACTTGGTTGGCGGACTTTTTTTAGCAATAGGTTTCTATACTCGTTTAGCATCGTTTTTTCAAATTCCAATTCTCATCGGTGCAGTATTTTATGTTCACATTGGGGAAGGTTTATTGACTTCTGGTCAATCACTTGAATTTGCTATTCTAGTGATGATGCTTTTATTTGTGTATCTATTATTTGGACCTGGCAAAATAGCACTTGATAAATGATTGGTGCAAAGAACATATTATGTTAAAAACTGATAAATAGTATTACTTTGAAGTATCAGAATAACACCGTATTTTGTAATAAGTGCAAGTAAGTAAAGTATAGTTGTGATATGGAAAAGGCTGGTGCCATAAGAACACTTTGGGCCAAGGTTGTAACTAAGATTGGCATTGCTGCAGTTGTAATGATTGGTGTAATTTTTATAGTTATTCACTTCATTGAAAGTTCAAGCAGAGCAATCAAAGAAATTTCTGAAAATTTTGAATCCGGAAAAATTACAACTGAATTTCGGGATTATGTTACTGAAGTTAAAGGATTTCAGCGGCTTCAAGTTGCATCATTAAAGACAGTTGACATCTTCACTAAATTAGATTCCAAAAGTATCCTTTGGAATTTGATAGATCTGCCAGATGTTAAAATTGAGATAAAAATACCGGTTGAATATACTTACTACTTAGACCTTAAAGATCAATGGGATCTTCAATGGAATGAAGAGAAGCTTTCGGTTAAAGTAATTGCACCAAATATTAAATCCGGAACTCCGGCAGTTGATATTTCGAAAATGAATATTACTGTTCAGAAGGGAAGCTTCTTGCGAGATGTTGAATCAGTAAAAAATGAATTGATTGGTGAGTTGAGTGAGAAGCTAGCCTATTTAGCTGATAAAAAAATTCCTTGGATTAGGGAAGCAGCTAGAAACGAAACTAAAGAATTCATTAATAATTGGTTTGTACAGATTCACTTCAAAGATAAAGAGATAAAACCGAAACTTGATTCAGTCTTTTTTGCTGATGAAATAAAACCGATCGAAAAAGTTGATTCAATAAAGCTTGAACAAAAACTTCTCTAAGGTTTTATTATTTCGTTAATCTCTTCAGAATATTTGTCCGCATACACATTTGCTAAAGCATTAGTCTTCGCTTCAATAATCAACCTGATAATCGGTTCTGTATTCGATTTTCGCAAATGAATCCAATGATCATCAAAGTCTATACGTAATCCATCCTCAAGATTTATATTTTCTGTTTTATATCTATCTGCAAGTTTTCGAATTATATCATCTGCATTAAAATTAATTAACTCAATTTTTCTTTTTACTATTGAGTAATTCGGTAATGAATTTTTGAGAGTGCTAATCTTGCATCTAGTTTTTGCTAAGTATTGAAGGACAATTGCTGTGCCTACTAAAGCATCTCTACCAAAATTAACATTGGGCAGAATAACACCGCCGCTTCCTTCGCCGCCAATTACAGCATCAACCTCTTTCATCTTCTTTACAACATTAGCCTCGCCGACTGGAGCTCTATAAACTTGGCATCCAAATTCTTTTGCGACATCGTCGATAGCTCTGGTAGTCGATAAATTTACAGCAACATTTCCTTTTACTAGTGATAGTATGTGTTTCACTGCGAGAGTAATTGTATTCTCTTCACCAAATGGTTCGCCGTATTCGGTAATTAAAACTAATCGGTCAACATCGGGATCAACAACAATTCCCAGATCAACTTTTTTCTTTTTCACCAGATCCAATGTTTCTGTTAAGTTTTCCGGTATTGGTTCGGGCAATCTCGGAAAGATTCCACTTTTTTTACAATTAATTTCAATTACTTTGCAGCCAAGTTTTTTAAGAAGAAGCGGCATTGAATATGAACCAGCACCGTTAACACAATCCAGTACAACCTTAAATTTTCTTTTCCGAATTTTTGGAATGTCTATGTATTCCATTTTTAGTATTGCGTTTATGTGATCTGCTAAACCATTTTTGTATTTTTTAACCTTGCCAAGTTTGTTCCAAGCAGAAAATTTTTTTGATGCATCATTAAGCAAGTTTAAGAATTGGTTGTGTTCTTCCGGGCTTAAAAATTCTCCATTTCTATTCAAGAATTTTAGAGCATTCCATTCATTGGGATTATGACTTGCTGAGATTTGAATTCCGCCGACAGCATTTAAATTCTTTACATTGAACAATACAGTCGGTGTAGGGCAAACTCCAAGGTCAATAACATCATTTCCTTTTGCTAATAATGTTCCAACCACAAGGTGTTTAACCATTTCACCGGAAATTCTTCCATCACTGCCGAGAACAATTTTCCCTTTGCCGCAGAAGTCAGCAAATGCAGTTGTGCAATGAACTAAAACTTCAGGATCGAGACCATCACCAACAATTCCTCGTATTCCAGAAATGCTGATCATTAGAGTTGGCATAACAACCTCTCAATTGAAAATTGACCCACTCAATTTGCAAAGTGAAGCGGGGAATTCAGAATTTAGGATTATATTCTATTGGTAATTTAATAACTTTTCAAAGAAAATGATTTAATAAATGAGTGCTAAATCTAAATTAATAATTAAATGTAATTCGCTGCTAATTAAAAAATTTGGAGTCCCAAAAAGACAAAAACCTTTACCTGATCCTCTTGATTTACTAATTGCAACAATTCTTTCGCAAAACACAAATGATAATAATTCATTCAAAGCATATCAGAATTTGAAACAAAGATTTTCAAATTGGAAAGAACTTCTTGTTGTCAAAAGAACAAAAATTGAACAACTAATTCGGGTTGCCGGACTTGCCGAGCAAAAATCGAAAACGATTAAAAACTTATTAAAAGAATTAGTTGAAAAGGATGATATTGCATTATCATTTTTAAATAATATGAACAATGAACTTGCACTAAATGAATTAACGAGATTTAATGGTATTGGAATAAAAACTGCTTCATGCGTTCTATTGTTTGCAATGAATCGAAACATTTGTCCGGTTGATACGCATGTACATAGAACTGTAAATAGAATTGGAATTGTATCAGAAAAAACTGCTGATAAAACTTTTAATTCTCTCAATGAAAATTTCCCTGATGGAACTGCACATTCATTTCATACGAATTTGATTCGATTGGGTCGTGAAATTTGTAAACCTAAAAATCCAAAATGTCATGAGTGTCCATTTAAAAAAATATGTCAGTTTGATGACAAGAATTTTGAAATATCCGGTGTATCGAATTCTTCTTCTTTCATGCTGCTTGATAACGTTTGAATTAATGAACCTATGAAAACTTTCATATGTTTATTAATAAAAAGAGCTCAAGTTTGTTTTAAGACCTATCTTCTTTATATTTGAGTGAATTTCTACTTTAATTTTGAGATTAAAAAAATGCCAAAAAATTACGAAATCGCAGTTTTAGGTGGTGGACCAGGCGGTTATGTAGCAGCAATTCGCGCTGCTCAATTAGGTTTTAGTGTTGTTGTTATTGATAAAGATAATCTAGGTGGAATATGTCTTAATTGGGGTTGTATCCCTACAAAGTCATTACTTAAGAATGCTGAAATGTACGATTTGATGAAAAATCATTCAAATGATTTTGGGATTTCAGTTGAAGGATTAAAATTTGATTTTAAGAAAATCATAAAACGAAGCCGTGATATTTCTGATAGTATAACGAAAAATGTAGAGTTACTGATAAAAAAAAATAAAGTTGATAGAATTAAGGGTTTTGGAAAATTTGTCTCAAGAAACCAGATAGATATTTTCGACACCGAAAAGAAAAAAATTGATTCCATCCATGCAGAAAAAATTATTTTAGCAACCGGCGCAAGCTCAAAAATTTTTCCAAATATTCCAGTTGATAGAAAAAATATTATAACTTCAACTGAAGCAATGATTCTTAATACTCTTCCAAAAGAATTAATTATTATTGGTGCTGGAGCAATTGGAGTTGAGTTTGCTTATTTCTATTCGGTTCTTGGAACTAAAGTTACATTAATTGAGATGATGGATCAAATTCTTCCGGTTGAAGATAAGGAAGTTTCAGAAACTCTGTCTAAGAGTTTCAAGAAAAGAGGAATAGAAATTCTAATCTCTACAAAAGTTATAAATGCAGAACTAAAAAATAATTCTGTGGTTGTTCAAATTGAACGCGAAGGAAAAAAGTTCGAACTTATTGCTGAAAAAGTCTTAAGTGCGATTGGTGTTTCTGGAAACACTGAAGGTATTGGGTTAGAAAATGTTGGCATTCAAACGGAGCGCGGGCATATAAAAGTAAATCGTAAAAATTATCAAACAAATATTCCAAATATTTATGCGATTGGTGATGTAATCGGACCGCCATGGCTAGCACACGTAGCATCTGCAGAAGCTATTGCTTGTATTGAGGGGATAAAAGGTTTGCATCCATCTCCAATTGATTATTCAACAATACCAGGGTGCACATATTGTCAGCCACAAGTTGCAAGTGTTGGTATGACAGAACAAGCTGCTCTGAATGCCGGATTTGAGATTAAAGTTGGTAAATTTCCATTCATGGCGAGCGGAAAAGCATTTGCAATTGGTGAAAGAGAAGGATTTGTAAAATTAATATTTGATAAAAAATATGGAGAGCTTTTAGGCGCTCATATTATTGGTTCTGAAGCAACAGAATTGATTGGTGAATTAACATTGGCAAAATCGATGGAAGCAACATTTGAATCAATAGTTAAAACTGTTCATGCTCATCCAACATTAACAGAGTCGATAATGGAAGCAGCAGCTAATGCTTATGGTGAATCAATCCACATATAGAGAGTTCGCATATTATAATCTCGGTTTGGTTGATTACAATTCTGCATGGGAGTTGCAAACTAAGTTATTAAGCAAACGTGTGAAAAATGAAATTGAAGACACGCTAATTTTAGTGGAACATCCCCATACTTATACACTTGGTAAAGTTGCTGATAAAGAAAATTTGATTACGAATGAAGAGCAATTAAAAGCACTTGGTATAAGTGTTTATGAAATTGACCGCGGTGGCGATATTACTTATCATGGACCTGGTCAAGTTGTTGGTTATCCTATTATTAACTTGAGTGAATGGAAAGAGGATACACACCAATACCTTAGATCTCTTGAACAAGTAATTATGAACGTATGTAAAGATTATGGTTTAACTGCTCAAAGAAATGAAAAATATACCGGTGTTTGGATTAATGATAAAAAAATTGCTGCGATTGGAATTAAAGTAAGTCGATGGGTCACTATGCATGGATTTGCTTTCAATGTTAATACCGACTTAAATTATTTTGGTGGGATCATTCCTTGCGGAATCCGGGATAAAGAAGTAACTTCTTTATCATCAGAACTTGGAAGAAGTATTGAACTCGATGAAGTGAAACTGAAAATTGTCGAACATTTCAAAGGAGTATTTGATTATAAATCATTTAAAATACTTGATGAAATAGATTTGATTGAAATAAAAGCTGAGTGATGAATTAATATTTAACCCCAATTGAAAATCGAAAGGGAATAAATGGCTAAAGAAAAACTTGATACATTAGTAGAAAAAGATAATGGTAAATCTCCTACTGGTAAAACAGATTCATTCGGAGGGATGACTAAATCTGAACTAATGAATGTATTGCGTTTAATGACTTTATCGCGTACAATTGATAACAAAGTGATGAATCTAATTCGGCAAGGTAAAGCATTTTTTTTAATTGCCGGCGCTGGTCATGAAGCCACTCAAGTTGCATTTGGTCTCGCAATGAAAAGTGGAGTTGACTGGGCATATCCATATTATCGTGATATGTGTTTTTCAATTACTACGGGAACGAAACCTGAAGATTTATTCCTTGCATTTTTGGGGAAGGAAGATGATCCATTAACTGGCGGAAGGCAAATGCCGTGTCATTGGTCATCAAAAGAAGCAAATATTCCCACACAATCTAGCCCAACTGGGACTCAATATCTTCAAGCTGTTGGAACTGCTTTAGCTTTGAGAAAAAAAGGAATTAATGGAGTTGTTTATGTGAGTAGTGGTGAAGGAGCAACTTCGGAAGGAGAATTTCATGAAGCAGTTAATTGGGCGAGTCGCGAAAAACTTCCAGTTGTATTTGTTGTTCAAAATAATAAATGGGCTATTTCTGTTCCGGTAGAAAATCAAACTGGAGGAATTAATTCATCCATTAGCGAAATGATGAAAGGTTATGAAAATCTTTTACGAATGGAAGTTGACGGAACCGATTTTTTCCAAGTAAATGCAGTTGCCCAAAGTGCATTCAAATATGCTAGACAAGGAAAAGGACCAGCATTAGTTGAAGCGCATGTTGTTCGATTGTTTTCTCATTCTTCTTCTGATGATCAGAAAAAATACCGCTCGCAAGATTCTATTCAAGAGGATTTGCAAAAAGATCCTATAGAATTATTTTCAAAAACACTTATCAGTAAAGGAATCTTAACAGAATTAGCGCTGCAAGAATTTAAAAAAGAAATTTCCAATCATGTTAATGAAGCTTCTGAATGGGCTTTAAAACAGCCTGAACCAAAAACTGAAACTGCACTTAAATTTGTTTTCGATGAGTCCGGCACAAAAGATAGACTTGAATATGAAAAAGGAAATATTGATGGAAAATCAGTTGTGCTTGTTGATGCAATTAATCATGCTTTGAAAGAAGAGATGGAAAGGAACGATAAAATTTATGTATTTGGCGAAGATGTAGCAGATGGTAAAGGCGGCGTATTTACAGCCACAAAAAATTTGTCGACAATTTATGGAAATGAACGAGTATTTAATTCGCCTTTAGCAGAAGCAAGTATTATTGGAGTTGCTGTTGGTATGGCACTAGCTGGGTTAAAACCTTGCGTAGAAATCCAATTTGGAGATTATATTTGGCCAGCTTTCATGCAGTTCAGAGATGAAATGGTTATGATTCGCTATCGATCAAATAATTTATTCGAAGCTCCAGTAGTAACTCGTACTTCGATTGGAGGTTACATTCATGGTGGACTGTATCATAGTCAAAACATTGAATCATTTTTTGCACATATGCCAGGGATATTAATTGCTTATCCATCCAATGCAGCCGATGCAAAAGGATTATTAAAAACTGCATTACGTTTAAATGATCCAGTTCTATTTTTGGAGCATAAAGGTTTATATCGACAAAGTTATGCTTCCTCCCCTGAACCTGATTCAAATTATCTGCTTCCATTCGGGAAAGCGAATGTATTTAAAGAGGGCAATGATCTTTCAATTATTACTTATGGTTCTATGGTTCACGAATCAAATTTTGCTGTAAAGAAATTAGAAGAAATGGGGTATTCAATTGAGATTATTGATATAAGAACAATTGTTCCGCTAGATGTTGAAACTATTTATAAATCAGTTAGAAAAACTGGCAAAGTTATGGTTATTCATGAAGACACTTTGACGGGTGGATTTGGTGCAGAGATAGCCGCGTTAATTTCAGAAAACTGTTTTGAGTCTCTTGATGGTCCAATAAGAAGAATTGCAGCTCAAGATGCACCAATTCCTTATTCACCAAATCTTGAATATGCTGTTTTGCCAACACGCGAAAAAATTTATCATTCTATTAAATCGTTATTAGAATATTGATTTTATCTTAAATAAAATTTTGTTGAGGATTTTATATGAAAGTGGAAATTGTAATGCCGAAGATGGGCGAAAGTATTAATGATGGAACGCTTATTAAATGGCATAAGAAAAAAGGTGATCTAGTAAAAAAAGACGAAATAATTTATGAGATAAGTACTGACAAAGTTGATACCGAGATTCCTAGCCCAGAGGATGGAGTTCTTGTTGATATAAAAGTATTTGAGCAAGAAACTGTTGAAGTTGGAACTGTTGTTGCTGTTATTGATACTAATGGTGAAGCAGAACTGGAAGAATCGAAAACAGTTTCTGAAAAAGGATCAGCAGAAGTTATTTCATCAACAACTCAAGTCGGAGGTGAAATAATCGATATTCCAATGCCTAAGATGGGTGAATCGGTTATGGATGGAACAATCATTAAATGGCATAAAAGCATTGGAGAAAAAATTATACGAGATGAAATACTTTTTGAAATTAGTACTGATAAAGTTGATACTGAGGTTCCATCGCCTGAAGATGGAATTCTTGTTGAAATTTTAAAACAAGAGAATGAAACTGTTGCTGTGGGTGAAGCTGTTGCTCGAATTTCAAAGAAAGGTGGAATTGTTAAACCAAAAGTTCCAATAGATGAGAAAGAATCTAAACCAATATCCCCGTCAAAAGAAGTTGAAAAAACTTCAAAAGATTTTCGAACTCTTAATAAAGAGCAATTCATTGATCATTCATCAAATCGTTTTTATTCTCCGCTTGTGCTGAATATTGCCAGAATTGAAAATGTATCAATGAATGAATTGGAAACAATAAATGGGACTGGCATTGGAGGTAGAGTTACTAAAAAAGATATTATTGAATTCTTAGAAAATCGAAAATTAAATAAAGGTTCGATGAAGTTTTCAGAGAGTAAATTTGAAGAAAGCTCTACGACAGAACGTGTACGTGTAATTCCGATGGATAATACGCGTCAAAGAATTATGAATCACATGATACAAAGTAAAGAAACTTCAGTCCACGTCACTGCTATAAATGAAGTTGATATGACCGTCATTCATAATTATTTAACCAAACATGCAGAACAACTCCAAAAAAATGAAGATATTAAACTCACTTACATGTCATTCCTATGTTGGGCAACAATAAAAGCGCTTAGAGAATATCCATTGATGAATGCATCTCTTGAGGGCACTAACATCGTTCAAAAAAATTATATTAATTTGGGAATTGCTGTTGCAGTTGAACCTAACGGTTTGATTGTGCCAAATATTAAAAATGCAGATGGATTAAATATCAGAGGGTTAGCAAGAGCTATTGCAGATATTGCAAATAGAACTCGAACAAAAAAATTATTGCCAGATGATGTTGCTGATGGAACATTTTCAATAACGAATTATGGTGTGTTCGGCTCCTTATTTGGCACGCCAATTATTAATCAGCCCGAAGTTGGAATACTTGGTGTTGGTGCTGTTCAAAAAAAACCAGTTGTTGTAGATGTTGATGGAGTAGAAAGTATTGCAATAAAACCAATGATGTATTTGTCCTTAAGTCATGATCATAGACTTGTTGATGGAATGCTTGGCGGTAAATTTTTAAAGAGTGTAAAAGAAAAATTAGAAAGCTTTGATATTAGTCATGTATAGAATAAGGATATAATAATTTTTATGATTAACCAACACCAGAAAAAATTTGCTGAAGCTATAATAAAAAATGGAACCGAACTTGGTAAACGACCCGATTGGCTTAAGGTAAGATTGCCATCCGGAAAAAACTATAAAGATGTATTTGAGCTAATGCGTAAAAGCAAATTAAATACTGTTTGCGAAGAAGCAAAATGCCCTAACCTTGCTGAGTGCTGGAATAGCAGAACTGCAACATTCATGATTCTTGGCGATATATGTACAAGAAGCTGCGGCTTTTGCAATGTTAAAGTTGGTTTGCCTACAGAATTAGATCTTGATGAGCCAAAACGCGTTGCTGAATCTGTTCAATCATTAAATCTAAAACATGTGGTCATTACATCTGTTAATCGTGATGAATTAAATGACGGTGGTGCATCAATTTTTTCTGAAACTGTTCGATTGATTAGAGAAATAATGCCGAACACAACTATAGAAATTCTAATCCCAGATTTTAAAGGTGATGAAAAATCATTTGAAATTATTTTACAAAATCCGCCGGATATTTTAAATCATAATCTTGAAACTGTTAAAATGCTCTATCATGCAGTTCGACCTCAAGCAAAATATGAAAGAAGTTTAGAATTAATATCATGGTATAAATCAAAGGGATTAAAAACTAAAAGCGGAATCATGGTTGGAATTGGAGAATCTAAAGAAGAAGTAATTGAATTAATGAAAGATTTAAAGGATTATGGTTGTGATATAATGACAATTGGTCAATATCTACAACCAACAAAGAAACATTTACCAGTTCATCGTTATGTTGATTTAGAGGAGTTCAGCTTTTATAAGGAATTTGGATTGAAACTTGGATTCAAGGTTGTTGAATCTTCTCCGCTTGTAAGAAGTTCATATCATGCTGATAAACATGCGCAATTAATCTAAACTAAAATTATTATTATAAAGAAAATACGTTTAATTTTCTCAAAACATTCTTGGTAAACTTCGATAGTTTCTCAATTTTGAAAATCCTAAGTCAATTGTGTAAAAAAATTTAATTTTATTCTCTAGTGAGATGGGTTTTTTACAAATAATCCTTATTTTTCGGATATATTAATGACAGTAGTATTTTTATTATTGGCACGTAACTTTCTTTGTATTTAACAAATAATCCAGTAAAATGCTAGAATTAATTATTCAAAGATTAGGCAAACCATTCACTCTAAGGCTATGGGAAACTATAGCCTTTTTTGTTTCAAATAGATGAGGTAAATAATGGCAAAAGTAAAAGGCGATATAATAATTGACATTGAAAAATGTAAAGGATGTGAACTTTGTGCTACTGCATGTCCTCAAGATTCACTTGAACTTTCTCGTAAAATAAATTCGAAAGGTTATCATTACATTGTAAAGATAGAAGATAATTGCACTGGCTGCACAAACTGTGCTTTAGTATGTCCTGATGGAATAATTAAGGTATATAGAAAAACTGAAAAGAAGAAAGAGCATGTTGCAACTATTCAAAATGTTACTGGCGATATAACAGTTACGGTGAACTCATGAAAAAAGAATTAAGATTAATGAAAGGAAATGAAGCACTTGCTGAAGCTGCAATACTTTACGGGTGCGATGCATATTTTGGTTATCCGATAACACCACAATCGGAAATTTTAGAATACTTAAGCAACGAAGCAGCTAAACGAACCGGAATGGTTATACTTCAAGCAGAAAGTGAAATTGCTTCCATCAATATGGTTTATGGTGCCGCTGGAACTGGAAAAAGAGTGATGACTTCTTCTTCAAGTCCTGGAATGAGTTTAATGCAAGAAGGGATTTCATACATAGCATGCGGAGAAATTCCTTGCGTATTAGTTAATGTTCAACGTGGTGGTCCTGGATTAGGAACAATTCAACCTGGGCAAGCAGATTATTTTCAATCTGTTAAAGGCGGTGGACATGGTGATTATAAACTTGTTACCTATGCACCATCAACAGTTCAGGAAATGGTTGATTTTGTTTTTGATGGATTTGATTTAGCTTTTAAATACCGAACACCAGTTATGATTTTAACTGATGGCGCACTAGGACAAATGATGGAAAAAGTTTTATTGCCGGAACAAAGACCTCGCAAAACAGAATATGAACCGTGGGGGAGTACTGGCAAAACTCCGGATAGAGAAAGAAATATTATTTATACTCTCTCTTTACAACCAGACGTTATGGAAAAATGGAACGAACGGCTTCAAAAGAAATATCGGTCTATTGAAGCAAATGAAATTAGATTCGAAGCAATTGATTGTGAAGATGCCGATTATGTTTTAGTTGCTTATGGATTAGTTGCTCGCATTTGTCAAAAAGCTGCTCACATAGCTAGAGATCATGGAATTAAAGTTGGTGTGTTCAGACCTATTACATTATATCCTTTCCCATATGAACAATTAAACAAAGTTGCTGATAATGTAAAAGCATTTATGACTGTTGAGATGAATGCTGGACAAATGTTAGAAGATGTAAAGTTAGCAGTTAATGGAAAAAAATCTGTTGAGTTTTATGGAAGAATGGGAGGAATGATTCCATCACCCGAAGATATTTTTGCAAAATTAGAAGAGAAACTTAATCATCCGGTTAGCAAGCTAGTAGGAGAATTAGCATGAACGAAAAAACAATGACAGTAGAAGAAGCTCAGCATTTTGAACAAATTCTCCGCGAAGAAAGTATTTGCACAAATGAAAATTTAGTTTTTGAAGTTCCAGATACCCTAACAGATAACACAATGCATTATTGCCCGGGTTGCGGACATGGTGTAGCACATCGAATAATAGCAGAAGTTATTGATGAATTAGATATACAAAAAGATACCATTGGTGTTGCACCGGTTGGTTGTTCGGTGCTTGCATACAACTATTTAAATATTGATATGAGTGGTGCTGCGCACGGAAGAGCTGCTGCTGTAGCAACCGGCATTAAAAGAGTATTGCCTGATAAATATGTTTTTTCATATCAAGGTGATGGCGATCTTGCAGCTATTGGAACCGGAGAAACAATTCATACATGCAACCGTGGTGAAAACATTTTAATAATTTTCATCAACAACGGTATTTATGGAATGACTGGCGGACAAATGGCTCCAACTACTTTAGTTGGAATGAAATCTACCACATCACCATTTGGAAGAGATGTAGAAACAATGGGAGCTCCATTAAAGATAACGGAACTTATTGCTCAATTGCCAGGTACTTATTATGTAACTAGAACTGCTGTTAATTCTCCAAACAATGTTCGCAAAGCAAAAGCAGCAATCAAAAAAAGTTTTGAATATCAGAAGTTGAATAAAGGATTATGTTTTGTTGAGATTGTAACTAATTGTCCATCAAATTGGAAAATGACTCCATTAGAATCTAATAAATGGCTGGAAGAAAATATGCTTCCATTTTATCCACTTGGCGATATTAAGAAACCATCAAACTGATTAGGAGAAAAAATGACTGAAGAAATTATCATTGCTGGTTTTGGCGGACAAGGAGTTCTTTCGATGGGACAAATTCTTTGTTACGGTGGAGTTATGGAAGATAAAGAAGTGAGTTGGATGCCATCATATGGACCGGAAATGCGCGGCGGTACTGCAAATTGTATTGCAATCATTAGTGATGAGAAAATTAGCTCTCCGATACTTACAAGATTTGATATTGTTATTGCTCTCAATCAACCATCCTTAGATAAATTTGAAAGAGCGTTAAAGCCCGGCGGATTATTAATTTATGAAGCTAGTACAATTATTAATCCTCCAACAAGAATAGATATTGAAATTCTTCCTATTGAGGCCTCAACTGAAGCAGCAAAGATGAAGAACTTGAAAATAATGAACATGATTATTTTAGGTGCGTTATTAAAAAAGAAACCGATGATAAAAATAGAAAGTGCAGTCAAGGGATTAGAAAAAGTTCTTCCTGAAAGATATCATAATTTAATTCCATTGAATAAAACAGCTTTAGAAAAAGGAATGGAATTGGCAGAAAAAGTTGGTGTAAAGGTTTAATTATTTTTATTAGAGACGTTGAAAAAACGTCTCTATTTAATTACCTTTTTGGAAATAAATCTCATCTGATATTTGAACCGCTATTAATCAAAAAATTACTTAATTTGGAATTGAAATTGATAATTCATTTTCGATTTATTTATGAATCATTGCAGATTAACTCTATTAAAAGTAATTCTGTTAATAATATTCTTATACTTCACTTTTGATTTTACTGCTTCTTATATCAAAGCTCAAACAATTACGTCAAAAAATTTATTTGTAAAAGAAAAGCAAGATCCATTCACTTGGACTGGCAAAATTGTTAAGCAGAACAACACACCTCTGCAAAATGCAAAAATTTATTTGTATTTGAGAGACAGCTCAGACGCAGGCAAAAGAAATTATGTTCTTAATGCAAACACAGACGCAAATGGAAATTTTGTTTTCAATGAATTGTCAACAAGCGTTGAAAAACTGATTTGCCATTGAATTTTGAATTGTATCAGAATTATCCCAATCCTTTCAATCCATCTACAACAATTAAATATGATGTTAAGAAAGCAGGAAATGTAAAAATTGAAGTTATTTCAATGACTGGGGAGCGAGTCAAAACATTGGTTGACAAAGTAGATTATCCTGGAAGATATGAAGCTGTGTGGAATGGTAGCAATGATAGAAACAAAGGAGTTTCTGCAGGTGTTTATTTTTACAGAATAATGATGGACGGCAAGAACATTGTAAAAAAGATGGTCCTTCTTGATGGAAATAATGGAAGCATGTTAAATGCTCGCGGGCCAAATGTAGGTGATATTGATGAAGCTATTCTAATGCAATACCTTGATGCATACGGAACAGGCTCAACAATTGACAGCATTCAAGTTATAAGCCCTACTACTAAGAAAAAAACATTTACAAATCCAAACTGGAAGAACATGCCTGCTTCATATGCCCTAGGAACATTCAAAGTTATTGAGAATGGAGTGAATGAATTAAATATCGGACCGCTTGTGTCTTTGGGTTTCAATACTCCATTGAAAGATTTCCAAGTTATGCTAGGCAGTGATAAAAACAATAAAACAACAACTGATGCAAACGGCATGGCAACTTTATACACAACTAAGACTGGAGCAGATTCAATTTTAGTTGTTGGTCCTTCTACAACCACCAACGGTATAGACTCTACATATTATTTCTACACAGATAATGAACTTGTTATTAAATCTGGAGTGAATTACATAAAAGATTTTAATTCTGATAAGATTGAAACATGGAAAAGATGGATAGATGAATTCGGAAGAGACTTATTGAAGTTTATGATTGATTATACCAGTACAAAAATAAGAAACCCTCCCTTGGTTGAGTTTAAAAATACAACAGCATTATTTCCCTCGTCGAATATTTCATTTTTTATGAACAGAAACAACAAACCTGCAGGAATAACGGACGCATATATTGACTCAATATATTTTAATGTAAAAAAAGAATTTGAAAGCGTAGACGAGCCTGGAATGGTTAAGTTCAAAATTAGTGAAATTCCTAATTGGGACAAATGACAAATATATACTGCTTACGATAATACAAGTCTAGGCAACACTTACATTACCTATGGAGAACCTAGTAAAGGGTATTATGTTTTATTTGCAACGATTGATTTAAATTCAAGTCCTCTCCCTACAATAAAATCGGCAAAACAAGTTTTTTTACATGAATTTGCAGCACATGCAGTAACCGCTTCGCCATTTCATAGTACTAATAATGCAGATATTTCGTACGCACACCCCACTACAATCACAGAAGCAGGTTTATCAAAAATGGAGAAAAAAGCACTCGCCCATCTCTACACACTCGGCATCGGCAAAAAATTAATGAGAAGAAATTGAAATAACTTTTTTTGTAGAGACGGGATACATCCCGTCTCCCAAAAATTCAAATACCAGAGACACCATAGCTTGCCCCGCTCTGCGGGGTATGGCGTCTCTACGTATAAACATTTTTTCTGCAATTGGAACTCAGAGATTTCCTTTGGCTATAATTTTAAGTTGAAAGAAGAAGGACCATCAAATCTGTTAGCAATTATTATTATTTTTCTAACAATAAGTTTCTTTATCCTTTCTTTTTCTTCAAAATTAATCGGCAAATAACCAAAAGGTTTTTCTACTTCAAATTTTATTTTCTTAGTTGTAATCATTGTATATCTATTTTTATTATAAATACTCATTGCATTTGATGTGAGTTTCAGAATTTTATTGAGTTCAATCCTATGCTTAAAGAGAATTTGAGTTTCAGATTGCAAAACTTTGCATGTCTCTAAAGATTCTAACCCCATAATTTGTTAGTCACCAATTAAATAAATATATTTGGTAGGAAATGAAAGAGGAATGATATGACATTAAAAATAATAGTTCACAAAGCAGAAGAAGGCGGGTATTGGGCAGAAGCACCGGCAATTCCTGGTTGTGTTTCACAAGCTGAAACTTACGACGAAGTTATTAAAAATATTCATGAAGCAATAGAGGGTTGTTTATCAGTAGATATAAAAGAAAGTGAATTAGAAAGAGAAAGCACGATTATAGAGATAGCTGTGTGAAAACAATTTCGGGGAAAGAGTTTGCGTCAATTCTTGAAAAACATGGTTGGATTCTAAAAAGGATTCAAGGCAGTCATCATATCTATTCTAAAGAAGGTAAAGTTGAACGGATTTCTATTCCAATCCATGGCAGTTCAAATCTTAAAATTGGTTTACTAAAACATTTATTAAAAATATCTGGATTAGATGAAAAGGATTTGAACTAACTAGAAAAAATTATAAACAAAATTCGACATTTTTGGAATTCTATCTCATCTTTCCTAATTTTACCACCTAAATTTTGATTCAAAGGGAGAAAAATGACATTTAATGAAGGTTTAATTGTCCAGGTTATCGGACCGGTAGTTGATATAGATTTTGAAGGCGGTAAGTTGCCAAGCATATACAATTCGATTAAAATACCAAGAAAAGATATTGAAGGGAAAGATCAAGA
>Ga0194127_10003688_pt1 | contig 19406 bp, 13 predicted proteins | sample TA2KigC100mmetaG_FD_148624 | JGI IMG/M metagenome (GOLD analysis project Ga0194127, IMG submission 148624) | Freshwater microbial communities from Lake Tanganyika, Tanzania - TA2015036 Kigoma Deep Cast 100m | ecosystem: Environmental > Aquatic > Freshwater > Lake | place: Tanzania: Lake...
CAGCGCATTCAAGAGTTGGACGCTTTGGCGCACATCAGCACCTCGCTCGCCGCCCATCTCGATCCGCGCGCCCTCGCCAAAGTGGCGGTGGAGGCGACGCAGAGACTATTAGGCGTGGATGTCGTGGACTTGAGTTTGTTGCAGGAAGGCAAACTGTACCGGATGGCGGCGCGGATCAATCATTCCGGAGTTCCGCTCGCGGCGCCGATTGCGCTGGGCGAATTGGTCGAGTCGTTGGTGGAACGACGCGAGCGCTTGATCGTCAACGACCTCGCGCAAGCGACTGCGCCCGCGCTCGCGCGTGAATTGATGGAACCGCGCGGATTACGTTCCTTGCTGGTGGTCCCGTTGGTGACGCGCGAGCTAGTGATCGGAACGTTGGCGGTCGTTCACTCGCAAGCGCGCGTCTGGACAGCGCAAGAACAAGACCTCTTGCAAACGATTGCCAATCAAGTCGCCAGCGCGATTGACAGCGCGCAACTCTACCAAAACGCGCTGATCGAACACCGCAAGGTGCAAGCGATTTTCGATAGCGGCTTGAGCGGGTTGTACGCGACCGACGCGACCGGGCGGATCGTGATGTTCAACCGCGCCGCCGAGCGTATCACCGGCTGGACGCTCGCCGAACTGCAGGGGCGAAGTTGGAAGGAGTTGCTCAGCGATCACGCGGCTGGCAACCCGGTCGGGTCGTTATTGGAGCAAGCGCTCGTGCACAAGAAAACGACGTTCGCGTTCGATCAGCGTCAAATGCGAACCAAGGACGGGCGCGTGATCCCGGTTGCCAAAGCGTCCGCGCCGTTGCTCGACGAAAAAGAAAACGTGATCGGCGCGGTGGGCGCGTTCTGGGATCTGTCCAAAGAACGGCGCGCGCAAATCGAGTACGAAAATTTTCTGGCGATGATCGCGCATCAACTTCGTTCGCCGCTGACGTCCGTGCTGAGCGCGCTGGAACTGTTCGAGCGGCGCAACCTGTCCGACGCGCGCCGCGCGGACTTGTGGGCGATCATTAAAGCCGAGGGGAATCAGCTCAAACGTCTGGCGGATCAATTTCTGGAACACGAGACCGCGCTCAAATCGGCGCGCCCGGTCAAACTGCAAGCGGTGTCGATCGCGCACTGCGCGCGGCAGCTCGCGCGGCAATTTCGGACCCATTACCCCGAGTATCGTTTTCACATTCGCGCGGAAAATCCCGAACCGTTGGCGCGCGCCGATCCGGCGAAGATCGAAAACGTGTTGCGAAATTTGTTGGACAACGCGGTGGTCTATTCAGCGCCGGGAAGCCGCATCATCGTCCGGATCAAAGCCACCGATCTCGATTGGGTCACGGTCTCCGTGCAAGATTTCGGCATCGGCATTCCGTTGGGCGAACAGGCGAATTTGTTCAAGCCGTTTTATCGCGTGCCGCAGACCAGCGCGCGCCGCGTCTATGGTCACGGCTTGGGCTTGGCGCTGGCGAAAGAAATGCTCGACGTGATGGATGGCACGATCTGGGTCGAAAGCGAAGCGGGACAGGGCGCGATTTTTTATTTTCGATTACGGAGGGCGCGATGAAAGAAAAGGACACGATCCTGATCGTAGATGACGATCCCTCGTTGCGGCAAGTGCTGACGCTCTTGCTCGAAGAGGAAGGATTTCGCGTGTTGCAGGCGGCGGACGGCAACGAAGGTCTGCGCGCCGCGTATGATCGACGCCCCGATTTGATCCTGCTCGATATTATGATGCCGCACAAAGACGGGCGCGAGGTGTGCCGCCGGTTGCGTGAGGCGTCCGACGTGCCGATCATTGTGCTGACGTGCTTGCCGGGGCAACAGGAAAAAGTGGAGCGCTTGGTGGACGGCGCGGACGATTACATTACCAAGCCGTTCCACAACTCGGAACTGCTCGCGCGGATGCGGACGATTTTGCGCCGGACGCGCAGTCATTCCGATGCCAAAGCGCGCGCCTACGACGATGGGCATTTGAAAATTGATTTCGACGCGCGTCAGGTCTCGGTCAAAAAAGCGCGCGTGGTGCTCTCGCCCAAAGAGTGGACGCTCTTGGAATATTTCTTGCGCCATCGCAATCGCGTCGTCACGCGGCACGCGCTCTTGCGGCACGCGTGGGGCGACGGGTTCGAAAAAGAGTCGAACAATCTCAAAGTGTACATCGCGCACCTGCGCCAAAAACTCGGCGATTCGGCGCGGCGTCCGCGCTACATCCACACCGAGCGCACGATGGGCTATCGCTTTGAGACGCACGCGTAGCTGTCAGCCGCGCGCGGCTTGTTCGTCCCGACGCAAATTTGACAATCCCGCGCAATCGAATATACTGTTCGCACGTTCAGAGGGGGCCGTAGCTCAGTTGGGAGAGCGCTTCAATCGCACTGAAGAGGTAGTGGGTTCGAATCCCATCGGCTCCACTGTGCAGTGGACAGTGGTCGGTGTACAGTGATCAGTGAGTAGATTCTCTGACCACTGATCACCGTCCACTGACTACTGTTACGGGGCTGTAGCTCACTTGGGAGAGCGCTTCAATGGCATTGAAGAGGTAGTGGGTTCGAATCCCATCAGCTCCACCAAACAAAGTTGAAGGTTCAAGGTTGAACCCTTGCGCGCTGAACCTTGAACTTTGAACCTTGAACATATAAAGGTGTTGAACGGGAGTAGTAGGTCATCCGCGCAGCGAGTTGGGAAAGACCAGGTGCAAGCCCAACACCGGCGCCGACGCGGAGCGCCGAACAAGACCGAACTCGCCCGGGAGCCGCGACGGTGAAATTTTTAGCCGCCGCCGATGCACGCTCGTTACGCGTTCAAGTGAGGTCATTGGGAAATTAGGTGATTGGGTGATTAGGAAGCGACTAATCGCCGAATCACCCAATCACCTAATCACCTAACTAGGGTGGTACCACGGAGTTCAACCTTCGTCCCTTGGCGGACGGAGGTTTTTTATTTTATCTCTCGCGCGCGGCAGCGTCGCACGCGCATCTCATCGTCGAGATCATCATTTTCATCGGAGGTGCGCTATGGCTTTCCTGAAGTCCCACTCGATCTGGATGAACGGCAAACTCGTTCCCTGGGACGACGCGACCGTTCACGTCGGCGCGCATGCGTTGCACTACGGCTCGAGCGTGTTCGAAGGCATTCGCGCGTACAGCACGCCGCGCGGTCCCGCGATCTTTTGTCTCGATCCGCACGTGGACCGCTGGCTCGGTTCGTGCAAGATGTACAAGATGCCGCTGCCGTTTTCGCGCGCGCATCTGCGCGACGCGATTGTCGAGGTTGTGCGCGCGAACGATCTCGCGTCGTGCTACATCCGCCCGATCGCGTTGCGCGGCTTTGGCGGCTTTGCGCTCGATCCCCGCAAGTACCCGGTGGACGTCGCGATCTTGGCGTTCGAGTGGGGCAAGTATCTGGGTCCCGAAGCGCTGGAACAAGGCGTGGACGTCGGCGTCAGTTCGTGGCGGCGAATGGCGCCGGACACGTTTCCGGCAATGGGCAAAATCGGCGGGCAGTACATCAACTCGCAGTTCGTCGCGATGGAAGCGAACGATCACGGCTACGTCGAAGGGATCGCGCTGGATGTCAACGGCTATGTGAGCGAAGGCAGCGGCGAAAATATCTTCGTCGTGTTCGACGGCGCGATCTACACGCCGCCGCTCGGCTCTTCGATCTTGCGCGGCATCACGCGGATGGCGGTGATCAACCTTGCGCGCGAGCTGGGTTTCACGCTGATCGAGCAAAACCTGCCGCGCGAAATGCTCTACGTCGCCGACGAAGTGTTCTTCACCGGCACCGCCGCCGAAGTGACGCCGATTCGTTCGATCGATCGCGTGACGATTGGCGCGGGCAAGTGCGGAGTCGTGACCAAACAGATTCAGGAACAATTCTTCGCGCTGGTCGAAGGACGCGCGGAAGATCGCTACGGCTGGCTGACGTACGTGAACGACGTAACGCTCGCGTCGCGCGCCGAAATGCGGATTGCCGTTCCGGCGGAATAATAGCCACAGCGAGTACAGAGAAAAGCCGTACCTCTCAGCCCTGCTGTCATTTCGAGACGCTTGGCGCATACCGCCGCGCGCGCGTAGCGTGTTCGCCGACAGAAACTCGCGCGCGTGTTCGTAGTGGGCGATTCATCGCCGTTCCTTTTGCGCTGAAGCGCATACTACGAACGCCAAGTTTCTGGATCGCGCAGCAAGAAATCTCGCTATTGTGCTACGAGATTTCTCGGCGTGTTCGTAGTGGGCGATTCATCCGCCGTTCCTTTTGCGCTGAAGCGCATACTACGAACGCCAAGTTTCTGGATCGCGCAGCAAGAAATCTCGCTATTGTGCTACGAGATTTCTCGACGCGAAATACGCGTCTCGAAATGACAGAACAGAACAACATGGCACAATCCTATCTCAGTTGGCTCCGCCAATTCGTCGGGCATCAAAAAATTATTTCCACGGGCGCGGCGGCGATCATCCGCGACGCGCGCGGCAGATTTTTGTTGCAAAAGCGCAGTGATGTCGGCTTGTGGGGCATTCCCGGCGGCGGACAGGAACTGGGCGAACGGATTGACGATACACTCCGCCGCGAAGTGCGTGAAGAGGTCGGGTTGGATGTGGAGCCGCGCCGCATCATCAATCTCTACACCTCGCCGCGTGTCGAGATCACCTTTCCCAACGGCGATCAAATTCAGCCGTACGTCGTGCGCTTTGAATGTGACATCGTCGGCGGCGCGCTGAAAAAAGACGGCGACGAAGTTTTGGCAATCGGTTGGTTCGCGTTCGATCAGTTGCCGCCGATGACGCCGCTCGCGCGTCAGGCGGTCGAAGATGCCGCGCGCTTTCGCGGCGAGGCGTTTTTTGACGACGATCTTGTCATTGCGAGCTGCGGAGCGGCGAAGCAATCCCCAACTCGCGATGTGGAGATTGCTTCGGCGCAAACACCGCGCCTCGCAATGACAAATTACGTCAGATGGCTACGCCAATACGTCGGTCACGCGAAAATCATTTTGCCCGGCGCGGCAGGCATCGTGCGCGACGCGCAAGGGCGCGCGTTGTTGCAGCGCCGCCGCGACAACGGCTTGTGGGGTTTTCCCGGCGGACTGATCGAACTCGGCGAATCGGCAGCAGACACGATTCGCCGCGAGTTCCGCGCAGAAGTCGGTCTGCAGATCGAACCGCGCCGCTTGATCGGCGTCTACACGTCGCCGGAGTTTGATCGCGGTTATCCGAACGGCGATCAGTCGCAACTCTTCGCATCGTTCTTCGAGTGTGAAGTGATCGGCGGCGAGTTGAAAATGCAAGCGGAAGAAGTGCTCGAACTCGGCTGGTTCGATCTGAACGCCGATTTGCCGCCGATGATTCCGTGCTGCGCGGCTAAAGCGCGCGACGCGCGCATTTTTACAGGCGCGGCGTTTTGGCGGTGATGAGATTAGAGATTTGAGATTGGAGATTTGATATGGCAACGAAGAAAATTCGGAACACGAAAATCGCGAAAGGAACGAAAACCGCGAAAGCGAGCGCGAAAATCGCGAAAGGAACGAAAGCCGCGAAAAGAAAAACCGCGCCGCACCGCGCGCAATCATCCTTCGACTCCGCTCAGGACAAGCCCAATCGCCGAATCACCCAATTGCCTGCGGGTCCAATGTCCAAATCGGAAAAATACATCCCCCAGGAATTTGAAGCCCAGTGGTACGCCAAGTGGCAGGCGGACGAATTGTACCAAACCGCGCAGGCGGACGAACGTCCCAAGATGTACATTCTGGACTTTTACCCGTACCCGTCCGGCGACGGATTGAGTGTTGGTCACTGTCGCAACTACGTACCAACCGACGCGCTGAGCCGGTACTATCGGATGAACGGTTACAATGTTTTGCACCCGATGGGCTGGGACGCGTTCGGTCTGCCCGCCGAAAACGAGGCGATCAAGCAAAAGACGAATCCCGCGAAGTTGATCGCGCGGTTCGCCGCGAACTATAAACGCCAATTCGGTCTGATCGGCATCTCGTACGATTGGAGCCGCGAGATCAATTCGTCGTCGCCGGAGTACTATCGCTGGACGCAGTGGATTTTCCTGCAATTGTACAAATCGTGGTACGATCCGCGCGTCAATCGCGCGCGTCCGATTGCTGATCTGGAAAACGAACTAGCAGAAAAAGGGACGCGCGATCTGCCTGAGGCAAACGCGCTGACCGCCGAACAATGGAAGTTGATGGACGCCAAAGCGCGCCGCGAATTTCTGTCGAATTTTCGTTTGGCGTACCGCAAACCCGCCTGGTTGAATTGGTGCCCCGATTGCAAGACGGTGATCGCGAATGAAGAAGTGCGCGATGGCAAATGCTGGCGCAGTGACACGCTCGTCGAAAAACGAATGTTGAACCAGTGGTTCTTCCGCATCACCGCGTACGCCGATCGCCTGGTTGCTGACCTGGACACGATTGACTGGCCCGAGCACATCAAGTTGATGCAACGCAACTGGGTCGGGCGGAGTGAGGGCGCGGAAGTGCAATTTATAGGGGTCGGGGGACAGGGGACAGGGGATAGTAAATCTGACCCCCGCCCCCTGACCCCTGACCCCTGCATCACTGTGTTCACCACTCGCCCGGACACACTCTGGGGCGCGACGTTTATGGTGCTCGCGCCGGAGCATCCGTTCGTCGAAGAATTGACGACGGCGGAGTGCAAGGCGCAAGTGGACGCGTACGTCAAAGAAGCGATGCGAAAAACGGAAGCGGATCGCACGGCGGTCGAAAAAGACAAGACCGGTGTTTTCACTGGCGCGTACGCGACGAATCCGGTCAACGGCGAAAAAATTCCAATCTGGATCGCGGATTACGTGTTGACCGGTTACGGCACGGGCGCGATTATGGCGGTCCCCGCGCACGACGAACGCGATTTCGCGTTCGCGCTGAAATACGGCTTGCCGATTCTGCCGGTGATCGATCGCACTGACGGCTTGGCGAAATCGTTCGCGCTTGGCGGCACGATGCGCGAGGGCTTTGCCGACGCGCTGCGCGCCGAACAAATTCCATTCGGCGAGAAACAAGGATCGCTGTACATCACGATTCCATTCGCCCAATTGGATCGCTACGCCGAGATCGCGCAAGAGTTCGTGCGACCGGGCGCGTGGAACGAAATCGTCGGCGCGCGCTGGCTGTTCATTTTCGGCAAAGGCGACGTAATGACATTCGGCGGATACGAAAATGAAAAGAAAATCTTGGCGCGCTGTCACGCGCTCGAACCGAACGTGCGCGGCAAACGCACCGTAATGGAAATGCTGAACGCGGTCGAGTTCTATCGCGACGCGCTCTTCCACGCCGAGTACGGCGCGATGATCAACTCGAACGAGTTTAGCGGCACACCCGGCGATGTCGCGGTGAAAAAGGTGACCGCGTGGTTGGAAGAAATCGGCAAAGGCAAAGCGCGCGTCAATTACAAACTGCGCGACTGGGGGATCAGCCGCCAACGGTACTGGGGTTCGCCGATTCCGATCATTCACACCGACGATGGCGAAGTGCCGGTCGCCGAAAAAGATTTACCGGTGAAATTGCCGGACGTCGAATCGTACGAACCGACCGCGACCGGCGAATCGCCGTTGGCGACGATTCCGAAATTCGTCAACGTGAAATTACCCGGCGGCGTGAAGGGGCGGCGCGAAACGGATACGATGGGAACGTTCGCGTGTTCGTCGTGGTACTTTTTGCGCTTTGTCGATCCGCGCAACACTCGCACCGCGTTCGACAAAAAGCAAGTGGAGTACTGGCTGCCCGTTGATTGGTACATCGGCGGCGCGGAGCACGCGGTTATGCACCTGCTCTACGCGCGCTTTTGGACCAAGGTGTTACACGACCTGGGTTACGTTTCGTTCATCGAGCCGTTCCAACGTTTGCGGAATCAAGGAATGATCCTCGCGCCGGACGGCAAAGAAAAAATGTCCAAGAGCAAGGGGAACGTCGTCACGCCGGACGAGGTCGTGAAGGAACACGGCGCGGACGCGCTGCGCGCGTACGAAATGTTCATCAGCGATTTCGAGCAGGCGACGCCGTGGAGCACGCAAGGTCTGGGCGGGACGTACCGCTGGGTGCGGCGCGTGTGGGATATTTTGCTCGCGCCGATGGATCGTCCGGCAGTGGACGCGGCGACGGAACAACACGATCGCGAGTTGCGCCGCAAGATGCACAAGACGATCAAAAAAGTTTCTTCCGATCTGGAAAACTTTCGCTTCAACACGGTTGTTTCGACGCTGATGGAATTTACGAACGCGCTGTACGACGCGCAGACCAAGCCCGTGAGCGACGCCGCGTTCGATGAAGCGCGCGACGCGCTGTTGATTCTGCTCGCGCCGGTTGCGCCGTTTATGGCGGAAGAAATCTGGGCGCGCAAAGGGCGCGCGTACTCGGTCCATCAGCAAAAATGGTTGCAGTACGACGCCGCGCTCGCCGCCGCCGACGTGATCGTTTTGCCGGTGCAGATCAACGGCAAACTGCGCGACCGGATCGAATTGCCGGTCGGCATCGGCGAAGCGGAGGCGAAAGATGCCGCGCTGAAATCGCCGAACGTGCAACGGCATCTGGAAGGCAAACCGCCGTTGAAAGTGATTTACGTGCCGGGAAAGATGGTGAGTATCGTCGTGAAATAAACAAGACACCAGGTTTCTTCTGAGAAACCTGGTGTCTGATTTCTGTTGTCTGATCTCTGTCCCTACGGCATCGTCGTCAGTTGGTAATAGACGCGATAATTGACATGCCGTTTCATCGGCATAATCATCTTCGTGGCTTGATCGCTGGGATATTGATCCGCGATCCTGACGCCGTAGCCGTCGCCGTACATAAAGAGCGCATAGTTACAGTTGCACACATCGTCGGCGGATTTTTGCGGATCGTCCGGCATATCGCCCGATCCTTCGCCCCACCACTTGACCTTGGCTTCGGTGCGTTTGCCGCTTTCGTCTCTGATCATCACGTAGATCGAGTGACCATTATTGGCTTCCGCGACATCTTCAAAGACGACTTTGGTGATGCGCCAGAATTTTTGCCCACGCGCAACGGTTGCCGGGATCAATTTGAAATGGTTGACATGCGGCAAATCTTTGCCACTTCCTTGCACCAAACGCGGATCAATTTCCGGCGGCGGCAACGGCGGCGCGGGTGGTGGCGCGGCGGGCGCAGCCGGTGGGACCGGCGTGCGCGTTGGAATGATGCGGACGGCGGTCGGTTGCGGACGCGGCGTGAACGTCGGCGCGGGCGTACGCGTCGGCACCGGCGTATTCGTCGGAATTGCAAACGCGACTTTGGCGGGACCCGAACTACTGCTACGCGCTGAGGAGGCGACTTTGTCTTGGGCTGTAGCGGCTCCATTCGGCGCGCCGTTCGACAACTGCAAGCCGCCCACCGCCGAACTGACGGTCGTGACGGTCGTGAACGGACCGACGATGATGAAGAACCACACCGCCAGCGCGGCGAGTGTCAGCGCGCGCAATTTGCCGCCGAGCGATAGTCCGGTGATCAGCGTGCCGAGTTCCGTAAAAAAGCCGGGACCCGCGCGGTGTGGGCGCGCCGCGGTGGCGCGCGGCGCGTGCCAGTGCGCGGTCGACGCGCCGCGATGCGGTTCGGTGTGTGGATGCGCGTGCGCGGTCGCCTGTTTGTGCGGGGCGCTGTGTTGCCGCGCCACGCCCAGGGAAATCGCGGTGGGTTTGTGTTCGGCTTGCAAGTGCGAAGGCGTTGCCGCGCGCGCCGCGCTGGGGAACGCGTGCGTGCGGCGCGGTTCGGGCGCGGTTTGCGCGCGCGCGAGCGGTTTGACCGGACGCGCGCCGGAAGGCGGCTGTTGAATGCGCCGCCCTGACATCGGCGGGACCGGACTGCCCGGACGTGTGGGCGGGTTGTTCGGCTGACCCTGCGCGGACGCGTATTGCGCGCGCGTCAAACGATCCGCCATCATCCGCGTGATCGTCAACGTCAGCGACGGGAACGCTTCCAGCATTTGTTGAAAATCATTTTTCGCGATCGTCCAGATTTCCACATCGCCGAGCGCTTGCGCGGTGGCTTGGTACGGTAGTCCTTGCACGATTTCTTGTTCGCCGAACGAATCGCCCGAATCCAGAATGCCGAGCAGGATCGTTTCGCCGCGCTCGCCGGTTGCCATGCGTTTGACTTCGCCGTTTTCGATCATATAAAATGCGTGCGCAGGTTGACCGGCAAAGCAGATGATTTCGCCGGGGCGAAAACGCACGCCGCGCACTTTGTTCGCGATCTGTTTGAGTTCGCTCGACGCGAGATTGGAGAACAAGTTGATGCGGCGCAAATGCCGGATCACGAAATCGTTCTCGCGCGATGCCAGCCGTTCGGTGAGCGCGCGGCTGAGCGAGACGCTGATCTCCGGATATTGCACCATCACGTCGTCGAAATCGGTTTTGTACAAAACCCAGAGCGTCGTATCGGTGGCGGCGCGCGCACATTCCGCGCGCGTGCGTCCGGTCAGCAGCGCCATTTCGCCGAACGCTTCGCCGGGGCGCAAGCGTTCCAAGAGATGCGCGTCCGAGAACGCGGTGTCCATCAATTTGACTTCGCCCGCTTCGACGATGTACATCGCGTCGCCGGGGGTGCCTTCGGTGTAAATCGCTTCTTCGATCGGGAATTGGCGCAAGACCAACCGCGCGGCGAGTGCGTGCAACGCGTCGGTCGGCATATCGGTAAAGAGGTGCAGCGCGCGCATCCGTTCGACCGCGTCGGCTTGATCGGTGATGCTGAGCGCTTCGGCGAGCGCGCGGCTGAACGCGAGTTTGATCGCGGGGCGGCGTTCGATCAGTTCCTGGTATGCGGCGCGCGTCAAGACCCAGAGGTTCACGTCGCTGATGGCGCGCGCGCTCAAGGCGTATGGTTTGCCGGTGCTGAGCGCGGTGTTGCCGAAAATCGTGCCGGGTTCCAATTCTTCGAACGATTCGCCGTCGTTCGCTTGAGTGATCAAACGGACGCTGCCTTCTTCGATGATGAACGCGGCGTCGCCGGGCGCGCCGACTTCGACGATCCGGTCGCCGCGCGTGAGCGTCTGAAATTCGAGTTTCTGCGCGACGGCGCGCAGATCGCCGTCGCTGAGCGCGCTGAGCAATTCGATGTTGCGGAGGCGTTGTTGCACCAGGTATTGTTCGAGGAACGGAATGCGGAGACCCAGACTCGCGCCGAATTTCAAGCCGATGCTGGGGCGTTTGCGGATCAGTTCTTCCAGATCGCCGCGCGTGAGTGTCAAGAGTTGCGTCGGGGTCGCGCCGGTGGCGCGGGCGGTCATCGAGTAGGGGCGATTCAGCAACAGATCGGATTCGCCCAATAGACTGCCGGCGCCAAGATTGGCGAGCGTGACGGCTTGATCAATGTGCCCACCTTCAAGTTTGACCCAGCCCGTCGTGATGATGTAAAGCGTATCGCTCGCTTGACCTTCGGTGATGATCGCTTCACCAGGGGCGGCTTGACGGCGGCGCAAGTATGCCGTGACCATTTGACGTTCCTCGGCGGTGAGGCGTTGAAACAACGGGACCGTATCAATAGGTTGTGGAATCACTCAGAACTACCTCCAACTCGACCGACGACGGATGACCGCCGACCGCTACATTTGTCATTGCGAGCGAAGCGAAGCAATTCCCAAATCAAAATTGGAGATTGCTTCGGCGCAAAAAACGCGCCTCGCAATGACACAACAGTCTGCGGTCGGTCGTCTGCGGTCGGTGTTGTCATTTTTGCTGGAACACCAATTTCCAGCCGCGCGGCGTTTGACCGCGATCGGCTTTGCAATTGGCGGGCATCTCGCCGACGACGAGGTTGGCAAACGTTTCGGTTTGCGAATTGAGAATCGTCACCGCGTAGGTGCCCGGCGCGGCTTCGTAATCGGCGTAGCCGATGCCGCGTTCCGGCTTCAAGCCGGTGTAAACGGTTTCGAGAACATCTTTGCTGCGAATGGCAATCGCGATGTTGGGTAAATCTTTGCCCGCCGCGTCGCGGACGAAAAATTTGAGATGTGCGCTATCCGGTTCGTCTACGCACGAGAGTTGCGCGTGTTCGATCAGCGCGAAACTGGGCACGCGCGAGACCGGCGTGGCGACGACGGTGATCGTGATCGTCGTGCTGTGGCGCGGCGCCGGCGGCGGGCGCAGTGCCGTGTACGGCAACTTGAAGCCGAGCGCGTGACTGAGATGGATCAGCGCGTCTTGCGTGGCGGGATCGGCGGCAGTGCGGATCTCGCGTTCGATCAGATCGGTGAGTGTGTGCGCCGGGTTGGCAAGGGCGAGCGCGCCCACGCGTTGTTGGGCGCGGGCGACATCGCCATCCGCCGCATACGCGAGCCCGATCATTCGGACGTAATCGTCTTTGAGCGCCGGGCGCAGATCGGCGGGGTCGGCGTTCTTGAATTCGACGGGCAAGATCACCCAGGTGCTTAGCAAGCCCAGCGCCACGCCGACGATCAGACTGATCAGGGCAACGGCAACGATTGATCCTTGCGAAAACTCGCGCGTGTTTTGGGAAATGAGACCGGCTCCGTTCGACTCCTGCGACGCGGTGGACGGGATGATGAATTGAAAAGAGGATAATCAATCAGCGGCTTTGGAACGCGATAGATAATATGATATAATGGGATCGGTTCGATCTCACAAAAAGATGCCGAAGGAGGGAATCGAACCCACAAGGGCGTAAGCCCACACGATTTTGAGTCGTGCGCGTCTGCCAGTTCCGCCACTTCGGCATTACCAGATGCAAGTATACGGGAAAAAGGGCGTAAAGTCAAATCCGATTTTGAGACGAATGGACGAACCGACCTTTATTCGCGCGGCGCAAAAAGGGGATGTCGCCGCTTTCAACCAATTGGTGCGCGCGTACCAAGCGCAAGTGTACCGCACGGCGTATCGCGTGTTGGGCGATGCCGCGTCGGCGCAAGATGCGACGCAGGACGCGTTCATTTCCGCGTACAAACATCTGCGCGCGTTTCGCGGCGGCTCGTTCAAGGCGTGGCTGTTGCGGATCGTGACGAACGCGTGTTACGATCAATTGCGCGTCAAGCAACGGCGACCCTCCGCGTCGCTCGACGCGATGTTGCTCGATCCGGATAATCCCGCGCCGGGACTCGAACGCGCCGCGTCTGAATCGCCGCACGATTTTGCCGAACGGCAGGAACTGGGGGCGACGATTCAACGCGGCTTGGCGACGTTGCCCAATGATCAACGGATGACGCTCGTGCTGGTGGATGTCGAAGGATTGAGTTATGAAGACGCGGCGGACGCGCTGGCGACGAATGTCGGCACAGTGAAATCGCGCTTGAGCCGCGGTCGCGCCGCGCTGCGCGATTTTCTCGTCAAGCAAGAGGAACTTTTACCGGCGCGATATCGTCTGAATAGTGAGCGAGTATAATATGTTGGGGCGAAATAATTCTGCGCGCGATCATACTTGGAGTGAGGAGCGATTGTCGGAATATTTGGACAATCGGCTTGCCGCCAATGAACGCGCGCACATCGAACAACATTTGCGCGACTGCGCGGATTGTCGCGCGGCGCTGGAATCGTTGCGCTGGACGATGGCGTTGGTCAAGCACGCGCCCGCGCCGGCGTTGCCGCGCGCGTTCACCTTGCCGGTGCCCGCGCCGCGCGCGCAACGATCTTCGTTCGCGTTCGGTTTCGCGCAATTCGGCGCCGCGCTGGCGACGTTGTTGCTGATCGCGGTGATCGGCGTGGATGTGATTACGCAATTCGGCGGTGGAATGAGCGCGCCAATGGCTTCGACCGCAAAAGAATTTTCCGCGCCCACGCTCGAAGTTGCCGCCGCGCCGCAAGCGGAAACGCGCGATCAAATGGATGCGGCTGCACCGACTGCCGCCGCCGTGGCGCGCCCGACGATGCCGCCCGCGCCGACCAAGGCGCCGATGCCAACTGCCGCGCCACCCGCTGCCGCGCCACCTGCGCCGATGCCAACTGCCGCGCCACCCGCTGCCGCGCCTGCGCCGATGAGTCTGATGCCGACCGCAACGATTTCGCATCCGGTGGGCGCAAGCGCGATGCAAACGCCGGATGGAAAAGGCGCGACGGCTGACGGTGAAAAAGCGCGCAGCGCGACGGCTGCGCCGCGCGTCGGTTTTGCGGTCACCGCGACCGCGACGATTTCCGCGCCCGCGACAATTCCGTCGGCGCTTGCCCAGGGCGTACCAACCATCACCGCGACAAGCGTGCCGCCGACGCTCACCGCGCTTCCCTCGGCAACGCGGATCGCGCAAGCGCGCGCGCCGCAACCGACCCAGGTTCCGCGCGCTGCCGCGCCGTCGTTCTTCACGCCGTTGCGCGTGATCGAGTTGGGGTTGCTGTTCCTCGCGATCTTTTTCGGCGTGATCGCGATGGCAATGTGGCGGAAAAAGTAGGCGCGCGTGCTCGCGCCTTTTTTTTGTTCGAATCGCCAAGAAAAGATGCGGATTCGTTCAAAAACAATCATTTTAGGTAACCCAAAAGATGCTTGACAAACAAAAACAATCGCGGTATACTTGACGCAGAGATTGAGACCAATCTCTGCGTTTTTCTTTTCCAATCCCCTCTGCCCAAAATACGCCAATGAAGGAATTTGCCCAGAGCGATCTCATCCCTGCGGAACGACAAGAATACATCGTCACGTTGATCCAGCAGAAAAAAGCCGTGCGGGTTTCTGCGCTGAGCGACGCACTGAGCGTTTCGGAAATCACGATCCGGCGCGATTTGGAGAAACTGGAGGAGCAGGGTGTTCTGGAGCGAACGCACGGCGGCGCGATTTTAACGCAACGGATGCGGCAAGAGCCGCTCTACGTTCAAAAGGAACGACTCGAAATCGAAGCCAAGCGCGCCATCGGGCGCGCCGCCGCGCAGTTGGTCACTCCGGGCGAAACGATTTTCGTCCACAGCGGTTCGACAACGCGGCAAGTTTTTTCGCACTTGGCGCATCTCCCCCGCTTGCGCGTGATCACGAGCAACGCCGCGGCGATGGCGGAACTGGACAACCGCGACGAGTCGGTCGAATTGATCGTCGTCGGCGGAACGTATCGGTGGCAGTCCAACAGTTTGGTCGGACCGATCGCGCTCTCCACGATTGCCCAGATCAACGCCTCCAAAACATTTCTAGGCGTGGACGGGATCAGCACGCAGCACGGCTTGACCACGCCGATCCAGGAAGAAGCGGAAGTGGCGCGCGCGATGATCGAGCAGACGCGCGGCGCGATCATCGTCGTCGCCGATCACACCAAGATCGGCGTCGTCGCCGAGTTTGTGACGTGCGGCTTGAAAAAAGTGGATACGATTGTGACCGATACCGCGCTCGACGAAGATTGGCGCGAGTCGCTTGCCGCCGAAGGGATCGGGATCGTTGTGGCAAGCCCGAATGGATTGAACAATCACGCCTGACGCCGGGCGCGATGTCGCTTGACGGAATTCTGAAGAGCGAACCTCTGGAGAAGCGAGACGACGTATGAATGCAAGTCAGGCATCTGCTGCCATCTTTGGATTTCCCCGTTTGACGCACTATCAACGCGAGCGTTTGACTTTTCTCGCGCTCATCGCGCCGAACTTTATCCTCTTCGGCGTATTTACCTTCTGGCCCCTGATCTACAATTTCTACTTGTCGTTTAACAAGTGGAATATGATCACGCCGACGCCGACCTGGATCGGCTTGGACAATTACGCGACGATGATCCAAGACCCGATCTTTTGGAAAGTGTTGGGCAACACGCTCTACCTGGCGTCGGGCTCGATCGCGATCCGGTTGGTGCTGGCGCTGGCGTTGGCGCTGGTGCTGAACCAGAAACTCGCCGGACGCGATGTCTATCGCGCGATCATCTTCTCGCCGACGTTCACCACCGGCGCGGCGGTCGCGCTGGTCTGGACGTGGATTCTGCACAAGAACCTGGGATTGTTGCGTCTGCCACTCGATCTGCTTGGAATCGCTTCACCCAACTGGCTCACCGACGTCAACTGGACGATTCCCGCGTTGATCATCGTCACGATTTGGCGCGGGCTGGGGTACGATATGGTGATCTTTCTGGCGGGTTTGCAGAGCATTCCGGCGGAACTGTACGAGGCGGCGCGCGTGGACGGCGCGGGACGTTGGTCGTTGTTCCGGCACATCACCCTGCCGATGCTTTCTCCGATCTCCTTCTTCCTGATCGTGACTTCGATCATCGGCGCGCTCCAGGTTTTCGATATTGTCGCGGTGATGACGGGCGGCGGTCCGATGAACAGTTCCAAGGTGTACGTCTACTACGTATACGAGAACGCGTTCAAGTTCTTCAAAGTCGGTTATGCCGCCGCGCTTTCTATGGCGTTGTTCGTGATCACCCTGGGAATTACGATCTTCCAGACGCGCCTCTCGCGCCGCTGGGTGCATTATTAAAGCAGGTGACGATATGATTACAAGCAGACGGATCACGCATCCGAAAGTCGTAGCGCAACGAATCGTCAGCCGAATCTTGTCGCACGCCACTCTGATTTTCGCGGCGGGCATCATCGGCTTGCCATTCTTCTGGATGATCAGCACTTCGTTCAAGAGCGATGTCGAAGTCGGGCTGTTTCCGCCGGTGTGGATTCCATCCGCGCTCCTGTGGGAGAATTACGTGCGCGTCTGGACTTCGGCGCCGTTCGATATGTTCTACCTCAACAGCATCATCACGACGCTATCGGGTTTGGTTTTGGAAGTGATCATCGGCGCGATGTCGGCGTACGCGTTTGCGCGGATCGAGTTTCCTCATCGCGACGCGCTCTTCCTGGTTGTGCTGGCGACGATGATGATTCCCGGCGAGATGGCGCTCGTGCCAAACTATCTGACGCTCCGCAATCTCGAATGGATCAACACGTACCAGGGGATCGTCATTCCATACGTCTCCAGCGCGTTCGGCTGTTTTCTCTTGCGCCAGGCGTTTTTCTCGATCCCGCAAGATATTTTCGACGCGGCAAAAATGGACGGCGCGGGGCATCTGCGCGTGCTGATGAGCATCGCGCTGCCGATGACGCGTCCCGTCGTCGCGACGTTCGCGCTCTTTCTGTTCATCGCCAAGTGGAACGCGTACCTGTGGCCCCTGATCGTGACGAATACGTGGAATATGCGGACGCTTCCGATCGGTTTGGTTTTGGTGCGCGAAGCGGAGGGAACGTTGGGCTGGCAGCACGTGATGGCGGCGTCGCTACTCGTGCTGTTGCCGGTGCTGATCGTCTTTTTCCTCGCGCAACGCCAAATCATCGAAGGGATCGCGCGCGGCGCGGTCAAGGGGTAAACGACGAAGGACGAACGGCGAGGGTTTTGTCTTTCGTCCTCCGTCCATCGTCTTTCGTCTCTCACATATCGTTCACGCGGAAGAAACGCGCGTGAGCGTGGAAAATCCTTTTTCATTCTTCACAGGAGGAAGAAATGAACAAACTGATTGGTACGATGCTCGTGTTGCTCGTGCTGTTGGGCGCGCTGGCTGGTTGCGCCGCGCCGGAGCCAACCAAGGCGCCGCCGCCACCCGCCGCGACCCAGGTACCTGCGACGAGTGTTCCGGCGGCGACGAAACCACCCGCTACCGCCGCGCCCGCGCCGACGACCGCGCCCGTGGCGAGCGCGCCGGTGAAGATCGTTTATTGGCGCGCGCTCTCCGGCGCGCCGGGGGACGCGCAAGAGGAAATCGCCAAACGCTTCAACGCGTCGCAAAAAGAAGTGCAAGTGGAAGTGCAGTTCCAAGGTACGTATCCGGAATTGCAACGCAAATTGCAAGCCGCGCTCGCCGCGCGCACGACGCCGGATGTGGTGATGTTCGACTCGCCGCAAATGCCGTACTTTGCCAAGAACGGCGCGCTCGCGCCGCTCGATGATTTCGCCAAGGGCGCGGACAGCGTCGATCTCAAAAACTATATCCCCGGTTTGCTCGCCGACGGATACTTTGACGGTAAATTGTACGCGCTGCCGTTCGCGCGCAGCACGCCGATTCTGTACTTCAACCGCGATCTGTTCAAAGAAGTCGGCTTGCCGGATCGCGCGCCGGAAACCTGGGACGAGTTCCTGGAATTCAGCAAGAAACTCGTCAAGAAGGAAGGCGCGGAGACCAAGCGCGTCGGTTACGCGGTGCAAATGGGCACGACGACCGCGCATTGGTACTTCCAAGAACTGCTGTACGCCTACGGCAATGACGTTTCCGACGACAAGTTCAAAGTGTTGATCGATCAGCCCGAAGGCGTCGCCGCGGCGAAGTTCTTGCAAGATATGATCTTTGTGCACGGCGCCGCGATTCCTGGTACCGGACCCGACGGCGCGCAAGGCGAATTCACCAATCAACGTTCCGGGATGCACTTTGGATCGACCGGCAGTTTGGTCAACATCATCTCGACGAGCAAATTCCAAGTCGGCGTCGGCTTTATGCCTGCCGCCAAGCGGCGTCAAGTTCCCATCGGTGGCTCCGTTCTCGCCGTGTTGAGCGCGTCGCCAAAAGAAAAGCAAGCCGCCGCGTGGAAGTTCATCAAGTATATGACGAACACCGAGAGCAACGTCTACTTTGTCCAAAAGACCGGCTATATGCCGATCAGCACCTCGGCGGTGAATAGTCCAGAGATGAAAGAATTCTTGGCGAAGAATCCCGCGTTCAAAATCGCGGTGGAGCAACTCCAGTTCGTGCGACCGCAAGCCAGTATCATCGCGGTACCCGAAGCGACGGAAATTTTCCGCCAACTCGTGGAAAAGTTGACGGTCGGCAAGATCGATCCGGCAACGGCGATGAAAGAAGCCAGCGCCGCGCTGACCAAAGCGTACAACGAAACGTTCAAGTAACATCACGCGCGTTCCGATTGTGTTTGAGGGCGGCAATCAGGGTGGCGAGCGTTGTCGCCACCCTGATTGCCTATCCGCATTGTGGAGACGTGATTGAAAGCAATGATTCTGATTTTTTCTGCGCTGGTGTTATCCGGTTGTGTTCCGCGCTCGCCTGCCGAGCCGATTGCCGCGCCGTCTGCGACTCCACAGGCAGCGCGCGCGATCCTGTTCGTGGGACATCGCGGCGCGGCGGGCGAAGCGCCGGAGAATACACTTGCGGCGTTTCAACGCGGGTTGGAGGTCGGCGTGGATGTCATCGAGTTGGACGTTCACTTGAGCCGGGACGATCAACTCGTGGTGATTCACGATCCGCGTCTCGACCGCACGACGGACGGCAGTGGACTCGTGCGCGATTTTCCGCTCGCCGATCTGCGACGCGTCAACGCGGCGGCAAGATTCAAAGGCGCAAGTGATTTTGGCGCGCAACCGTATCTTCTCAATAACTTGGGGTAATTCTACGGCGAACTCCAAGACGCATCGAGTGGATCTCGCTGGGCGCGCTCCGTGATCAAATCAGCGAGCTTGGGCAATCGGTACGCGCCAGAAATACGGTCTTGGATGTACGCGTAAAAACTTACCTCCAGTTTCTTGGCCGTGGCGACCAAGGTCATGAAGGTGTC
>Ga0194127_10003691_pt1 | contig 19381 bp, 23 predicted proteins | sample TA2KigC100mmetaG_FD_148624 | JGI IMG/M metagenome (GOLD analysis project Ga0194127, IMG submission 148624) | Freshwater microbial communities from Lake Tanganyika, Tanzania - TA2015036 Kigoma Deep Cast 100m | ecosystem: Environmental > Aquatic > Freshwater > Lake | place: Tanzania: Lake...
AAGAAGACTACCTCATTAGAGTCCTTTCCCCTGATATTTAGATGCGATTGCCCTATGCCGGATTGAGTTTCGGGGGCAGAAGAAACGGGAGTAGAATCACGGTTGGGAGACCGTGATGACTCAAAACCCCTCCGCAGTCCACACCGCCAACGCTCGAACAACCGTGCACGCCCGCTGGCCCGATAGCCGCATCTTCGAAGCCCCCGTCGGCTCGACGCTGGAGGCCTTTGCCTGCGCCGCCAATATCGCGGGCGGGGCCGATACACTCATCGTCGCCGCGTTGGTGGATGGCCGCCTGCGCGAATTGACCTACGCCCTCAAACGGGACGCTGACGTTGAGCCGGTGACGATGACCAGCGAAGATGGGATGCGCATCTATCGGCGCGGGCTCACTTTTCTCATGGTCGCCGCCGCAATGGAACTGTTTCCCGATGCGCACGTGCAAGTCGATCATTCCGTTGCTTCGGGCGGATACTTTTGCCAAGTGTTTGGGCGCGACAACTTCACCGCCGACGAACTCGCGCGCCTCAAATCGCGCATGTGCGAAATGGTGGCCGCCGATCTGCCCATTGCCAAAGAAGTGATGCCCCTGCCCGAAGCCATTGCCATGTTCCGCGCGCGCGGCGACGACGACAAAGTGAAACTGCTCGGCGAGCGGCGCAAAGATTATTTGGTGGTGTACCGACTCGGCTCGCTGGCCGACTACTTTCACGGCTACATGATCCCCTCCGCCGGATACCTGCGCTGGTTCGATCTGCGGCCCGCCTCGCACGGCTTCCTCCTCCAATTTCCTCAGCGCCGCGATCCCACTGTCATTCAGCCTCCGCAAGAGATTGATCGCCTGCTCATCGCCTTCCGCGAATACGGCAGTTGGCTGGAGCGGTTGGGCATCAGCGATGTCGGTTCGCTCAACGAGGCGGTGGACACCGGGCGCAGTCGCGAAGTCGTCCTCGTGTCCGAAGCACTGCACGAACAGCGCATCGCCCAAATTGCCACGTGGGTAGCCGAAGGCAAAGGCGACATCCGCCTCATCCTCATCGCCGGGCCGTCGTCGTCGGGCAAGACCACCTTCTCCAAACGCCTCTCGGTGCAGCTCCTCGCCAACGGCCCGCATCCTTTTGCATTGGCAATGGACGAGTATTTCGTTGACCGCGAGAAGACGCCCAAAGACGAAAAGGGCGAGTACGATTTTGAATCCCTCCACGCGCTCGATCTCGAACGGTTCAATCGCGATCTGTTGGCGCTGATGGACGGCCAAGAAGTGACTCTGCCCCACTACAATTTCAAAACCGGGCGCAGCGGCGTCGGGGAGACGGTCTCCCTTCCGAAAGGCACGGTCATCATTGCCGAAGGCATTCACGGGCTCAACCCCGATCTCGTGCCGCAAATCCCCGCCGCGAGAGTCTTGCGTATTTATGTTTCTGCGCTCACCCAACTTAACCTTGACCGCCACAACCGGGTGAGCACCACCGACACGCGTCTCATTCGCCGCATCGTGCGCGACGCGGCCACTCGCGGCTATGATGCGTTGAGCACCCTGCGCCGCTGGGAGAGCGTGCGGCGCGGCGAGACTTTGCACATCTTTCCCTATCAAGAAAACGCCGATGTGATGTTCAACTCGGCGCTGGTGTACGAACTCTCGGCTCTGCGCCCGTTGGCCGAGCCGCTGTTGCTGCAAGTGCCGCCCGACGCTCCCGAGTACGTGCAATCGAAACGTTTGTTGGCGATGCTCAGCTGGTTTCAGCCCTGCCCCACTGGGGTCATCCCCAACAACTCCATCCTTCGAGAATTTGTGGGCGGGTCGATCCTCGAACACTTCCGGCTGTGGGGGATGCCTGCCCCAAACGATCATCGCTGAAAGAACTATAATTCACTCTGTGGCCGACACCCCTCCGAAACGATTCATATTGTTTCATCACCCCAAGGTCGCCGAGTCGTTGGCGCTGGCGCAAGAGATTGTGACGCATCTCGAATCGCAAGGCCTGAGCGCGGAATACTGTTCGATAGACGACGAGGCGGCGCGGGCGCGCGCGGGCGCCGCCGACATGCTCATTGCCCTCGGCGGCGACGGCACCATGCTGAGAACGGGGCGCGTCGGCGCGTTCAACAATCGCCCGGTGTTCGGAATCAATCTCGGTCGGTTGGGCTTCATCGTCGAAGTGCAACCCGATAGTTGGCGCGAGGCTATCGAGCGCGTGATGTGCGGCGACTACCGCACCGAAGAGCGCATGATGCTTCATGCACTGCATTGCCAAGACGGATCGACTCTGCGTTCGTACGAAGCCTTGAACGAGGTGGTGGTCTCGCGCGGCGTCGTCGTCCGTCCCATCCGCTTGCAGACGACGGTGGACGGGGCGCCGCTCACCACCTATGTGGCCGACGGCCTCATCATCGCCACGCCCACCGGCTCCACCGCCTATGCGTTGGCCGCCGGGGGGCCGGTGCTCCCTCCCGAATCGAAAAACTTTTTACTCGTCCCCATTTCGCCGCATCTCTCGCTCGACCGCCCCATCGTCCTTCCGCCCGACGCGACGGTGGAAGTGTTCGTGCGCACCGAACACGAGGCCGTGTTCAGCATCGACGGCCAAACCAGCAGGCCCTTGCAGGATCGCGACAGCCTGCGCGTGCACATCAGCCGGCACGTCGCTCAGTTTGTGCGCCTCACCCCGCACACTCACTTTTACAAAAACCTCGCCGACCGAATGGCGCAAAACCCCACCGCGAATAAAGCGAAGTGAAGAATTAACTCCAAACCTCAAATTCCCAACCACCCAACCACCCAACCACCCAATACATGACTGCCGCCGCCAACCTAACCTTTTGCGCCAACCACCCCGATCGCGAAACTTCACTGCGCTGCAACCGTTGCGGCAAATACATCTGCGCCAAATGCGTGGTACGCACGCCCACCGGTTACCGCTGCCGCGAGTGCGTGAGCCAGCAGCAACAGATTTTCGAAACGGCGTTGTGGCACGACTATGTCATTGCCGCCGTCGTGTCGGCGATTCTGTCCGGCATCGCCGGGGCGCTGGTCACATTGCTCGGCTGGTTTGTGTTCTTCCTCTCTCCAGTTGCGGGCGGCATCATCGCCGAAGTCGTTCGGTTCGGCGTGCGCAAGCGGCGGGGCAAATGGCTGCCGTGGGCAGCCGTGGGCGGCGCGGTGCTGGGCGGCCTGCCACTGTGCGCCCTGCCGCTGATCGCTCTGATCTTCAGCGGTCTGAGCGGAAGCGGCGAGGGCAGTTTCGGGGCGTTGTTTGGCCTGCTTTGGCCGCTGGTGTATATTGTCCTGTGCGCGAGCACGTTGTATTATCGGCTGAGAGGGATACGAATCCAATGAACAATGAAGCAATGAATAATGAAACAAAACCCATTGTTCATTGTCTCATTGATCATTGTTCATTGTCTCGATGCTATCCGAACTGACCATCACCAACTTTGCCATCATCGACAACCTCGCGCTGACGTTTGCGCCGGGTTTCAACGTGCTCACTGGCGAAACGGGCGCGGGCAAATCGATCATCATCGACGCTGTCAGCCTTCTGCTCGGCGGGCGAAGCGATGCCACGATGGTGCGCTCGGGTGCTGAAGCCGCCCGGATCGAAGGCGTGTTCCCGCTCGACCCGGAAACGCGCGAGGCCGCCCGGCCCATTCTCGAACGCGAAGACCTGCACGCCGACGACGGCGAGGACACGATCACCCTCGCCCGCGAGATCCGCCGCGAGGGCCGCAACGTGTGCCGCGTGAACGGCCGCACCGTGAGTCTCGCCATCCTCAAAGAGATCGGCCAATGCCTCGTGGACATTCACGGCCAGTCCGAGCACCTCTCGCTTCTGCGCGTGCGCGAGCATCTCTTTTTGCTCGATCGCTACGCCGGGCTCGATTCCCAGCGCGCCGAATACGCGGCAGAGGTGCGCGACCTTAACGGCGCGCGCCGCGAGCTCGACGAACTTCTGCGCGCCGAGAAAGACGCCGCCCGTCGAATCGATCTGCTCAATTTTCAGATCAACGAAATCGCTTCGGCCAAACTCAAACCGGGCGAGGACAAGACTCTGCTCGAAGAGCGCACTCGCCTCGCCAACGCCGAGAAACTCGCCGCGCTGGCCGATGAGGCCATTGCCGCCGCCGCCGAAGGGGACGAGGCCACCGGAGCGCCCGCCGCCGCCGATTTGCTGGGCGCCGCCGTCCGCGCCCTCAACAGCCTTGCCAAAATCGATCCATCTCTCGAAAACTACCGCGACACCGCGCAATCGCTGGCCGAGCAGCTCACCGAACTCTCGCGCGATCTGCGCGGCTACCGCGAATCCATCGAATTCAACCCCAAACGGCTCGATCAAGTGGAAGAGCGAATCGATCTGATCAAATCGCTCCAACGCAAATACGGCGCGACGATTGAAGAGGCGCTGGCCTTTGGCGAAAACGCACAGCGCGAACTCGAAACCATCACTCACGCCGAAGAGCGCATCGAACAACTGCGCAAGCAGGAAGAGTCGCTTTTGCGGAAGATTGGTAAACTAGGGCAGGCGCTCTCGGCGGCGCGGCGAAAAGCCGGAGACCAATTGGCAAAGGGCATCGAAGCCGAGTTGCAGGATTTGCGGATGGAAGGCGCGCGGTTCGCCGTCGATGTCCAGTGGGAAGAGGCCGACGACGGCGCGTACCTCAACGGCGAGAAGCGAGTGGCCTTCGATAATTCCGGCATCGATCGCATCGAATTCCTCATCGCCCCGAATCCCGGCGAAGGCTTCAAGCCGTTGGTGAAGATCGCCTCCGGCGGCGAAACGGCGCGGCTCATGCTGGCCCTCAAAGGCGTGCTGGCCCGCGCCGACCGGACTCCGACTCTGATCTTCGACGAGATCGATCAAGGCATCGGCGGGCGGGTGGGGGCGGTGGTGGGCCGCAAGTTGTGGGGGTTGTCGGCCTCCCATCAAGTGTTGTGCATCACCCACCTGCCGCAGTTGGCCGGGTTCGGCGATGCGCACTTCAAAGTGGAAAAAGCGGTGGACGGCGATCGCACCACCACGCAAGTGTATCCGCTCGACGGCGAGTCGCGCATCGAAGAGATCACGCAGATGCTCGGCACCGAGGGCAAGGCCACGCGGCAGAGCGCGATGGAACTGCTGAGAATGGTGGGCGCAGAAAAGAAAGAGGCCGCGGCCTGAGCGGCCTGCGGCGGAGGAGGCTGAAATGAAGCGAAGCGAACAAATCATTGCCGACTTGGGGCAGATTGCCAGCGTCAATGTCGAAGTGGAACTGCTGAATCTGTATCGGGGCCTCCCCATCGTGCATAAAGCGTCCATCGCCAAAATTGAAGGCGGCATGGTCACTTTCCGAGTCCACAAGCATCAGTTGGTTTGTCTCGACGCTGAAAAGCAGACCGTCATCCTCAGCGAGATTTTGCAGGAGGCCGTCGGCGCGTCGGTCGTTGCGCTGGACAAGCAAACCAGCACCGCCGACCTGACCAACTTCGTGTACACCGCCCAAAAACTGGGCGAGCGAATGATGGTGCGCGTGGAACCGAAAGGCTCGATCTCTGTGGAAGTCGCCGCCGATGGCGGGAAGGCGGTGGCCGCACTGGCCGACATTTCCCTCAACGGAGTCGGCCTGCGCATGCCCGGCGTCGGAGTCCGACTCAAGAAGAAGATGCCCGTGAAACTGACTCTGCAATTGCCCAACGCCCAAATCAACGCGGCGGGCGTGGTGCGCTACGTCAAACAGGACGCCGACAGTTTTCGCGCTGGCGTGGACTTTTCGCAGGACGTGCGAGTGAAGGCGCTGGTGGCGCAATACATCACCGGCCGCCGCGCAGAAATCCTCAACGAACTCGACGCGGCCTGACAGGAGCCGAACATGGAAGCAGTGCTCGACCCGCTCATTCGCTCGCCCAAACTGCCGATGTACATTCGCCAGTTGGAAAAGGCTCTGGCCGAAGAAGATCAGAAGCGCCAGCATTTCTATGAAACCGTTCGCGAAGGTGATAAGGCTGAATTCATCAACGGGGAGGTCATCGTGCATTCGCCGGTCAGACTGTCTCACAACGAAGCCTCTTTTCATCTTGCCCGCCTCATTGCTACCTATGTTGAGAGCCGTGAACTCGGAACGGTGGGCCACGAAAAACTGATGATCTCGCTCACCCGCAACGACTACGAGCCGGACATCTGCTTCTGGGCCAAAGAGAGGGCCGCGACATTTCAACCGGATCAATTGCGCTTCCCCGCCCCCGACTTCGTTGCCGAAATCCTTTCGGACACAACCCAAGCCATTGATCGCGGGATTAAGTTTGAAGATTACGCCGCTCACGGCGTGAGCGAATACTGGATTGTCGATCCTGAAGAGCAGACCGTTGAGCAATACCTCCTGGACGGAGACCATTACAAACTTATGCTCAAAGCTGGAGAGGCCCAAATCAAAAGCGCGGCGCTGCCCGGCTTCGCCATTCCAGTGCGCGCCATCTTCGACGCGGCGGAACGACAGCGCGCGCTTCGCAATTTGATCGCCTGACGTGTTGCCCCTCGACCGCCAAAACGAATACCGCCGCCGATACCGCGCGCTCAACCCTCGCTGGCAACCCAGCGGCGATGCGTTCGAGCAGATCGTTCGCCATGCGATCTCGCCCGCGACTCGATTGCTCGATCTCGGCGGCGGGCGCGGCGGGCTGATTGAAAAAATTCACGCCGAAGTGGGCGCCGCCACCGCGCTCGACCCCGATCTCCTCTCCCTGCGCCAACATCGCGTCCCGGCAGTTCCCCGCAGTTGCGGCCTCGCCGAATCGCTCCCCTTCCGCGCCGAGTCATTCGATGTGATCACCGCCCTCTGGCTGCTCGAACATCTCCCCGATCCCGTCACAGCCTTTTCCGAGATTCATCGAGTCCTCGCGCCCAACGGCCTCTTCATCTTCCTCACCCCCAACGCTCTTCACCCATTACTGACTGCCAATTACTTGTCACGCTTCTTCCCATCTCTCCAGCGCGCACTCATTCCTCGCCTCTACGCCCGCGCCGAAGCCGACACCTTTCCCGTGCGCTATCGAGCGAACACTGCCGCCGCGCTCCGCGCCCTCTGCCGTCGAGTCGACTTCACCCTCGAACTTCGTTTCATCGCCGACCCAACATACACGGCATTCAACGATCCACTGTTTCGCCTCTCCGCATTCGTCGAACGATTCATCCCCGCGCCATTCCGAATCCATTTGATCGGCGTCGCGCAAAAAAAGGCATCGGGTGTCTCGAAGACACCCGATGCCTGATGTTGCCTCAAGGGGCAGACGCAAGGTCTGCCCTACAACAAAACGCAATCGTTCACTCCGTCGTCTTTCCCGCCGACTCCATTTCCACCGGGATCGGCTCGCCGCCTTTGCGGAACTCGATCTGCCCCTCTTTCACATCCACCATCACTGTGTCGCCGGGCGCGAAGTCGCCGCGCAGCATCTGCACCGAAAGCGGACTCTCGACATACTTCTGCAGGGCTCGCCGCAGGGGCCGCGCCCCAAACGATTTGTCGTAGCCTTCCTTCGCCAGCCACTTGCGCGCCGCGTCGGTCAACTCAATGCGGATGCCGTGTTCGCTCAATCGCTCGCGCACTTCCTTCATCTGCAAATCCACAATAAACTCCACTTGCTCCAGCGTGAGCGGCGAGAAGATGATGATCTCGTCGATACGATTGATGAACTCGGGCCGGAAGGTGCTCTTCAGCGCCTTCTCGATCTTCTCGTGGCTATCGTCCTCTTTGGCGTCGTCGCCTTTGCGCAAAAAGCCAAGCGACCCCGACCGTTGCACGAATTCGGTGCCCAAATTGCTGGTCATGATCAGCACCGTGTTGCGGAAATCCACCGTGCGCCCCTGCCCGTCGGTGAGGCGGCCATCGTCGAGAATTTGCAGCAGCGCATTCCACACGTCGGCGTGCGCCTTTTCGATCTCATCGAACAGCACCACGCGATACGGGCGGCGGCGCACGGCTTCGGTGAGTTGGCCGCCCTCATCGTAGCCCACGTATCCGGGCGGGGCGCCGAAGAGTCGGCTCACCGTGTGCTGTTCGCGATACTCGCTCATATCCACGCGCACCAGCGCGTCTTCGTCGTCGAAGAGAAATTCGGCCAGCGCCTTTGCCAGTTCGGTTTTGCCCACGCCCGACGAGCCGAGAAAGATGAATGAGCCGATGGGGCGCTTTGGCGATTTGAGTCCCGAGCGCGCGCGGCGGATGGCGTCCGACAAGGCGCGGATGGCGTCGTCCTGCCCGATGATGCGTTGATGCAGGCGCTCTTCCATGTGCAACAGTTTCTCCGACTCCGTTTCCATCATTTGATTCAACGGGATGCCCGTCCACTGCGCCACCACTTCGGCGATGTCTTTTTCATCCACCTTCTCGTCGAGCTGATGCTCTCGCTCCCACTCATCGCGCTTATGATTGAACTCCTCCTCGTGCCGGATGCGTTGAACTTTGATCTCGGCGGCGCGTTGATAATCGCGGGTGGCCGAGGCGGCGTCTTCTTCGGCCTGCAAACGTTCGAGCTCGGTTTTGAGCGTTTTGAGTTCGCCGGGCAGAGAATAGAGCGCGATGCGCACCTTCGCTGCCGCCTCGTCCATCACGTCGATGGCTTTATCGGGCAGGGAACGGTCGGTGACGTAGCGCTGTGACAGTTTGACCGCCGACTCGAGCGCCGAGTCGGTGATGGTCACTTTGTGATGGGCCTCGTATCGATCGCGCAGGCCTTTGAGCATGTCAATCGTTTCTTCGACGCCCGGCTCATCCACGAACACCGGCGAGAAGCGGCGCTCCAGCGCGGCGTCTTTTTCGATGTGCTTGCGATATTCGTCGAGCGTGGTTGCGCCCACGCATTGCAGTTCGCCGCGCGCGAGGGCGGGCTTGAGCATGTTGCTGGCGTCCATCGCGCCCTGCGCCGCGCCCGCGCCCACCACCGTGTGCAGTTCGTCGATGAAAAGAATGATGTCGCCCTGCGAGCGTTGAATTTCTTCGATGGCCGCTTTCAACCGCTCCTCGAACTCGCCGCGGAAGCGGCTGCCGGCGATCATCGCCCCGAGGTCGAGCGAGATCACCTTTTTGCCCATGAGTATCTGCGGCACGTCGTTGGCGGCGATCTTTTGCGCCAGCCCTTCGACGATAGCCGTCTTGCCCACTCCGGCTTCGCCGATGAGCACCGGGTTGTTTTTGGTGCGGCGGCTCAAAATCTGAATCACGCGCAGGATTTCGGGATCGCGCCCGATGACCGGATCGAGTTTGCCCTCTTTGGCCGACGAGGTGAGATCGCGGCTGTACTTTTCGAGGGTGCGGTACCGAGTCTCGGCCTGCGGATCGGTCACCCGCTGACCGCCGCGAATATCTTTCACCGCCTCGTACACGCGCTCTTTGGTGATGCCCGCTTCGGCGAGGATGCGGGCCACGGCGGTATTGCGCTCGGAGAGGATGGCGAGGAAGATGTGCTCGGTGGAGATGTATTCGTCTTTGAGGCGGTTGGCCTCCTCCTTGGCGAGATCGATGATGCGCTTGACGCGCGGGGTGATGAATACCTGCCCGGTGCCGCCGCCATAAATGGCGACTTTGGGGCTGGCGCGCAGAACGTCGTCGAGGCGGCGCTTGATCAGTTCAATGTCCACCGACAGCTTTTCGAGTATCTGCGGGATCACGCCGTCGGGCTGTTCGAGGAGGGCGAGCAGAATGTGCTCGGTATCCACTTGGTTGTGGCTGTACCGCTGGAGAATTTCGTAGGCGCGAGCGGCGGCATCTTGCGCGCGCTCGGTGAAACGGTCAAATCGCATCATAGGTTTCCATCCTTTACCACGACAAACGCTTTGCGACGCTCACTTCATACACTTCGGTGTATTGGTGGTCGGTGCTGATGTCCCAATCGTACTTTTCCTTGAAGAGACGGGTGACTTCCGCAGATGGTTGCACGACTTGCGCCCGGCCCTCGACGATGTGCGGGTTGCTCCCGTCTTCGAGCGCCAGAACCACATTCGGGTTGTGATGCAAGTTTCGGGCCTTCACGCTTTTGGGGTCGGTGACGAAATACCACTTGCCGTCGGCCACCACGAACCACACCGGCGCGAGGTGCGGGCGGTCATCGCGCCTCACCGTCGCCACCCAGATATTCTTCGCCGTGCCCAAACGCGGGTCAGCCATCACTAAAAATTATACTCCTGAGCAAGGCGCATTGTGCAACGGCAGGTGTTAGAGTTGCGTATGAAAAGCAGACTGCCTGAGTGGCTAGCGCGCAGATCACGGGCATATTTGGCGGCGCGCGTCGAGCTCTCGATCTTTGATGATGGCGCTGAACTGCATAGCCTCGGCCTGCGGGCAGAGATCGTCGAGAGTGATGCCAGTGTCGGTGTACTCGGCGGCGAATACGGCCTTTCCGGACTCGATGAAGGGCGCCATCTGATCGCACCATCCTTCTGCGAAACAATCCTCCGTCAACGCCCAGTCGAAGTGAGCCGCGAGGTCGGCGGCTTGCGCCGGCACGTTCTTCAACCCGATTTTGCGCCTCATCCGCAAGCCAAACGTTGTACCGAAGTTGATCTTGATACGTGAGGGGGAAGCCGGTATCGTTGGTGTAGCCATCCATGTTATCCGGCTCGACAGCGTCGAAGCCTTTGGCCTTACATTCATCCAGCCGGGCGCGCATGAGAGGAGCAAGGAGATCGATCCGGCGGATGTCGAGCCACTTCTCGCCCGGCCAGCCTTCATAGTCGTTGCCGATCACTTCCGGCGGAAACTGATCGGCGTCGGGCCGCCAATCTTCCCAACTGCCCACACTCACATAGCAGATCACTTTCCGATCTTTTTCGCGCAGCGCCGCAACTACCTTCGCGTCGTTGTCGAATAGATCGATGTCGAACACAGCCGCGTCAACCGATTGATCGATGGGCAATGCGGACAACTGCCACTGCCACGTTGTTCCGGGCGCGGGCCGCCACACGAGTTGGTCGTTATCGGGAATGTTGTCGAGCGTGGGGGTGGGTGTCTGCGCCCCATCTTGCAGGGCGCAGGCAACGGCGGCAAGGAGAAGATTCGTCAGCGGCCAGCGGCGGCTCATCTCACACCGGCTTGAACTGCTCGAACGGCTGTCGGCAGGCGTTGCAATAGTGAATCGTCCGGCAGAGCGTGGGGCCAAATGTGTTTTTGATCGCCGTGTCGCTCGACCCGCAGAAGGGGCAAGCGGCGGCCTCGACGAAGAACACGTTGGCGTCGCCGTTGACGCGCGGGGGCGGGGCGAGGCCGAAGGCTTTGAGTTTGGCGCGCCCCGCTTCGGTGATCCAGTCCGTCGTCCAGCGCGGGGCGAGAGCCACGATCACTTCGACCGACTCGACTCCCATCTGCCTGATTCGATTCTCGATCTCGGACTTCATCACATGCAGAGCCGGGCAACCGGAGAACGTGGGGGTCATCGTCACCGTGACTTTGCCGTGTTCGACGGCGACCATTCGCACGATGCCCATCTCGACGACGGACACCACCGGAATCTCCGGGTCTTTCACGTCTTCAAGCGCGCTCCATATCTCAAGCGGGGTTAACATCTTTTTTCACCGCAAAGGCGCGGAGAGCGCAAAGGAAATCACAAATGATTCTTCGCGATCTTTGCGTCTTCGCGGTTAGAGTCGTTACCACTTCACGTCGGGCGGTTCGAGCCGCGCCACCTCTTGCATCTCCGCCAACAGCGCGGCGAGATGCTCGGTGTGCTGTTCGCGGTCGGCGGCGGACGCGGTGATCGTCGGGATGGTCAGCCCGGAGTCGGTCAGCCACGAGCGAGTCGCGCCTTCCCACGCCGCGCGCAATTTGTCCGGCGCGGGGAAAATGCCAGCGGCGATCAATTCATCTTCATTGGGCAGAGGCGCAAACAGTTGCAGCGCGCGCGGCCACAGCGAATCGAGCGCGGCCTGCATCCGCCGATGACTCTCTTCCGTTCCCAAACCGAGCCGCTTCACCCAGTTCGACGTGTGGCGGTAGTGATACATCTCTTCAGGCCGAATTTTCTCGGACACTTCGGCAACGGCTCGGTGAGCGCTGTTCACGGTCTCCGCCAATCGAACGAGCTCCGCCGCGTCGAACAAATACTGCCGCACCATCGTGAACGCCCAATCGCCTTTGGGGAGTTCGACGAATTGGGCGTTGCGCCAACCGCTCGACTCACGAAAGAACACGAGCCGGTCGGGGTCGTCGCCGTTTAAGTCTTTCAGCGCGTTGTACCACAAAACCGCGTGCCCAATTTCATCCTGCGCGATGTTGGCAAAAGCAATGTCCTCTTCGAGGATCGGCGCGTGGCCCGTCCACTCGGCATCGCGGTGGCCGAGAATGTATTCGTCGTCGGCGAGGGCCAGAAGTTTGGCGGCGAGGGCGGCGGAGTTCATTCGCTGGCCTTCGATTTGATCTCGCGTAGCTGCGCGATGACTTTGTAGAAATGCGGCTGGCGATAGGGCTTCGACTCCGACGGCGCAAACATGGCGCTCACGTCGGACTCTTCACTGCGCGTGACGGCGCGAGCCGGACACACCCACCACACGAACACGCCGCCACTGCCGAACTTTTCTACCGCGTGGGACATCGCCTCCGCGTGGGAGCGCGCTTCCACTTCGCCGACATGCACGACGAAGGTCTCGGCGGCTCGCTGTGTTTGTTTTTGGAACACGAGGTAGGGTTCGGAGTCGGGGCCCGCCGGAACGGATCGCCAATCAAACCCGGCGAGCTGCTCGGCGGTCATCGAAAAAATTTCGCTGGCCGGGGCGACCCACAGGCTGAGGCAGTGCGGCCGCCGCACAAACACATCGCGCGCGTTCTCCAGCGCCATTTCGGCGTCGGGCGCGTGCACCGAACCGGCGTTGCGATGCGGCCAGTCGGGGCGCTCTTTCTCGAATACTTCGTAGCGGGGCCATTGAGTATCCATGGGATTGCAGATTTCAGATTGCAGATTTGGATTTGTGGGCGTAGGCGGCGAGGGCTTCGCGCACCCACTGGCCGTCGTCGTGGGCTTTGTTGCGGGCGGCGAGGCGCTCTTTGTTGCAGGGGCCGTCGCCGTTTACTACTCGCCAAAACTCATCCCAATCGATCTTGCCGATGAGCCAGTGGCCGCTGGCTTCGTCGTAGCGCAGGTCGGGGTCGGGAATGGTGAGGCCGACGAGGTGCGCTTCGGCGATGGTTTCATCCACAAACTCTTGGCGCAGTTCGTCGTTGCTCTTGGTTTTGATTCCCCAGCGCGCGAGCTGCGGGGTGTTGGGCGAGTCGGAGTCGTGCGGGCCGAACATCATCAGAGTCGGCCACCACCAGCGGTTGAGGGCATCCTGCGCCATTGCTTTCTGTTTGGGCGTGCCGAGCGCATAGCGATAGATCATCTCTTTGCCCTGCTTGTTGTGGAAACTTTCTTCGGCGCAGATGCGCACCATCGCTCGCGAATACGGGCCGTAGGAGCAGTGGGCGAGCATGGTTTGATTTTTGATGGCCGCGCCATCGACGAGCCAGCCGATCATGCCCATGTCGGCCCACGTGAGCGGCGGGTAATTGAAGATGGACGAGTATTTGGCTCTGCCGTTGAGGAGGGCTTCGATCATCTCTTCGCGCGTCGCGCCGAGGGTTTCGGCGGCATGATAGAGATATTGCCCGTGGCCGCCTTCATCCTGCACTTTGGCGATCAGCACCAATTTTTGCCGCAGGTTGGGGGCGCGAGTGATCCACGAGCCTTCGGGCAGCATTCCAACGTACTCGCTGTGGGCGTGCTGTGAGATCATGCGGACGAGCTGCTTGCGATATTCGGCGGGCATCCAATCGCCCGGCTCGATCTTTTCGCCGCGCGTGATGCGGGCCTCGAAGGCGGCCAGTTTGGCAGGGTCGGCGTTTTGAGAGGCTAGAGTAATGTCGGTGGGGAGGATATTGGCGCACATTTTGGTGAAGGTTCAGTGGCGCATAATTATGCTATTGGATTTCCGAAAGCAACGCTTGCAGATCGCCGTAATCATAGGGCGGGCGTTTCCGCACGGCCAATACGTCAATGATCTTTTGGGATTCGGTGACGGCGTATACGATTCGCCACTTGTCCAATCGGAGGCGGCATAATGTCACATCGAAGCCCAGTTCTTCAGGAAGTTCAACCACTTTGCTGTCGGATGGTTGAGGAGTGTTGGCAAGCTCATCAATGGCGCGTTTGACTCGATGGCGCATTTGGCCGGGCAGGTCTTTGATCTCGCGGAGCGCGCCCCGCGTAACATAGACCGTGTAAAGACTCACCCGATCTCTCCCGATACGTTACTCCACTCAACCCACCCGGCGCGTTTGCGGTCGCCGCCGGCCGCTTTCAGCTGGGCAAACGCTTCTTTGGCGACGAGCGCATCTTCTACTGTTTCCAGCCATTCAATCAGCGCCTCCCAATCATCGGCGCTCAATATCGCGAACCGTTTGCCCTTGACGGTGACAAACTGGACGGACTGCAAAATATCTGAACCACTCATGGTATCACCTGCGCCTTCTTTACTTCCAAGTTGATGCCAACCGCTTCGTCATATACAACCCTTCCACCTCAAACCCGCGCTTGCGGTAATACTCGCGCGTGCCGATGGCGGAGATGACGGCGATCTTTTTGTAGCCGCGCTCGATGGCGATCTGTTCGGTGTGGGAGAGGAGGCGCGCGCCGAGCCCGAGATGCTGGGCTTCACCGCTCGAGTCGTCGCCGAGAGAGAGGGCGGGGCCGTAGATGTGCAGTTCGCGGATCATGGCGACCCCCACCCCTTCCCCTCCCCCGTCGCGTAATTCAGCGACGGGGGAGGGATCAAGAGTGGGGGCCGGGAGTGAGAGTCGAACAAACCCGGCCACCTTATCTGCGCTCGTCACAAACGAAATGAAATGCTCCGCGCCAACACTCGTTTCATACGCGATCGTTTCGAGGCGCAAATCGTCGGCGCGCACATTTGCGCCGCGCACTTCGCGGGCGCGTAGGCTTTCGTCGCGCAAGCCGCGCTCGCGAATGAGTCGCTCGGCATCCTGCCGCAAGTTCGAGCGCGTGCTGCCGGCCACAATGTTCGGCGCGGGGGGGTCGCGGATGACTCGATTGACACGGCAGTAGCGCGGCACGCGAGTCATGCAATCCGCAACCAACTCCAGCAATTCATCATCGGCATAGGGGCGGTGCTCGCCGCGCCGCCAGTATTCATACAGTTCGGCGTTTGCCAACAGTGAGCACGGGTAAATCTTCAACTCGTCGGGGCGCAGAGCCGGGTCGCTCCACAGGCGCATGAAATCTTCGCGATCCGAGTCCGGCGTCGCGCCGAGCAGGTTGGGCATCCAGTGCAGAGCAATTTTGAATCCGGCGGCGCGCAAAAGGTTGACGGCTTCCCGTGTTTGTTCGACGGTGTGGCCGCGTTTGTTGATCTGCAAAATGCGATCGCTTAAGCTCTGCGCGCCCATCTGAACTTTGGTGACGCCGAGCATTCGCAACCATTTGATCTCGTTCCAATCAATGTGATCGGGGCGTGTTTCGATGGGGAGCCCCACATTCCGGTGGGGCGCCGACTCGTTCCACTTCTGCGCCTCGGCCAACGAGCGAGAGTCGCGACCATTCATCGCGTCGAGGCACCGTTGCACGAACCATTCCTGATAATCGCGGCGATACGATGACCACGTGCCGCCAAGAATCAACAGTTCGATTTTGGAGACTCCGTGCCCCAGCGCCGAGAAGGATCGAATGCGGTGAAAGGTTTGGGCGTATGGATCGAAGGCGTGCTGTTCGGCGCGCATCGCGCCCGGCTCGTCGCGCAGATAACTCTTCGGCATCCGCACATCGGTGGGGCAAAAGATGCACTGGCCGGGGCACGGATACGGTTTGGTGAGCACGGTGACGGGGGCCACGCCGGAAATGGTGCGCGTGGGTTTCATCTGCAGCCGCCGCAGTGTCTCGCGCTCGAAAGGAATCTCCCCCGCATCACACAATCTTCTGTAAGCGTGAATGATGTGGTGCTTGCTGTACGAGCCGCCGCCGCCGTGTTTGGGGTAACGGCGCAGAATGGCATGGATGTCGTGGGCGTTGGCTTCGGGCAGAGCGCGCACGGCCTCGATGATGGGCAGGAGTCGATCATCGGCGGGATCGTTGTGCAACTTCGTTTCGCGCCAACGAGTAGTATTGAGAGGCATTGTCTACCAGAGAACTGCCACCAAGCCCGAGTTGGCGATCGACGCATCTTTAGTGATCACCGCAACATCCTCGCCCAAGACATCACGATATACTATAGCCGTCGCGACAACAATCGCATCGTGAAGTTCCAGACCGTCGGGAATCCGTTCAGCGACTCGCTCATCGAGAGGGTAGACTGTGCAATTATCGGCGCTGGCCACATCAGCCAGAACCTGACGCACATTTGCCTTGATTCGCTTACGGTTATAAAGATAGGCGATTTCGGCGAGAACAATTGAAGGGATGACGAGGCGCGCATCGGGATCGGCAAGCATAGCCTTTGCAGTCTCGCCTAACCGATCATTGCCTTCCAAAAACCAAACCAGCGCGTGTGAGTCTACAATGTAAACCATCACACCGGATTCATCTTTATGGCGAGTTTGGCCGACTCGATTTCTTGTTCAGTCGTCTCAGAAGCACCTTTAAGCACGCCGTAATATGCTGCAAGCGACTTAGGTGGTTGGCCGGATTGCCGCAAATCCGCCTTCAGCACTGCAAGCTGAGCCTCCAGGCTGCGTATCTGCACTAATAAGGCATCGGTCGTCATGGGCTTCACCTTTCCTGAATGTATTATAACGCCAATGAGGCGCAGGCAATAACACATGAACTTCTCTCAACTCAACCGCGACTTCTACGATTCTTTCGCCGCCGAGTTTTCGCGCTCGCGCGCGGCGATCCATCCCGGCATTCGGCAGGCGCTGAGAGGACTCGATCTATCGGCGGTACTCGACGTGGGTTGCGGCGATGGGCGGGTGAGCAAGATTCTGCCGAACGGATGCGGATACGTTGGATTGGATTTCAGCACTCGACTCATCGGGCGGGCCATCGGGCAGGGGCAAGGAGGGCGGGGGCAAGCCCCGCCCCTACAATTTGCGTTGGCCGATGTTGCCCGCCCATTGCCCATCACCTCGGGCGCCTTCCCGACGACGATTTGTTTTGCAGCTCTGCATCATTTGCCCGAGCGCCAACCGCTGATGCGCGAGTTGGCGCGGGTGACACAACCGGGCGGTCACGTGGTGATTTCGGTGTGGCGAATCACACACAGCGAGCGGATGCGGAAGAAGATCGAAGCAGATTTGGGGAACGGCGATTATTTGATGAGGTGGGAAAGCGGAGGGCGCGGGTTGAGGTTCGTGCACGAGGTGACGGAAGAGGAGTTGCGGGGGTTGGCAGAGGGCGCAGGGCTGAGTGTGTTGGAGATGTTTCGGTCGGATGGGAGGAGCGGGGACTTGGGGCTGTATGGGGTGATGACGCCCATCCCAACCCTCCCCCATTCAGAAGCGCACGAATAGGGGAGGGGGCGCAAAGGCGGCTACGGTGTTGCCGTTGATTCAGTCGGGCGATTGGCTTTGCGCCAGTCTTGCACGGCGCGGCGGAATTCACGGCCAGCGTCCTTGAGAATGCGGCCCGCTTCGCGGAGGCCGTCGCCCACCGCGCGCAAAGTCGTCTTCGCCTGATCACGGTCAGTCATTTTGCAGTTGCCATCGAAGCCGGATTGAGAGTCGTATGCGCTTTGGGCTTCATCGTGTTTGGCCTGCGCCGAGTCCAATGCCGACTCGAATGCGGCCAGCGCCGACTCGAGCGCGGAAACATCTTTGCCTTTGGCTTTCTGCTCGTTGATTCACGTTTCGGTTTTGTCGGCGAGATCGTTGGCGACGTTGAGTCGATCTTGCTGGCCTTCGAGCGCGCGGCCCTGCTCGCGGCAAAGGTATTCGAGGCGCGTGCCGTCGGCGAAGGGGCCGGGGGTGGGCGTGCCTTCGTCGGCGCGGGCCGCTGGCGGCGCGAGAAGCAGCCCACCGAGGGCAAGCACACAGGCGGTGGCGAGTGTGACGATGCTTGCGAAAAATTTGGTGATGAGTTTACTGTTCACGGTTGCCTCCATTGGTTGATGCTGTCATCATAGAGGCCCCATGTTATGGGACAACACGGAGGGTGTAAAAAGATTGAAACCGGGCGCATTACCGCGTTAGGCTTTCCCCGATTCGTATTTCTTGAGCGCTTCCTGCAATCGTTGTTGGCGGAGGCTGGTGGTGAGGTCGCCGCGCGTGCGTTCGACGACGGAGCGGACAACGTCGGTGGTGCGGCGCAGGCCGCCGGTGATGGCGTCCGGGTAATCAATGGTGACGAGGAGGTTGTAGATTTCGTCCATCGCTTCGAGAAGGCGCTCGGCTTCGGCGGAGTGATCGTGGCGGATGATGTCGAGACAGCGGCGGCGCATTTCGGTGGCGGCTTCCCCGAGTCCGTTGAGGTAGGCGGCATATTCCACGCCGAGCGAGTCAGGGTCGGGCAGTGGCTCGTCGGCGATGAGGGCGAGAACGATGCTGGCTTCGGCAAATTCTTTGAGCGCGTCTTGAGTGTATCCGGCATGATAGAGGTCGGGGTAGTGGGCGAGGTCGGCGCGAATGGCTTCGACGATTTCGCGGGCTTGGGCGAGTTGGGCGCGGGCCTCGCCGCGCTCGTCGCGGTGAGCGGCGCGGATGGAGTTGGCGCAGAAGCGGATGAGCGTGCGCGAACGTTCGAGGGCTTTATCGCGCGCGGCGTTTTTGGAGGAGAGGCTTTCGCGGATGCGGGTGGAGATTTGATCGAGGTTGTTCATGATTCGTCAACGGATTTACCGGATTCAACGGATTGAGGATATCTATTTCTTCTGGCTTGGAAGGCGGCGCTTGATTGAACGGCCTTGGGCGGGAAAATGCGCTGGTGTTGCAGGCTGGAAGATCCAAAGTTAATCAACAAGCCAACTTCAAGGCCGGAGGCGGTCAAGTAGGAGATTACTTGCCGCTCGTGAGCCAAATGCAATGTGTCTACCGCTTTGAACTCAACCACAATGATGTGTTCGACAACAAAATCCAGTTTGAATTCACCAACCTTCTGACCCCGGAATTCAATGTCGATTCTCAACTCGCGGTCAAATGTCATGATTTCCGCATTCATGGCAACCATCATAGCCCGTTTGTAAACCTCCTCTGGAAAACCGGGCCCCAGTTCCCGATGAACTGTCATTGCCAGTCCGATGATCTTGTAGGTCAATGCATCGTAAGGAGTTTGAACTTTAGGCATGACAGAAGTATTACTTTTAGGACTTACGCAAAACTGAGTGTTTGACGAACAGGCAAAAAGCCGATAAGTTTGGGAGTATGCGACCCAAAACTCAAAACGTCACCCGCTTGGACTATTGCCAGTATCTTCTGGTCAGCCAAATCAATTATACGCTGACGAACT
>Ga0194127_10003696_pt1 | contig 19354 bp, 21 predicted proteins | sample TA2KigC100mmetaG_FD_148624 | JGI IMG/M metagenome (GOLD analysis project Ga0194127, IMG submission 148624) | Freshwater microbial communities from Lake Tanganyika, Tanzania - TA2015036 Kigoma Deep Cast 100m | ecosystem: Environmental > Aquatic > Freshwater > Lake | place: Tanzania: Lake...
GGAACCGTCCACTGCGACCTGAATCAACTCACCGGCCATGCGGAGCTGCGCAGTTGAGAAGCGGCAAGTACACAAGCCGACAAGCGGGCAAGTTGCAAGTTTCAAGTGGACGCGGAGAGACTAGAATTTTCCCTGTTTCCAAACTTGGTCACTTGTCACTTGGCTCCTTGTCAACTTGTGGGTTTGGCCTGAACGTCGGCCACCGGATCAGCAGGTAGGCGGCTCCGGCCCCGATCAGCCCCCCGATGACCCACCCGCCCAACACATCCGTCACGAAATGGGCCCCCACGTAGACCCGCGAGAACCCCACCAGGGCCACGAGCGGCCAGGTCACCCAACCGGTTGAGGGACAGAGTACCTGCGCGAAGGCCGCCGCCGTGGCCGTGTTGAGCGCATGGTTGGACGGGAAACTATAGGTGTTGCCGCAGCCGGTCAGTTGGTGGACCGACTCCAGCTGCCGCAGCCGGTCAGTTGGTGGACCGACTCCAGCACATTGCAAGGCCTCACCCGCCCGACCCAATGTTTGATCTGGGCGCCCAGGAGGTCTCCCAAGCCGATCAGGCCGGCCAGGACCGTGGTTCCGATGAGGGCTTCGCGCCGGTTCTTCCAAACCCAATAGCCGAACACCAGCACCCCGGGCACCAGCAGGCTGCTGGCGCGTGCCAGCATCAGCATGAGCCAGTCCGCGACGGGGGACTGCCCGGCCAAGCCGTTGATCGCGTTAAACCAGGCGCTATCCAGGTCCAGCTTGTCCTCCCTGATGAACAGACGGTCCGGCTTTATTTCGTCCGGAAGTGGATCCTGACCGTCAGTTCTCCGTCCACCGGCTCATCCCCCTGCAACTGGGGGTCGAATTTCCATCTGCTCAAGGCTGTCAGGCCGGCGATTGTCAATTCCCGATGTTTCGCCGGTTCCAAGACGACGACTGTGACGTTCGCCTCTTTTGAAATCAGCATTCGCGCCTTCATCCAATCATCCAGTTCCTTCCCGTCCAGGACCGAGGGGATCGCCGGCCAGGGGGTGTAGGTCGGCACCGGGCCCAGTTGCTGGTCCTTGTTCAGCGGCAACCCGTGGACATGGATATCCGGGAGGACGACATCGGGAGCATCCGCCGCATGGTCCGACTGGTGGGTTGCCCGATCTCCTTCCGCCGCGCCAGCGTGGGCCGGCCAGAGACAGACACACAGCGCGCAGCAAGGTACGATCCGCCGGAGAAGCATCAAGCCCTGTCCACTCATCACTCGTCACCCATCACTCGTCACGGACTTAAAAGAACCACTGCCCACGGAAAAAGAAGGACCTGGGCATCCCGGCGTGGGTGATTCCCAGGCCGATATTACCCTCGCCGAAATTGTAGAAATACCCCTGATCGAACAGGTTGACGATGTCGAAGCCCAGCAGAAACTTCTGCGTCTTGGCGATCGGAATCTCGTGCGTGAACGACGCATTGTACGTCGTATAGGACGGCATGTGCGTCGAGTTCGTCTGACCGCCCTTCAGCGCTGCACGCAACCCCGACCCGTAGAGCATCTGCCCGGACAACGTGTTGCGCTCCAGGAACCGGTAGGTCAGAACCGCCGAGCTCGTGACGGTCTGCATGTGGTCGGTGAACACCCCTCCCGGCCTGTTGATGTTGTCGATCTCGCGTTGCTCCAGGAGAAATTGCCCTGACTGCAACCCATATCCCTTGGACTGTCCCCACGCCACATTGGCTCGGGCCGTCAGGTTTTCGGTGAAGTTGACCTTCAGAATCGTGTCGATGCCCCGTTGCCAGCCATGGTTGAACGCAAAGTAATTCAGCAGCGGGGTGGAGCCGAACTGGCCGGCGTCGCTCATGTTCTCATTGAGTTTGTAGTACCCGACGACCTGCAACGTGGCCAGATGGCCGAATGCATGGTACCACCCGACCTCGAAATAATGTGACCGCTCCGGCTTCGGCGCGTTGTTGGTCGAATTCTCCGGCGCCGCCGTGGTTCCGGCCGTCTGCGGAACTAAAAACGCCACGGACTCCAGATTTGGAGGAGTGAACAGCCGGCCGTAGTAGGCGTGGAGCACGTTGGACTGGTTCGCTTTGTAGGTCACGCCGATCCTGGGGCTGATCTGCCAGGAATCGGTCAGCGCCTGGATGTAGTCATACCGTAGCCCGATGTTGAAGGTCAACTTATCGTTGGGCGTGTACTGGTCCTGAATCCAGAACTCCTCGCGCCATCCGATCAGGCGGCGGTCTCCATCAATCCCGATGACCGGCCCGGTCGGGTTTCCTCCTCCATCTCGCGCAAAGGCGAACAGGCGGGTCTTGTTGACCGCCTGCGTGCGGTCGATCTGGAAGCCATACTTCAACAGGTGTTGCTGGTTGAGCTTGTTGGTATAGTCCAGCCGGACGCCAAGCGAATAGGCACTCCGGTCCTGACTGCCGGCCGAAAAGGGCTCCGCCGCATCACCGACGTAACTCAGCACGTTGAGCGGGTCCGTGACGAAGGTAGCCCGTGTCTGACGAAAGTACCCAGCCAGGCTGAAGAACTGGCTGGCGTTCACGTCGTGCCGCCAGACCATGTGTCCGTACTGGTTGTTCTCATACTGGTTCTCGTCGATGAACTGCGACGACACGGGGTTGAAGGTCGGGGTCTGAGCCTGGATCAATCCACGCGTCGTCGCGTTCACCGTCTGCCCAGGTGTCGTGGGAACCTGGTACTTGGCGACCGCGTTCAGGAACAGCCAGGTAAAGTTATTGCGGTTGTCGTGCTGGTAGTCGCCGCGCAGATAGGTCTGGTTCCGCTCGTTCTGCCCGTGGAAGATGGAATGGCCCAGCGTGGGCGGCTCGATCCCCCGGTTCGTCGAGGTAAAGCTGTTCAGCACGTAATAGCGAAACTTTGCACCGATCGTCCCGCCGTATTCGAAGGAAGGGTTCACGGTCTGGTTCGACCCGCCGAACATCTGCGCCGAGCCGAACCCCGGTTTCGTCCCGCTCTTGCTGGTAATGTCGATCAGGGCGGCGGTGCGGTTCCCGTACTGGGCTTCCATGCCGCCCAGGATGATGTCGGCCCGCTCCCATGCCCGTGGGGTAATCACATCGGCGAAGGTCGTCGAAACCGTATCGGGAATCGGCACGCCGTCGATGCGGAACTGGAGATTGGAATGGTCCTGACGGATGTGAACTTGCTTGAGGGCGCTCACGGCCGCTCCCGGAATCGTGGCCAGGACCTGGTCGATGTCGTTGTTGTTGCCCCGGGGCAACTGCTCGATCTCCCTTCGGCTGAGGGAATAGGTCTCGCTGGAAGCCTTGTACTGGATGGGTGGAAGCGGCGACACGATATCCAGCGCAATCTCCTGGGTCAGAGCCAAGGTCAGCTTGACCGGAGCGGGCTCCTCGGTTTCAATTCTGATGATGACGTACTCGCTCCGATAGGTCTCGTTCACCGCGCTGACCGAATAGGTCCCCTCAACCGGCGCAGTCACGGAGAACTCTCCCGCGTCGTTCGTGACGGCGTCAGCGACGACTTTGCCTTCCTGATCCTTGATATACACGATGGCTTGCGGCACCCGCCGCAGGTCCTGGTTCTGGACGAACCCAGTGATCGTGCGCAGGGCTTCGGAAGATTTCACCTCCTGGGCAACAGCTTCCGAGAACCCCTGTGCAAATACGAGCGCCGTTCCGAACACCGGCCCCAACAAAAGTTGAATGAAGCGGATAAAATAGGATCGCATCTCATCCTCCCACTCACCGGAATACTGGATGGACAAAAAGACCGCGAGGCGGCAAATCATGAAGAGAAAATTCCCTTCAACTTGTCGCCTGTCAGCTTGCGGCTGAACCGGTGATTAGGAGTGAGGAGGAGCGCGGGAGGGAGTGCTGGCAATCAGAGTAACTGACAATAATACGGCCGGAGGCGGGAACCGATGCAATCCGGCGTCAAGAAACCGCTCGACTGCCGGCACGGTAATATCCAGCGACTGGCCTGTGTGGTGTTGGACCCACTGGCAGAGGTCGGTGTCGGAGTGCTGGTGGCCGTCTTGATCCGCCGCCGCCAGTTCGTGATGGATTTCGAGCGCAGCAGCAAAGGGCGCCAGGGCCAAGAGGACCATGACCACGGCGACGGAAACCGCGGCAGCGGCAGCCCGCAAGGCGGAGATACGTAATGGCAAGCGAATCATTGGGGCTGGCTTATACCAGAATCCCCCAAGGCATGTCAATCCTTCGACTACCCCGCCTTTCCGGCCCGTCGAGCCTGCGACCCCGTTCAGGCTCGACCCCGAGTGAGATCGAGGGGTCGAGAGCCTTGGGGTCGAACGAGCGGGGTTTGCTCAGGATTGACGCTGAGCGGCCTGTGCTCACTCGACCCTGAGGACTGCGGCGATCTCAATCGAGCGCGCCTGTGACCACGCTCCTCCAAGCGGGGCATGGGCACCGTCGAAGCGTCAACTTTCACCGACCGAAGCGGGCCCATGCGCTTTCTTCTCAGGCCGATCGCCGCTATGTTAGGATGAGAGGCATTTAGGCGCCTGACCTTACCGGACGAGCGCATTGAGAGATCGTGCATGTTGATCGACAGCCACGCCCACTTGGATGATGCCCGGTTCGACGGCGACCGGGAGGCGGTCATCGCGCGGGCGCAGCAGGCCGGGGTGGAGACCTTCGTCACGATCGGCTGCGACCTCGCCACCAGCCGGGCGGCCGTCGAGCTGGCAGACCGGTATCCGTTCGTCTATGCCACCATCGGGGTCCATCCACACGAAGTCAAACAGATCGGAGACGACTGGTACGACGAGCTGCGGCGGCTGGCGAAGCATCCCAAAGTGGTCGCGTACGGCGAGATCGGGCTGGACTACCACTACAACTATTCTCCGCCCAAACTGCAGCGGGACCGCTTCCGCGAGCAGATCGTCTTGGCCCGCGAGCTGGGGCTTCCGATCATCGTCCACACGAGGGAAGCCCAGGAAGACACGATCACCATCCTGAAGGAAGAACAGGCTCAGAAAGTCGGCGGAGTTTTTCACTGCTTCTCAGGCGACGCCTGGCTGGCCAAGGATGCGCTGGACCTGGGATTTTTCCTCTCCTTCTCCGGCGTGATCACCTTCCAGAACGCGACCATGCTCCGTGACATCGTCAAGACGGTGCCGATGGATCGTCTCCTCGTCGAGACCGACTGTCCGTACCTGACGCCGGTCCCGCACCGGGGCAAGCGGAACGAGCCGGCCTATGTGCGTCACGTGGCGGAGAAAATCGCGGAACTCAAAGCAGAGGGGACGGCGGTCACGGTGGAAGAGATCGGTCACATCACATCACAGAACGCGCGCCGCTTGTTCAAAATCCCCTGAGCTGCCGGTTCCGCTTGCGGAGCGCCTTCGGCAGTTTCCTGGCGTTGCCTTTCTTGTCCGGATTCCGTCGAGGCAGATCATCCTCTACCGGATCTTTCTGCCTCAGTCCTGTCCGCTGGACCCCCGCCGGCAGGGCGCGCAGCCTCGGCTCAAACTCCGATGCACCGATCACGAAGGCTCCCCGAGCCCTCGCAAAATCCGCCACCTCCCGGTCCGACGAGACCACCGCACAGTCGCGTCCGAACTCTTCGGCCAGCCGTTGGATGACCTGATCAGCCCGCTCCCCGCGGCGCGAGTAGACCACCTCGACGCCCGCCCGATGTTCCCGACGCTCCGTCCCGATCCCCTGCTGCCAGCCATCGAACACCACCGTGATCGGGTAGCCTTTCCGCTGGCGATAACCAGACAGGTCTCGCAACAGTTGTTCCCTCGCGGACTCGGACGCCATTCCGGCCTGGTGTCCGACCTGCCCCCTGACTCCCAAAAGATTGTATCCGTCAATGATCAGGTGCATGGCCATGCCTCAACAACCTAGAACAGACCACAATCTCTGTCAATCGGCAGTCTCTCAACCGAAAGTCCCATTCCTGGCTTGACAATCACCATCCATTGAGACAACATTTTAACTAGATGTATTGCGGATCATCGACACAATGACCATTTCCCATCAAATCGCCGGAGTTAGCCTAGCTTCGCTCTTGTTGAGCGGGAGCCCAGTGGCTCTTCCACCCTTCGCCCTTGCCCTTGCCCCTGCCCTCCCAGCCGCCTCCCTGACTGCATCACGCGCCGAGACGCCAACCGCTTCTCGCACCGCCCAGCGAAAGGCCAGGAAATCTCGAAACAAAGTTCAACCGACGACCGCCGTGCCGGCTGTCCCTCCAACCCTCGTGCGCGATTTGCGCTTTAAAGTCCACCAGGACTATACCCGGGTCGTGCTCGACCTGCAGCGGAGCGTGTCCTTCACCCAAAGCCGGCACACCAACCCGGATCGGGTCATCATCGAACTGCAAAATTCCAGGCTAAGCGAAACCGCTCTCGGCAAGGCCAAGCACGAGACGTTTCCGGATGACATCACGATTCAACAGCCTCATCCCCAGTCCGTCACCGTCTCCTTGAATCTCGACGCCATCAGTGACTACAAACTGCTCCCCCTCAGCAGTCCCGACCGCCTGGTGCTGGACATCTACAGCCGCGCGGCCGAAGAAGCCCATGCTGCACCGGCGCCCCCTGCCCTTGCGCAACCGCTGCTCCCCAGCACCCCGACGATCCGGTCGGCCCAACGGCCAGCCCGAGATATCACGCGCATCGTGGTGGATCCGGGACACGGAGGCAAAGACCCGGGCGCGATCGGACATAGCGGCACCGCCGAGAAGGACATCACGTTGCAGGTCGGTCTCAAGCTCCGCGACTTGCTCGCGCAACGACTGGGTAAGCAGGTGTTGATGACGCGAGAGCGGGATGTGTTCATCGAGCTGGGCGACCGAGCCAAGTTCGCCAACAGCAAAGATGCCGACCTCTTCCTGTCCATCCATGTCAACTCTCACCCGCAACGTTCGACCAAAGGCCTGGAAGTCTATCATTTCGGAATCGCCAGCGACCGGCGGGCGCTGGAGGTGGCCGCGCGAGAAAACGACGTGCCGGTCAAGGACCTGGCCGCGGGGGTGCAATTTATCCTGGCCGATGTCTTAACGGACAAGAAAATCCAGGACTCGCTGGAACTGGCCTGGTCCACGAAGCAGGCCATGGTTGCCCGCCTGGATGAACGCTACGACGTGGTGGACCATGGAGTGAAGACCGCCCCATTCCACGTCCTCCGCTACACGGCCATGCCCAGCATCCTGACCGAGATTGCCTTCATCTCCAACCAGACGGAAGAACGGCTGATGCAGACCGAGACGTTTCTGACCCGCATGGCCGAAGCCATTTTCGATGGGGTCAAGGCCTACGTGAACCCCATCCAGACCGTCAAGAGATGACGGGTGCCCACATTCAAGCTGACGATCGAGTACGACGGCACCGGCTATGCCGGCTGGCAACGCCAGCCGGACCAACCGACGGTGCAGGCAGCCATCGAAACCGTCATCCAGCAGGTTGCGCAACAGCACATTCCAGTGATCGGAGCGGGCCGGACCGACGCAGGCGTCCATGCTCTGGGCCAGGTGGCGAGCTTTCGCACCGAGAAGGAGTTGGAACCAAGGAAATTGCTGCGGGCGTTGAACGGCCTTTTGCCACCCGATATCAGCGTGCGATCAGTGGAGCCGGCAGCCGATGACTTCCACGCCCGCTACTCAGCCCGCGCCAAGCTCTACGAATACCGTATCCTGAATCAGCCGGAACCGTCGGCCCTGAATCGGAACCGAGCCTGGCACCTCTATGGACCGTTGAACCTCGTCGCAATGCACGAGGCAGCGGGGCTACTGGTGGGCCGTCACGACTTCTCCTCCTTCCAAGGCCACCCGACCGACACGGACAGCCCAATCTGCGATCTCCAGCGGCTGGAGATTCATCAAGACACCGCCCCCTCTCCCCTCCCTCTCCCCCTCGGGGGGAGAGGCGAAGGTAAGGGGCACTTCGCGCATGCACTTATCCGGATCGAAGCTCAGGCGGATCGGTTTCTCAAGCAGATGGTCCGGGCGATGGTGGGAACGCTGGTAGAGGTAGGTCAAGGAAAACGGCCGCCCCAGTCTATGAAAGACATCTTAGCCGCGAAAGACCGCCGCTCCGCCGGCGTCACCGCCCCCGCGCAGGGGCTCTATCTAGTGCGGGTGGACTATTAAGAGGCCCGCTCCTGTGGCACGAGAAAGTCCGACCGCGTCCCATGCAGCCCAACGCTTTGGCGATCAGGCGCGGCGCGCTTCTCGCCGTCGCTTGGAACGGCGGGTTAGGCGTTGTGCGGAAACAGCCGGCGCAGGTGCACCGCGCAGCAGCCCTTCTGTGCTAAGGTCCTCGTCAAGGTCTGGCCAGTGGATGCCGTACCCCGCGGCGCATGGCTTCCAGTTGGCGCGTTGCTTCGACGTTCCAGCGAGCAGCCTCGGATACCACAGCAACGGCACGGAGATCGTCCGACCGTCCATCAGGTCAACCGTCAGCGTGTCGTCGGAAATGCGCACATCCCGGACTCTCTCGTCAGCGCTTAGTGCTAAGATGCCCATACCATGCCTCCAGCAGCTTCTCGTGGTGGTCTTCGATCAGGGTTCTAATCCGCCGCAGCTCGCGCAAGGGAAACCCAAAGTTCCGTGCCAACGCCAGAGGGTGCAGCCAGAACTTCGCCGACTTGTCATCGCGGTCGACATGCACATGCGGCGGTTCGTTCGGCTCATGACTGAAGAAATACACACGGTACGGACCGCTCCTCAAGACCGTTGGCACCGTGACATCCTACCACATACGTCGCGTGTCACCTAACGTCGTGCTCTGCGGCGGGCCTGCGCAGACGGTTGAAATGGCGCGGCGCTGACGGCCCGTCCGCAGCAGCTACGGGTTAGACCGTTCACGTGATGCATGTCGTTCCATTGACTCGGATGCCACTATGCTGCTCGGCGAAAATCCGTCCGGTAAGTTCGGGCATCCCAGAATCAATCCATTCCGAAAATCCACTATGGACTCGCAGCCCTTCCGCGCGAGGAAAGCAAGCAGCGAGTTTTGCGTATGTAGCTTGCAAAGTCTCCATGTGAGGCTCTACGAGCACAAAAAGAGCTGAGCCTATAGGTACGTTGTCTTCATGTGCTCTCAGCGCGGCTAGCAATCCTCTGTCGGTTTGGCACTCAAACGACATGCTGACAATAACGACCAGATCCGACCAGAGTAGGTAATTGAAGGCTTGGTTGGCTTCGTAAGTTGCCCTTCGGGCGCCGGCGCTGTCAGTTTCCAGCATGAACGGACTACGGTTCTGGAAATCACCGGGCTCGGCTGAGCCGTTGAAATGGTAGACCGATCCGTGGGTGCTAAGAAACCTTGGAGCCCAGCCTGGCCGATTGGCTTGGACCCAATTGTTGAGGTCTCGTTGGAGCAGGTAGTCCCAATTTGTGGTCATGAGCCTATGGTGGCCCTGATCCATTGTCCTTGTCGCCATTACTTCGAGTAGCCGACGATACGGTGTGTCATCTATCGGCAACCTGCTCATCTCATCGCGTATTGCGTCGATGATCATGGAGATGTGTGCGTCACGGGTGACACGCTCCGAAGCCAGGTTATCCTTCCATGCATTCGGAACAACCCACGGCAGTCCATTGGCGATGGAAGCCCCACGGCCAAAAAGCCAAGTACAACCTTGAGGCGCGGATTGGGGAGTAACTGAATTCGTCATCTGCATCTCGACAGCGCTATTTCGAGCGGTCTAACTAATAGGTATGCGGCAGACTACCATGCAGCATATCTCGTGACTCCGCGCGCTCTGATCGGAGCAAAACCTACTGCGAAGCCAGATAGTTGTCAACTTTTCGCATTGCGCTCCCTTCTGGGATAGGCTGCGAATCATGCAATCTATCCAGCTATCAGCCTGCAGTATATCTCCAGCGATCCGTTGCAGCCGAGAGCGGTGGCTTCACCGCGACAAGAACGGGGATCGGTTTGTGAGCGACCGATCCCCGTTCCACTCTCTATTTTCTCTCGGCTGGAAGGAGGGCCACAATATCTCAACCAGGCAGGGACAGTCTGGCTGATCCATTACCGCACCCTTTTTCGAGCGGCGGTTTGGTCTCCCTTCAACTGCGCGCATCGAGCGAGCACCGCCCTTAATGTAAAAATCCAGTCGTTCTTGTGTGCGGGCTCTGCGAGCACAGAAGGGAGACCAACCGCCGGCTCGCTCCTTTACGCTCTGTTAGCGTGGAGATTCTTTGTCGCGGTTGTCGAGCTTCTTGCGGAGGTCGATGATCTCGCGTTCGAGGGCTTCGAAGCGGTCGGCGATGGGATCGGGCAGGTTGATGTGGTCCATGGTGGCTTCGGGCAGCCGCTCCCCTTCGGCCTTAATGATGCGGGCGGGCACGCCGATCACCGTGGAATTGGCCGGGACTGACTTCAAGACAACCGAGTTCGCCCCGATCTTGACGTTGTCGCCGATTTTAATCCCGCCGAGAATCTTAGCCCCGGCTCCGACCACCACGTGATTGCCCAGGGTCGGATGACGCTTCCCGTGCTCCTTGCCGGTCCCCCCGAGCGTCACGCCCTGGAACAGCGTTACATAGTCGCCGATCTCGGCCGTCTCCCCGATTACCACGCCCATCCCATGGTCGATGAAGAAGCCGGTCCCGATCCTGGCGGCCGGGTGGATTTCGATGCCCGTCAGCCACCGCGCAGCATGGGAGATTACCCGCGGCAGGACCGGCACGCCCATCTTTCTCAGGCGATGGGCAATGCGGTAGGCCAACAGGGCGTGAAATCCCGCATAGGTGAGGATGACCTCCAGCTTGCTGATGGCTGCCGGGTCACGCTCAAAGACCGCCTGCAAATCTCGTTTAATGGCCTTGAACATCGCTACCTAAATAAGCTGACAAGTGAACAAGTGACCAAGTGGCAAGTAGGATTTCTTCAATCTCCCATATTTTCCGCTGCCTCAAGATGCCGGATAAAACCGAAGATGACCTTCGACACCTCCACGACTTGTTCCCGAATCCTCTTGAACTCTACCTCATCAAGATAGGCGAGGTCCCTTGCCACATAGAGGTGACTTCTCACTTCCCCCGCCGATCCTCTAGCCATGTAGAGGAATCTGACAAACTCGCGCCTGGAACCACGCTCAAACCCTTCGGCGATGTTCGACATACTTGAAACGGCTGCCCTGCGCAGTTGATCTCGAAGCGCCGGGTCTTTACGAAACCTTGCGTCATTCGTAAGTGCATACACCGTGAGGACAAGACCGCGAGCCAGTTGCCAAGCCTTGATGTCTTCAAACGCTTGTGCTTTCCCCATACTTGCAACTTGCAAACTTGCAACTTTGTCCACTTGTCAGCTTGTACACTTGCAACTTGTCAGCTCTTGATAAGTTCGATCAAACAGACTGCCTGGGCGGCGATGGCCTCTTCTCTTCCGATGGCATCGTCCAGCCCTTCGCCGCTCTTCACCTTCACGTTGATCAGCTCCCGCTCGACTTTCAAGACCTCGGCAATCCGCGCCTGCATGGCGGCGAGATGAGGGCCCAGCCTGGGTGCCTGCGCAATGATGACCGTATCCAGGTTCACCAGACGGTAGCCTTTCTTCCCGAGCAATCCCGAGACCTCCTCAAGCAGCAGCAGGCTGGAGATATTCTTATACCGAGGGTCGGAACTGGGATAATGCCTGCCCAGATCCCCCTCCCCCATCGCTCCCAGCATGGCGTCGCAGACCGCATGGACCAGCGCATCCGCGTCCGAGTGCCCTACTAATCCCTGACCGTGGGGAATCTCGATGCCGCCAAGGATCAGCTTGCGCCCGTTTCCCAATGGGTGAATATCATATCCCAGACCGACTCGCATACCACTCACTCCGTTCGTGAGAGCTGACAAGTGGCAAGTTTCAAGTGGCAAGTCAGACCTTCTTGTTACCTTGTCTACTTGTCAGCTTGCTCGCTTGTCAGCTTTTTTCCTCGCCGCCAGGATCGCCTCTCCGATCTTCAGATCCTCCGGCCTCGTGAGCTTGATGTTTTCCCCGTTGCCTTCTACGACGGCGACCGGATAGCCGAGCCGCTCCACCAGTTGTACGTCGTCGGTCCCATGAAAACCATCCAATTGGGCCCTTCGATGGGCCTCCTGAAACAGCGTCCGGCGAAAAGCCTGGGGTGTCTGCGCAAGCCAGAGCTGCCCTCGGTCCACCGTCTTTTCGATGAGCCCATCGGCGCCCACAAGTTTGACCGTGTCCCGCATGGGAATCGCCACCACCGCCGCCCCATGCTTCACCGCGGCCTCGATGACCCGACCGATCATATCCACCGTCAGGAAGGGCCGGACGGCATCATGGACCAGCACGATTTCCACATCCTCGCCCACCGCCTCGAGCCCGTGACGGACGGAGTCCTGCCGCTGCGCTCCCCCTGCAACGATTTTGGTGACTTTCTTGAAGCCGTGAGGTGTGACGATCTCCCGCAGGCAGAACTCTCGATCGGCCTCCGGGACGGCGAGAATGATTTCCGAGACGGTATCGGCGGCCTCCAGCGCCCGGAGGGAGTGGACGAGAATCGGCACGCCCCCCAACGTGAGAAACTGCTTGGGGAGGCTTCCTCCCATGCGAAGCCCCCGTCCGGCGGCCGGCACGAGGGCGACGGTACGATTAGCCACGCGCGACTTGGAGCTCCTCCTTTTCAGTTTCTTCTTTGAGGCGCGTGAAGATCATTCGCCCCGCGGTCGTCTGCAGCACGCTGGTCACGACGACATCGACGTTCCGCCCGATGCAGCGTTTGGCGTTGTCCACGACGATCATGGTTCCGTCGTCGAGATAGGCGACGCCCTGTCCGGCTTCCTTGCCTTCTTTCAGCACGAAGACCCGGATGGCCTCCCCGGGCAGAACAACCGGGCGCAGCGCATTGCAGAGCTCGTTGATGTTCAGCACCCGGACACCCTGCAGCTCCGCGACCTTGTTCAGGTTCAAGTCGTTCGTGATCACCTTGGCCCCGACCTTCTTGGCCAGCACCACGATCTTGGAGTCCACTTCCTTCACGTTGGGGAAGTCGTCGTCCACGATCCGGACATCGATGTCCACCATCTTCTGAATCTTGTTGAGGATGTCCAGGCCCCGGCGGCCGCGAGCCCGCTTGAGGCCGTCGGAAGAGTCGGCGATGTGCTGGAGCTCGTGCAGGATGAACTGGGGAACCAGAAAGGTGCCCTCCAGAAATCCGGTCTCGCACAGGTCCGCCACGCGCCCGTCAATGATCACGCTGGTATCAAGAATCTTATTATTGCTGGCGACCACAGTGTGTTCCGCGTGTTTCACCGACCCCGAGAGTTTTTCCTTCCCGAATTTGGAGCCCAGCATGATGCCAAGATACGGCAGCCCCAGCAGAAACAGGAGCCCGCTGATATGAAACAAGAACGCCTCCACATCGAAAATGACGCTGCCGACCCACTCGACCAGCCCGGTCAGCAGGAGCCCGATCGCCAAGCCCGCTGTGCCTCCCACCACGAGACCGAAAGACGCCCGCTGCAGCGCATACTCGGCGCCCAGAATGAGTCCTCCGGTCGAGGCCCCGATGGCAAAACCCACCCCCAGCATCAAGCCGGTCGGCTCCTCGGTGCGTATGAACAGCGCCATGCCGGCCGAAGCGCTCACGAGTACGAAGACGATTCTTCGCACCATAAGACCACCTCCCTTCGGTTGGCCATTATAGCATCAGCCTGCGCAAAAGCCAGACTAGGATTTCAACGTTACAAAGGTCGTGCGCCCTTGGCGCTTGATCAACAGCAGCACCGTCTCGTCCTTCCCGGTCTTCGCCGCGATCTTCTCATAGGTTTTCAGATTCGGCACAGGTTTTCGGTTCACTTCCAGGATCAGGTCGCCCTCTTTGAGGCCCGCCTCTTCGGCCACGCTCCCTGGGCGAACCCGGACGATGACGACCCCCCGCTCACCCGCCGCGAGCCCCAGGCGGCCGGCCAGGTCGCCGTTCAGCTCGCGGACGTCCAGACTGGAAAGGAGACCGGAGGGCTTGATCGACTCCCCTCCCTCTTCGCCGCCGGCTTGGGCTACGGTCTTGGGCTGCTCCGCGATGGTCACTTCCACCGTCCGTGGAGCCTTCGCCCGGATGAATTTCACCACGGCTTTTTTGCCCACCAAAGTCTGCGCGACATGGTTGCGGAGCTGGGTGGGATTCTCCACCGGCTTGCCGTCATACTCGACAATGACGTCCCCCCGTTCAAGTCCCGCCTTCTTGGCTGGACTATTGTCCAGCACATCGCTGACCAGCACCCCCTTGGGCTCCTCCAGGCCGAACTGCGAAGCCAATTCGGGAGACAATTCCTGTATCGACACCCCCAGCCAGCCCCGGACCACCTTGCCGCTCCGAACCAGTTGCTCCAGAATCGAGCGGACCATGTTGCTGGGGACGGCGAACCCGATTCCCATATTGCCCCCGCTCTGACTGAAGATCGCGGTGTTGATCCCAATCAGCTCGCCGCGCGCGTTCACCAAGGCACCTCCCGAATTGCCGGGGTTGATGGCGGCATCCGTTTGGATGAAATCTTCGTACTCCGCAATCCCCATGCTGGCCCGCCCGACTGCGCTGACGATCCCCAGGGTCACGGTCTGGGTCAGGCCAAAGGGGTTGCCCACGGCCAGGACGAATTCCCCGACTTCCAGCTTATCCGAGTCGGACCAGGGAATCGTGTGGAGGCCTTCAGCCTCGACCTTGAGCACCGCCAAATCGGTCTTCGAGTCGGTTCCGATCAGCTTGGCCTTGAACTCGCGCTTGTCGGACAGAAACACCTTGATCTCGTCGGCTTTGCTGACGACGTGGTTGTTGGTGATAATCAAGCCGGTCGGCTCCACGATCACGCCGGACCCCAGACTTCGTTCCTTCCGCTCCCGCGGGGCTTCGAAGCGCCGGAAAAACTCCTCCCCGAAGAACCGTCGAAACAACGGATCATCGAAGGGCATCGCGTGCGGCCCTTCCCCTCCCTTGCCGGTCCTGGTGGTGAAGATATTGACCACCGCCGGCGTGACCGCCTTCGCCACCTGAACGAAGTTGCGATCCCCGCCCACGTACGCCGCGGGAGGGGGCGTCGCCGCCGGCGTCAGCTTGAGCGGCGCCTCAGGGACGGCGTGACCGAACGGCAGCCAGCCCAGATCCGAGGCCGTCACGATCCCAATGACGATCCCCACGCCCACCAGCAGGAGGCCGGCAAGCAAGGAAGACCGGCGACGATGTTCCGGCTTGAACAACTCGTATCCGCCCATCACAAATCTCTCAACATCGCAGTTGCAAGGTCACACGTGGCCAGATTCAAGTGACAAGTGACCAAGTAGCAAGGGTCCGAAACTTGTTACTTGGCTACTTGCAACTTGTCCACTTGCACGCTTGGCAACTTGTCAGCTCTTTTCAATCTTCTACGGAATCTCCCCCGCATAGATGCCCATGACCGTGCGCAGGAACTTGATGGCCTCCGGCTTGGGGCGCTGGAAGGAGTTCCGTCCGATAATAGACCCGAAGCCGCCGCCGTCACGGATGGCGCGGGCTTCCTCAAAGACGTTCTTGTCGTCGCTCTTGGCACCGCCGGAGAAAATCACGATCCGGCGGCCGGCGAAGGAACTCTGCACCACGTGACGAACCCGCTCGGAAAGGGTCTTGATTGGAATCTGCTCGGCCTCGTAGACCTTCTTGGCTGCCGCCTGCTCCAGATGCGCCGTCGGCAACTTCACCTTGATGACATGCGCCCCAAGCTGCGCCGCGATTTGCGCCGCATAGGCCACCACATCCATCGCCGTCTCCCCTTCCTTGCTCAAGGCGGACCCGCGGGGATAAGACCAGACCACGACGGCCAGTCCGCTGGCCTTGGCCTCCTCGGCGATCGCGCGGAGCTGTTCGTACATCGGGACGCAGTGGGACGACCCAGGATAGATCGTGTAGCCGATGGCGGAGCAGCCCAGCCGCAGCGCATCCCGGAGACCCAGGATAGATCGTGTAGCCGATGGCGGAGCAGCCCAGCCGCAGCGCATCCCGGACGCTGCCGGTCACCGCCGGCAGCGGATCTTTATCATCGTGGAGGACATCGTGGTTGTTCAGTTTGAGGATCAAGGGGATCTGGCCGGCGTAGCGAGTCACCCCTCCTTCTAAAAATCCGAGCGGCGCCGCGTAGGCATTGCACCCCGCCTCGATGGCCAGCTCGAAATGGTAGTGGGGATCGTAGCCGGGGGGGTTGGGGGCGAAGCTGCGGGCCGGTCCGTGCTCGGATCGTAGCCGGGAGGGTTGGGGGCGAAGCTGCGGGCCGGTCCGTGCTCGAACCCTTGATCGACCGGCAGGATCACCAGACGGCCGGTTCCCCCCAGCTTGCCGTGGGAGAGCAGCCGCGCCAGATTCGTCCTCGTCCCAGGGTTGTCACTCCCGTACCAGCTCAGGATTTCTTTGATACGTTCATTCATCATCAACCTCCCTCAAAAAAGCTGACAAGCTGCAAGTCAAAAGCTGACAAGTGACCAAGTAGCAAATGACAAGTGTTAGACCCTTCGCTCAGCTTGTAACTTAGGCACTTGCGACTTGCGGGCTTGCCTTATTGAATTAACGCCGCTCCTGAATGAACTCCTCCGCCAACGTGACGTCGTCCCGGCTCCCGATGAGCAAGGGCACCCGTTGATGCAACGCCGTCGGCTTGATGCCCAGAATGTCCTGCGTCCCTGTGCTCGCGCGACCGCCCGCCTGCTCCACCACCATCGCCAAGGGGTTGGCCTCGTACAGCAAGCGGAGCTTCCCCTCCGGCTTCTCCGTCTCACCCGGGTACAGGTAGATCCCTCCGTCCAGAAGAACCCGATGGACATCCGCCACGAGGCAGCCGGAGTACCGGGCGCTGTACGGCCGTCCCGTCGCCTTGTCCCGGGCCTTGAGATAATCAAAGTAGCGGCGCGTGCCGGCCGGCCACATCTGGTAATTGCCTTCGTTTGCCGCATAGACTGTTCCTTTGGCCGGGATGCGGATGTGTTCGTGTGACAGCAGATACTCGCCGACGCCGGGATCCAGCGTGAATCCATGGACCCCCTGGCCCGCAGTGAACACCAGCATCGTGCTGGAGCCGTACATCAGATAGCCGGCGGCGACTTGCTCGCTCCCCTTCCGGATGAGCTCCGATTCGGACGGCAGCCTGGCCGCTCCGTCGTAGCAATGGACGGAAAAGATGGCCCCAAGCGGCATGTTCACATCGGTATTGGAAGAACCGTCCAGCGGGTCAAACAGCAGCATGTATTTGCCGTGCGGCCAGTTCTCCGGCAGGGTGACCGGCTTTTCCATCTCTTCCGAAGCCAGCGCGCACACGAGTCCGCTGTACCGGAAGACTTTGATAAACGTTTCATTGGCGATCTCATCCAGCTTCTTGACCGATTCCCCTTGGACATTGGTCCCTCCGGTCGTGCCCAAGATACTGATCAGGCCGGCGCGGCGCAGATCCTGGGCGATCATTTTCCCCACCAGGCCGATTTGAGCCATGAGGGAGGAAAACTCTCCCGTGGCGCCCGGATAGGCAGCCTGCTTCTGGATAATGTACCGCGTCAGGGTAAGAGGAAACGGCCCCACAAGACCCCTTTCTTCAGCACCGGCGATGTCGGCGCAAGGGAGGGCGTAATTATATCGGTTTTGGCCTTGACGAGCAATCGAAGCCGGTTGACTCACGGAACTCTTCACGGAGTAGTCGGCACTCGAAAGCCTTCTACCAAACGCGCCACGACAGACCCGATCACGACCTTGGCCTTCATCATCACCGGCACATGACGAGCGTCATTCGTCAGCCAGATCTGGATGTTCCCCTCGTTGAGAAAAATCCCTTGAAAAGGCATGATCGCAAGCACTCGGACGGTTTCCACCTCACCCCAGGGTCCCTTCAGCCGTTCAAGACCCTCGACCCGCACCTCCACCTTATAATTCTTCTTATCGTGGTGCACGGTGACCATCTGAGAAGAGCCCGGCACCAGGGACGGGAGGCTCCGGTAGTAGTAGAGGCTGGAGATCGAGTCGTGGATGCCGGGCGGGGCGGCCAGTTTGTCGGTCACGCCGTCCTTGGTGGCCGTGATCGTTCCCTCGGACTGGTGAAAGACCACGTCAAAGTCGTTTTTTCTCTTCCCTTCCCGCCTCCGGAAGACCATGCGTTGTGGAATTAGCGTCTCGGCATCGACGAGAGACTCCACTCGGTTATCCACCGGATAGAACCTGGACACGAATGGCGTGGAGGTCGCTGCGGTCAGGAGCCGGAGCGCTGCGCGGCCCTGGATCGGCGGCGAGTCCGCCACTTCCATGACGGCTTTGCCCGCCGTGATGTTCAGCCACGAGATGACATAGGTGAACCGTTCGCCGGGGGCGAAGGGGCGATCGCTCTTCACGGAGGGGAGCGGGGGCTGGGCCGTCGCATCGGAGAGCAGGCACGAGGCCAACAGAAGGCTGATGGCGAGCGAGAGGCCGGCAGACCCGCGCAGATGACCCTCCGGCAATGTCAAGACACCAACGTGTGTTTGGCCTGATCGAGTTCGGACTCGATCAGACAGCGGATGGCCGTCAGGCGCGCGGGGGATGACGCCTCGAACCGGAGCACAAGGGCCGGCTGGGTATTGGATGCCCTGATCAGGCCCCACCCGTCCTCGAAGGTCACGCGAACCCCGTCGATTGTGATGACATCGCGAATCCTCAGGCCGGCACCCTGCACGGTCTTGGATGCAGCTGCGGCCAGCAGGCGTCCCTGAACCTTCTTGACCAGATCGAACTTCACGTCGTCCGGACAATCCACCCGGATTTCAGGCGTCACGGCGGTGGCCGGCAGGTCGGCGATCAAGGACGAGAGCGGCTGTTCACTCTTGGCCAGGATTTCAACCAGGCGGCAGGACGCGTAGATCGCATCATCGTAGCCGAAGTAGCGATCCGCAAAAAACATATGGCCGGACATCTCACCCGCGAGCACCGCCTTCTCGGCCTTCATTTTGGCCTTGATCAGCGAATGGCCGGTCTTCCACATGATCGGCCGTCCCCCATGCTTGGCCACGTCATCGTACAAAGCCTGCGAAGCCTTGACCTCCGAGATAATCGTGCTCCCGGGACGAGCGGCAAGAATGTCTCTGGCATAGAGCACCATTAGGCGGTCCCCCCAGAGAATATGACCCTGCTCATCCACCGCGCCGATCCGGTCCGCATCCCCGTCATAGCCGATTCCCACATCCGCCCCGTTTCTCTTCACAGCCGCGATCAGGTCCTGGAGATTGTCCACAACCGTCGGGTCCGGATGATGGTTGGGGAACCGCCCGTCCAATTCGCAGTAGAGGCCGGTCACCCGGCACCCCAACTGCTCCAACGCTTCTCTGGCCAGGAGTGCGGCAGCCCCATTCCCGCAATCAATCACAACATGGAGGCGGTCGGCCTTCACGGAGACAAAACTCTTCTTGAGGTAGGCGG
>Ga0194127_10003697_pt1 | contig 19341 bp, 24 predicted proteins | sample TA2KigC100mmetaG_FD_148624 | JGI IMG/M metagenome (GOLD analysis project Ga0194127, IMG submission 148624) | Freshwater microbial communities from Lake Tanganyika, Tanzania - TA2015036 Kigoma Deep Cast 100m | ecosystem: Environmental > Aquatic > Freshwater > Lake | place: Tanzania: Lake...
GGGGACTCGGGCCAGGTCACACGGAGCGAGTCGACCCCCCTTTCCCCGGCCAGGCGGGTCAACGCGCAGCGAGCCAGGCTGCGCACCCGGGCCGATGGAAGCTCCGGAGCGGAAAGAGAGGCCACCGGCATCTCATCGGCAAGTGCCGGCACCCCTGAAGCTCCCGCAAGGCCCAGCAGTACAGCCACCAACGCCAACTCGTTCCAGAAACGCATGCGTACCTCCGACTTCGCCCAGGGGAACAGGCCCTGCGGCCCCACACACACTACACAGGTTCATTCGGCAATTGCAAGGACGAGCCCCGACCGTGAAGCGGTGTCGAGAAAACCGCGCCCATGGGTCACGGATGGCCATGTCCCCGCCACCGACAACGGCGTCCGGAGGGCGATGAGCCCGCCCGTGTGGGGAATCCCTGGTGGATCAGGGTCCGGCACTTGACTTCCGGCCATAATGCCATAATGATGTAATCAGGGAGGTGAGGGCCATGGTCAGGACCCAGATTCTGCTCGACGAGCCGCAGTACGAGTCCGTGAGGCGTCTTGCCCACATCCACAGGATCTCCTTTGCCGAGGCGGTCAGGCATCTCCTCGCCAGGGGGCTGCAGGTCGGTCTCGGCCCGGGCCCCGGCAAGCTGGGAGCCGCCGGGCTGCTCGACGTGGCAGGCATCGGCATCGGGGGACCGGCCGACCTTTCCGAGAAACACGACAAGTACCTGGAACAGGACGTGAAGGAATGAGCGCACATCCGGTCTTCGTCGACACGTCGGCGCTGCTGGCGCTGGTCAACGTGAACGACGCCCACCACGGCGAGGCCATCCGGATCTTCCGGGAGCTGGCCGCAGCCGAGGCACCTCTGGTGACGCATTCCTATGTGCTGGTCGAGGCGGGGGCCCTCGTTCGCCGACGCTTCGGGCCGGCCGCATTCAACAGGGTCGGGGAGACCGTACGGCGTTCGGCCCTTGTCGTCTGGGTGGATGAACGGCTCCACTGCGCTGCCTGGGAGAAAGCGGCCGCGGGGGGGCGCAAGGGACCGGGGCTCGTGGACCACGTGAGCTTCCTCGTCATGAGGGAGATGGACGTGGGACTGGTCGCGACGTTCGACGGCCATTTTTCCAAGCAGGGATTCCGAACGCTGCCGTGAGGCCCGGCCCGCGCAGGACCGCCCGGTCGTCGAGCCGAAGTCGCGGACGGCTAGGTGCAGGCCCTAGGGTGTGGAATCGATCCAGCCTCGTCCGAGCACCTCGTCGCCATCATAGAGCACCGCGGCCTGGCCCGGAGTCAGTGCTCGAGCCGGAGAGTCGAAACGCACGGTCACACGGTCGGGGGCCGAACAGGTGACCTCGGCCGGCTTTTCTTCGCACCGGAATCTCCCAGCGGGGGGAGCACCGCGGACCCAGGACATCCCGCACGCAGACAACCCGGAGCAGTCCAGTCCCGATTCCTCCGCAGTGACGTGGACGACGCCGGCGCCCGCATCGATCCTCCGCACCCAGAGCCTGCAAGGAACCTGCACCGGAATCCCGCGGCGCTGTCCGATGGTGAAGAGGTGGATCCCGTCGTGACGGCCCAGGACGGTCCCCGAATCGTCGACGACCGTTCCGGGCCGAGCGGTCCCCCCATGCCGCAGCCGCAGCATCTCGGCAAACGACTCCCCGGCCTGAACCAGGCACGCATCCTGGCTCTCCGGTGCATCCGCACATGGGAGCCCGCCCTTGCCGGCCAAGGCCCGGACCTCCTTCTTGGTCAGAGCGCCGAGCGGGAACAGAACATGCGAAAGCTGCTCAGCGGTCAGCCCGGCCAGGAAATAGGATTGGTCCTTTCCCGAATCGGTTCCGCGCAGCAACCGCACGTTGCCGACAGCGTCCCGCTCAACCCGGGCGTAGTGGCCGGTGGCGACGTGCGTGGCCCCCTGGCTCTCAGCCCATTCGAACAGGAGGCCGAACTTGATCCGCTCGTTGCACAGCAGGCACGGGCTCGGCGTCCGCCCCGCAGCGTACTCGTCCCACGCGTACCCAAGCACCCGCTCCTCGAACTCGCGCACGCAGTCGAGCACATGGTGCCGGATTCCCAGGAGGTCCGCGGATTCGGCCGCTCTCACCAGCCCGTCCACGCCGCAGCATGAGCGGGTTGCCTGGCTTCCCCCACACTCCCGGAGTTTGAGGGTGACCCCCACAATCTCGTGCCCCCGGCTCTTCAAGAGAGCGGCAGCCACGGTGCTGTCCACGCCGCCGCTCATGGCCACCACGACCCTGCTGCGTTCCGCTGTGCTCGAATCCACGGAGATCCCGGCGACCATCCTCCCCTCCCTGAGCCACGATGCTACTCGAAACTCGGCGGCCAGCCAACCAGTTGCCGTTTCCCCGGCCGGGGAAACGGGGTGTCTCGCTCATGACGCTGCGTCACGCTTGCCTCTGGCAATTCCCGACCGTCCGAGTATCATGGGCACGACGGCGGCAGGACAGAACGCCTGCCGGTGCGTCTCCAGATGGAGCTTGACATGCGATTCTCGGACAGTTCCCTTGCTGCCTGGCCAATGGCTCTGGTGTTGGCTGTTGCACCGGCGGTCTGCGGTTGTTCGTTCAACGTCATCATGCCCCCGGTGAGTCAGGACGACTCCTCTGTTCCGGAAGAGGAGGTCTCTCCGATCGATCTTGCTGCCCCCGACACCGGGGAGGATCTGACGCCCGAGGTGGTCGGTCCCGGCTGCAAGGTGGATGCGGACTGCGAGACTGACGTTCCCGTGGGGGCCGGTCCGCAGTGCACGCTCTGGGGGTGCGACCCGCAGTCACAGCAGTGCGACTGGGTTGCGGTCAAGGACGGGACCGCGTGCAAGGGGGACGATGCGTGCGTGCAGTCGTGGAAGTGCATGGGGGGGGCCTGCAAGAAGCACTCCTCCATCGACTGCGATGACAAGAACCCCTGCACCACCGACTTCTGCGATTCCGCGAAGGGATGCCAGCATGCTGCAGCGGACGGAGTGGGGTGCAACGACGGCAAGCAGTGCACCACCGGGGACGTCTGGGGGGTCTGCAAGGGGCAGGAATACTGCCCGACCGTGGCCCTGTGCGAGGTCGGGCAGTGCAACGACGAGGGCTTCTGCGAGTACTTCGCAACGCCCGGGCGGCCGGGCTGCGGCGATTGTTCCCCGTGGGGCGTCCCCGGTCCCGAAGGGGCGATGCTGCAGTGCTGCCAGGAATCCGGCCAGGTGCTCGTTCCCCGGATGTTTTGCGAGGAGGATTTCCCCTTTGTTTGCGGAGGGACGAGCCAGGCGGAGTGCGAAGAGCTCTGCGCCCCGTTCTGCCAGACGAACCAGCAGGTCTGCATTCCGTGCGGCAACGGAACCTGCGACGAGTTCGAGAACGCGTGCAAAAATGCTTCGAGGACTGCGGGCAGGGGCAGACAGGCTGCGTCGATGATATCCAGTGTGGTCCCGGGTGGAGTTGCGTGGGCGGGGTCTGCCAGCCGAGCCAGGTCTGTACGCCGGAGGAGATCTGCAACGACGGCAAGGACAACGACTGCGACCAGGTGGTCGACGAGCCCGACTGTCTGCCTGAAGCGTCGTGCGTCCCGCCGCCGGGTTACTTCCAGACCAGCATTGCGGATCTGGTCTCGGTCAACCCCTCGGCCAAGCCCGGTGCCAAGATTGCGTTCAAGGGGACCCCGACAGTGGAGACCAAGGTCCAGGCGCCTTGCGAAGGGCCTTGCTGTCCGCTCACGAAGATGACCTACAAGGCCACAGATGGGGGCTTGAAGTTCGTGATGCTCAAGGGCGAAGTCGGGTGCTCGTTGGACGCGTGCAATACAGAACCGGTCTGCACGCCGCCCGAGTGGGGGTACTACCACTTCTGGGGGAAATACCAGAAGGAGCAGGTCGACGGGCTGGGCCTGACTCCGGTCCCCGTCCTGTACGTCGACGGCTGGTGCCCCACCGTCTGATCCGGCCCTACTCCTCGACCAGGTAGACGAATCCGAAGCCGTCCGGGTCCAGGTGCGGGATTCCCGTGGAGTTGAGCGCTCCCTTCCAGTCACCGTTGCGGTTCTTGTCCTGGAGCTCCATTCCATGATCCGCGGTCAGCACAATGAGGCTGCGATCCGCGATCTTCTTCTCTTCGAGACGGTCGAGGAACTTGCCCATGTACGCGTCGAGCGTTGCGAGCTTCTGCCGGACCAGGGGGCCGTGGGGGCCTCCGGCTTCACCCGCATCGTCCGTCTTGTAGAAGGAGGTGTAGGCCAGGAACGGCTCGGGTCCGGGGCTCGTCGATGAGGCCGAGGAGCTGCGGCATGGCCATCATGTCGGCAAGCTCGTAGTAGTCGGTTCGCAGGTCCATGTTCTCTGCCAGCGTGACGAGGTTGTAGTCCGCGCCGCGCAGGGTCAGCTCGTTGATCGCAGCGCAGAAAGCGGAGTCTCCAAGCAGCCGGTGAACCGCCTCGCACAGGGTTTCCCCTTCGGGATTGAAGATGTCGTCGAACAGGTCGAGGGCGAGCTGCGGGTTGTCGATGTAGGCCTGCTGGTTGGTGAAGATCTCGTTGGGCGAGATCACCTTGCCTTCGTCCCGCCGGTAGAACCCGTTGGCCAGGAACCGGTGGTGCCCGTTGTACATCCCGGTGCCGACCGTGAGATGTCCGGGGACCGAAACCGTCGGGAATCCAACGATTGCCCCGTTCCGGAATACCGTCCCGTCGGAGAGGATCTTGCTGAACGCGGGAATGGTCGGATCGCCCGATTCCCAGAGATGCACCAGCTCGTTGGACGCCAGTCCGTCGAACAGGAAGACGAAGACGTACTGGAATGCCGGAACGCACTCGTCCTCCTCGAGCAGCCCGTGCAGAGGTTTGCCGTCCTGCCACTGAAGCCAGGTGGCCGAGTGCTTCATGCCATGCCGGATTCCCGGACCGGCGGATCCGCCCATGAGCCAGAGCACGGTGGGGGCGATGTCCACCGATTCGGGAGTCATCTCCGCCTCGATCCGCTTGCGGACGCCCGTCCCGGAGATGACGAGCGGAGCGCGGCTCTGGAAGACATCGAGCGCGCCGTGGCTGCCTCCGCCGCCCACGCCGTACGGGGTGAACCCGTAGTGGAAGTCCGGCGCACATCGGGGGCATCATAGAGCTGTGCGATGCGTTCGAGCGCCATCGGATAGCATGTGGTGTCGACCTCGACGAACCCGACCCGGGGATCGCCCTCCTCGTAGCCAAGCTCCGGGTATGTCGTGCCCATGGGGTTGGTCATGGCAGCGAGCTCGGACTCGTAGGTGTTGAGCGCGCCGGCGCTCGTGCACGCGAACGGGGACGGGCCTCCGTCGAGAGAGACCACCTCGACCTTGGGGCCGTCCGGGCCGAAGGTCCGCGCGAATTTCAGGCTGCCTCCCTTGAACCGGACCAGGTAGATGCCCTCGTCCGCAAGTAGGGTATCCACGAAGTAGATGCTCTCGACCGTCAGCAAAGCGGCTGCCATGGCCTCGAAGCGTTCGATCTCGCCGCTCGAGATCCCCTGCTCGCCGAACGGAATGTCGGGCGAGAAGGGGGGCTCGTACGCGCCCGCCTGCGGTGCGCCCAGGCAGAACGAAGGGGGGGAATCGGGAAGCTCTCCGATTCCCTCGACCGTGTCCGGGGAAGGCACCTCCTCCACTCCGTCCGGACCGCCGGAATCCGGGAGGGAGACGTCCGGAACTCCGTCCGGACCGGCCTCTTCCCCATCAAGGGACCTCAGGTCGAGCCGCAACGGGCCCTGGTCCCCGCCGCGGTCCGGAAGGGGCGTGTTGTCCAGCTCGGCAATGGACGAGTCCGAAGGCTTGCCGCCGGGCCCGGACGAGCAGTCCGGCAACAGTGCCAACGCGAGCGCTGCCCCGCCCAGAGCCAGCTTCATCAGTGAGTCGCAATTCATTGTCAGCTCCCTACCGGACCCACAGGAATCCGTTGGCGCCGGTGTTCACGTTGCCCTTGCTGCAATTGGACGACAGGCACAGGTAGCCGGCGCCGTGCCTGCTTCCCTCGACGGGGTCGGGGGTCTGGCCGAGACCGAACCCGATGGCCGTGTCGTTGGAGTTGCAGTCCCCTTCCTGGTTCGCAGTGTAGCCGAACCGCGTCTGCTGGTAGTTCCACGGCGTGTTGATCCCGTAGTTCTTGCAGTTGGGCTGCGTCGACCAGTTGGGGCCGTCCTGGAACCCCGGATGTCCCCCCACCGTGTCCTGGCCCCCGGCAAAGATCTCCCGGGCCGCCTTGGTCCCGTCGAACGCCTTGCTGTAACAGAGGCCGTCCAGGCATCCCTTCATCTCCGTGACCTTCACCTTGAGGAACGCCGCGTACTTCGAATTGCCCGGGGTCGTGCTCGGCTGTGCCTCGTTGAGCAGCGAGTTGTCGGTCCAGTACGCGGCCCCGTACCAGAGCGTCGTCTCGCCGTTTGCCTTCAGCACAAGAGTCCACCCGCCGCCCGCCATGTCGCACCAGGCTTTGTAGGGCGGGTCTGCCAGCGCACCGTCGGCATCGAGAGTGTATGCTCCGTCCCCAAGCTGCGGGAACTTCGCCTTGAGCGCCTTGCAAGAGACCTCCGTGCAGGCCGGGGACTCGTCACCCGCACCGTCGCAGTTGTCGTCCTTGCCGTTGAAGCAGATCTCGGGAGCGTTGTGATGAACGACGGGATCCAGCGGCGCGCAATCGAGCGTGTCCGGATCGCCGTCGTTGTCGTCATCCAGGTCGACGCAGTCCGCGACCCCGTCCTTGTCATTGTCCGGGAAGCCGTCATCCGCCTTGCCATCACAGTCATTGTCCAGCCCGTCGCACTCCTCGTCCGAGGCCCCCTTGAGCGGGTCGCACTCGTTCGGAATCCCGGCCACACACAGCGCTTCCTGGTGCTCGCACACGCCGAGGCCGCAGGTCTTGGCGCCCAGCCCCTCGTCGATCGCCCCGTCGCAGTCGTTGTCCGTGCCGTCGCACGTCTCGATGCCCGCACCTTCGTACGGGTCGCAGTCCTGCGGCACTCCGTTCACGCAAAACTTGCCGTTCGAACAGTAGGGGACCTCGTGCTCGCAGGGACCCACGCCGCACGTCGTTGTCCCGAGGTCCTCGTCGATCTTGCCGTCGCAGTCGTTGTCCGTACCGTCGCAGACCTCGGGCTTGGCCCCTTCGAACGGGTCGCACAGCTGCACCTCGCCGCCGATGCAGGTCTTGACCGTATGGAAACAGCTCCCCTTGCCGCAGGCAAGCTGGCCGAGCTCCTCGTCGACCTTGCCGTCGCAGTCATTGTCGAGGCCGTCGCACCCCTCTTCCGAAGCCCCCTCGAACGGGTCGCATGCCGACGGCGCACCGGCGGCGCAGGCCTGCACCGTGTGCGCACATTCCCCCTTGCCGCAGGCAAGCTGGCCGAGGTCCTCGTCGGTCAACCCGTCGCAATCGTTGTCCTTCCCGTCGCAGGTCTCCTGCTCCGCCCCCTCGAACGGGTCGCACGTGGCCAGCTTTCCGCCGAGGCAGGCCATGACCTTGTGCGCGCACTGCCCCTTGCCGCACGAGAGGGTACCAAGCCCCTCGTCCACGCCCCCCGCACAGTTGTTGTCCTTCCCGTCGCACACCTCAGCCGCACCCCCTTGTGGACGGCCGGGTTCAGCGGCTGGCAGTCGGTCAGGTCCGGATCACCGTCGTCGTCGTCATCCGGGTCCACGCAGTTCTTGAGGCCGTCTGCGTCGAGGTCCGGAAAACCCTCGTCCACCGACAGGTTGCAGTTGTTGTCCACGCCGTCGCACAGCTCGTTCTTCCCCGGGTGAATCTGGGCATCGAGCGGCGCACAGTCGATCGCGTCGGGAGTCCCGTCTCCGTCCTTGTCGTCCTCGCACGCGTCCCCGGTGCCATCCTGATCACTGTCTTTCTGCGTCGGATTGGATACCAGGGGGCAGTTGTCGTTTCCGTCGCCGTAGCCGTCGCCGTCGTCGTCGTCGTCACACGCATCTCCGAGACCGTCCTTGTCCAGGTCCCCCTGGAGCGGGTTCTTCACCCCCTTGCAGTTGTCCCCGGCGTCCGGGATACCGTCGCCGTCCGCATCCAGGTCGCAGACGTCGCCGAGTCCGTCCTTGTCCAGGTCCGCCCCCGGTCCGGGTTCGCCGTCAGCGGGCAGTTGTCGTTGGCGTCGCCGTAGCCGTCGCCGTCGTCGTCGACGTCCACGCAGTCCGGGAGCCCGTCCTTGTCCAAGTCCACGAACCCTTCGTCCAGCTTGAAGTCGCAGTTGTTGTCCTTGCCGTCGCAGGTCTCCTCCGCCCCGGGGTGGACCTGAGCGTCGAGCGGCGCACAGTCCTGCGCATCCACCGTGCCGTCGCCGTCGTCATCCTCGTCGATGCAGTCCGCAAACCCGTCGAAGTCGGTATCCTTGAACCCCTCGTCCACCTGGAAGTTGCAGCTGTTGTCCTTGCCGTCGCAGACCTCGGGCAGCCCCGGCTTGATCGCAGGGTCGAACGGCCCGCAGTCCAGCGTATCGGGCGACATGTCGTTGTCGTCGTCCGCGTCGCACGTGTCCCCCATCCCGTCCATGTCGTTGTCCGCCTGGCCCGGGTTGTACGCGTTGGGGCAGTTGTCGGTCGCGTTGGGCACGCCGTCCGAGTCGGCATCGGATTCCAGGCAGTCGGCCTTGCCGTTGCCGTTCAGGTCGGGAAACCCCTCGTCCACCACGCCGTTGCAGTTGTTGTCCAGGCCGTCGCACTGCTCGGCCTCGGCCTTGTCCCCTTCGCAGATGGCAGCGCCGCCGCTGCATGACAGGACTCCCGGGCAGGAGCCGTGCTCGTTGGTCACCAGGCACGGGCCCCCGGCAGTCCCTTCGTCCACGTCCCCATCACAATCGTCGTCCACGCCGTCGCATGACTCCGCCGCGGGGATCTTGGCACTGCACGCGGACAACCCTCCCGCCAGGCACTTCCGCTCGCCTGCGCACTTGCCCGCCTGGTTCTCCACGTAGCACCCGGTCGTGGCCCCGGAATCCGCGTCCCACTGGGTGCATCCGCACTCCCCTTCGATGCGCACGCATTGCGTCACCGCCTTGCCCGCCACATCCTCCATGTCCATGCACGAGTAGCCTTGAGGACAATCCGGTGTGTCCACGCAGGGCTCTCCGCAGAACGCCCCCCCCGGGCCGTACGGGATGCACGCCTGGCCCGCATCCGTCCCGTTCATCCGGCACTCCTCGTTCGCGACGCATGGACGGCAGAGGTCGAGATACCTGGGTACGCACACCATCACCTGGTCGGGGAGGCTCGGCACGTGGATCGAGCAGGTCCAGCCGAACGGACATTCCTCCTCGCACGCGACCGTGCACTGTTTCCCCTGCGGCGTGTAGATGCAGAAACCCGAGTTGCACTCCCCCGCCAGGGTGCACGGATAGCCTGCCCCGCCCGGCTCCACCGTCTCCTCCGGGCGGACCTCCACAGGCTCGATCTCAGGAGCCGCAAGCTCGAACCCGGCCTCGGGCGCAGCGTCCTGCGTCACCGGCGGCAGCTCCTGCTCCACGGTGTCGGCGGCAGCGTCCTCGGGGACGTCGACCGCGGTGACGCTGCCACCGCCCGAGCATCCCGTGGCGATGCCCTGACCGACCACGACCGATAGCACGACGAGCGAGAGTTGACGCATGGTTCGCCTCCAGTTCAACCTGACGACTGCTGGCTCGGCAGCCAGGTGTTCGAATGAGTTCCGCTGTGATCCTCGCCCGCGGCCTCCCGTTCCACCGTACTCGGCGGGCGCCGTAGTGTCAACGTCCCGTCCGAGAAGGCCCTGAACCACCAGGGATGGCTGCCACGGGCCAGCGAGTCTAGGTTTCCTCCATGCCCACCGGGGATTCGGGGGGCGGCGTATCGCAGCGGAGAGAAGAGGCACCTGCAGTCCGGATCGGACTGTTGACGCAGGCCGGGTGGGGGGTGGTATGATTCATCCTGCTGACCTGGGGGAACCATGAACAAGGGCCTTCCGCTCGTAGTCGTTGGAACGGCACTGTGCGCCGGGCTGCTCGCTGCAGGGTACTTCATCGGGAAGCAGGCGCTGCCCGAAGGGACCGCACCGCAGAGCAGGACGACTTCACCCGCATCCGAGGCCGCCGGCGGACGAGTCGCGGACGTTGCCCGCACGAGCCGTCCGCCGCCCACCGCTTCGGACGACCCGGTCGATGAGTCGGAAGCCGCCGTCCCGGCCACACCTTCCCGGTCGCCAGCGGCCGAGGCTCGAGGGGAGTGCCCGGTCTGCCCCGCAGCGGCTCCGTGCGAAGTCTGCCGAGCCTGCCCGACAGCGGAGGCGGTCTGCCGTCCCTATCGCGCCGAATCCGCCTCCCTGGCCGAGTCCGTCCGGCGCCTCGAAATGGAAAAGGGGGAGCTCGAAGACCGCCTGAACGAGCGCGGCCCCAAGAGGAAAAAGTACCCGGCGGAGACCGCACAGGAGCGCCGCGTGATGGCGGCCACGCAGAACAGCCTGCTCATGGAGTTCCCGTCCTGGGGTGAAGACCTCGTCATGCAGGACGCCTGGGTGAAGAACCTCGAGCTCACCCCCGAAGAGCGGCAGGGGATCGAGACCCTGTACCAGGAGTTCCGCAGCAAGCTCTACGAAGAGCTCCGCACGATGTACGCGGACATGGTGGGAGACCCGGACGCGGGCGCCAACGAGACCCTCAATGCCCTGATCCACAATATCCAGGGGCTGTCCCCGCGTGAGCTGTGCCAGGAGAGGATCCTCGCCATCCTGGCGGTGATCGCAGCCGGCGGACCGCTCCCCCAACCTTCGCCCGACGCGCCCGCGTGCGAGCGCGTCGTGCTGATGATCTTCGGTTCCGTCGACGAGCTCGATGCGAAGTCGGTCGCGATGTTCGGCGAAAAGGGGAAGAAGGCCCTCTGGTCCGGAACCTCCTCGTTCGAGACCTCCACCGGCTCGTCGGACAAACCCACAGAGAGGTGAATGGGATAGAGGCGTGTTGCACGTGCCTCGCAGCGGCGGTGCTGCTTGCCGCAGGCTGCTCTTCGAGCTCGAACGGGACCATCTGCGGTCCGGACGGCCCCCCGGTCGGGCTGGTCGTCGAGTGCCCGGGGGGATGTCTTGACGGCAAGTGCCTTCCGGACGTGGACATCGGGCACACCGGCCCCGGAAGGGGAGGGCGAGCCGCCCGGACCGGAGGTGTGGGATCCGATTCCGGTGGGAGAGTCCGTCCGCACCCGGGGGCGGCGTCGGCATCGAAACCGTTGTCGCTATGGTTGTCGCCCTACTGCCCCAGCAGCTCCCGTGCCCAGTTGCTGGGATCGTACAGGGCAACCGCACTCGCGGGGCAGAGCTCGCTATCCCGGTAGATGTGTACCTTCTCCTGTTCCCCAACCCGCTTGTGCAGCGTCCGGTAGTACTCCTCGGACAGTGCGAATATGTCGAGGTGCTTGCCTTGCAGCGACCAGCCCGTGTCCTCCACCACGAAGCAGCCGTCCCCGTGGAACGAGAATCCCCCCTCGGAGCCGGGAAGCGGCATGCCGTCGTACTCGGGAATGTACACCACGGTCCCTCGCGGAATGACCTCGTCCGGAGCCGCTACCGTGCGGAACGGATGCAGGGGGGAGGTGGAGCCGTATCCGAACGGGGCCTTCTTGCGGTCTACCTCCATGAAGCACCAGCCGAACTTCGCAATGCGGCACTCCTGGTGGAGGTTGAGCACCCTGCCGTCGCGCAGGACTCCCGTCCCCTCCATGCTCACGCGGCGTGCGAACTCGGTCGTCACCACTGCCAGAGCCCGGCCCTTCATGTCGTACAGCGGCACCTCGGGACGTCCGCTGAAATCCGCCTCGAAGACTATCCAGTAGTAGGTCAGCCGGAAGGAGCCCATCGGCTGCCCGTGTTCCTTCTCCTGTGCACACACCTTCCCGGCCGCAAGCGACAGAAGGAGAAGGAGTATGACGCCTCGAAACATCAGGCCTCCGGAACGAGTGGCGACCGGCTCCCTACGGCCCGGGCGGTCCGCGACATTAGCCCGATTGCCGCGCCGGTGGACGGCCGTGTCTTTCAATCTGCGGCTCGCCCTCCGCACTTCGCCGCTGGCGATGGCTTCCCGGCTTCAGGAACGGGCAGCCTCGCCTCGCTACTTCCAGCCCATCGGAGGGGGGGACGCCGGCTCGGCATGGACCGTCTCGGCAAGCATCGGCCCGTACCCCTTCTTGTTCAGCGTCGAGTAGGCAAAGACCACGTACCCCGGTGCTGAGATGCTGCGCGCGTACTCGATCTCAGCCTTGACCTCCTCGAACGAGTCGTAGTCGGCACTCAGACCGGTGTAGACGTGCCTGCCAGCAGCAGCCCCCACGTGGTCGTCGGCCAGCGTGGCAAAGTCGGTCCAGCCACCCTTGGGGGTGGTCAGCGGCCAGTAGATCATGGGGCAGATGGCATCGACCGCACCGGCATCAAGCCAGCCGTGGGAATCCTGGTAGTAGTCGTGATAGCCTTCGGACGTTCCGCCCCATCCGAAGTTGTCCTGGTAGATCCCCCAGACCGAGGCAGTCACCTTCACGGCCGGAGCCACGGTGTCCAGTGCCTTGTAGGTCTCGTAGACCCAGTCCCCCAGCAAGGTGCGCTGGAAGTCCCCGTAGCTCAGCGCAGGATTGCCCTGCTTTGCCAGCAGGTAGGCATCCTCGGACCAGGTGTCGTGGGAGTAGTCGGGGCCGGCGTAGCGGATGTAGTCGAAGTGGATGCCGTCGACGTCGTAGCCGTCCACGATGTCGAGCACGACCGACTTGACGTGCTGACGCACCGCGGGGATGCCCGGAGAGACCCACGTGTAGGAGTTGTTGAAGGCCATCGGCTTCCCGGTGGAATCCGCCTGGCGCCACTCCGGGTGGGCAAAGAGGATGTGCTCGGGCGACGACTGCGGCGGCGGTGTCGTCCCGGTCCAGGCCGTCCAGGTGTTGAGCCAGGCATGAAGCTCCATGCCGCGCTCGTGCGCCTCGGCCACCGCGGTCGCAAGCGGGTCCCACCCCGGATCCTTGCCGAGAGAGTCGGGGGAAGCTCCTTGGCCCACGGCTCCACTGACGACTGGTAGAACGCGTCCGCGTTGCCCCGCACCTGGAACATCACGGCATTGAAGCCCCAGGCCGAGACTTTGTCCATTATGGCAACCACGTCCGTTGCGCTCTTGTAGTCCCAGCGGGTGACCCAGACGCCTCTGAACTCGAACGGCCCTTGCGGGACGACGATGTCCGGCGCAGGTGCAACGTCCTCGGGTTCCTGCTCATCCGCCGTCTGCTTTTCGTCAGGAGCAGCCACCACGTCCTTGAACCGTCCGCCTCCGTCATCGCCGCCAAGATCCGCGACGACAAGATCCCCCCGGACATCGATTCCCGGCGCCAGGTCGTCGAGCGGCCCCTGCGCGTCCCCGCCGCCTGCCTGGTCTTCCTCCCCGGCCCCCCCCCTCGGGATCAGGTCCGGCGACGCGTAGCAGAGCACGCCGCCATCTTCCTCCGCAATGCAGTAGAGCGCATCCCCCTGGCAGTTGTACTCGCACTTGCAGGTCGAATCCCCCGAGCAGCCGGCCAGAATGACCAGGAGCGCGGTCGCCGCCGCTGCCGTCCGCGTGCGGCCGATTCCCTCCAGCACGAGCACGATCACGATGCCCGCGACGATCGCAACCAGCGATGGCCACAGGGTGGGTTCCGAGAGGTCGGGCAGCCGATTGGCCAGAAACTCCTCCCGAATCGGAACCCCGGGTATCGGTGCATCCTTCCAGGGCCACAGGACCCTCAGAGAGCCCAGCATGAGCCCCACCAGCGCGGCCATGGTGGGGCATCCCGGTGGTGCTTGAGCAGGTAGTTCAGCAGGCGGGCGAACGACGTGATCCCGACCACGATTCCAGTAATGAACACCACGATGGGCAGCAACCCGGAGAGGTCCATCCGGTACACTACCGCCTTGAGCTGCTCGAGAACGTAGTCGTACATGCCCAGCATCAGCAGGATGAACGCCCCCGAGATGCCCGGCAGGATCATCGCACAGATGGCCACCGCGCCGCACACGAACACGTACCAGAGCTGAGGCGTCGCGGCCACGCTGCCCAGCCCCAGCAGCAGGTAGGTTCCGACGGTCGCGAGGACGAACACGACAGCTTCCGCAGGCCCGCGATGGTTCATGGCGCGGTACGGAACGATGAGCGAAGCGAACACCAGGCCCAGGAACAGGCCGCGTGTCGGTTCCGGAAAGGTCGTGCGGCAGTAGGTGATCAACCCTGCCCCCGCGATGATTGCCGTGGCGATTCCCAGCACGAGGAACCCGATGAAGGTGATCGCCCTCACACGCCGCTCCTCCACGCTGCCGTCCGGCTCCACGTGTCCGAATACCCCCTGGAACAGCAGTCTCCAGAACCGACGGGACAGCAGTGAACGGACGAAGTCAGCGTCGAGCAGCCGAATCGACTCGACCAACTCCTCGTAGATGCCGAGGATCAGCGCAACCGTGCCCCCGGAAACACCGGGAATCACGTCCGCACAGCCCATGCAGAAACCCCGACACCGAACTGCCCTGCTTTCTCTTTCGACTTCACGGGATACACTCCCCCATGGTGGTTGGGTCGCCGCCCCGCACACCGGTCAATCGCCGGTCGAAGGCGGGGGCGCAAGCTCCGCTGCCATCCGCTCCAGCTCCACGCCCACGGATTCACGGCCCGGGAAGGAAGCCTTGTGTCGGTCCCACAAATCGACGGTCTTCCGGATGCCGGCCAGGTTGCGGGTCTCGTGGTAGGACCTGCCGAGCCAGAGCACGTTGTCGGCCGTCACCGCACACGACATCCCGGGCGAGAGGTGGCCGCGGCTCATCTCGAGCTCGTCCGCTTCCATCGCCTGCTCCAGGCGCTGGACCACCCCGGCGGGGTTCCCCTCGCGGCGGTAGTAGGCAGCAACGTAGAGGTGATGGCGGCACTTGCGCTCCAGCGTCCTGGCCAGCATGATCCCCCCGAGCGAGGGGCATAGTAGGATTCGGGACGATTCCTGATGACCCACGTGAACGACTCGTACGCGCTCTCGACGTCGGTCATTTCCCGGCTCTCCGCCGGGGGCAGCGCCCAGTGATCCTCGGGCATCCGGCGCAGGTAGCACAGCCCCCGCATGTACACCGCGTGCGGCACGTCCGGAGAGCTGGCGTACTGCTCCTGGAACTCCCGGTACACCTCGGCCGCCTCTGCATGCCGCCCGTCAAGGAATAGCGAGTCCCCCAGCCGCAGGGTCGCAAGCTGCGACAGGAGCGGGCTGAGCGTCGTCCCGGCTATCTCCTCGAACTGCGCAGCCGCGTCGGTGTAGCTTCCCTTGATCAGCTTGGCCATGGCCTCGTCGTACTGCTGGAACGCGTCGGCGCCGCCGGACGAGGTGGTGGCATTCCCGCAAGCGCAGACCATCAGCATCGCACCTGCAAGCACGAGCAACCTTTTGAGCCTTCTGGTATGGCCGCAAACCGGCCGGGATTGACTGTGTGCACTCCCTCCTCCCGAGGCATTGCCAAAGAGACAGCGGGACGTTACCAGTCGTGCGATTCCGTGTCAATCGCGACAACCCGCTTGCCATGCGGTCGGACTGCCCATATCATCACGCTGGTCTGGAGCCGGGTGTGGGCCAATGTTCCTTTGCGCATCCATCTTCTCGCCCGAGTCGCTCGCCAGCCTCTGGCAGAGCCTGAACTCCATCGACCCCCTCTGGGCGCTGCTGGTGGTCTTTCTCGTTCTCTTCCTGGCGGGCTGCGGGCTGCCGCTTCCTGAAGACATTCCCCTCACCTTCGCCGGGATCCTGCTCGGGTTGCCGGCCACCCAGGAGAGGTTTCTGGCGGGCACACGGGGGCCATTCTCGTGACAGCGGTCATCTGCTACACGTCGATCCTGCTGGGGGATCTCGTGGCCTGGAATCTCGGGCGTCGCTACGGCCGCCTGCTGACACGCCACATCCCTTTCCGCTGGTTTCTGCCGGAGAGCCGCATCCACCGCGTCGAGCGCTGGTTCCAGAGGTTCGGCAACTGGACGGTCTTCTTCGGCCGGATGGTTGCCGGGGTCCGCTTCGTGACCTTCGTGATTGCCGGGATGGCCCGCATGCCCGTGTCGCGCTTCATCCTGTTCGACAGCATCGGAGCCCTCGTCACCGTGCCCCTCTGGCTCGTGCTGGGTTACGTGCTCGGCACCCACTTCGACCAGATCGTCCAGTGGATGTCTCGCATCAGCACGACGACCTGGATACTCGTCGGCGCCGTGGTGCTCCTGCTGCTCTTGTGGAAGCTCGCACACCGCAAGCACAAGGCGCATGAGGAGATGCCCGAGTAGAAGGCGCCCCCTTCTCCTGTCATTGCGTAGAGGACTTCAACCGGGCCAGTCGAGGCTGCAGCCAGTCTGCCATCCACCGGTGCCCCGCAGTGCTGAAGTGGTTGTCCTCGACCCCACCGAGGAACCACCGGTCGAGCCCCTGCTCCTGAACTGCCTGCTCGAAGTCCTCCCAGGGGACCAGCACGGGAACGCTCAACCCGGAAGCCATCTTCTCGATGCGCGCCCGCATGCCATCGCCCCGAACGCGGAAACGCTCGTCCAGAAGCCAGGGGCGGTGCGGCATGAGCACCAGCACCAGGGGGACCCCGCGTGCCCGGAGCTCATCCCGGGTCGCGGCCAGGACCGCGGCCAGGTGCTCCCATCTCGTCTCCTCCGGTTGAGCGTTCAGAGTCGCCTGTGCGAGGCGGTAGTACCGCTCCTGGAAGACCCGGGCGGCCCTGGAGAATCCGCTCGCGACCCGGACCGCGTACGGTGGGGGGCTTGCCATGAGCGGCGACCCGAGCAGGCTCCCCCACGCCGGACCTCCGAACCTCGGCCGGACTCGGGCCTCGGGCATCACCTGCCCTCCGCCCGCCCCCGGTGCTCGGCTGAGCGCAGAATCGCCCGCTTGTCCGGAATCGCCCGCCGGGGCCGCTGCCTCCCCGGTTGCCTCACCATACTCCAACAGGGGACCGTAGTCCGCACAGCTCCGCGCGCTGTCGATGTCGTCCAGGTCATTGCCGATGAAGAGGTGCAGGACCACGAGGTCGACTCGGACCTCCCGCGTCCAGTTGCGCACGAGCAGGTAGTAGTAGTCCGGCCCCACTCCCGGGACCCCCGCGTTGACGTGGGCCGTTCCAGGTTCCATGGAGCTCAGGATCTCCGGGAAGGTCTTGCCGCCGGGTTCCGTCATGTAGACCAGGGAGTCGCCGACGGCGGCAGGACCGCTCGCGTCGCACCCCGGTCTGCGCCGTCTCCGGGCAGTACGCCGACAGGCGGTGACGCGTCAGACCCTTCCCCTGGATCGACCCTATGCGCGGCGTGCAGGCGTCCGCGCAAGCGGTCAGAGAACTCGGCCGGGTAGAGCATCTTGCACGCCTCTTCCTCCAGCGCATACTCCCCCCAGGGATCGAGCACGAAGCTGCATTCCCACGGTTCCTCGAACGTCGGCGCTCTGGGCAGCAACCACGCGGCCGCTGCCTCGAGCAACCCCAGCGCGGCCACGGTCGCCACGGCGAGCACGATCCAGTTTCGCCGCTCGATCCGGGCCGCAGCGGCATGGGCCCCGAGAAGCAACCCCAGCCCGACCAGCAGCCCGGTCAGCACCCGGTCCCAGAATCCGATGCGCACCAGCGTGAGAGGAGGGATGAACGCCGCTGCCACCGGGAGCAGCAGCAGCACGAAGCCGGAGACGAGCCCGGCCAGTCGAGCTCGGGCGACGAGACGGCGCACGGGCACTGCCAGGACCAGCCCGACGACCACGGGGACCACCAGCGACGCGACGGCGAACCCGTATGCCGCCGCGTCCGAACCGGTCTGTACCGGGTTGGCCACGCTCCCTCCACTGGCTCGTGCAGCGATCCTCCGCCGCAATATCCGATGCTCAGGATACACGGAACCGCCGGGGCAGTCGAGCGGACGATCCGGGGTCTCCTACCGTTAGTCGAGATCCACGGAAGCGCTGGAAGAGGCCGTCCTGACGGCCGCATCCGGGCATTGGCTGCCTGCTGTTTTCCGCTTGTCAGGGAGAGGGAGAGTTTCCGGGCGAGCCGGAATTTACAAATCAGAAGAACCACTTCAGGCCGAAGGTGACCTGGAAGTTGTCGGCGGAGATGTAGTCCTTGACCGTAGGAGTCTTGAGGGAGGAGAGGTCGAGAGAGCCGTTGCCGTCCACCTTGAGCGGCTGGGAGGAGACCACGACCCGGTCGACCTGCGGGACCAGCATCAGGAACTCGGTGCTCAGCGCCAGGTGGCGGCCGATGTAGAGTTCCATTCCGCCGCCGCCATGGTAGGACCGCTTGCTCGCCGAGGCCTTGAGCATGTCGGTGAACTCCGAGGAGCCGGTCCCTGCCGCGAGGTACACCGACACCACCCGGGTGGGAACCAGGTAGAGCAGGGCGCTGGCTCGCAGCGACGAGGCGTAGATCTCGCCGTGCCCGACCGGATTTTCACCGGCCATGTTGTAGTTGAAGTCGAAGCCGAGCACCTTGAGCATCTTGATGCGGACGTTGAGCTCCGAGACCACGTCGTTCACGCTGCCGCCCGTGACCGGCACGACGTGGGAAAGGCCGACCGAGGAGCCCAGGCCCATGGTCAGGAGCGAGGTGCTGTCCGCCCTGGCCTCGTTCCCGAGCCCGAGGACCACCAGGGCCGCCGCTGCCATCATCGTCCAGGTCTGCGTTTTCATCGTATCTGCTCCGCCTTCCGTGGTATCTCTTTGTCAACCGCTCGAAAAACGGGCACCCGCTACGGCGAAGAGGGAAACAACTTTAGGGAATCTTCCTTCGCTGCTCCGGAAGGGGTTCCGAATGCCCTGCTGATGTGCTATGGAACTCTCTCGAAGGAGGTGCAAAATGGGACTGCCGAATCGACAGGACGCGATGGTGCTTCTGAGGGAGCACGTGAAGCAGGAGAATCTGGTCCGACACATGATCGCGACCGAGGCGATCATGCGGGCCCTCGCCCGCCGGCTGGGCGGGAACGAGGAGCTCTGGGGGATCTCCGGCCTGCTCCACGACCTCGACCTGGAAATCGTGGACAACGACATGAACCGCCATGCCCGAACCACGGCCGCCATCCTGGCCGAGCGCGGATTCCCGCCGGAAGGGCTGGACGCCATCCTCGCTCACAACGGAGACGTGCTCGGCATTCCCCTGAAGGGGTGAAGGAGAAGCGCTTCGCTGCCAACGTCAACCGCGAGCGCATCCAGGAGATCGAAAAGACCGGGCTGACGGTCGACGATTTCATCGACCTGTCCCTCGAGGCCATGCGCTCAGTCGCCACGGAAATCGGACTGTAGGAGCCCATCTGCAACAGGCTCCTGTAGCCTGCGCTTCCAGGAATCGATCTCACCGAGATAGCGGGTCACCAAAA
>Ga0194127_10003699_pt1 | contig 19335 bp, 12 predicted proteins | sample TA2KigC100mmetaG_FD_148624 | JGI IMG/M metagenome (GOLD analysis project Ga0194127, IMG submission 148624) | Freshwater microbial communities from Lake Tanganyika, Tanzania - TA2015036 Kigoma Deep Cast 100m | ecosystem: Environmental > Aquatic > Freshwater > Lake | place: Tanzania: Lake...
TTTCAATTGTTGAGAAAGCGATAACAAATAATGATAAGTTGAATTTACTTTATTGTGATTTCAGAATACTAAATTATTTGAGAAAAAATCAACTAAATATATTTACCAATTACTCTACCATTGCATATCCAGATTCATCGGGTGTATTTTTTACATTGAAGGTTTTGTTAAGAAAAAGAATCAAATCATTTCAAAAATTAATTAGCACAAATATTATTAATGATATATTAATAAATTTTCATAAACACAAAATGAAATTATTTCTTTACGGAGACACTCTAGATGTCTTGGATAGTGTCAAAAGTAGGTTTAAAATTGAATATCCTAAAATTGAATCAGTTGGACAGATAGATGGATTTTCCAACTCTCAGGATTACATTGTTGATGAAATAAATAAATCTTGTGCTGATGTTTTGATGATTGGGCTTGGAGTGCCAAAACAAGAAATATGGCTTGATAAATATTATAAAAGTCTTAATACAAGAATAAATATTACTGTGGGAGCTTATTTTTCGTTTTATAGTAGGAAGTTCATAAGGGCTCCAAAAATTCTACAAATTGTTCATCTGGAATGGCTGTTAAGGTTAATACAAGAGCCAATGCGGCTATGGAAAAGGTACTTTATTGATTTTCCAAATTTCTTTTTTACTGTTTTAATTGATAAATATAGAATAAAATGAAAGTTGGAATCTTTTGCCCTAACATTAGACCAGTATGCGGAAGATCTAAAGCAATTCTTCTGTTAGCAAAAGGCCTGAATAAACATTGTATTCATGTTTATTTATTTACTAATAAAGAGAGTGATTTTTCTCTAATCAACCAATATGGAATAAAACTAAAAGTCATTCCAATTAATCCTTTATCAAAATCGATTTATAATTTCAACAAATCAATTTTACTAATTAAAAAATATGCAACTTATTATGAACTTGATGTTGTTCATACTCATCACAGATATGTTGAATTCTTAGCATTTATTACTAAAAAAGTATTTGGATTAAATTATAAATCAGTTACAACTGTACATTCTTTGGTTACTGATCGCCGGTTTATCAGTTTCAAATCTGATAAAGTAATTGCTGTCAGCAATTTTATAAAGGAAAATCTCATTAAAAATTATAATTTACAGAAGAATAGAATTAGTGTCATCCCAACTGGGATTGAAATTCCTTCAGAACTCAGTGAATTAAAAAGTAATGAAATAGTATTATTAGGATTCGGGCGGTTTGAGCACGAAAAAGGATTTGATATTATTTTAAAAGCTGTAGAGAATTTGAAACCCATTGTAGGCAGAATTGTTGTTAAGTTAGTCGGTGAAGGTAGCCAAGGTAAATATTATCATAATCTTTCAAAGATTCTAAATATAGATGTTGAAATAAACATTAATTATGGCACTCCGTGGGATGAAATTAAAAAGGCAACTATTGTTGTTGTTCCTTCCAGAATTGAAGCATTTGGATTAAGTATTTTGGAAGCTGGTGCTATGGGAAAATGTGTCGTGGCTTCAAATGTTGGAGGGATTCCAGAAATAATTGATAATGAAATTAATGGTCTGTTATTTGAACGTGAGAGTGAGGAGGATTTATTTTACAAATTGAAATATTTACTTGATAATAGAAGCCTAATCGAAGAATATGGGAAAAAATTAAAAACTAAAATTGAAGAATATTTCATTTTAGGTCGAATGATAGATTTGTATTTAAAAGAATACCAGAAACTTTTAGCTTACAAAAGTTTATGAAAGATATTTTAAAAATATCTTTTATACTTTGCATATTTATGCAAAGCGAAGCATTTCCCAATTTATTCTAATATCAGAAAAAATTGATGGGAAGAAATATGCATTACATTACCAATCTCCGTACATAGAAGTTCAGTTCAACAAAACAAATGCAAATAAATTTCAAATTAACTTCCCAGAATTTATTGATGAATCTGTTCCAGGAACAGTCGTAATTCCAAAAGCGGAAATGTTTATTCCGTTACCAAAAGGAACTAATCCAACTTTATCTTTTTATGTCGTTGATGAAATTCAATACGAAGCATTCCCTACAATTAATCCCAAAGTTAGGTTATCTCGTAAAGATGAAATAATTGCCGAATCAGTTGAATTAATTCCAAAAGATTATTCAACAATTTATATGAATAATGGAATTAAGAAAATTGAAGGCAACAATTTCCTTCATCTAACAATAAGTATTTTTTCTTATGATATAACTTCTTCGATATTTACATATTATAAAGAATTCATAATCGAATTGACTTTCAGTGAATCAATAGAAGATTATTTTACAAATAAGGCATCTAGTTTAACGCAACTCAATAGAACAAATACAATTACTTATAAATCAAAAGATAATTTTATACAAAATGATACGTCTAGTAAGTGGATTGATTATAATTTAACCTATCTCAAACTCGGAATTGGGAAAGACGCAATATATCGTATAACATATAATAACCTAATTCAAAATGGAATAAATACGAATCAAATCAATCCAAAAACATTTCAAATGTTTTGGAAAGGAAGAGAAGTTCCAATTTATGTTTCGGGTGAAGAAGATTTGTTTTTCCAGCAAGAGGATTATATTGAATTTGTCGGAATTAAGAATTATGGGGGTAATCATAGAACTATTAATGATTACAATACTCCATATAATGAATTTATTGATCGGTATTCCGATACAACGATAGTCTGGTTGACCTGGGGGAAAAATGAAGGTAAAAGAATACCAAAATTAAATGTTCGGCATGGTTCAGCAGCTACAACCGTAAATTATTATAATCATTTTATACACGAGGAAAGAAATGTATGGTTTGATTATTCTTGTGATCAATTAGTACGACGACAATTACCAGAGTGGATAGAAAATGAAACATGGATGTGGAGAACTCAAGGTGTAGGAAGCTTGGACTTACCTTTTCAAGTAACTGATTTAATCCCAAATAAAACAGCAAAGGCTTTTATTAAGCTGCAAAGTATTGCCGCTAATATTTCCAAGAATGCTCATAATGTTGGACTTAGAATAAACAATGATGGTGCAGTAAGTGATTCTACTTTATTTGATTCTTATCAGCAGAGATTAGTAAAAGCCAAATTTAATTCTAATTTACTTAGTAATGGTACAAATCAATTAAGATCTATCTCATTTCAAACATCTGGTTCATTAAATTCCGTTTTTCATGATTGGTATGAAATAGAATATCCTCGTTCGTTGTTGCTTAAGAATGATTCGATCATTTTTAAATATAATGACTATAATACAGTTGAGTTTATTAATTACGAAATTGGAAACTATTCAGGTAGCAATTTATCCTCTTATAAATTTAATCACATGCTCTCCGTAAATAAGATAACTGATTTCAAAATTCAGAATAACAAAATTATTTTTTCAGATTATACAGATTCTTTATCAAATTATTTTATTAGTAATTCCAGTAAAATCAGTTCACCAAAAATTTATGGAATTAAAAAATTTGTAAACTTGAGAAGTACTCATAGAAGTGCTGATTATATTTTAATAACTCATAAATCATTAAATAAAGCAGCTGAAGATTATGCAAATTTTGTAAAAACGAATTATTCAATAATTGTTACTACAATATTAATAGACGATATTTATGACGAATTTAATTATGGGTTCACCTCTCCAGAACCTATAAAAGAATTTTTAAAGGCAGCATATTCAAATTGGAATGGAGACGCTTATAAATATGTACTTTTATTAGGTTCTGGTAATTATGATTATTTTTTAAACAGAAACAGAGAACTACCATCTCCTTATCGTCCAAACCTTGTGCCTTCATTCGGCGTACCAGTTAGTGATAATTGGTTTTTAATATGGGATTCGAATGGGATATTGAATACTAACATTAAAATTGGAAGAGTACCAGCTAAGAGTGAAAGCGAAGTATATAATTATTTAAATATTCATAGGAATTATCTTACAAAACCTTATTCAAATCTTAATAAAAGATATTTATTTTTTTCTGGAGGTGTTCCATCGGAACTTGAACAACTCAAGTCAGTTAATGATTTCATAATTGATAGCTATGTAAAAGTTCCTCCAATAGGAGGCAATGCAACCCATTTCTATAAAACCGTTAATCCAAATACAAACTTTGGACCATACAAACCAGAATTCATTAGTGATGCAATTAATCAGGGAAGTTTATTCATTTCTTATTTAGGGCATAGTGGAACACAAACTTGGGATAATAGTATTACAGAAGTACATCAACTTAATAATACTAGTGGTGCTAATCCTCTTATTACTGATTTTGGATGTTCGACAGCTAAGTTCTCAGAACCTGATGTAACTTCCTTTAGTGAGCTATTCACTATTTCTGACCAAGGTCAATCTATTGCCTATATTGGTAATTCTTCACTTGGATTTATTTCTACCTCGACAACTGCACCAAAACTTTTTTATAAATCACTTCTAAAAGATTCTACTTATAATATTGCACAGACATTATTAAATACTAAGAAAGGATTGATCACCAACTATGGCAATTCATTGGTGAATCAAGTTTTTGCATTAACAAATACACTAATCGGCGATCCAATAGTAAATATTAAAATACCTATAATACCAAATCTAGCAATCAGTAATAATTCTTTTACTTTGATCACAGAAAATCCAAATTCAAACTCAGAAAAAATATTAATAAAAGTGAAGTATTTTAATTATGGCAAAGTTGAACAAAAAAGTTTCAATATTAATATCAGAAATAGATATCAAGGAAATCTAATAATTGATACTGTCCTAACTAAACCAATCCCTTTGTATGTTGATTCTTTGGATTTCCAGTTTAGCATAAAAAACAAACCTGGCTTTCATGATATAACTGTTACTTTAGATAATGAAAATAAAATTTTTGAACTATCTGAGGATGATAATACTCAAGAGTTTAAATTATTTGTGGCAAACACATTATTAAGGGATTTGTTGAATTATCCTAATGAAAATAAATTTAATTCATTAACATTTATTAATCCAATTATTAAAAGCGCTTCAGAAGAGATAGAATTTCAAATTGCAGAGAATCCAAAATATTTAAATGCACTTCAAAATAAAATCACATTTACTAATGGATTTACAAAAATTAACCTGAATAACTTGCAAAAAGATAAACGTTATTGGATGCGAGCAAAGCTTAGTAGTGATACAGAATATTCCATCATTCGGTCATTTATTAAATCTGATGAAAGTGGGTTTTTTCTTAATGATAGTTTAAGTTTTTCTGGTGGTACTTATGAAAATTTAATTATTGGTGAAAATATAAAATTAGCCGAAGAACAAGTTGTTTTTGAAGCTATTTCAGCCGGATTTAATGATGGTAACACTGCCATAATCACGAAGAATAATCAAAACTATATTCCATGGCCAAATAGAGGTCATAACGTATGCGTTTTTGATGGTTCTAATTTTGAATTTAAGAAGTACGAATATTTCGATCTGCTATTTGGCGGTCAGCAAGCACGTACTAATTACATTAATCTTTTAGACTCATTAAAAACCAATGATTTAATTATCATTACGATAGTAGATGAAGGATCAGTTAACTTAACCTCTGAAATAAAACAACGTTTAAAAACTTTAGGAAGCAATTATGCTGATAGTATCGGATTTAGAGATTCATGGTCATTTATTGCAAAAAAAGGTTTTTCAAATTCTCCAATTTCAGAGTCCTATTCAAAAATATTTAAGGGTCGAGCAATTTCTAAAAAAATATTCAGTAAAAAGTATGATAAGGGGAAATATTCCAGTATTAAAATTGGTCCTTCTAATATGTGGATTTACATTAGGGTTGAAGATTCATCATATCCAAATAATAAAATAAACTATAAAATTTATGGGGTGACTAATGAAAATAAAATTGATACACTAAGTAAGGTTATAAATTCAAATCAAAGTATAAGTTTGCTCGATTTAGATCCAAAAAAGTATCCATTTTTGTTTATTGATGCTGAATGGAATAATTCTAATACAACAAACGAAGCATTATTGAAAAATATTTTTGTCAACTATCAAGGAATGCCAGAAATTGGGACAAATTATCAATCAGTAATAGTTGTTAAGGATACTGTTGACCAAGGAGAGAATGTTTCACTTGATTTTGGAGTCTTTAATGTTGGAGAAGCAACAGCAAAAAATATTGTTGTGTTAGTAAAAGGATCCGATGACAAGACAAGTGAAAAGATATTTGAAAGTGTAATTGATTCTTTAATTTCGGGACAAACCAGAAATTTTACTGTGACTTACAAACCAGAAAAATTTAACAAGAATTTCCTATTCGAAATAATTATTGATCCTAATAATCAAATAAAGGAATTGTTTGAGGATAATAATTATTTCACTTATCCATTATATATTAGACCTGATAATTCAACACAAACACTTTCAGTTTTATTAGATGGAATTGATATTATGGATGGTGATTACGTATCTACCAGACCGGAAATCGCAATTGAGTTATCAAATAATTCGAAATTAGGAATAAATGATACATCAGCAATTAAAGTTTTTTTAAATAATAAACTTGTCAGTTATTCCAGCAGTCAGTTTACAATTAATTATAATAATGCTAATCCTAAAATGAGTATTAAATACTGCCCTATTTTAGGGGACGGTGAATACTCATTGAAAGTAGTTGCTAAAAATATTTATAATCTTGAAGTTCCTGAAACAGTAGTAAACAAAAAATTTATAATTAAAAGTAATTTGCAAGTGGATGATGTTTACAATTATCCCAATCCATTTTCTAATGAAACATATTTTACTTTTAAACTAAGCCAAGTACCGGAAAAGATGAAAATAAAAATTTATACTTTGAGTGGAAGATTAATCAAACAAATTGAACTCATAAATACTGAACTCAAAAATGATTTTAATAGAATTTATTGGGATGGGCTGGATGAAGACGGAGACTTAATTGCAAATGGTGTTTATCTCTATAAATTAATTTTAGAAAAAAACACCGAAATTATTGAAAAAGTTGGAAAACTTGCTGTTGTAAAGTAATTATTTCGATTTTGCTAAAGTTTAATTTCAAAAATCTTTTACTCCATTTATCTAATTAGTTATTACTATTCATTTTTATTAATTTTTGAAAAAGAAATAATTCATGAAGAATTTTGCAATTACTGGTATTGCCGGTTTTGTTGCCCCTAGACATTTAAAAGCAATAAAAGAAACCGGAAATAATGTATTATGTGCTCTAGATCCACACGATTCTGTTGGCATTTTAGATTCTTATTTCCCTACTGCTCAATATTTTTCAGAGCATGAAAGATTCGAAAGGTTTTTATCTAAAAATAAAAACGATATTGATTATCTATCCATATGCTCTCCAAACTATTTACATGATACACACATTCGGTTAGCATTACAGAATAATATTAACGCAATTTGCGAAAAGCCTCTTGTTTTAACTCCTCAGAATCTTGATTTACTTCAAACATTGGAAAGAAATTCTAAAAACAAAATATTTACTATAATGCAATTGAGGTATTTGCCTTCTTTAATAGATCTAAAAAATTTAGTTATTCAGAGAAGCGTTAGCAAACATAATGTTAATATGAAATACATTACACCAAGAGGAAATTGGTATCATTACTCATGGAAAGGTGATGAAGACAAATCTGGTGGGCTTTTAACAAACATTGGGATTCACTTATTCGATCTTTTAATCTGGCTATTTGGTTCTGTTATAAATTATAAGATAATTAATATAACTATGAAAAATGTCAGCGGTACGCTTGAATTAAAAAATGCTGATGTCGAATGGTTTCTTTCTATAGATGAAAAAGATATTCCTTCAGAAACAACAAATAAGAAAATGAAATCATTTCGGTCTATAGTTGTTGATAACATTGAAATAGAATTTTCAGAAGGATTTACTGAACTTCATACAAAAGTTTATGAAGAAATATTGAAAGGTAAGGGATTAGGTATTGATGAAGCTAGACCTTCAATTGAACTTGTTTATAATTTAAGAAGAGAAAAATTATGAATTACTTTATTCATGAATCATCATATGTAGATGAAAAAGTGGAGATTGGGGAAGGAACAAAAGTATGGCACTTCACTCATATACAATCTAATTCTAAGATTGGCAAAAATTGTGTTCTTGGTCAAAACGTAAACATTGGAAACAATGTAACAATTGGAAATTTTGTAAAGATACAAAATAACGTTTCTGTTTATGAAGGTGTCACACTTGAAGATTATGTTTTTTGTGGGCCATCAATGGTTTTCACAAATATTATTGATCCTCGGAGTAAATATCCGCAAGTTGGTTCTAAATATTATATCAAAACAATAGTTAAAGAAGGGGCATCACTCGGAGCCAACTCAACGATCTTATGTGGAATTACAATTGGAAAGTATTCATTTATTGGTGCCGGCGCTGTCATTACAAAGAACGTACCTGATTATGCTTTAGTAATTGGGAACCCTGGAAAAATAGTTGGCTGGATGAGTGAAGCTGGGCAAAAATTAAATTTTGATAGCAATGGGAATGCATTTTGCAGTAAATCTAATAAAAAGTATAGACTGCAAAATAATTTAGTAGAAGAAGTACTATAATAATTTTATTTCGTTAGCAGAAATTTATCATTTGAGAAAGATTATTTAAATAATTCTAATTCAATTTGTAAATTTGTTACCGAAATTATAGGAATTTTATGGGAAGAATATTCGAAACAAGAAAACACAAAATGTTCGCACGATTTGCGCGAATGTCGAAAGCATTTAATCGTGTTAGAAAAGATATTGAAATAGCAGTTAAAGCTGGCGGACCTGATGCAAAAGCAAATTCAAAACTTCGAATCGCAATTCAAAATGCCAAAAGCGTCAATATGCCTAAAGATAAAGTGGAAGCTGCAATTAAACGAGCTTCGTCTAAAGATATAACCGGCTATTTAGAAGTTACTTATGAAGGCTATGGACCGCATGGTGTTGGAATTATGGTAGACTGTGCAACTGATAATATCAATCGAACAGTTTCAAACGTTCGTCACCTTTTTAGAAAATATGAAGGATCAATGGGTGCCGCTGGCTCAATTTCATTTTTATTCGAACGCAAAGGATTATTTAAAATTGGAAAGGATAAAATTGATGATTTAGAAAATTTTGAGTTGGAATTAATTGATCATGGATTAGATGAATTATCACATGATGAGGAATTCATTTACATATACACAAATTTTCACGACTACGGCAGTATGCAAAAAGCCTTAGAAGAAAAAGAGATAGAAATTCTTTCAACAGAACTACAGTATATTCCTACAACTAGTAAGGAATTGAACGAAGAGCAATTAAAAGAAATCAATGAGTTGATAGAAGCATTGGAAGAAGATGATGATGTGCAGTCAGTTTATTCAACTCTAATTTAAGATTAAATAGAATAATCAAATCTATCCATTCTTGTGAAGATTAAATTATTTATTTGACCTACTTGTCTTTATTTTCACTATCGATATTTTTATTTTTCCGTTCAAGTTATGTTTTCTTAGAAATAAGATTTTATATTCCATTTTTCTAACAATTGATTTTACCTCTTCAAGAAAACATCTTTTGATTCGTTTTTTAACGATAAGTAAACGATTTTTTCAAACTTAATGGCAAGATTTTTGTCAAATTCCAAGTTCATATCGCAAACAAATTAATTAATATATAGGTACTATTAATGACAAGAGTAAAAATTACAATTGATGGCAATGAAGCTGCTGCTCATGTTGCATATCGAGTTAGTGAAGTAATTGCAATCTATCCAATAACTCCATCCTCGCCAATGGGTGAGTTATCGGATGCATGGTCTGCAACCGATGTTAAAAATATTTGGGGAACGGTGCCCTCGGTGACTGAAATGCAAAGTGAAGGCGGAGCTGCGGGTGCCGTTCATGGCGCATTACAGACTGGAGCTTTAACTACAACTTTCACTGCATCGCAAGGTTTATTTTTGATGATACCCAATATGTATAAAATTGCTGGAGAATTAACACCAGCAGTATTTCATGTTAGTGCAAGATCTATTGCTGCTGCAGCGCTTTCAATTTTTGGCGATCATAGTGATGTGATGTCAACAAGACAAACTGGATTCGGTTTGATGTGTTCCGGCTCAGTGCAAGAGGTTATGGATTTAGCATTAATCACACACGCTGCAACATTAGAATCAAGAATTCCATTTGTGCATTTCTTTGATGGATTTAGAACTTCTCATGAAGTAATAAAAATTGAACAGTTAGATGATGATGATATTCGTGCAATGATTGATGATAAGTTTGTAAATGAATTTAAAGGTCGAGCTTTGACTCCAGATCATCCAGTACTCAGAGGTACTGCCCAAAATCCAGACGTTTATTTCCAGGGAAGAGAAACTGTAAATAAATTTTATAATGCTTGTCCTAGTATTGTTCAAGCTCAGATGGATAAATTTGCAAAGTTGACAGGGCGCAAATACAAATTATTTGATTACTTCGGTGCTCCAGATGCAAAACGTATTGTGATTATGATGGGTTCTGGTGCAGAAACAGCTGAAGAAACTGTTGAATATTTAACAGCTCAAATGGAAGAAAAAGTTGGATTAATCAAAGTTAGACTTTATCGACCTTTTTCAATTGAGCATTTATTAGCAGCATTACCAAAAACGGTAGAAAAAATTTCTGTGTTAGATAGAACAAAAGAACCTGGCTCAATTGGTGAACCATTATATCTTGATGTTGTAACTGCAATAACAGAATCAATGAATTCTAAAAATCCTCATTTTAACAAAATGCCGGTTGTTGTTGGCGGCCGATATGGTTTATCTTCAAAAGAATTTACACCTACAATGGTTAAAGCTGTATTTGATAATTTAAAAGCAGTTGAACCAAAAAATCATTTTACTATTGGAATTGTTGATGACGTTACCAACACGAATTTGCAATTCGATCCTAATTTTGTAATTGAAAGAGACGATGTTGTTCGATGTCTATTCTATGGTTTGGGTGCTGACGGAACTGTTGGAGCCAATAAAAATTCAATTAAGATTATCGGTGAAGAAACAGAAAATTTTGCACAAGGTTATTTTGTTTATGATTCAAAAAAATCCGGTTCAACAACTGTTTCTCATTTAAGATTTGGTAAGAGACCAATCCGATCAACCTATTTGATTCAAACTGCAAGATTTGTTGGATGCCATCAGTTCAATTTACTTGAAAAATTTGATGTGCTTGGAAATATTGTTGACGGTGGAACTTTTCTACTAAATTCTCCTTATAGTAAAAATGAAACATGGGATAAAATTCCAAATAAAGTTCAGCAACAGATTATCGATAAAAAATTAAAATTATATGTTATTGATGGATATACTGTTGCTAATAATACTGGAATGGGCGGAAGAGTTAATACAATAATGCAGACTTGTTTCTTTGCAATTTCTGGAATCTTACCAAAGGAAGAAGCGATTGAGCAAATAAAAATCTCTATTAAGAAAACTTATGGTATTAAAGGTGAAGATATTGTTAGAAAAAATTACGAAGCAGTTGATCAAACTCTAGAAAATTTATTTGAAATTAATGTTCCTGAAAAAGCAACAAGTACCATCGAACTACCTCCGATTGTATCTGATAAAGCCCCAGAATATGTAAAAAATGTTTTATCAAAAATAATTGCCGGGGAAGGTGATGATGTCAAAGTAAGTGAAATGCCGGTTGATGGAACATTCCCACTTTCAACAACAAAATGGGAAAAGAGAAATATTGCTCTTGATGTGCCTGAGTGGGATTCCGAATGGTGTATTCAATGCGGTAAATGTGCTTTGGTATGTCCGCATGCTGCAATAAGAATTAAAGTCTATGATAAGGAGAATATTAAATCAGCTCCGCAATCCTTTAAACATATGGATGCTAAAGGAAAAGAATTTCCTGATGGTTATGCATATACCATTCAAGTTGCTGTTGAGGATTGTACTGGATGTGAATTGTGCGTTGAAGTATGCCCAGCAAAAAATAAGAAAGAGACAAGACTTAAAGCATTGAATATGGTATCTCAAATTCCAATTCGCGAACAAGAGAAAATTAATTTTGATTATTTCTTAGAATTGCCGGAAATTGACAGACGATTAGTAAATACCTCATTAATCAAAAGCAATCAATTATTAGAACCTTTATTTGAGTTTTCCGGGGCATGTTCTGGCTGCGGAGAAACTCCATATGTAAAATTAGTATCACAATTATTTGGAGATAGAACAATAGTTGCTAATGCAACTGGCTGTTCATCAATTTATGGCGGTAATTTGCCGACTACTCCTTGGGCTACTAATAAAGACGGAAGAGGGCCAGCCTGGTCTAATTCTTTATTTGAAGATAACGCTGAGTTCGGAATGGGCATGCGGCTTTCGATTGATAAGCAAACCCAATTTGCAAAAGAACTTCTTGCAAAACTTAAAGATATTATTGGAAGTGAATTAGTTGATGCAATTTTAACTGCTGAACAAAAAGATGAAGCTGGCATTTATGAACAACGTGAAAGAGTAACTAAACTTAAAAGTATTTTAGAAAAAAACAATTCTATTGATGGAAAGAAATTATTGGAAGCAGCTGATTTTCTAGTTAAGAAATCCGTTTGGATTATTGGCGGTGACGGGTGGGCTTATGATATTGGATATGGCGGATTAGATCACGTACTAGCTTCTGGAAAAAATGTAAATATTTTGGTCCTTGATACTGAAGTATATTCAAACACTGGTGGGCAGATGTCTAAAGCGACCGGCATGGGTGCAGTTGCAAAATTTGCAGCTGCTGGAAAGCCAACTGCTAAAAAAGATCTTTCTATGATGGCTATGAATTATGGAAACGTATATGTAGCAAAAGTAGCTATGGGTTCAAATGATGCACACACTGTTCGTGCATTTCTCGAAGCAGAAGCTTATGATGGACCTTCATTAATCATAGCATACAGTCATTGTATTGCTCATGGTATAAACATTTCCAAAGGACTTGAACATCAAAAGCTTGCAGTCGATAGCGGATATTGGCCATTATTCAGATATAATCCAGAAAACACAAAAGAAGGAAAGAATCCATTAAAATTAGATTCAAAAGCTCCAAAGATAAAATTAGAAGATTATATCTATCGTGAAACACGTTATAAAATGCTAACAAAATCTCACCCAAAAGAAGCAAAGGAACTTCTTACTTCTGCACAAGAAGAAGTATTAAAGAGGTGGAAATTGTACGAACAGATGGCAATTATTGATTATTCAAATAATGGAAACGAAAAGGAAGAAAAAGCAAATTAATTTTTTAGGGCGAAGAGAATAAAATTCATCTTCGCTCAAATATTTAATATAAACGGAGAAATCATGGATCTTTCAACTAATTATATGGGCTTGAAGCTTAAAAATCCTATTGTTCCCTCTGCTTCACCATTATCAAATAATGTTGACAATGTTAAAAAGATGGAAGATGCCGGTGCTGCAGCAGTGGTTGTTTATTCTTTATTCGAAGAACAAATAACTCACGAATCTGGTGAACTAGATCATTACTTAGCATATGGAACTGAAAGTTATGCGGAAGCAATAAATTATTTCCCTGAACAAGAATCTTTTAATCTAACTCCAGTCCAGTATCTAGATCATATTGCAAATCTTAAAAAAGCAGTTGATATTCCAATCATCGGAAGTCTAAATGGTGTTAGTTCTGGCGGATGGGTAAAATATGCTAGAAATATTGAACAAGCTGGTGCTGATGCACTCGAACTAAATATTTATTATGTGGCGGCTAATCCAAATCTTAATAGTTTGGAAATTGAAAAAACGTATGTTGATGTTTTGAAAGAAGTAAAAAAGAATGTAAAAATTCCAGTCGCAATGAAATTAAGTCCTTTCTTTACTTCAATGTCAAGTATTGCAAAAGGTCTTGATGAAGCTGGTGCAGACGCACTTGTATTATTTAACCGATTTTATCAGCCTGATTTTGATTTAGAAAAACTTGAAGTTGTACCAAATCTTGTCCTCAGTACCAATTGGGAAATGAGATTGCCGCTTCGTTGGATTGCAATTCTCTATGGAAATCTAAAATCTAGCCTAGGTGCAACAAGCGGAATTCACACTCACGAAGATGTAATAAAAATAATGATGGCTGGCGGAGATGTTGCAATGATGGCTTCTGAATTATTAGTAAACGGAATTGGTAGAATCTCTGAAATTATTAAAGGGATTGAACGATGGATGGAAGAAAATGAATATAAATCAATCGACATGATGAAGGGAAGCATGAGTCAGAAAAAAATTGCTCAACCAGCTGCTTTTGAAAGAGCAAATTATATGAAATTACTTCAAAGCTACAAAACTATTCTCTGATCATCTTGAGTACCTATATAAGCCATTGGATTTGTCTGAGTCCAGTGGCTTTTTTATTTCTGTCTGCAATTAAATTTTTTCTTGTATATATTTGTTAAAACACTTCATCTCGTTGAATTACAAAGGAGTTTATGCAAGAGAAATATCATAAATGGTATACACAATATTTAAGTCGTGATATGGAAATGCTGGTTTTTGGCCACGCTGGTTATCCAGTAATTCTTTTTCCAACATCAAAGGGTAAATATTTTGAGAACAAAGATTTTGGATTAGTTGGCTCTGCATGGCAATTATTAGATTCTGGACAAATAAAAATATATTGTCCCGATGGAATTGATGAAATGAGTTGGTATAATAATTCAATTCATCCGGCAGATAGAGTTAAAACACACATTGCATATGAAAGGATGATATTAAATGATGTGATAGAATTTGCAAGATTTGAAACCGGGGTAAAAACTGTTGGTGTTGCTGGATGTAGTTTCGGTGCATATCATGCTTTAAATATCGCTTTTCGCAACCCGGATAAAATAAGTAATTTATTTTGTATGAGCGGTGCTTATGATATAAAACAATTTATTCATGGTTATTATGATGATAACTGCTATTTCAATAATCCACCAGATTATATGACTAATCTCTCAGATCCGTGGTTTTTAGATCGATTAAATAAAATGGGAATTATTCTTGGTACCGGAGAATGGGATATTTGTTTGGAAGAAAATAAGCGCATGTCCGGAATATTATCTTCAAAAGGAATTGCACATTGGTTGGATGTTAGACCTCAAACTGGTCATGATTGGCCATGGTGGAAAGACATGTTTCCTTTTTATTTATCACAAATAGGTTAATAGTAAAGGAATATAAAATGAAAAAAATTGGAATTTTATTTGGACAAGAAAATACTTTTCCACAAGCTTTTGTTGAAAGAGTTAATGAGAAAAAAGAAAAGGAAATTCTTGCAGAGTTTGTAAAAATTAATAAAGTTGTTCAAGGTGAGCCGTCTGATTATGCGGTAATTATTGATCGAATTTCTCAGGATGTTCCGTTTTATAGAGGGTATTTGAAAAATGCTGCAATATCTGGAACTGCCGTAATTAATAATCCATTTTGGTGGAGTGCTGATGAAAAGTTTTTTAATAATGCTTTAGCAACAAAATTATCTGTGCCGGTTCCAAAGACAGTTTTACTTCCTTCACATCAACATCCTCCTGATACAAATGAAAAGTCTTTTAGGAATTTAGATTATCCGCTCGATTGGGATGGAATATTTGAATATATTAGGTTTCCGGCCTTCTTCAAACCATTTGCTGGCGGTGGCTGGAAAAACGTATATAAACTTGAAAACAAAATTGATTTTTTTAAAGCTTATCATGAAACTGGTACTTTAGTAATGATGCTCCAAGAGGCAATTGATTTTCAAGAATACTTTAGATGTTATTGTATTGATAGAAAAGATGTTAGAATAATGAGATATGATCCGAAAGTACCTCATCATGAAAGATATGTAAGAAATCCTTTTCCGATTGAAGCTAAGTTATTAAAAAATATAGAAGATAATGTGATCACCTTAAATAATGCATTGGGTTATGATTTTAATACAGTAGAATTTGCTATAAGAGATGGAATTCCATATGCCATTGATTTTTGCAATCCAGCTCCTGATGCAGATGTAAATTCAGTTGGGCAAGAAAATTTTGAATGGGTTGTTGAAGCAGCCGCTAAAATGGCCATTAGAAGAGCAAAAATTCAAAAGCCGGAGCAAAATAATCTAACTTGGGGTGATTTTGTTTCAAGGTTCGTAAAAGGAACTAATATTACTTCTAAGTCAAAAATATTGTGAAATGAACGAGAAAAAACTTTTTTCATTAGGAATTGAGGAAGAGTTTCAAATTGTAGACCCAGTTACACGGGAACTGAAATCGCATATTCAGCAAATCCTTGAAGAAGGTAAAATGCTGCTCAAGGAGCAAGTTAAAGCTGAAATGCACCAATCTGTAGTTGAAGCTGGTTCAAATATTTGTTACAACATTAAGGAAGCAAGAAATGAAGTTGTAAAACTTAGAAAAAGTTTAGCAAGCATCGCACAATCTCAAGGATTGGAAATTGCCGCAGCTGGTACACATCCTTTTTCAAGATGGGAAGAACAAAAAATAACTGATCACCCTAGATACCACGGTGTTGTAGAAGATATGCAGCAAGTAGCTAGAGCTAATCTAATCTTTGGACTTCATGTTCATATAGGGCTAGATGATAATGAAGATATTATCCATATTATGAATGCTGCAAGATACTTTCTACCTCACATTTTTGCATTAACCACAAGTTCACCATTTTGGAAAGGCAGAAATACTGGATTTAAATCCTATCGTTCAAAAATATTTGATAGATTTCCACGAACTGGAATTCCTGACCATTTTAATAGTTGGGGGGCATTTGATTCCTATGTTAATCTGCTTATTAAAACTGGCTGCATAGACAATGCAAAAAAAATTTGGTGGGATATTCGCCCTCATCCCGTTTATGGTACCCTTGAAGTCAGGATTTGTGATATGTTAATGACTGTGGATGAGACAATTGCTATAGCTGCATTAATACAAGCAGTAATTGTGAAGCTACACAAATTATTGAAGCGGAATTTGGGATTTAGGTTATATCGCAGAATTTTAATTAATGAAAATAAATTTAGAGCCGCACGATATGGACTTGAGGGCAAATTGATTGACTTTGGGAAGCAAGAAGAAGTTCCAGTTCAAAATTTAATTTTTGAATTGCTTGATTTTGTTGATGAAGAAGTTGATGAACTTGGTAGTCGTGATGAAATAAATTTTATTCATGAAATACTTAAAATGAAAACTGGTGCATTTAGACAGCTACAAGTTTGGAATAAAACTAAAGATCTAAAATCGGTAGTTGATTATATTATATCTCAAACGAACCAAGGCTTGAATTAAAATGGTTCCCTTTCTACGTGAAGAATTTAATTCTAAGTTCAGCACAGAACTTTATGAAAAATATTTAAAGGATATATGGAAATGGACTAACGGTGAAGTTGATTTTAGAATTTGTGAAACTCCTCTATTTCTTAATAACGATATTACTAATAAATTAATAAAAGCCTCTGAAGCAATAGTAAATTTTCTTCAATCAAGTGAATTCAAAATAAATTGCGTAAATGCTATCCCTAATAATTTGACTGTCCCAAATGAGGATAAAAATCCTCTCTTTTTACAGATTGATTTTGCAATAACAAGAGATGAGGAGGGAAATTTTATTCCAAAATTAATAGAGCTGCAAGGTTTTCCTTCGCTTTATATGTTTCAATCTGAACTGGATAGAATTAATCGACTTTTTTATACATTCGATTCTAAATTCAAAACTTATTTTAATAAGTATAACTATGAAAGTTATTTGGAGCTATTCAAGAAAGCCGTCATTGGAAATCATTCTAAAGAAAATGTTATTCTTTTAGAAATTGAACCGCATAAGCAAAAGACACGTATTGATTTTTATATTACAAATAAATTATTAGGAATTGATTTAGTATGTGTTTCAGAAATCATTAAAAAAGGGAATCGATTATTCTATACCAAAGATGGAAAAGAAATTGAAATTGAGCGAATATATAACAGAGTAATATTCGATGAGTTAAACAAAAAAGAGTTGGTACTTAACTTTGATTTTAGAGATGATCTTGATGTTGAGTGGGCTGGGCATCCAAATTGGTTCTTCAAAATTAGTAAGCACTCTTTACCGTTAATTAAAAACGAATTCGCACCAAAATGTTTTTATTTATCTCACTTAGATAAATTCCCTGATAATTTAAATGACTACGTTTTAAAACCACTTTATTCATTTGCTGGTTCAGGCGTAACAATTGATTTATCAGTAGATCTTCTTGAAAAAATACACGACCGTAAAAATTACATTTTGCAAGAAAAAATTAAGTATGCACCCTTGATAAAAACTCCGGATGGATATTCAATGGCAGAAATTAGAATGATGTTTTTATGGATTGACAAGCCAATTCTTGTGAATAATTTATTGAGGACCAGCAAAGGTAAAATGATGGGTGTTGATTATAATAAAGGCAAAACTTGGGTCGGTTCCAATATAGCTTATCATTCTATTAACTAATTAATGAACCATTAAAACAGAAATTTTGTTAATCAACAAAAAGGATTTTTAAATGGATATTGGAATTCTTGGTTCTGGAACAGTTGCTCAGCAAATGGGAATTGGTTTATTAAAATCTAACCATAATGTTAAACTTGGTACAAGGACACAAAGCAAATTAGATGATTGGTTAATGAAAGCCGGGAAAAATGCTAAGGTAGGAAGTTTTTCTGATGCAACAGAATTTGGAGAAATAATATTAATTGCAACATCATGGGAAGGAACTGAAAGTGCAATTGATCTTTCAGGAAAAAATAATTTCAAAAATAAAATAGTTATTGACATTACAAATCCTCTAGATTTTTCAAATGGAATGCCTCCCAAATTTGTTTCTGCACTTGGCAGCTCGGCCGGTGAAAGAATCCAAAATTGGTTACCCGATTCAAAAGTTGTAAAAGCATTTAATACAGTTTCTTCTAACATTATGATTAATCCAAAATTAGAAGAGGGTGATCCTGATCTTTTAATTGCCGGAAATGATCTTGATGCAAAAAAAACTGTAGTTGGAATTGCTAAAAGTTTAGGCTGGAAGAATATTATTGATATGGGAAATATTTCCGAATCTTTCTTTCTTGAAGCCTTTGCAATGTTATGGATTCATTTTGGATTTAAGTACAACCATTGGACTCACGCGTTTAAATTACTTTATAAGTAATTATGAAGAGAACTTGGTTGAATATAAAACAAATTAGCTCTAACTTTGCTTCGCAAAAAAAAGCCGAAGTGGCGGAATTGGTAGACGCGCTGGACTCAAAATCCAGTGGGGCTCAAACCTCGTGCCGGTTCGAGTCCGGCCTTCGGTACAAA
>Ga0194127_10003700_pt1 | contig 19335 bp, 19 predicted proteins | sample TA2KigC100mmetaG_FD_148624 | JGI IMG/M metagenome (GOLD analysis project Ga0194127, IMG submission 148624) | Freshwater microbial communities from Lake Tanganyika, Tanzania - TA2015036 Kigoma Deep Cast 100m | ecosystem: Environmental > Aquatic > Freshwater > Lake | place: Tanzania: Lake...
TGAGCTGACGGTACAGCGCAATATCGGGCGTCTCCTCCGTGCTGCGCACAGGCCTGCATGCATTCATTTTGTTTTTTATAAACCGCACAACATTCATATCAACTCCTCGAACATCCGTTGTTCACATCAGCGGATCGCTTTTCAATGTATTGTACTGTATATAGTGTAGCCTCACGTACGCCGGGTGCAATGTAAACTATCGTAAAATACGCCCTGTCCTGTTTTGCACAACTTTTACCTTGCATTTTTTAGCTCTCCTCTATAATTGATACATTCGATTGAAAATCTAAGAACCAGCACACACGGCAGCGCAGCGCCCGAGTGCCCGGCAGAGGAAAGACGATTCATGTACACAACAAAAGCCCGCATACTCGTAGTGGAAGATGAAAATGCGATTCTCGACGGCCTGCTGGACGTGCTTGTATTCAACGGCTATGACCCGGTCGGCATCGAAGACGGTGCCGTTGGGCTGGAAACGGCCCTGCGGGAAAAATTCGACCTGCTCGTGCTGGATGTCATGCTGCCGCACGTCGACGGGTTTGCCATCTGCAGCCAGGTGCGCCGGGCAAAACCGTCCCAGGGCATTATCATCATGACCGCAAAAGGCTCTGAAGACGATATCGTAAAAGGATTCAAGGCCGGGGCCGATGACTATATCTGCAAACCGTTCTCATTGCGGGAGCTGATGGTGCGCGTTGAGGCCGTGCTGAGGCGCAGCGGCAAGCTGACCGGCGATGAGCAGCTCAGCCTGCACGGCATCCATTTTGACGGCACGAACCTTACGGCATCAGCGGCGGATACGACGGTTGAAATCACCCGCCGCGAAATGGACATCATGCTGTACCTGCACCGCCATCGAGACCGCATCGTTTCAAAAAAAGATCTTTTGCGTGATGTGTGGAACTATGCGGATGCCGACATTGAAACCCGAACTGTCGACATCCATATCCTGAAGCTGCGCAAAAAAATTGCCTCACTGATCGGCGACAATCATCTGATCGGTACCGTGCGCGGTGAGGGCTACCGCCTGGAGCTGGATGAATGAAAAAGCTCACGGCACTGCTCGTGCTGTTTTCCCTGGCTATCTCTATACCTCTTGTCTATCTGATGCTGCACACCTACCGGGGCATTGAGCAGGAGGAGCTCGCCGAGCTGCGCTATTTTGCCGAGACGGTTTTTTTCCTGATGGAGGCAGAGCTGGGCGATCTGGTCGCCCTTGAAGAGTCCCGCCCGATCGAAGCATACAATGCCCACTATGAAGGGCCCGGCGCCATCAATCACAGCATGAAGCCGCCCTACATCCTGGCCTACATGCAAAATAACCCTGACGGCTCGTTTCAAACCCCGCTGGCCGGGATGTTCGATCAGCTGTCCGATATCCAGCGTGCCCGGATTGAAAAGCTGAAAAAATTCAATGACTCGTTCAACCGCCTCAGGCACGCACTGCCGGATCCCTTTGACGCTCCCCTTGACCAGCATGCCGGAGATGAGCGCTACGGCCGGCTTGCATTCGCCGAGAAGTACCTGCGCCACAACGGGTTCCGCCCGGACACGCTGTACGAGCGCGACAGAAAGCGCCGCGTTGAAAACCTGACACCCCAGCAGGTTCTGCAGGTCGCGCAGGCCGATCAGCGCCTCATGCTTGCACGCCTTCTTGAAGCCCGGCGCGTCATCAAGGACAGCGATATCCTGCGCGACATTGTGGCGCGCACGATTGAAGACAGCGATGAATTTGCCGCATTTGGATCGCCCGGCATCGAGCGGTTTGAACCCTTGCATGATTTCTGGCTGGAACTTCTGGAGGAACCCAATGAGCTGCTGGTCGAGATCGACCCCCTGCAGACGGTCCTGCTCGATGACAACCATCTCTACCTTTTCCGCAAGATACAGCTCAACAACCAGCTCTACTGTCAGGGAGCGGTTATCCGGCTCTATGACCTGCTCGCGCACCTGATGCGCAAATATTTTGCCGACCAGCCCATGACCCGCTTCACCCACCTGAGCCTGACCGCCTCCGGCAATGAGCGGATCGTCAAAACACTGCGCGCCGGTACGGTATCTTTGAATCCGGTCTTTGCGCTGCAGCGACCTCTTCCCCGCCCATTTTCGTTTCTGCAGGCGAAGCTTACCTGCGATACGGTGCCGGGCTCAGCCGCTCGCACAACGCTCAACCGCGTTATGATTCTGCTGGCGGCCACCATTTTAATCGGCCTGCTGGTTATTTACAAAAGCGTGCGGGCCGTTGTCGAGCTCTCAGAGCGCCGCGCCGGTTTTGTTTCAGCGGTGACCCATGAGCTTAAAACCCCGCTCAGTACTATCCGCATGTATATTGAAATGCTGGAGCAGGGAATTGCCCGCAGCCAGGATCGCGAGCATGAATACTACCGCATTCTGGGGTCAGAGACCTCACGCCTGTCACGACTGATCAACAATGTACTTGAATTCGCCAGGATCGAGAAGCGCCAGCGCCGCTTAAACCGTGCGCGCGGTACCTTTGATGACGTTTTCCAGGAAACAGCCGCAATCATGCAGACGCAAATCCAGAAGGCCGGGTTTGTGCTGCGCATTGAGCGGGAGGAAAACCTGCCTGAGTGCGCCTATGACCGCGAAGCCATGATTCAGATACTCATTAACCTGATTGAAAACAGTCTCAAGTTCGGCGCGCGGTCCCCCGTTAAGGAACTGCTTCTGCGCTGCTGCCGCGAGGGCCGCCGGGTGCGCATCAGCCTCTCCGACTCGGGGCCGGGCATTCCCCGCAGCGCCCTCAAAAAAATATTTGAGAATTTTTACCGGGTCGATAACGATCTGACGCGCACTACCGGTGGAACCGGCATCGGCCTGGCCCTGGTAAAAAGCCTGGTCACGGCCATGGGAGGCCGTGTGCGGGCCGTCAACAATGACGGGCCCGGATGCACGATTATAATAACCATGACGGTTGCAGGTACGAACCGTGAGGCGGCACCGGCATAGCTTGCCGCACAGCAGCCGCTGTGCACCGCGCCTTCGCCCCCCTGAAGCCCGCCCGCAGTATTGATTTATGATGCCGTTTGCAGTAAAGTAACCCCCCGGACCGGAACATACTAACGTCAAGGAGATCAACATGGCCATATCGACCACGGTAAAAACAAACCTGGAAAAATCATCCTGGATACGGAAGATGTTTGAACAGGGCGCACTGCTCAAAAAAGAGTTCGGTGCCGACAGGGTCTTTGACTTCAGCCTCGGCAACCCGAATCTCGAACCCCCGCAGGAATTCTTCGATATTCTCAGGGATGAGGCCGCAACGCGCGCGCCCGGCCGCCACGGCTACATGTCCAATGTCGGCTATGCGGAAGCCCGTGAAAAGGTCGCCGAATATGTTTCAGAACAGCACGGGCTGGATCTGTTCGCCGAGCATGTCGTGCTGACCTGCGGAGCCGGCGGGGCTCTGAACGTGCTGTTTAAAACCCTGCTTGACCCCGGCGATGAGGTGATCGTGCCGAGTCCCTATTTTGTCGAATACAACTTCTACATCGGCAATCATGGCGGCGTCTGCACGACGGTTCCGACTGACGAAAATTTCATGCTGAACACGGATGCCATAGCAGCGGCAATCACCCCGAAAACCAAGGCGGTCCTGATAAATTCACCCAACAATCCCACCGGCAGGATTTATGGCGCACAGGTGCTGGCCGAACTCGGTCGCGTGATTATGGATGCCTCCCGCAGGCTGCAGCGCGACATCTACCTGGTTTCCGATGAGCCGTATGCAAAAATAGTTTTCGACAACGCCGAGGTTCCAAGCATGCTGCAGGTCTGCCCGAACAGCATTTTGATTACATCCTACTCAAAAGATCTCTCCATACCGGGCGAGCGTATCGGCTACATTGCGGTGAACCCGGGTCTTGAACCGCTCGGTGATCTGATGAACGGCCTGGCCTTCGCCCAGCGCACACTCGGCTTCGTCAACGCTCCGGCGATCATGCAGCGCGTTATCGCACGTCTGCAGGGTGTCAGCGTCGACACCGCAGCCTACCAGCGCAAGCGCGACCTGCTCTGCGGCATGCTCCATGACCTCGGTTACCGCTTTGTGCGGCCCGAAGGCGCGTTTTACCTGTTCCCCCGCTCGCCCGTGGAGGATGATGTGCAGTTCGTGCAGGACCTGCTGCAGGAGCGCATCCTGGTTGTGCCGGGCAGCGGGTTCGGCCGGCCGGGCCATTTCCGCATCGCCTACTGTGTTGACGATGCTGTAATAACAGGCGCTGCCGACGGTTTCACCCGCGTGGCTCAAAAATACGGCCTGCGATAAATGCATTTTAAGCTGGAGCTGTTTTCTGAATACTATCCCCTAAACAAAACCGTCCGTTCGCCCTGAGCCTGTCGAAAGGCCGAACGGATCGCGTATCATAGGGCAGACCTGTTCATGGTTCGACAAGCTCACCACGAGCGGGTCTTTGTTTTCTCTTTGGAAAAGCTGTGGAAGAAAAGAAACCGTTTTTAAAACCCTGGCCACAGATGTGTGTAAAAAAAACGGGGGCCGCATGTGCGGTCCCCGTTTTTACATAAAATTGTATCGATTCCTTACTTCCGGTTGACCAGGGCCTTGGCAGCCTCCTCGATATGCAGCACATTGGCAGCGTATAATTCCTCGACCTGCTCTCGGCTGTAGCCCAGCGTATGCGCAAGCACTTCCTCGGTATGCTCGCCCAGCAGCGGGCCATGCCCGCGCGGAGCGCAGGGCGTCTCGGACATCTTCAGCGGGCTGCCGTACATTTTCATCTTGCCGATATAGGGCTGCTCGATTTCAATCATCATCTCGCGCGCTTTAATATGCTCATCGCTGTCGGCCAGCTCTTTGATTGAGCGGGTGCGCAGGCACGGCACGCCATTGGCCTCAAGCTGACGCTCAGCCTCTTCAACCGAGTCCTGCGCCATCACCCACTCTTCCACAACCTGGTGAATAAAAGGCGCGTTATCCCCTGTGCAGCGGATTGATACGTTCGCGGCGCGCGGCTCATCGAGCAGCCAGGTATACTTCTCGCCCATGGCCTTCACGAGTCCCTCCCAGCGGGGCTGAGTGAGTGATGCGATCGCAATCAAGCCATTCTTGCCCTTGTAAATACCATAAGGCGCATAGCCGGGATGCAGGCGGCCGATCTTGGGAGGCTCAACCGGACATCCCATCGCGCTGGTCATCAGGTACCAGGGCAGCGTGTTTTCATGGAAAGAGAACAAACAGTCCATCATGGAAATATCAATATTCTGGCCTTTGCCCGTTTGCGTACGGTTGTACAGCGCGGCACAGATCGCGGTGCAGGCGTGGATGGAGGCATTCATGTCGCCGATAGAGACCGGCGCTATCTGCGGAGTTTCGGACTGGTCGGTCCAGCCGCTGGCACTCTGGGCGATCATGTCGTAGCCGGGCTTCTGATAATACGGACCCCAGTGACCGAAGCATGACACCGAGCAATAAATAATACGCGGGTTGATCTTTTTAACACTCTCATAGTCAAGTTTGAGGCGATCCATGACGCCGGGAGCGAAATTCTCGATCATGACATCGCTTTTTTTGATCAGCTCATGAATCAGCTCCCTGCCTTTGGGCTCTTTCAGATTGACGCAAATGCTTTTTTTACCGCGGTTGCAGTTAATGTTGTAGGAACTCTGGGTTACACCGTTATGCTCGCGGATAAGGGGCAGGTGCCGCTCATTGGTTCCGTCCTTGTAGCGCTCAACCTTGATAACGTATGCTCCCATATCAGCCATGGTACGCGTGGCAAACGGGCCTGCCAGTACCCAGGTAAAATCAAGGACCGTTACACCGTCAAGCGGTCCGGGTTTAATGTTTTCTTCCATGTCTTTCCTCCACGAGATAGTAAGGGCTTAAAAACTTTTACAAACAACAAAAATTATAAATTTTAAAAAATGAATTATACCGGATGCCGGGGGGAAAAGCAACCACAATTGAACCTGGGAACCGTGTCGGAGGGAAACCTCATACCTCGCAGATCAGCGACCGAAATTGTCATAACGCGGCAGCAGATCCTCGGGGATAGCGGACAGGAGCGGCAGGCTGGCATCTTTGGCCGAAAGCATGGGATCGCCGACCGGCCACTCGATTGCGATAGCGGGATCATTCCAGCGAAGCCCGCGATCGGTCTCGGGATGAAAAAACTCATCACACTTGTACATAAAATGCGCCGAGGGGCTCAGCACGCAGAAGCCGTGCGCGAATCCGCGTGGAATAAACAGCCGGTGCCGGTTTTCCTCCGACAGAACCTCCGCAACCCACTGGCCGAATGTGGGCGATCCCCGCCGGATGTCGACCGCCACATCAAGGACCGCACCCGTGACCACCCAGACCAGTTTGGCCTGCAGAAAAGGCAACTGATAGTGCAGGCCGCGCAGGGTGCCCTGCGTGGAAAAGGAATGATTGTCCTGTACAAAGGTGCAGTCAATACCAAGGGCGGGGTATTTTTCAGCGTGATATGATTCCATGAAAAAGCCGCGATCATCGCCGAACACATCCGGTTCAATGATCACGACTCCGGGCAGGCGTGTGGGCAGCGCTCGCGGACTCATTGTTCACGGGTATCGCGTACGATATCGAGCAGATACCGGCCGTACGTGCTGGTTTCCATTTCACGCGCGAGCGTTTCAAGCTGCGCAAGGGTAATGTAGCCCATGCGAAAGGCGATCTCCTCCAGACAGGAAATTTTGAGCCCCTGGCGGGCCTCGATCGCCTCAACATAGCTTGCGGCCTGCTGCAGGGCCTCATGCGTGCCCGTGTCAAGCCAGGCGATACCGCGCCCGATCAGCTCGACCCTGAGCCGGCCGCGGCGCAGGTATTCAAGATTTACATCCGTGATTTCGAGCTCCCCGCGCGCGGACGGGCGCATGTTCTCGGCAATCGAAACAACCTGATTGTCATAAAAATACAGCCCCGGCACAGCGAAACGCGATGCGGGGTTCTTCGGCTTTTCCTCAATGCCGGTTACCGTGCCGTCCTTGTCAAAATAGACCACACCGTAGCGCTCGGGATCCTTGACCGCATAGCCGAACACCAGGCCGCCCTGCGTGAGTTGAGCTGCACGCTGCAGCAGGCCCGCGAATCCGTGCCCGTAAAATATGTTATCCCCCAGCACCAGACATACCGGCTCGGAACCGATAAAATCTTTGCCGATGATAAAGGCCTGTGCGATGCCTTCGGGACGCGGCTGGGCCGCGTAGCAGATTGAAAGACCAAGACGGGAGCCGTCGCCCAGCAGTTCTTCAAATTTCGGCATATCGTGCGGGGTTGAAATAATGAGAATATCGCGAATGCCCGCCAGCAGCAGAGCTGAAAGCGGATAATAGATCAGCGGCTTGTCATAGACCGGCAGCAGCTGCTTGCTGACCGCACGGGTAACCGGATACAGGCGCGTTCCCGAACCGCCTGCCAGCACAATACCTTTCATGTTCCGTTCTCCTGCTCTAGTGCGATGTCGGCCTGATACCGCAGAGTGCGGCAGTACAGACAATCCGCGTATCAAGAATATGTTTTCCCTTATCATATTTCAGCGCGCCGGAGAAGCTTTTTTATATCTGTTTTTTTCTGAACACGGAACCCGAAAGCTTTGCCCGGCTCAATGCCTCCATGGCTTACGCATCCTGCACGAAAGCGCAACGCATTTTTCGGGTTTACTCCCGGGACGCAGCCTGATATACTGCACGCAAATACTTACTCAATCATATACCTGCAATCCGGACCGATACCACACGCCCCCGCGAAAAGCACGGGACACAGCAAACCGGGAACCAACAGCCCTTGAACATACTGCATATATTCAGCAACTGGAAGTGGACCGGCCCTGCCGAGCATGCCCTGAATCTGGCGCTTGAACATCAGCGTCAGGGCCACCGGGTGACTTTTGCCTGCGCCGCCCCGCCCGAGGGGGCTCCGTCTTCAATTCTCGGCATTGCCCGGGAGCGCGGCATTGAGCCCTATACCGGTTGCCGTCTCAACAAGCACTTCAACCCGGCTGATTCTCTGCAGGACATAGCGCGCCTGGCGGGATTCATACGGCAGTCGGGCTTTGATATCGTGCACACGCACATGCCCAACGATCATCTGCTGGCAGGCCTGGCCGTTCGGCTCAGCCTGGCAAAGGCCGTGCTAGTGCGAACCTGCTACGACGGCATCGGTATCAGGGGCGGGGCGCGCACGCGCATCTGCCTGCGCTATCTGACGGACGGATTCTTCACTATTTCCAATGCAACCAGAAACCAGATCATGAAACGCCGCTATCTGCCGGAACACAAACTGTGGAAAACCGATGTGCCGGTCGATCTGGAGCGCTTCAATCCCGACAGGGTCGCGGACATCCGCGAGAAGTTCGGCCTGACGCCCGAGACGGTAGTGGGCGGCATTGTCGCGCGCGTGCAGACGCACCGCCGATTCGAAGTTCTGCTCGAAGCACTGGGCATTGTCGTGCGCGAGTTTCCGGGCTTTAAGTTCATGATCATCGGACGCGGAACCAACATTGAAAAAATCGCCATCAAACCGGCCCAGGCAATGGGCATCCGGCCGAACCTTATTTTTACCGGGTACATGAAAGAGGACTATGCCGAGACCCTGGCATGTCTTAATTTCAAAATTTTCCTCGTGCCCGGCTCTGACGGAGCCTGCCGCGCGGTGCGTGAGGCCATGGCCATGGGCAAACCTGTCATTGCTGCCCGGCGCGGCATGCTGCCTGAGCTGGTAGAGCACGAAGACCAGGGACTGGTTATCGATGATACGGCTGAAAATATTGCTGAGGCAATTTTCTCCATGGTGGAAGCGCCGGAGAAGCGCGCGCAGATGGGCCGCAACGCACGTGCCAAAGCACAGCGATACTTTGACATGCACGTGCAGGCTGCCGGCATCATCAACGTGTATGAGGAATTACTACAGCGCAAGGCACGGCCCCGCTGGTACCACGTTTTCACGCGCAGGTCCGAACGCTCGCACCAGAGAACCGGGGGCGCATAGTCTACAATGTGGGGTCGTTAAACCTTGACACTCGTAAAAAGTCCGCAGGCTGCGTTGGGCTCAATCCTCAGCCCTGGCGGCGTACGGCACGTACGCCTCATTCCATCGGATGTGCGCGCCTTGCCTGCGGCCTGAACCTGACCGCTACTGAATCTCGATCGTTTTCCTGAACGTAATCTCCGGCCACTCTTTCACAACGTAATTGAGCCGCCATTCGCTCTGGGCCAGATAGGCCAAATTGCCCATGGCATCGCGCGCCAGGTTGCCGTAATTGTCCCTTTCAAAGGCGTCGAGGCGCTTTTTATCTGCGCATTCCACCCAGCGGGCAACCGCGTAGTCGACCGGTTCATACACGGCGTCGACCCCGTATTCGGCCTTGAGGCGCGCCATGGTGACGTCGAACTGCAGCATGCCCACCGCACCCATGATGTAGTCGCTTCCGAGCAGGGGACGGAACAGCTGGATGGCGCCCTCCTCCACCAGCTGCATCAGGCCCTTCTGAAGCTGCTTGGCCTTGAGCGGGGATTTCAAGCGCACGCGCTGAAAAATTTCCGAGGCAAAGCTCGGAATACCGGTAAAGCTCAGCGGCTCGCGCATTGAAAAGGTGTCGCCGATTTTGATCGTGCCGTGATTGGGTATGCCGATGATGTCGCCGGGCCAGGCTTCCTCGACCACGCTTCGGTCGCGGGCCATGAAAATGACCGGATTGCCGATCAGGATGTCCTTGCCGAGACGGTGATGGCGCACCCGCATTCCCTTTTCAAATCGGCCCGAGCACACGCGCAAAAAGGCGATGCGGTCACGGTGCGCGGGATCCATATTGGCCTGAATCTTGAAAACGAACCCGGAAAACTCTTCCTCCTCAGGGTGCACCTGGCGCGTCGTGGTCATGCGCGGCAGCGGCGACGGGGCAATCGTCACAAAGGTGTCAAGCAGTTCGCGCACGCCGAAATTGTTGATGGCGCTGCCGAAAAACACCGGCGTCTGGTTGCCCCGCAGGAAATGCTGCATGTCAAAGGGGCTTGAAGCTCCCTCAAGCAGATCCATGTCCGCGCGCAGCTCAGCGGCCTGCGTGCCCAGCAGCAGGTCAAGCAGCGGATCATCGAGATCGCGGATGGTGGTCACATCATCGGGAAGCCGCTTCTGGCTGGGCGTGAACAGGTTGAGCTCATTGCGGAAGCGGTTGTACGTGCCGCGAAACTGCTTGCCCATGCCGATGGGCCAGGAAAGGGGCACGCACTCGATCTGCAGGGTATTCTCGATATCGGCAATGATTTCAAGCGGCAGCATGCCTTCGCGGTCAAGCTTGTTGACGAAGGTCAAAATGGGCGTGTTGCGCATCCGGCAGACTTCCATGAGCTTGCGGGTCTGGGGCTCAACGCCCTTGACGCTGTCAATGACCATGACCGCGCTGTCAACGGCGGTCAGCACCCGGTAGGTATCCTCGGAGAAGTCCTGGTGGCCGGGCGTATCCAGCAGATTGATTTCATAATCATCGTAGTTGAACTTCATCACCGAGCTGGTGACCGAGATGCCGCGCTCGCGCTCAATGGCCATCCAGTCGCTGGTGGCATGCCGGCCGGCCCGGCGGGCCTTGACCGCCCCGGCCATCTGGATGGCGCCGCCGAAGAGCAGCATTTTTTCTGTGAGCGTGGTTTTACCGGCATCCGGATGGCTGATGATCCCGAAGGTGCGCCGGCGCTCGATCTCCGGGTGGCGCCCAGGCCCGTGCTTATCAGCCTCTGACGGGCTGCCGGCGTCACAAGGTATATCTTGGAGTGCTTCCATGTGGTACTTTTCCTTATACGCAGCGTATTGTTTTCATTGAACCCGACCTGTAGGCTGCAACCGGCGCATACCTGCACAACTGCACTTCGCCTGATGACGTGTTCTGCACATGGTGCGGAGGGGCAACCGGAAACTGCAGGAATACATCCCGGCGCTTGCCGGCCGGATGTATCAGGGCGGTGCTGCGCCGTCATGATGGGTTCGCACGACCATAGGCAGGAACAGTGAAGACATACGACTCAGAATAATAAAAACAGTTGCAATAAAAGCGTTCATGACGCGTAACATATTAAATTTTCTGGAGAATAAGTCAAGTTAAAAAATCCGGGGGCGTGGGGGCACCTGCCGGTGCGATGAGATGCCCTCTCGGGCTGCGCTGCACTGACCCAAACCGCATCTGACAGTATTGCTGCTCACAAAAATAAAAAAAATATGGTACTGTTACGGCATAAACCTTAATTCTTCAGGGCGTGGTATGCTGAAAACATTTTTCGTTGCCGCTTCCGGCATTATTGCCCTGCTGTATCTGCTGAATCCCGGCATGGGTATCTTTGAGCTGATGCCGGACAGCCTGCCGCTTGTCGGCAATCTCGATGAAGCGGCTGCAGCTGCAGTGCTGATTGCCGCGCTGCGCTATTTCGGCTTTGACAGCACCCGGTTTTTCAGCGCGCGCAGAAGCAGCCCAAACTGAACAACGGCACCGGATACCTTCCGGGTACTGCACAGTACACAGAGCGCCACCACTGCGCATGAAAAAGAACACGGATGGACAGCACAACTCACAGCGTCTGTATCGGGCTCGGCAGCAACATGGACGATCGCGAAGCCAATCTGCGCGAAGCGATTGACCGGCTGCGGCCGCTGATCGTCTGCGAGGCGCTCTCTGACATTTTTGAAACCGAGCCCGTAGGCAGCGTGGAGCAGGGCTGGTTTTTAAACATGGCCCTGCGGGGCACAACCGGGCTTGAACCTTTCGACCTGCTCGCAGCCCTGCAGGGGATTGAAGAAGCCATGGGGAGAACGCGCCTGATTGATAAGGGCCCCCGCATAATTGACGTGGACATTTTGCTGTATTCTTCTACAATAGTGCGCACAAAAGAGCTGACGGTGCCGCACCCGGAACTGCATTGCAGAGCATTTGTTCTTACGCCCCTGACGCAAATCGCGCCGGACTGGCTGCACCCGGTGCTGAACAAAACCGTTCAGCAGCTCTCAGATGAACTGCAACACGACAAGGCGGTACGGATATGGACACGAAACGCATAGAACACCTGGTACATGAACTGCTCAAGGAAGTCGGTGAGGACCTCGGCCGCGAAGGGCTGGCGCAGACGCCCCAGCGGGTTGCCCGGGCGTTTGAAGATCTTTTCAGCGGCTACGGCCAGAACCCGCAGGACTTCGTACGCGAATTCGCCAGCGAAAACTACGACGAGATGATCATCTGCAAGGACATTGATTTTTTCTCGACCTGCGAGCATCATATGATGCCGTTTTTCGGCAAGGCGCATATCGGCTATATCCCCGATAAAACCATACTGGGCATATCCAAGCTGCCGCGCATTGTTGACATGTATGCGCGCCGGCTGCAGAACCAGGAACGCCTCACCATGCAGGTCGGCAGCACACTGAACGAACTGCTTAAACCCCGCGGTGTCGGCGTAGTGATCGATGCCCGTCACCTGTGCATGATGGCGCGCGGGGTTGAAAAGCAGAATACGGTCATGACAACATCCTCGTTCACGGGCTGCTTCCGCAGCCAGGACAAAACCCGCAACGAGTTCCTGCGCCTGATCCGATGATCCTGCTGATCGACAACTACGACTCATTCACCTACAACCTGTATCAGCAGCTGTGCGGCCTGGGTGCCGAGGTCAGGGTTGTTGCCCACGACGCGGTCAGTGTCAGGGGCATCCGGCGCATGCGTCCTGAAAAAATCGTGCTCTCGGCCGGCCCCGGAAGGCCCGGCAACAGCGGCGTGTGCATGGAGGTGATCAGGCAGCTGCACCAGCGTGTGCCCATGCTCGGCGTATGTCTCGGGCAGGAGTGCATCGGCGAGGCCTTCGGCGCGCGCGTTGTGCACGCCCGGCGCGTCATGCACGGCAAAACTTCAACAATACGGCATAACGGTCGCGGCCTGTTCCGCGGCGTTCCCAATCCCTTTGTCGCCGCTCGCTATCACTCGCTGGCCCTGGACGGTCCGCCAAATGGCTTTGAGACGAGCGCCACGGATGATGACGGCGAAATCATGGCCATCCGTCACGCTGAGCTGCCCGTCTTCGGCGTGCAGTTTCACCCTGAATCGTTCATGACGATCGCGGGCGACCGCATCATTAAAAATTTTCTGCATGCTGTCTAAAACCCTGAAGCTCAATATTTTTGAACTGTTCAGGCGCCTTGGCCCCGAACACGGCGCCTGCCTGATTGCGGGTGCGCGTCCCGGTGTACTCGGCTTCAACCCGGCAGAAACCTTCAGCTCCGCATCCCTTGACCTCAAAGCTCTGCGCGCATTCGTGGAGCGCAGCGCGCGCCGGCAGCGGATTGTTACAGGCTATATTTCCTATGACGCGGCCTATCCCCTGCACGGCCTTCAGCGCCGGGCCACGGATGACCTGCACCTGCCCAATGTCTGCCTGCATGCCTATGACAATTACTGCACGTTCACCGGGGATCGCGCGCTGCGCCTGCATTTCAAGGCGCCGGATTTCCCTGACATAGTCAGGCGCATCATGGCAAGGCCCCTGCCCCTGCCCCGCGCATACCGCAGCACGAACTTTCACCCCGTTATCAGCGCCGCCCAGTATGCGCGCGCCTACGGCGCTATCCGGGACTACCTGTATGAAGGCGACATCTACCAGATCAACTTCAGCCACCGCCTTGAGGCCGCAACCGATATGCCTGCCCGGGAGCTGTTCCTGCGAGCACTGCAGTATAACCCGGTTGATTTCCCCTCCTATTTCGAAGCGGCCGGCTTTGAGATTGCAAGCCTGTCGCCTGAGCGTTTTGTAAAAACCGACGCACGCCGCATCGAGACCTGCCCGATCAAGGGCACGCGGCCGCGTGGCCGTACCACGGCATCAGATGAGCGCTATTGCCGCGAACTTCTGGAAAATGAAAAAGAGACCGCTGAGCTGAACATGATTACCGATTTGCTGCGCAATGACCTCGGCAAAGTATGCCGCTGCGGGTCGGTGCGGGTGCGGGGCCAAAGGCTTCTGAGCGCCTGCCCGGCCGTGTGGCACACTTTCTCGCGCATCAGCGGAACGCTTGCCGGAGACATCTCCGCACTCGACGCTCTTGTGAGCATGCTGCCCGGCGGATCCATCAGCGGGTGCCCCAAGAAGCGGGCCATGGAGATTATCGATGAACTGGAGCCGGTTGTGCGCTCGGTGTACACCGGCGTCATCGGTTCGATCATGCCTGATATGCGCATGGACTTCAGCATTGCGATCCGGACTATTATCAAGAAGAAAAAAAACCTGTACCTGCCGGTCGGCGGCGGCATTGTCTACGACTCGAGGGAAAAAGCAGAGTTCAGGGAGACGTTCGACAAGGCGCGCTCGTTCATGAAAATACTGCAGTAAGTATATCCACCCAACTCGGTTTGGCGTATATCGGAATCGTTATCGGGTTCGGGATCGGTATCGCAATCGTTTTTTTTAAAAGCTGCACCCGTCAGGAATCCTGCATAAGCCTGTCATTCCGAACCCCGCAGGGCGGGGGGAGGAATCTTTGTTTTAAGATTTCTCCCCCGCCTGCGGCGGGGTTCGAAATGACACGGTCGGATTTCTCAGTCGCTGTCCACCCCCCGTAACATATCTACTGCGCAGAATGGGACCGTCTGCGCGCGCGGCATCTTTTTATTGACACCTTTTACTCCGCAATCGTATAGTGAGGGCGCGTCCGGACACCATCGCCCGCAGCATATGGAATCGTAACCATGTCGCCCGAAGATCGCCTTTTATATGCTTATATCTTTGCCTTTCTCGCAGCCGGCATCGCACTGGCTGCGGCGCCGCTTATTATCGGGCGGCTGCTGGGCCCGCGCCGCCGGCCCGGCGCGGTCAGCGTGCAGCCGTATGAATGCGGCATTGAAACCACCAGTTCGGCCTGGGACTCGCGCTACGGCATTGGCTACTATCTCTACGCCCTGATTTTCCTCGCCTTTGAAGTCGATGTGCTCTACCTGTTTCCGGCCGTGGCGGCGTTCGAGGCCGGAGCAGGCGCACAGGCGCTGATGATGCTCGGTCTGTTTCTTGCAATTCTGTCCCTGGCCCTGGTGTATGCCTGGAAGAAAGGATCGTTTGAATGGAACACCCCGGAAATCGCCAAAGCGCCTGCTGCGAAGGACTCCCGGTAGCTGCAGACACCCCCTTGCCGCAGCCCCTGCGGCTTGCCGAAACCATCCTTGATGCGTGCCGGGCCAACTCCCTGTGGCCGTTGACGTTCGGCCTGTCGTGCTGCGCCATTGAAATGATGAGCGCGGGCATGGCGCGCTTTGACATGGCGCGCTACGGCGCCGAAGTGTTCCGCCCCTCCCCGCGCCAGGCCGATTTGATGATCGTGGCCGGAACCGTGAACAAAAAAATGGCGCCGGTCGTGCAGCGGCTCTATGAGCAGATGGCCGACCCCAAATGGGTGATAGCGCTGGGCAACTGCGCGGTCTCCGGCGGCCCGTTTGCCGGGGAGGGCAATTATGCCGTGATCGAGGGTGTTGACCGGCTGATCCCGGTTGACGTCTACGTTGCCGGATGCCCGCCGCGGCCTGAAGGACTGCTGGAGGCTATTTTTACGCTTCAGAAAAAAATCACCGGCCGACGTCACCCCTTTCCCCAGAACCGCCATCCGCAGGGGCAGGATTGATGAGCGCAAAAACTGCGCGCGGCCGGCGCTGATGTCACGGCCGTGGATGCGCGCCAGCGCGGCTTTCATCTGCAGGTGCGCGCCGGCAAGGACTGCCTTGAGTGCTGCGCGGCAATCCTGCGCGACGCAAACCTGTACCCGGTGTTCATGACCGCCGTGCACGCACAGCCGCACTTCCTGCTGCATTACCAGTTCGCCGCTGCAGAACAAAATTTCCGGGTGATGCTTTCAGCGCCCGCTGATCTTGAAAACCGCGCACGCAGCCTGACCCAGCTGTTCCCGGGCCTGCAGTGGCATGAGCGCGAAGCGCACGAGATGTTCGGCATCGTTTTCGAAAACCATCCCGACCTGCGGCCGCTGTTTCTCTGCGATGAGGACCGCGGCCTGCACCCGCTGCGCAAGGATACCGGGCGCCTGAAAACGCCCGAACAGCTCGGCTGCGCCTTTAAGCCGGGCACTGCCGGAGAAGCGTCATGACCATGTCCGCGGCCGACTCCCGGCATTTCCGCATGCACCTGAACCTGGGACCGCAGCACCCGAGCACGCACGGCGTGCTGCACCTCGCTCTTGAAATGTACGGCGAAAACGTGCTGGACATCGATCCGGTGCTGGGCTACGGCCACCGCATGCATGAAAAGATGGCCGAGCGCCGGCCGTGGCAGGCGTTTTTCGCCAATACGCCGCGCATCGACTATGCCTGCAGCCTGCCCCACAGCCACTGCTACGCGCTGCTGCTTGAACGGGCCCTGCAGATCGAGCCGCCTGCGCGCGCTGTCTCCCTGCGCATTATTGCGTCCGAGCTGAACCGCGTTGCGAGCCACCTGCTGTGGGTCGGGGCCTTTCTGCTTGATCTGGGGGCCTTCACCCCGATTCTATACTGCTTTGACGACCGCGAGCAGGCCGTGGACATTCTCGAGCACATGACCGGCAGCCGCCTGACCCATGCCTGGATGTGCGCGGGGGGCGTGACGGACGATATTGACGAAGAAACCGTCCTGAAGATCAGGGCCTTCATACGCCGCATGCGGGCGCGCTTCCGGATATATGAGCGCCTGGTTACCAACAATGTCATTTTTATCATGCGCACGCGCGGGATCGGGGTGATCACGCCTGCACTCGCCCGGTCCTGCGGAGCCACGGGGCCGGTGCTGCGCGCAAGCGGCATGGCCTGCGATATACGCAAAGTCGCGCCCTACGGCGGCTATGACCAATACACCTTTGACGTTCCCCTGGGATCAGACGGTGACTGCCTTGAGCGCTACCGCGTGCGCATGGAGGAAATGCGCCAGAGTCTGCGTATTATTGAGCAGGCCCTTGACCGGCTGCCGGGCGGTCCTGTCCGGACAAAGGTGCCCCGCACGCTCGCGCCGCCTGCGGGTGAGTACAGCTCGACGGTTGAAGGCGCGCGGGGGGACGTGACCTACTGGGCGGTCTCCGACGGCAGCGAGATCCCCTACCGCCTGAAAATACGCTCAGCCTGCATGGGCAACCTGAGCCTGATACCCGAGCTGTGCCGGGGCATGCTGCTGGCCGACCTGATCGCAACGCTCGGGAGCCTTGATTTGGTCATACCTGAAATAGACCGCTAACCACCTATGGACAACGCTGTCATGGACATCGATATGCTCAGGGTTTTCTGGTCGGTTGTGCTGATAGCGGCCTTCGTGTTCGCCAACGCGACCGTGATGGGCTATCTCGAGCGCAAGCTGGCCGGCCGCTTTCAGCGCAGGCTGGGCCCGATGGAGGTCGGCTGGCACGGCATCCTGCAGATGCCCCTTGACGGCATCAAGCTGCTGGCCAAGCGCATGATAGTTCCGCAGCAGGCCGAGGGTCTGATCTTCCGGCTTGCGCCGGTCATATCGCTCTCACCCGTCATGCTGCCGCTGATCGTCATTCCCTTCAGCCCGGTTCTGCAGGTTGTTGACATGCCTGCCGGACTTATCTTTGTGCTGGCGATCGAGGCCTTCGGCACGATCGCGGTATTCCTGGCCGGCTGGAGCGCCAATAACAAGTACGCCATGATCGGCGCCATGCGCTCGGTTGCGCAAAACATCGCCTATGAAATACCGATCCTGCTGGTAGCCCTGGCTGTGGCCCTGATGGCCGGCAGCTTCAGCCTGCAACAGATCGTGCTTGCCCAGGCCGCACTGTGGTTCATTGTGCTGCAGCCGTTCGGATTTGTTATCTACCTGATCTCGGGCCTGTCAGAATGCAACCGCGCGCCCTTTGACCTGCCCGAGGCTGAAAGCGAACTCACGGCCGGCTATCTGACCGAATACAGCGGCATCGGCTTCAGCCTGTTCATGATCGCCGAATACACCCACATGTTCATCATCTGCTGCCTGGCAACCGTACTGTTCCTGGGCGGGTGGCAGGGCCCGGAGCTGCCCTGGCACGAGTACAGCAGCGCGATCTGGTTTTTCATGAAGGCCTACGGCCTGATGTTCGTGATGGTGTGGATGCGCTGGACGTTTCCGCGCGTGCGCTACGACCAATTGATGAAATTTGCCTGGAAATACCTGATACCGTTCGCGCTGGTCAACCTGCTCATAACCGCGCTGGTGGTGTATTTATGAAAACCTATTTCCTCGACCTGTTCCGCGGCGCAGTCAGTCTGCTTGACGGCATGCTCGTCACCCTGCTGGCCCTGTTCTCGCCCGTGGTGACCGAGCAGTACCCGCGCCAGTCAGCCTCGCTCAGCCCTCGCTTCCGCGGCAGCCTGCAGCTTGTCCAGGACGACCAGGGGCAGCTGCTGTGCACTGCCTGCGGAGCGTGCGCGCGCACGTGTCCGTCCAAATGCCTCTCGGTTCAGGGCGAAAAACCTGCCGATGGCGGCCGCAAAATACCCGCAACCTTCCGCTATGATATCTCTCGCTGCAGCTTCTGCGGCACGTGCGTCATGGGCTGCCCGTTCAGCGCGCTTGCCTTCACGCCCGTGCGCACGCGCGTCGCCACCTCGCGCGAAGATTTTCTGCTTGAACTGTGCCCGGCAGCTGAAAAGCCGCCAGCGCCCTGAACTTCAACAGTCGCAGGCCGGACAAAGCGAGAGCGTGTCCGGCAGAATAATCCAAAGAAAGCCGGACAAGCTTTGCTCCCGCTGCTGGTCGTTATCCCGGACTGCAGTCGACGGCTCCCTTCATTGACATGCACATGCGCCGGGGCTATACTGACCGCAACACCCAGACTGTTCGCGGCTGGCTCCACATCCTTTTTTGAATATCCGGCAGCATGAAACCACGCATACTGGTCATCGTTGATGTTCCCGGATGGGCGCTTGAGCGCACGGCTGACAATGTCATGCGCCGGCTTGCCTTCCGCTACGACTTTATCAAAGCGTTCAACAGCACGGCAGCAACAGCTCTTGAGCGCCGCGATTACGATCTTGTCTATATCTGCTATGAGCGCCAGTTTCAGGATGCGGGCATTGCTATCGACATACCCCGGCCGCGCGTGATCGGCGTTCGCTGCCACAGCAAGTGGGACGGCGGAACCGGGCAGCCACCCTCGCAGGATTTCATCGATCACCTGCGGGGCTTTAGCGCCCTGCATGTGCCCTCGCGCATCCTGTATGACATATTCTCCCCGCTGCATCCGTCCGTGTTCCACACGCCCCACGGCGTTGATGAGAATGTATTTGTTCCCGCGCGCAAGAAAGTGCATTCCCTCAAAGGCAAACTTGTTCTGGGCTGGGCCGGGGG
>Ga0194127_10003701_pt1 | contig 19335 bp, 16 predicted proteins | sample TA2KigC100mmetaG_FD_148624 | JGI IMG/M metagenome (GOLD analysis project Ga0194127, IMG submission 148624) | Freshwater microbial communities from Lake Tanganyika, Tanzania - TA2015036 Kigoma Deep Cast 100m | ecosystem: Environmental > Aquatic > Freshwater > Lake | place: Tanzania: Lake...
CAGGGTTTGTGTATCGCGGTTGATCTCGCGATCCTGCCTGCGCACCACGACGATCAACCCGATCACTTCGTTCTTGATCTTGATCGGGATCACAGCGACGGACTTTCCCAGGGAGGCAATTTTGAACTTCTGCAGGGGCGCCCAGCCCATTATCAGGCTTTCACCCGAAAGGGACACCAGGGAACTGATCCCATCGTCCACAGGCTGGTTGATCTTTTTCGCCCAGGCTTCCGGAAGGTTGCGATGCGCGCGCAGCAGGAAGTTGTTGCTGCGTTCCTCGCGCAGGAGTAACCAGCACATATCCGCCTCGGCCAGCTGCAGGACGCTGTCCAGGATGCGTTCGAACAACAACCGCTGGTCGGTGATCGAGGTCACTGCCTTGCCGGTAGCCAGGATGGCGGTCAGGTCGCGCAGGCGGCGCTGCAACTCCTCGTTGGTTGCCTTCAACTGGCGGTCAAGTTTCTGCCGTTCGCGCGCCTCCTGCGTCTGACGCAGGGCACGTTCCACACAGGCCACCACTTCGGCATCGCGCGCCGGCCAGAAGAGCGCGTCGATCGCGCCCAGTCGGAAAGCCTGAATCGCCTCGGCCTCCTGTCCCTTTTCGGCTACGATGATCAGCGGTGATTTCACCCCCTGCGAGTTCAACGCGGCCAGCAGATCCTTGCCGCTCAGGCCGGGCAGGTTGATATTGGCGATGATCAGATCCGGCGGGGCCAGCGCCGCGATGCGGATCGCCGAGGCTGCGTCCCCCAATACGCTCACCTGACAACCGAGAGGCTTGAGGGATTGCCTTCCGATTAAATCCGCGATATCGGGATCGCTTTCAACGATAAGGATTTGTTCCCCGGCCATGAATTAACCTTCGGATGATTCTAACACCTTTTCGAGTACAATCCTCTCCATGAAATTCAAGGAGAGAGTCTACTGTTGTGGGCTTTCCGTGCGATCAACCGCGGAGTTCGCAAAGAACGCAGAGGCCTCCCTTTGTCCTGTTCTGCGAACTCTCCCTAAGGACGACACACCGTACTTGCACTCGGAGCAAGTTTCGTGACGATGCGCGTTCTCTGCGGTGAAATGAATTGATCCATCCTTTTAGCCCATCCGATTTCAAACGCCATCGTATTGCCGCGATCATTCCGGCATATCGCGCGGAACGCGACATCCTCGCGGTGCTCAAGGGATTGCCAAAATACATCAGGCATGTGATCGTTGTCGAGGATGCCTCGCCCGATTCCACCGCGGACCTCGTGGCTGCCGCGGCCAAAAGGGACCGGCGCATCCGGCTCATCCGTCATCCAATGAACAAGGGTGTCGGCGGTGCAATGATCTCCGGCTTCCGCAAGGCACTCGAGCTCCGCGCGCAGATCGTCGTCAAGCTCGACAGCGACAATCAGATGGATCCGGGCTACCTGCCGGCGTTGCTCACCCCGCTGATCGAGGGCCGGGCGGATTACACCAAGGGCAACCGCTTCCGCGACTTCGCCTCACTGCGCCGGATGCCTCTCCTCCGCCGCATAGGCAACCTGGGATTGAGTTTTCTCACCAAGGCCGCCACTGGATATTGGAATCTCTTCGACCCCACCAACGGATTCTTCGCGGTGCGGACCGAGGTGCTCGCCCAGCTTCCATTGGAGCGGATCGACAACCGCTACTATTTTGAAACTTCCATGCTGGCAAACCTGTATTTGCAGAACGCCCTCGTGCTGGATGTGCCCATCCCCGCGCGTTATGGCAATGAAACCTCCAGCCTGTCGATTCAGCGCACCCTGTTCGAATTTCCCTTCAAGCTGATGCGTACATTCGTGCAGCGGATCTTCCTCAAATATTTCCTTTATGATTTTTCGATGATGTCGGTGTACCTGCTGGCGGGGATTCCGCTGCTGCTCTTCGGCCTGATCTTCGGCACCCTCAAGTGGGTTCAATACGCCAGCATCAACATCCCTGCGCCCACCGGCACCGTCATGCTGCCCACGCTTTCCGTGATCCTCGGCATTCAGTTCCTGCTTTCCGCCATCGACATCGACATGAACGCCGTCCCCAAGGAACCATTGACTCAAGCGCTCGTTTAAACTCTGCAAGAATGCAGTCACAGCCCTACATACCCGGATTTCAGCCCGCGGATATCGGCCCGCTGGCGCGTTTTCTCCCCGCACTGGAAGACGGGGTGATCTCTGCCTTTTTGGCGCGTCAATCGCTTGAAGGCACCTGGCTGCTGGACCCGTTTGGGTTCTCCCCCCGGCTTGCCCTGGAGGCGGCGCGCAGCGGCTATCGCGTGCTGGTCACCGCGAACAATCCCATCACCCGCTTCCTGCTCGAGACCTTTGCGAATCCTCCCGCCGAATCGGAGTTCACCGCCGCGCTGGCGGAACTCGGGTCGATCAAGAAAGGGGACGAACGGCTTGAAATTCATCTCGGATCCCTGTACCTCACGCACTGCGAAAAATGCAATCACCCGGTCCAGGCGCAGGCTTTCTTGTGGCGGAAAGGGGAGCAGGTTCCCTATGCGCGCATCTACGAATGCAGCCAGTGCGGCGACTCGGGCGAAAGGCTGGCAACCGAGGAGGATCATGAACGCGCGAAGAAGATCTCCGCCACCGACGCGCTGCACCGCTCGCGTGCGCTTGAACGCGTGGTGTCCCTGAAGGACGAGGATCGTTACTACGCCGAGGAGGCCATCCAGCATTATCTCCCCCGTCCGCTTTACGTATTGACCACCATCCTTAACCGCATGGAGGGATTGAACCTGTCTCCGGATAGGAAGCGCGCCCTGACCGCGCTGATCCTGGTCGGCTGCGACGCGGGGAACACGCTCTGGGCTCATCCCGCCGAACGCCCGAGGCCGAAACAGCTTTCCACACCGAACCAATTCCGCGAGCACAACGTGTGGATGATGATGGAGCGCGGGGTAAGCCTGTTCGCGGAGACGGGCGGGCGGGTCCCGTATGAAACATGGCCGAGGAAGCTTCCGCAGGGCGGCGGCCTGTGCATCTTCGAAGGTCGACTGAGGGATCTCGCCCATGCAGTCAGGAAGGAGATTCCCATCACCGCAGTGTTCGCCTCCCTGCCGCGCCCGAACCAGGCATTCTGGACCCTCTCCGCGTTGTGGGCCGGCTGGCTGTGGGGACGCGAGGCGGTGGAACCCTACAAGGTCGCACTGCGGCGGAGGCGGTACGACTGGGCCTGGAACGCGACCGCCCTGAAGACCATGTTCGATCATTTGAATGAATTGCTTGCCAACGGTGTGCCGGTCTTCGGCCTGCTGCCCGAACCCGAGCCATCCTTCCTCACTTCGGCCTTGAGCGCGGCGGAGGTTGCTGGATTCCAACTGGAAAGCCTGGCCTTGCGCACCGAGCACGATCCAGCCCAGGTGATCTGGACGAGTGCGCAAAAACCCGAACTTGCGAAGGCGGATGTCGATCTCGTGCGGAATGCCGTGCTCGAGCACCTGTTCACGCGCGGGGAGCCGGCCGGTTACCTGCACATCCACGCCGCGGGCTTGATCGCACTTGTGCAGGCGCACGCGCTCAAACCGCCGGGGCTAGAGTTCGACGAAGTCCTGCGGCAGACTCATGCCTGGTTCGAATCGATCCTGAGGGATGAGAAACTCTTCATCCATTATTCGACCGGCGAGGGCGTGGAAACCGGTCTGTGGGGTTTGAAGGATCCGCCACCTGCTGAAGAAACCCTCGCCGATCGCGTGGAAATCGCGCTGGTCACGTTCCTGCAGAACAACCCGGACTCGATCTTCATCGAGATCGAGAACGATCTGAATCCGCGCTTCCCCGGCCTGCTCACACCCTCCAAGGGATTGATCTACGCCGTCTTGAATTCCTACGCCGAGAAGGACGGCGCGCGCTGGAAACTGCGCCCCGAGGACGTGGCTTCCGCACGGCGAAAGGAAATGAACACCATGTTCAGCCTGCTGGAGGGAATCGGAAAGCGATTGGATTATGAAGCCCGACGTGAGGACAACACCCTGCTGTGGGAGGATGGCGGGGAACGAGTCCGCTCCTTTTACGTCCTGGCCTCGGCCTTGATCGGCCGGGCGCTCGAAGATGCCGACGAAAAGACCGTGATCGTGATCCCCGGCGGGCGCGCCGCGCTTGCCGCTTATAAGCAGCAGCGCGACCCGGCGCTGGCCGCGCGGTTCAGGGAATGCCGGGTCGTAAAGTACCGTTTGCTGCGCGCCCTCAACGAACTCCCGATCGTGACGCGCGAGACGTTCGAGGAGCAGATCGCCGGCGATCCCGTCGAGCAATCCAGGGGACAGATGATGATGTTCTAAGATGCACAAGATCCTGCTCCCACTGCTGGGATCGGTCCTGTTCCTTGCCGCGTGCATTTCGGTCTCTGTTGAAATGGACGAGACCCGGCAGCCCGTTTTTGTCACTGCCACGCTGATCCCGACGAAGGCTGGGTTCGTCCCCCCGACCTTAACCCCGAAAACGCGAATTACCAGCGAGCCGGTGAGCTCAGCCACCCTGCCTTCGAGCTGCAAGGACAGCGCTGTGCTGCTTCGGGATGTTACCGTACCGGATGGAACCCGCATGCAGGCCGGAGAAAATTTCACCAAGACCTGGGAGTTCCGCAACACCGGCACCTGTCCCTGGGTGAATTATCTGTTGAAGTTTGCCGCCGGCGATGACATGGGCGCACCGCTCTCCGCCCCGATCCAGGACACCTCACCCGGAAACAGCGTGCTGGTTGGTGTGAACCTGACCGCCCCGCTCTCGGATGGAGGATACACCGCTTACTTTACGCTGAACGAACCATCCGGAAGAGACGTGCCCATCGGAACGGAGAAGACCTTCTGGGTGAAGATCGTGGTCGGAGAGATTCTCCCGCAAGCGACAACGTCCGGCAGTCTCAGCACGCCTTATGTTCCCAAAGGCGGGAACAGCAATTGTGCCTACACCTCGAACGGCGGCTATGTACAGCAACTGATCGCCTCGATCAACCAGGCGCGCGCAGATGCGCAACTGCCGGCGCTTACCATCAACGAGCAGCTCACTGCCGCCGCGCAGGGACACAGCGCAGACATGGCCTGCAATAATTTCCTCGGTCACACCGGGTCGGATGGTTCCTATATCGGAAACCGAATCCTCAAGGCTGGTTATACTCCAGCGGGTTATATGGAGATTATCGCCATCGGCACGCCGCAGGATGCGATGAGACAATGGCGGGCGGACCAGCCGCATTGGGATGTGGTGTTGAATCCAGGTCTGGCCGAGTTCGGCGTGGGGTACGCGTATTACGCCAGCAGCGATTTCGGCGGATATTTCACCGTGGATCTTGGAACCCGATGATCCGAATCATTGAATCACGTTGGGAATCTTCGCCTGATACTCCGGGAAGATCTCATCCGTCGCGGGGTTGTTCAATCGCTTGACTAAAATTTCGGAAAGCACATCGCGATAATCGGTGGTGACAGCCAGGTCGCCGGGTCCGATCAACTGACCCGGCTGCATGCCCGGCCACTCGCCATGCACTTTGCCGCCGCGCACATTTCCGCCCAACACCATCATCATGCTGCCATGGCCATGATCGGTGCCGAGGCTTCCGTTCTCGGAGGCGCGCCGCCCGAACTCGGACATGCTGACCGTGGTAAGTCGATGCATATGATCGAACATGTCGGCATGGAAAGCAGCGAGACCTTCCGCCAGGTCCTTCATTAAATTCGGCATGAGTCCGCTCACAGATCCTTGTGCGAAGTGTGTGTCCCAGCCGCCCACATCGATGGCGGAGACCTCGAGTCCCACTTCTGCTTTGATAAGCATGGCGGTCTGTTTGAGCGCCAGTCCGAATTCCGAGTCAGGATACTTTGCGTCGCGCGCCGCCACATATGTGGACGGGTCAAGCCTCTCCAACGTATCCATGATGGACAGGGTGTCCTGTCCCAATGCATCCTCCGCATAGACGGTGTTCAATGCGAGTCGCATCTGCTGCAAGGCGCGCGCATCACCGCCGAGGTGAAAGTCTGTGATGGAACGCAGCGCCGAGACCGGCACACTCCCGCTCAAACTGCGTTGAGGACGCGTGCCCATGCCCACCGCCCGCAAGGGGGACGAATTGCCGGTATTCAACGTGGCGAGATGGCGGCCGATCCAGCCGGAGGCCGGGCCGCGTTCATCGTCCACGCCGCGCTCCATCAACTCCATGGCTTTGAAGTGACTGCGCGATTCATCAGGCGCGCCGCAGGCATGGATGATAGCAAGCTGTTCGCTCTGCCATGCCTGCATCAAAGGCTGCAGCATGGGATGCAACCCAAAGAACCCGTCGAGATCGAGCGCGCGTTCATCCTTATTCGCGCTCGAATCATCCGGCCGGGGGACGCCGAGGGATGGCCGCAATCGATAATAGGCCTCCTCGCCATGCGGCACGACCATGTTCAAGACATCCGCTGCGCCGCGCAGAAACACAACCACCAATGTATCCCCGCGCGGGGCGGTATGCTGCGACGCGAAGGCAAGGCGCGGCATCCAGGAGGGAAGGGTTTGTGAAAATGTAGCTGCCATTATTAACTCCTCAAATCACCCTCACCCTAACCCTCTCCCAAAGGGAGAGGGGACTCCCTTCCCCCTTTGGGGGAAGGATTGGGGGATGAGGGCGGCACGATCATCTCCATTGAAACGCCGGCGAGGCGATCAGACCCGCGGCGATGATTTGCAGAGTCTCCTCATCGGCGGCGCCTGCCGATCGGACCGAATCGATCAACTCGTCACGCGCGGCCCCGGCCAGCGGCGCGCCCAGCAACAGTGACGCAAGCGAATCCACATCGCCTTGCAGACTGCCGCTCGGAGAGACATCCGTCAGCTCGTTGAGATTGTGTTTCGTTCCCGGAATCTCATTCCGAATCAATTCAAAGGCAAACTGCCAGCGCGGCATGAGGTTACCCTGCCACGATTCACTTCGATCGGGATAACCATCGGGTGTGGGCCAGTTGAAATGCAGCTGCCCCATGCGCAGGAGATAATCATGAAGCGCGGCGCCATCGGTTTCGACGTTCAACATGCGCAGCGCCGAGAGCGTGAAGTTGAGCGGACGCTTGTACTTGGGCCGCGCGAGCGACAGACCGTCGAGCAGGATGACGCGCAAAACAGCTTTGATATCGCCCTGCGTTTCAAGAAATACCTGTGCGGCTTTATCCACAATTTCCTTCGGAGGATCGTCCGCGACGAAGCGGCGCGCAAGCTTGGTCGAAATAAAATGCGCGGTGCTCGCATGCGCCGCCAGGGCTTCGATCACGCGTTCCGCCTCTTTTATCCCGTCATTTTGTATGATCATCCCCAGCACGTTCTTCGTGCCGGTGTCGTGCAGGTCCTCTTTGAAGACGAAGTCACCCAGCCAGAAATGTTCCTTGACGTTCCAACCGGTGAGGCAGCGCGCCAGTTCCATCACATCCTTCTGGGTGTAACCGCCGTTCACGCTGAGTGTGTGTAATTCCATCAACTCACGCGCGTAATTCTCATTGGGCGCGCCCTTGTGATTCGCCTGGTTGTCGAGGTAGGTCATCATGGCCGGCGAGTGCGCCGAGGCCCACAGCAGATCATGGAATGAGCCCAGCGCGTGTTTGCGTATCACTTCGCGGTCATCCACAGTCTTTAGATAAAAGCAATTGCCCTTCTCCATGAAGATGTTGAAATGATCGCTCCAGAATTCGACCATGACTTCAACCAATTGCCGTTTGCTGTAGAGCTGGCGGATGAGAGTCGCGCGCCGCAGCTCATTTGGAACGGTTTCGCGATCATAGTTGTCAAAGAGCTGGTTGCTGATGCCTTCCAATTCATTGGCAGCCATGTTCAACGTCTTGAACGGAGCGAGCGGGAGCTCCGCGTCGAAATCATTGATGGACTCGAACGCAAGTTGTTCCTCGACCCAGGCTTGCAGCCCGATCGCTGTAAAACGGGCGCGCTCATCCACGCGCGGACCGAACGTGAGCCGGTTCAATGCGAGGAAATCGCTCGCTGTGAGAGCCGTCCACGGTGTGACGGGCAGGTCACCGGCGAGGCGGCGATAGACAGACGCACAGGAGGAGAGCGCCGCGCTGGCAGTGACCAATGCACCGAGTTTGAGGAAGTCGCGTCGTGAAAGAGTCATAGTTTAACCACTAAGGCTTGCACTGAGTTTATCGAAGTGACACAAAGGATTAGATTTGTGCCGGCACAGGTTCCGTCACGCGATTGACTTTCTCGCGCGGCATCCAATTGAGCAGGGCAAAGCCGGTCGCGCCGAAGGCGGTAATCAACATCAGGGGCCAGATGAAGAACCAGCCCAGCACCGGGAAGAAGGCCGCCAGTTCGAGCAGGATCGAACCGCGGATGAATCCGCCCAAGCCGGAGATGTTGGATTGGCGCGCAAGGCGATCCGCAAGATGCGCGGCAATGCCAGCCGAGCCGAACGAGGAGAGGGTCAACGCGGCCGCCAGCAGAATCCAACCCACGAATTTGGCCGGGCCGAATGGAAGGGCGAGCAGGATCCCGGTCGGGATGGAAGCGATCAACACCACCAGAATCCCCATCCCAAACGCCTGCATGGGAGTGCGCTCGACGCGCGCACGCGCGCGTTCCACGATCGAAGGAAATAACAGCCACCAGGCGGTGAGCAGCGCGGGGAACGCCACACCTAGGATCAGCAATACGAAGAAGATGGCGGAGATATCTGCCATGGGAACATCCTTTCTTGTCGTTGAGTTATAGATGATACAGGGAATGATTTGTAAAAGTTGCAGCCTCTTGACACATTGGCAAATCGGCGTAAAATTCGGCGCAATGTACACGATCAATTGTTTGAAGAGATTATTATATCCACACTTCTTCGGCCTGATCGTTTTCAACCTTTGGAATTAGAGAGTCGCCTCCAGCGGCTCTCTTTTTTTGCTTATGCTCAAACTGCCCGGCCTGATCGACCCGCACGTCCATTTGCGTGAACCCGGCGCGACTCACAAGGAGGATTTCGACTCCGGAACGTCTGCCGCGCTCGCCGGTGGATTCACGCTGGTGCTCGCCATGCCGAATACGAAGCCTCCGATCTTCGATGCCTCCACGCTGGACCTGGCGCTGGCTGCGGCCAAGGAGAAGGCGCGCTGCGACTACGCTCAATTCGTCGGCGCGGGGCCGGATAACGCGGATCAAGTCGCCGCGCTGGCAGACAAAGCCGCGGCGCTCAAGATGTATCTCGACAAGACCTTCGGTGAGCTGCGCCTCGACGACATGACTTTGTGGCAGCTGCATTTCCAAAAATATCCGAAGCAATATCCGATCGTCGCGCACAGTGAAAGCCGCAGCATGGCCGCTGCGATTCTGTTTGCTGCCATGTACGACCGGCCGGTCCACATCGCGCATATTTCATTGCGCGAGGAAGTATTATTGATCAAAGCCGCGAAGGAACGCGGCATCAAGGTGACGTGTGAGGTATGCCCGCATCATTTGTTTTTGACCGCTCCCCTGCCCCCTCCCGTCCTTCGGACACCCTCCCCCATTTTCCCGGAAAATGGAGGAGGGCTGGGTGGGGGTAGGGGTAGATTCGAAGTCCGCCCGCGGCTCGCGGCGCAAAAAGATGTGGATGCGCTGTGGGCCAACCTGGATGTCATCGACTGCTTCGCGACTGACCACGCACCGCACACTTTGGAGGAAAAGGATTCGGAGAAGCCTCCACCCGGATTCCCGGGGTTGGAAACTGCATTGCCGTTACTGCTTACAGCAGTCGACGATGGACGGCTGACAATAGACGATATTGTTCTCCGGTCAGTGACCAACCCGCGCAGGATCTTTAACCTCCCCGAACAGCCGGAGACGTGGATCGAAGTGGACGAAAAGGCTGAATATGAGATCAAGGCGGCGGATCAATTCACCCGCTGCGGATGGACTCCCTTCGAGGGATGGAAGGTGAAAGGGCAGGTCATCCGCGTTGTCCTGCGCGCATGCGAGGCGTTCAAGGATGGGAAGGTGCTGGTCCCGCCAGGCTACGGTCAAAACGTGAGGGCGTGGTGACGATCAGTCTGCGCGCGCGCTTTTGGCGTTTCGTCATGCGAGTCGCCTTCAAGAATCAAAACATGAAGGTGGAGCAATATCACCTCCAAACGGCGCAGGGCGGACACTGGATGCGGCAGATGTACAAGCGCATGCCCATCGAGCGCATCGCCATCGACGGCATGCCCGCCGCATGGATTCGCCCCGACGGTGCGGACGACACGAAGGTGGTCATCCATCTTCACGGCGGCGGATACGTAACGGGATTCATCGACTCGCATTTGATGATGTGCGTGCCAATGGCGAAGACCTTGAAGCGCAAGATACTGATGCCTGAATATCGTCTCGCTCCCGCGAATCGTTTTCCTGCTGCGTTGGAAGATTCATTGAAGGCGTATCGCTGGTTGCTGGCACAGGACACGGACCCGCGCGACCTCGTCCTCTCCGGCGACTCGGCGGGCGGCGGATTGGTGCTCGCGACTGCACTCTCCCTGCGCGATGCGGGCGACCCGCTCCCCGCCGCGCTGATCTGCATCTCCCCATGGGCGGACTTGACCGACCGCGGAGCGAGTCACACTACGAATGCAACGGTCGAATCCGTCTTGCGGACGGATGTGTTGAACGAATGGGCGCGCTTTTACACCGATGAGACCAACCTGACCAATCCGCTCGTCTCGCCTGTCCACGCGGACCTGCGCGGACTCCCGCCGCTGTTGATCCAGGTCGGCCATGATGAAATTCTGCTCGACGATTCGGTGACACTTGCGCAGCACGCCAAAGCGGCTGGCGTGAACGTTACGCTCCGCATTTGGGACGACATGTGGCACGCCTGGCCCGTGCTCGGAGGCTTGATCCCCGAAAGCAGGACGGCGTTTGAGGAGATGAATAAGTTTTTACGCGAATGCGAGGTACTTAAGGATGGCAAGGTGCTGGCGGAAAAAGGTTTTGGGAAGAACATAAGAGAATAATTTCAAATGTCGTTGCGAGCGAAGCGAAGCAACCCCACAATATTAAAAGGTTGCTTACCACTTCGTGGCACACGTCGTCGCTCTTCGGGCTTCTCCCAATGACATCGCAAAAAAGGAGAGACTAAAAATGCCAACTCAATCCACATCCCCTCACCTGCCCTTCGGCGAGAACAAACAGGCCGATTGGTACGGCAAGGACATCATTTCAGTCAAGCAGTTCAAGCGCGAGGACCTGGAAACCATCTTCGATGTGGCACACGAAATGCGCGGCATGGTGGAAAGAATAGGCACGTTCGACCTGCTGAAAGGCAAGATCCTTGCCAATCTTTTTTATGAACCATCCACGCGTACCTCGTCATCCTTCACCGCCGCGATGGAACGGCTCGGCGGATCGGTCATCCCGATCAACGAGGTGAAGTATTCCTCCGTGTCGAAGGGCGAGAGCCTGCCGGATACGATCCGCACGCTCGAATGCTACGCGGATGTGATCGTGCTGCGACATCCCGAAACTGGATCGGCGGAAATCGCAGCCAGGGCGGCGCGCAAGCCCGTGATCAACGCGGGCGACGGCATCGGTGAACATCCCACACAGGCGCTGCTCGATACCTTCACCATCGTGGAGGAATTGGGCCGGCTCGAGAACCTGAACGTCACCATGCTCGGCGATCTGAAATACGGGCGCACGGTCCACTCGCTGGCGCGACTGCTCTCGCAGTTCAGGGATATCAAGTTGAATTACGTCTCGCCGGATATTCTGAAGATGCCCAGGGAAGTGATGGATGAAGTCACAGCAAAGAAAGTGCCGCAGGCTGAATACTCATCCCTGGAAAAAGTATTATCCGATACGGATGTCCTCTACGTAACGCGCGTCCAAAAGGAAAGGTTCGAGGACCCTGCCGATTATGAAAAGGTCAAGGGCGCGTACGTGATCGACCCGCAGGTCATGCAAGCCGCGAAAAGGGATATGATTGTGATGCACCCGCTGCCGCGCGTCGGCGAGATCAGCGTGGACTTCGATGACGATCCTCGCGCAGCCTACTTCCGGCAAATGGAATACGGCCTGTATGTGAGGATGGCCTTGCTGGCGATGGTCCTGGGAAAGGCATGATAACCTGTCATTCTTAGAGGTTGTGAATCAATTACCATAGGAGCATTCAGTATCAAAAAATAGTGGAAAAAAGAAGGCGCAAACAACGTCTTTGGTACGTCCCGAACTCCTTCGGTCCTTGGAGTATCGCGGCTGTCTGCAATTCCAATCTCATACTCAATACTTGAAACAGGTTGTGAGCCAGGGCATACCACAGCAGCACCGCTCTAACTTTTTGGACACCCCGGGCGCTGACCACACCTTCCAACGTGGCATACAACCAAACTGCGATCAGCAGACGCGGATCGATGGCTGGACGCCCGGCTGCGCCTTCGATCGTAGCAACACGGTCATAAAAGCTGCTCAACTCATCGCCTTGCACCATTTCCCACACCATGCGAGCTCGGTGATCTTCAACCAGCAAATCATCCAGCGCGGCATAGCGCATGGCAATTTGCTGGCGATTGGCGTTTTCCAGACGCGGTCTGCCGATGCCTCGCTCATCCACAAGACGGCTTTCTTCGGGTAGTTCAAAGAGGTTCTCGATCATGGATTCCTCGACAGGGAAAAGAATGATCCTATGTTACTGGATTACCTCGTTTTTGAGGAGATTTTTCCACAGCCTTTCAGCATGACATCATACTAATTTGCATACACCCTTCTGGAAAGGGAATGAAATCATCGGATTTATGTGGTTAAATCAGACAGTGATAATGAACAATCCGACCATTGAACACATGCGGAAGGAAGGAGGATGTAGGAATTAATGATCCCCGGCCTGGACGGTCTGCGAGCGGTCGCCATCCTGATCGTGTTCTTCTTCCACACGCGCCACCTGCCCTTCGGCTGGATGGGCGTGCAGTTGTTCTTCGTGCTCTCCGGATTTTTGATCACCGACATCCTGCTGCGCATGAAGGAGAAACTGCCGCGGCGCCAATTCTTCTCAAAATTCTACGGACGCCGCTTTCTGCGCATCTTTCCTCTGTATTATTTTTACCTGCTGCTGGTGGTCCTGCTGATCGCGTTCCTGCCCTCCCTCAAGCTGAACGCCTTGAACGCGGAGCTGGGCGAGCGCTTCCTCAACCAGATCTGGGTGGCGCTGTTCTATGTCTACGATTTCTTCCACGCCACGGAATTCTTCGAGCGGTCCCGCTTCTTCACCCATCTGTGGTCGCTTTCGGTGGAGGAGCAGTTTTATCTGATCTGGCCGTTGATGATCTTCCTCACGCCGCGCGAAAGGTTCAAACAGTTGTGTCTAACCGCGATCGGCCTCGGGTTCCTCGCCCGCCTCGGTCTCACGTTCATATACCGCGCCCAGCTGCTGCCGTTCCTGTCGACCGACCCGCAGCAGTCCGTGAACGTGCTGCCCTTCTCCCACATCGACGCTTTCGCCCTGGGCGCCTATATCTCGCGCTTTGAGATCCCGCGCCCGCGCCTGCAGTTGCTTGCCTCCTTCATCCTGGTTTCTGCCATCGGTCTGTGGACCGATTTCCTCTCCAAGGGGACCATGACCGCCTCGCTTGGTTACGACCTGCCGATGACCGGCTACTACAAGGAGGTCTGGGGATATTCGCTGCTGAATTACCTGTTCGCGCTGCTGATCTACTGCGTGGTGCGCACGGGTTTGTTCACCACCCTGCTCGAGTTTCCCGTGCTGCGCTATCTCGGAAAGATTTCTTACGGATTATACGTTTACCACTACGGGATCATCGCGCTGTGCCTTGCGCTCGTTCGCAAGTACGACCTCGAATACAACTTGCGATCACCGCAAATGTTTGTGATGGCTTTCGGTTCCACCCTGCTGGTTGCCAGCCTGAGCTACCACCTGCTCGAAAAACCACTGATCGATCTCAAGGAAAAATTCTTCCGCGTGGATTCATGACCGCAGGCGGCGGATGAATCCCGGCGTGTTCAACTCGCGATCCAGCAGGTAGGTGAAATATCCCTGCATCAACACCTCCGTCTCATGCCGCACCTCGGCCACGGCGCGCGCCCGCGCCGCCTCGCGATAGCTGGAGCGCTGAAAATGGCGCAGGTATTTCAGCGCTTCGACAGAGATTTCCTTTAAATGACGCAAGCCCTGCCCGCAGCGCGGGCAGATCGCGCCGCCCGCGACGAAGGAGAAGAATTGATCCTCGGCCCGGATCGGGCGTCCACAATTGGCGCACTCGAACAGCTGCGGGCGGAAACCGATGTGATCCAGCAGCCTCATTTCATAATAGCGAACCGCGAGCCAGGCGTCGCTTTCGGATTCGATGCGTCCAAGGGTGTCCACCAGCAGGTTGAACAGGGACGGATTTCCGCCCTCCTCCTCGTAGGCAAACCGATCGATCAGTTCGATCACGTAGGCCGCGTGGCCGGTCTTCCCCAGGTCCTCGCCCAGGCGCGGAAAGGCGTTCTGCGTTTCGGCTTGCGTGACAATTAAGAGATCCCGTCCCTTCGCCAGCTGAAGCGTGACATGCGTGAACGGTTCCAGATGCCCCGCCTTGCGCGAGGTGAGCTTACGCGCTCCCTTGACCAGCGCCCGCACCTTCCCGCGCTCGCGCGTATACAAAATGAGCAGGCGATCCGCCTCGCCCCAATCGCTGTGACGCAGCACGACCGAAGCGGCGCGGAAGGAATGAAATTCACGCATACTGGGAGCCCTCTTCCGGTTCCCGCCGCAGGAGGGCAGTGCCTGGATCTACTTCAAGTGATCCGGCGTGAACGCCTCGGGCAGCAGTTCGGCCACGGTCATCGTCTTTTGCAGTTTCCCCTCCCCATCCGCGATCAAGACGATCGTATCCAGCCCGAATTCCGCCAGCACCTGTCGGCACCCGCCGCAGGGCGAACCCCCGTTGTTCGTCACCACCGCCATCACCTCGAACTCCGTCTCGCCCTCCGACACCGCCTTGAAAACCGCCACCCGTTCAGCGCACATCACTTGCGGGTATGCGGCATTCTCCACATTGACGCCGGTGAACAGGCGGCCGCTCTTCGTCCGCAGCGCGGCTCCCACAGGATAGTTGGAATAGGGCGCATAGGCGCGCCGGCGCGCCTCGTTGGCCAGGTCGATCAGGGACTGGCGTTCCTCTTTGGCCATGGTCATGGGCGTTCTCCCCTTCCTTCTTTCTTCGACTTCCGTTCCAGCTTCTTGATTGCTCGAGCGGGCATACCCACCACGAGTGTATCCTGCGGGACGTTCTTGGTCACGACCGCCGCGGCGCCGGTGCGCGAGCGGGAACCGATCCGCACCGGGGCCACCAGCATGGTATCCGAGCCGATGAACACTTCCTCACCGATCTCGGTATCATGTTTTTGATCGCCGTCGTAATTGCAGGTGATCGTTCCCGCACCGATGTTGGTGTTCGCACCGATCCGCGCGTTGCCGATGTAGGAAAAATGCCCCATCTTTACGCCCTCGGCCAGGTGTGAATCCTTCACCTCGCCGAAGTTCCCCATGTGCACATGATTTCCGAGGTGCGCGCCTTTTCTCAAGCGCGCGAACGGACCCATATCCACGTCATCCTCCAGCCGCGCGCCCTCCATCACGCTGGCCAGCACCTTGCAGCGATCCCCGATCCTTGAATCACGGATGATCGTATTCGGTCCAATCTGATTGCCCTCCCCGACCTCCGTGCTTCCATGCAGGTATGTGTTGGGCAGGATCACCGTATCCCGGCCGATGCGAACCTCCACATCGATGTAGGCCGAGGCCGGGTCAATCAACGTGACGCCGTTGAGCATGTGCCGGTGGTTGATGCGCCGGCGCATGGTCGCCTCCACCTCCGCCAGGTGGGCGCGCGTGTTGATACCGATGGTTTCCTCGATATCGTCCACCTCCACCGCCTGTACGGGCAGCCCTTCCTTTACCGCCAGTTCCACGGCATCCGTCAGATAATACTCGCCCTTCCTGGGGTTCTTCGAGATGCGACCCAGCGCATTCCACAACCAATCCGCCCGGAAGCAATAGGCGCCCACGTTCAATTCGCGCACCTGCAGCTCTCCGGGTGTGGCCACATACTCTTCCACGATCGCCTTGACCGTGCCATCCTTTTGGCGGAGGATCCTCCCGAACCCGCGCGGATCGTCGGCGGTGACGGTCAGCAGCGAAAACGGACCCGGATTGCTCTTTTGCGTTTCAACCAGTTTCAGCAGAGTCTCGCCGCGCAACAGGGGCATATCGCTGTAACACACCACCACCAGGTCGGTCTTCCCGTTCAGCACAGATTCCACCTGCATGACCGCATGCGCGGTGCCGAGTTGAGGCTCCTGGACGACGGTCCGTGCGGAATCGCCAAGGGTATCGGTCACCTGCTGCGCGCTGTGACCCACGACGGCCACGGGTCTTTCGGTGGTCGCGGCGCGAATCGCCTGAAGCGCGTGCCAGATCATCGGCCGCCCGGCAATGGGATGCAGCACTTTGGGCAGGTTCGACTTCATGCGCGTGCCCTGTCCGGCCGCCAACAATATGCCTGTTACCTTCATGAACTCACCTCAAAACACAATTCGTCCATCTCGAACAGAAAAGACAGGCCTGTGCATGGAATGGTGCACAACGTCCTGTCTTCCGGAAAAAAAGCCCCGCACCCGGGCGGGAGGCATCAGGCTGGGGCACCTGGATTCGAACCAAGATCCACAGCTCCAAAGGCTGGTGTGCTGCCATTGCACCATGCCCCAAGCGAACGGGCGAAATTGTATCACAGAATATTTACTTGCCTTCGTCGGGGAGCAATCCCAGCTTGCGTGCTTCTTCGATTGAGATCACATCGGAATTCAGCGGTTTCCTGCCGTGGGTCTCGGCGGCCTTCTGCCAGAACTCATCCACATCCTTGGGTTTGACCTTCTTGACCTTGTCATTCTCGAGCAACGCCTCCATTTCCGGCGCAGGCTCGGCATCGGTTGTAATCAGACGGTCGGTCAATTTCCGGCCCGGTTTCGTCGGCGCAGTTTCGACAATGGTTTGCGGAACCGGCAGGTCCACCGCCGGCGCGATCGCATGCAATTCACCGGTCGCACCGATCGTCCGTAGCAACCGTTCCACTTCGCGTCGCAGCGATAGGATCCCGTTCACGGTTTCCAAGATGCGGTCGTCCGATGCCAGCCCGGCCCCGGCCACAAGCAGCGCGTACAGAGGATTGACCGGGACGAACACCATGTCGTGATCCCCGCCGCGAAAGATATGATAGGACTCAAGCGTTTCCTGGTGATTGTGCCGCGCCAATTTCAGGCTGGCATGATGGATCGATGTGACCGTGGAGACGATCGACACCTCCATGCTGCTGTCGTGCAGGCTGCCGGCGCGTGCCTGCACCAGGCCGCGATCGTTGATCAGAAACACGGTCTGGGCGCGGTAATCCTGCCGGAAATTCGCCAGCAGGTCGGAGAGGCGCGCCTGACGCGATTCGGTCTTGGCGTCCGTTTTTTCCGGCGGAAAGATCGTGCGCACGAGTCCCAGTCCACGTTCCACCGCGTCCAGGAAATCCGCCAGGGGAATGGGCTTGTCGAAGATGGCAGAGGCGCCGGCGTTGAGCATGTCATCGCGAATCTTGCGGTCGGTCATGCCGGTGATCAGGATCCCGCGCGCCTCGGGATGGCGGGCGCGCACCTTGTGCATCAACTCCACGCCGGTTATGCCCGGCAGCAGGTAATCCGTCACAAGCAGGTCGATCTTGTGACGCGATGACTCAAGCAGGGCCTCCTCGCCGGAGGGCGCTTCGAAGATCTTGATCTCGGGATTTTTCAACGACTCGAGCGTGGCCCGCAACAGCTTCAGGATATCCCGCTGATCATCGACGATCAGAACAACGCGATCCATACAAATCCTATTTCACCATCCAGCACGCAACCCAATGGTCCGATTTCACCTGCCGAAATTCCGGCTCCTGCTGCGAACAGATGGCTTCGGCGATCGGGCAGCGCGGGTGAAAACGGCAGCCCTTGGGAGGATTCAGCGGGCTTGGCACATCGCCCTTGAGGATCGTACGCTGACGCTTGAGCTTCGGATCCGGCACCGGGATGGCGGACATCAGCGCCTTTGTGTATGGATGCAGAGGGTTTCGGAAGAGTTCGTCGCGATCGGTCAGCTCGACGATCTTGCCGAGATACATCACCGACACGCGATCCGAGATATGTTCCACCACGCTCAGGTTGTGGGCGATGAACAGGTAGGTCAGGCCGAATTCCTTCTGCAGGTCCTTAAGGATGTTCAACACCTGTGATTGGATGGACACATCCAGAGCGGATACGGGTTCATCGCAGATGATGAAGTTCGGACGCAGGGCCAGGGCGCGTGCAATGCCGATGCGCTGCCTCTGACCGCCGGAGAACTCATGGGGGTAACGGCGCGCGTGGTAATCCTCCAGCCCGACCTTCTTCAGGGTGTCGATCATCAAGTCGTAGCGTTCCTGACGCGTGCCGATGTTGTGAATGTGCAAGCCTTCCATCACCGATTCGCCGATGGGCACGCGCGGGTCGAGCGAGGCGTATGGGTCCTGAAAGATGATCTGCATGTGCCGGCGCACATCCTTGAGCTCGCGTCCGCGCAATTCCAGCACGTCCTTGCCCTCGAAGGAAACCGCTCCGGAGGTCGGTTCCACAAGCCGCAGGATCGAGCGCCCGACGGTCGTCTTCCCGCAGCCGGATTCGCCCACCATGCCCAGCGTTTCCCCTTTCCTCACGCTGAAGGAGACGTCATCCACAGCCTTCACCCAATTCACGATGCGCTGCAGCAGCCCGGCCCGCACCGGGAAATATTTCACCAGGTGACGGACCTCAACCAGATCCTCAGCTGATGGGGTTTGCATGGTTTGATTCATCGATGATCCTCTCCGGGAAGCTTATTTCGCCTTCAGCGGTGCGGTGTGACCTTCCCCATCCTGGTAGAGCCAGCAGCGCACCAGATGATCCGCAGCCGCCTCCCTCAGATCGGGCTGGAGCTCCGTGCAAAGCTTCAAGCCGAATTTTTCACGAGCCCCGCAGCGCGGCGCGAAGCGGCAGCCTTCCGGCAAATTGACCAGGTTGGGCACCGAGCCCGGGATCACATCCAGGCGGTCCTTGATCTGCCCCAACACAGGGATCGAGCCGATCAGACCCTGTGTGTACGGATGCATCGGCTTGTCGAACAAGGGCGTAACCTCCGCCTGCTCGACGATCTCGCCGGCGTACATCACCGCCACCCGTTCGCACATCTCCGCCACGACGCCGAGATCATGGGTGATCAAGATCACGGAGGTACCCATCTGGGAGCGCAGGTCGCGCATCAGATCCAGTATTTGCGCTTGAATGGTCACATCCAGGGCGGTCGTGGGTTCGTCGGCGATCAGCAGTTTTT
>Ga0194127_10003702_pt1 | contig 19333 bp, 20 predicted proteins | sample TA2KigC100mmetaG_FD_148624 | JGI IMG/M metagenome (GOLD analysis project Ga0194127, IMG submission 148624) | Freshwater microbial communities from Lake Tanganyika, Tanzania - TA2015036 Kigoma Deep Cast 100m | ecosystem: Environmental > Aquatic > Freshwater > Lake | place: Tanzania: Lake...
CGCGGAGGGGATCGTGACGCCGGAACACTGCCTTATCTGTTCGGTACACCATCCAATCGATTCGTCATCTTTTTCGGTCGGGCGTTCATGCACGTGATCGACGGGATGATCGGCGTGGTGGTCGCGCTGACGTGGGGGGTGCTGTTGATGGGGCTCGATCTTTCACGGACCGATCTGCCGGCGCTGGGACTAACCATCCTGATTACAACCTTCAGCACCTGCGGCCTGGGATTGTTGATGGGCTGTCTGAGCCTTCTCACGGCCAATGTGATGTTTGTAAATAATTTTGTTTATTTCTCCCTCTTGATCTTTTCCGGGGCGAACATCGAGATCGCCACCCTGCCCGCATGGATGCAAGCCGTATCCTCCGCTCTGCCATTGACCCGCGGGATTGCCTCGGCCCGGGCGCTCGCAGCAGGTGTGCCCTTGGGTGAGATCAGCTCCCTGTTGTTCAGCGAACTGGGGATCGGATTGATTTACGGGATGCTCGGCTATCTTCTATTCGCCTGGTTTGAACATCAGGCCAAACAAAGAGGCACGCTTGAGACAGTGTAATTGTCTTGCTTGCCCGGCATGATAGAATAATAGAAAAAAATGGCAAAGCATTTGGTGCTTGTGGCAGGAAACATCGGAGCGGGAAAAACCTCGCTGACGGAACGCATCGGTTCACGACTTGCCTGGTGGACAGGATATGAATCGGTTGCCGATAATCCCTATCTGTCGGATTTCTATGCCGATATGCGTGCCTGGTCATTTCATCTTCAGATCTTCTTCCTTGGGCACCGCGCGGATCAGTATCTGGAAGCGGCGCGCGATTCGAGGTCCGCGATCCTGGATCGAAGCATCTATGAAGATGCCCACATCTTTGCCCGCGCTCTGCACCACATGGGGAATCTTGCAGAGAGAGATTATCTTTCCTATCGCCATTTATACGAAATCGTTGTGGATGGATTGCCACGCCCGGACCTCTTGATATATTTGAAGGCGCCGGCGGCGGTTCTGCTGGATCGTATTCGCCGCCGGGCGCGCAATATCGAAACCGGCATCACGGCGGAATACCTGTCCTTGCTGGATTCGTTCTACTCGGAATGGCTGGCATCCTTCGATATGTGCCCGGTGCTGACCATCCAAACAGATGATCTGGATTTTGTCCACCGGCCGGGGCATCTGGAGACTGTGGTCAATCGTATCCAGGATAAGCTCGCAGGCAGGGAAGTCGTGGATTTGACCAAGAATTAGCACCCCCTTTCGCTTCATGTCTGTCAATCTATTATCCAACATCCCTTTGTTTGCAGATCTGCCATCCGGCGAACTGGATAACCTGCTGAGAAGCATGGATACCTGCAAGATGCGCGATCGCCAGATTCTGTTCCGGGAGGGGGACCGAGGTGATGACTTTTACGTCGTGGTCAAGGGTGAGTTGGAAGTGTTGAAATCTCCGGGAACGCAGGAGGAGTTACTTTTGGACGTCCTGAGGGAGGGTGAATATTTGGGGGAAATGAGTCTGATCCTGCCGGGGGGACAGCGGACCGCCAGTGTGCGAGCACGCGGTGAGGTGGTTCTGCTTTCACTGGATCGCAGACGATTCCTGGATTTGACCCGAGCTTATCCGGACCTTTCCGCCTCCATGGTGCGAGTGCTCAGCCAACGACTGGACGCCACCAACAACGCCACCTTCCGCGACCTGACGGAAAAAAACAGGCAACTTCAATCTGCGTACGACGAGCTAAAAGCTGCCCAGGCTCAATTGATCGAAAAGGAAAGGATGGATCGAGAGCTGCAGGTGGCCGCGGACATCCAGCTGAGCATCTTGCCGGACGAGTTGCCAGCGGTGGCAGGGGCGAATTTCGGCGCGTACATGGTACCCGCGCGCATGGTGGGCGGCGATTTCTATGATGTATTTCCGGTGGGGGAAAACAAGGTCGGTATACTGATCGGGGATGTGGCGGACAAAGGGGTACCCTCGGCCCTGTTTATGGCGAGGGTGCATGCATTGTTCATGTCCGAGGCGGATAGCGGCAGGGATCCCACCCAGGTGATGATCTCGGTAAATCGCCATATCACGCGGCTGCAAAAATCCACCCAGTTTGTCACCGTGCTCTACGGGCTGCTCGATCTCTCGGCGCGGGTTTTCAGCTATGCACGCGCCGGTCATGAACCGCCATTGGTCATGTCCTCCGGCGGAACCGTCGAACGCCTGCCTTACAACACCGGCATGGCCATTGGTCTATGGGATGTCGTCCGACTGGATGAGCAATCCACCCAGCTTGCCATTGGCGATACCCTGCTCCTCTACACTGACGGTATGACGGATTGCAGGGATGCGAAGGGTAATTTGTTCGGCTTGGAGCGAATCAAAACAACCATGCAAAATTTCCAAGGATGCTCCGCGCAGGGATTTTGCGATGGATTGGTCTCGACTTTGAAAAAATTTCAAGGCGACTCAAAACAGGATGACGATGTGACCCTGGTCGCCGTCCAGATCAGTGGATAAGTCATGCGGTCTCATTCCCGCATTGCTTGATCGAGATCGGCGATCAAATCCTCCACATTCTCAATGCCGACAGAAAGCCGAACCAGACCTGGATCCACTTGCAAGGAGGAGCCTTGTGTGGATGCATGCGTCATGGCGGCGGGGATTTCGATCAACGATTCGACTCCTCCCAACGATTCAGCCAGCGTGAAAAGCCTGGTGGATTCAACCATCCGTACAGCAGCCTCGCGTCCTCCCTTCATGACAAAGGAGATCATGCCCCCGCCATTTCTCATTTGTTTCGTGGCGACGCCCGCCTGAGGGTGACCCGGATCGAAGGGGTAAATAACACGCGTAACCGTTGGCTGGGCGCCCAGAAATGCGACGATCTTTTCGGCGTTCAATGCATGGCGATCCATGCGTACCGGTAATGTTTTCAATCCGCGTAATACCAGGAATGAATCCATAGGTCCAAGCACCCCCCCCATGGCGTTCTGCAGGAAGGCGAATTTCTCTCCCAATTCGGCATCTCGTCCGATGATCGCGCCACCGACTACGTCCGAATGACCGCCCAGGTATTTTGTCATCGAATGAACTACCAGGTCGGCTCCCAGGTCTAGTGGTTGCTGAAGGTACGGGGTAGCAAATGTATTGTCGACCACAAGCAGAGGTCGGTTTGGGTGGCTTTTCGCCATGGCGGCAACCGCACGAATGTCGGATACTGCCAAGAGCGGATTCGTCGGGGTCTCGATCCAAACCATTCGTGTGTTGGGCGTGAATGCCTCGGCGAGGTTTTCCGGATCAGTGGTGTCCGCGAAGGTAAAGTCCAGACCGAAGCGTCGCAGAATTTTATCGAACAATCGGAACGTCCCCCCGTATACGTCGTTGCCGGAAATGACGTGATCCCCGGCTGAAAGAATGCGCAAGGTTGTATCGGTCGCCGCCATTCCGGATGCAAAAGCAAGCCCCCAGGTTCCGTTCTCAAGAGCTGCGAGACAATCCTGTAATGCCTTGCGCGTGGGATTCAAGGTACGTGAATATTCGTACCCCTGGCGCGGACGGCCAACTCCATCCTGTTCAAAGGTCGAAGTGAGATAAACCGGCGTCATCACCGCGCCGGTCGAAGGATCGGCTTGCTGTCCCGCGTGAATAGCTATGGTCTCGAATTTCATTGGCCCTCCTGTGACTTGAATTCACTGTTCCAGATATATTGCATTTGCCGGGCAGTATTTTGCGCCAGGCCTTTGTTCACAAGCCTGGTTATCATGTGCAGTGACATTTCGATCCCGGCCGATATGCCAGCCGAGGTTATAATGCGTCCCTGATCCACCCAGGGGACACCCTCTTCTACTTTCAGTTCAGGGAACATCCTGCGCAGGTCCGGGATATCCTCCCAATGCGATGTGCACGCGTGGTCGATTAAAACTCCCGCTTGAGCGAGGAGAAAGGCGCCGGTACACACCGAGGTTGTCAACCTGGAGTTTTGGCTGACACTGAATATCCAATCCATGGCTGCGCGGTTGGAAAGTTCGCCGGCGTGCACGCCGCCAGGAATGATCAAGACATCCAGGATTGGATGGTCTCGAATCGAATGATGAGGAATGACCATGAAGTTGGCGCGTGCTTGTATGGGTCGATTTTCGACGGCGATCAAATACACTTTGAAAAGCTGGTCTTCCGATGTGTGTTCTCGAGCGTATACGCGTGAGGCGGTGGTGAATACCTCAAAAGGTCCCGAAAAATCCAGCACTTCAGCGTTGTCGTATAGGTAAATCCCAATGTTCATATGTCGTCCCTGTGCTCAGTTTTAAGGTTGCCATTATAAACGAGGATATATGGGAAAAACTCTAATGGTTGTTCTGGCCCATCCGGACGATGAATCCTTCGGTTTCGGAGGAACTCTTGCGCTTTATGCACGAAAAGGATGCGATACCTATTGCCTTTGTGCAACACGCGGAGAGGCAGGCACAGTCGACCCGCATTGGTTGGAAAAGGATCTTGCCATAGCGGATCTGCGCACGCAGGAGTTCGTGCGGGCGGCAAAAATCCTTGGATTAAGAGAGTTCTTCTTCCTTGGGTATAGGGATTCTGGCATGCCTGGTATGCAAGACAATTTCCACCCGATGGCGTTAATCAATCACGACGTTGATGAGGTGGCGGGTCAGGTGGTCAGGTTCATCCGCCGTATCCGACCGCATGTGGTCCTTACCTTCGATTCGATCGGCGGATACAAGCACCCCGACCATGTTCATATCCACCGGGCTGTAGTACTGGCGTTCGAAAAAACCGGCGACCCCAAGTATTTTCCGGAATTTGGGGATCCGTACAAGCCAAAAGCGTTGTACTTCCAGGTGTTTCCTCGCCGGTTCCTTCGGTGGGTGACCGGGTTTATGCGCCTCCTCGGGAAGGATCCGAGCCGATGGGGGCGAAATGGGGATATCAATTTACTGGAACTTACCGAGGTGGATTTTCCAGTGCACGTCCGGGTGGATATCCGTGAAGTGGTGTATATCAAACTGAAGGCAGGCAGCCAACACGCGTCCCAGGAAGGAGGGCGATTTCAGCGGGGATTGGTCCGGTTGATTGGAAGAATGGTCGCGAACCATGAAGATTACATGCAAGCGTATCCACCGCCGTCAGGTGGGGTGAAGATCAAGCACGATCTTTTCGAGGGGATCTGACCGTAAGACCCCACCTTGCGGTTTTGTTAAGTGAAACAAGTCTGTTTTCAGGCATAATTACGATTGTGTAAAAACTCACGGCTGGAGTACGCATGGCCGGAAAGGTGGAAGGATGCCTGAGCGCAGAACAACCCCCAGAAAAAAATTCGCCTTGTATTTGCGCGTTATGAACGATGATACACAGGAGCAGCTCGGGCACCTGGTAGAATTGAGCAATAGCGGCCTTAAACTCGAAACCAGCATGGCCCTGCCCATCGAAAGGGATTATTACCTGCGTGTCGAGTTGACCCCGGAGTTGGCGGACAGACCGTTCATCGTCTTTATCGGTCGCACCAAATGGTGCAAAGCCGGGATCATCCCGGATCTGTACCAGTGCGGGTTTCATATCTCAGAGATCATGCCGGATGACCAGCAAATCCTGACGAATATCCAGCGTAAATTTGGAACATAGGCAATCTTGATATACATCATCAGTGTGAAGAGACGCTTCGGCGTCTCGTTCTTTTTCCGGGATCTGATCAAAACCCTTGACAAACTGGAACAAATGTTCTATGATACCGAGATGTCTGAAATTGCCAAAAGGAGGCCATTATGTCAAAGCGTAACGTCGTCCACGTTGAAATTCCAGCTTCCCATGTGGAGGCGGCTGGAAAGTTTTACCGCGAGCTCTTCGGATGGAAGATGACCCATGTTCCGGAAATGAATTACACCATGTGGGAAGCCGGGGATGGTTCCGGCGGCGGTTTTCCGCAGGTGTCGGAGGAAAATCCTGCCGGTCAGGTACTGGTCTATATCCATAGCGATGACATCGAAACTGATCTGCAGAAGGTGGAAAGGTTGGGAGGTAAGATCATTCAGGCGAAGAGAGAAATTCCAAACACCGGCTGGTTCGGGGTATTTAAAGACCCGACCGGGAATGTCCTTGCGTTATACACCAGTATGCACACAGAAATTCACACCTGAGGGGTAATCCCGCGCTTGTTCTTCGAAGGATGGAAATCCAACAAAAGACTCTGGATCACGCTTGACTTGCACAATTCGCGGTGGTATGCTTGCGCCCAATGTGCATTAAGGTTGATCTTCTGAACAACACCAATACCACCCGAGTGGATTTATCACGACGGGGTATTGGTGCATATGGAGACCAAAAATAGAAACACAGGTACAAGTGCAACCAAGCGCCCCGAAGCATAGGGGCGCTTTTATTTTCATAGTGTGTGTTCTGACGATTGGCTGTTCGCGATCCGGGCTACCAATATCAGGCAGGAAATAACGATCAAGGAGACAATATGACGATTTCCAACTCAACTCCTGTTTTGGCTGTCGAAGGGCAGCACCTTGTGCCGGTAAGCGATCATCTTGCTCAGATGATGGAAATCCCGCCTTCACGCATGTTTCTCATCAACAAATCGCTGAGAGTATACAAGGAAAGGAATCCCAATTCGCCCGTTTTCGACGCCTCTCAAGGGGATGGAGGCGCGTCCCTGCCTGGAGTGCCGAAGACCATACTCGAACGTGCGTCTGAGCTCCAGGTCGAGCATGGAACCGCGTATGACATGCCATATGGTACGGATGCTTATCGCAAATCCGTGATCGAACAATATTGGAAGCTGGATCCCTCCACAGGGTGGGGGCCGGCAAATGTTCTAGGCGCAGCCGGTGGGCGGGATGCCTTGGTAAAGGCGTACCAGGCCATGCTGACCCTGGGGCACGGTCGTCAAGGGGACCTGATCATGGTGTCGCGGGTTCCCTGGATTTCGTACACATGGGGACCCTACGGGATCGGAGCGAATGTATTGTGGGCGCCGGGCGATCCGTCACAAGGCTGGGTGTATTCGGAGCCGGCCATCCGCGAGTGCGTCCGATTCGCTGAATCGCACGGGAGGAAAATTGCCGGACTGATCATCACCAATCCTGATAATCCCACCGGCCTGACGATCCCCGTTGAAGCTCAGGTATCACTCGCCAAGACCGCGCTGGAATCCGGAGCGGCGTTCGTGCTTTTTGACTGGATGTACCATTACGTAACAGACGAATCCCCGATGGAATTGAATTCATTTCTGGCAAATTTTTCAGACACCGAGCGCAAACGGTTGATCTTCCTGGATGGAATCACCAAATCGCTCGGAGGTTCGAACATCCGCAACTGCCATCTGATTGCTGATGAAAACCTGATCAAGTTCATCGTGGCGCGGGCTTCACACAGCGTCATGCCCACTTTCTACTCCATGGCCGTGGCCATGGCTGCCTATGAAATGGGATACGCCGAAGCTGCCAAATCCATCTCGCAGCCGACAAATACCAGCCGAAAGGTCCTTAACCAGCTGCTCGAATCGAGCGGCTTGGAACACATCATCGGAAAGGGATATTATGCCTTCGTGAATGTTGGGGTTTTCATAAAAGCCAGAGGCTGGAAGGACACGGAACCTCTCGGTCAATACCTTGCCGAGAATTTTGGCGTTGCGGTGGTGCCGGGCGCGTTCTTCTCGCCGTTTGGCGGTGATTGGATCCGCTTCTCCTATGCCACGCCGGCCGACCGAACCGAGGGTGCATTCGAGAGACTCCTGGAAGGCTTGAAATCGCTGACGAAATAACAATATGCCTCTCCGGAAATCCAATCGAAAAGATCGCGAATGACCAAAAAATTCATTGACAAGTATCTCCTTGCGCTGGAGCAAGCCGTGCGGGATAAACCAGAAGGAGGCCTGAACGGTTTTGAGCAGGAGTGGAATCTACTGGATCGGGGGCTCAGACCACTTCTTACTGTTGGAGCGGGACCCGTCCAGCATTCCTTTGTGGATTATTTGCGGGCAGAATGCCTATCGCATTGGCAGGCGCAATTCAGCCAGCTCGAAGTTTTTCATTGGATGATCGAATGGGCAACCCGCCCATTTTACACGACGCGCGGGGCTGTCTACGAGGCGCGCCTGATGGAAGCCTCGCTGATCAATGCGTTACACCGGGCAGGGAATAAATTTTCTGAACGGTTGCATTACTGGCATGGCAACCTGCTGTGCCAGACCGACATCGGTCATCATTCCATTCCGGGGAATTGGTCGATCGCCAAGCGCAGGTATCTTGAAAAATGCGTGGATTTGTACGGCGATACGCTCGCCACGGCTGGAATACACAGCAATCTGTCTCTCCCCGATCCGTTGTTTGCCTGGGATTTCATGCATCTTCCACCAGGCGAACGCGGAGATAAACACCTGGATGAATTTAAATCCGAATTCTACATAACGGCCGCGCGTCTGTTGCGAGCTTTTGCATCGCTGTTCATAGCCACCAGCGCTTCCACTCCAATGCAGGTGGTGGAACGGGATGGACGTGCGGCGGTCATTCTCACCCCCTACGATTCGGTGCGTAACTTGACGTTTCCCAATCCCCCGGACATCGACCTGCCGGATCTCTATCGATCGTACGGGGATTACCTGCAATTATCTTATGACCTCGTACGCCGCGGAATCCGCTTCGGTAATAATAATTGGACCCCGGTCCGCGCCCGCAGTTTTGCCGAACCGGTCGAACGGATCATCTCCACGACAAGCGATCAGCTTGCCTCACTCTACGCGCGCGGTTTGTATTCGGCGGGCGAGACTTCCCCGCCCGAGGACATGGCTGTGCAGATCGAAAAACAAAATCTGATGGCGCGCATCAACCTGCCGATGGGGCGCGTGGAAATTCGCACGGATGAAGGTGGGCATTCGCTCGACCTGGACCTCGCCAACCTGACGCTCAAACGGCTTCTACTGCTTCGAATTTATTCGGATTCGCAATTCGCCCGTTCTTTTCGCTACGATCGAGAGGATCTTCAGCGCGCCCGCAAGAACGAATCGCTCGCGGCAACATCCGGGATGCGGGCGGAGATCGAGAATCCATTTACTGGCAAACCCGTCTCCATGCGCGATTTCCTCAAATGGACTCTCAATGAGCTTAAACCACAGGCGGAATTATTAGATCAGTGGAGCGATTTGCAGCCGCTGGTTGATCTTTCCGAAGGTGGAAGGAATACCTCGGAAAAATTGCGAGCTCGGCTGCGAAAGGAAATCGGCAAAAAGGACGAGGTTCCGCTCGAAGTATTTAGGGCATTATGTTATGAACGCGAGGCGGAAGTACTTGCGGATGTGGAAAAGATCGCCTCCGGTCATGGTTCCCTGGGAGCGGATTCTATCAAGATCGCTGAATTCATGGGACACGCCCGGGATGAGATCAAGCAGTTTCCTTTGGTGCCGATACGATTCCGCTCGAGCGCTCGCGCCGTGGTCGAAATCACCTACCCGGATAAAACCAGCGAGATCCTCGACCTTGCCCAGCAGTTAATTCGAATCCCATCTGTCACTGCCTGCCCGGCGGAACGCCTGGACGAAGTCCACCGCGCAGCTTCGATGATCGAAGACTATCTCACCAACGCAGGTCTGCAGGTCAGGTTCTTCGATGGAAAATATCCTGCAGTATTTTCTTCGTTTCCCTCAAGGGAAATCGGAAATCCCGCGACCAAGGGAACGATTCTGCTTTCCGGTCATTTCGATGTGGTTGAACCCGATCCGGATGACGCTCAATTCAATCCGCGCATCGAAGGGGATTACCTCTGGGGGCGCGGCGCGGCGGATATGAAAACGGTCCTTGCCACCTGTCTGGTTTGGGCAAAGGATGTATGCAGGAACGGATCAGCCAACCGGCCGGAGATCTCCCTCTTACTGGTTGGGAATGAGGAGAATTTTGAATCCGAGGCGTGGGGGACGCCTCACGTGCTCGAGGCTTTGGATTTGAACCCCGTCCTTCTCATCGCGGGTGAACGGACGGGCGAGAAGGGGATTGAGCAACTCGGTGAAATTTGTATCGAAAACCGGGGCGTGTTGCGGTTTGCGATCACTGCACGAGGAGCAAAGGGTCACTCCGGCGTGGTTGGCGCAAGTGATCTATCCGAAAAGATTATCTCCGCGCAATCCGATTTGAATAGAATCTTCTCGAAATATCTCACCCTAAAATCACCGGATGGCTGGCAGTCTCAGGTGAAATTTCCATTCTTCTCGGTGGGGACTCCTGGGATCTATAACATCACTGCAAGCGAGGGATTTTTTGGGGTGGAAATTCGGCCCATCCCTCAGGATGATCTGGTGGGATTGCGGTCTGAGGTCGAGGCTTATTGCAGCAACCACGGCCTGGAGGCAACATTCAACAACATGGAAGCCGGGGTGGCGTGCGATCCAGAAAACATCGCCTTGATGACTCTCGTCGAAGCCTTTCGAAAAACAGCGCAAGGCATTGAACCGCGGATCGGGAAAAAACTGCCGGCCACGAGCGCCCGCTTTGCTCCGGGGGGACGGGGAATCGTATGGGGCCAATCGGGCTTGGCTCCCCATGCAAGGGACGAGCGGCATTTCATCCCGAGCGTCATGCCTTATTATCAGGCACTGATGGAACTGGGCAGAAACTGGATCTAGTCCACCGATCTGGCTGTATTCAAAGCGGTCGAAATATTTTTTTTCGCATACGGGTCTGCCGCGGGGCTCTGGCTCAAATTCTTCTCGAATCTCAAACGATCCTGACAGAGCATGCGTACTTTAGAACTGGTTTCTCATTTCCCCCATGGCTTAATAAAATCTTCCGGTTCCACTCCGAGAGCATCCGCCACTCGGTTGATGTAATTGAAATATCCAATGACCTGCACGGTATCATGGATGGCGCGATCGTCAAAGCCTTGTGCGCGCAGTTCCTCAAGATCAGCCTGGGCCATGGCTCCTGGTGAACGGGTCAGCTTTTCTGCAAATTGACACAGGGCGAGGTCTGTACCGCTAAGCGGCGCGGTCCGCCAATCCCTCACGAGTGCATGAACGAAAAGGTCGCGATCAGGATCCTGCATGGAATTTTGAACCTCGTCCCGGAGGTCATTTGCATGCGCTTGTATTCAATATTCACAATCGTTGGTCACGGAAACTACCACCGCCAGCATCTCGCGTTGGATTCGAGTAAGGGGAGAGTCCCCTTTCATGATCGTGGAATAGAACCGAATGCTATCGCGTAACGCTGCAGGGTGGACGGACATGATGTGGACAATATGCCACACTCGTCCTGCCCGTTTTATTGCCGCCTCGAATTGAGCTTTTAGAAGACCTGCAGCTTCTTCGATTGGAATTTGCTTGATCCAGGACATATCATTTTCTTGAGCCATGCAGAAATTCAAACGGAGGATGTTGATTCAACTTGATCAGAGCGGAGTTCGATTCGCCAATTTTCAGGGCGGTCAAAGAACCGGTATCACAGCCCAATCGCTGAAAATGGTCGAGCGGCATTCCAAGAAAATACGCCACAGCCAGCTTGATGGGATCTGCATGAAAAACGCACAGAACGATCTCCTGGGTGTTCCGTTTGTGTATGCGTCTTTCCAGTGTGGCAACTACTCGTGACTGGCATTCGTGGAAAGTCTCCCCTTCAGGAAATTGCGCCCGCGAAGGCGAATGTTGGACAACTCTCCATTGCTTGTTTAACCGCAGCGAGGCAATCGAACGACCCTGCCATTTTCCAACATCGGTTTCAATCAGACCCGGTTCAATTCGAGTGGTGAGATTGAGCGCCTGCGCGATCGGAGCGGCAGTCTCCCGGGCGCGATCCAGCGGGCTGGAATAAATCGCAGTGATGGGCACATCCTTCAACGCCTGGGCGAGTCGAACAGCCTGTTCTTTCCCTTTTTCGTTCAAATGCACATTGGGCAGGTGTCCGGCGAGCCGGTGTTTTTTTGTAAAGTCATTTTCCCCGTGACGAATGAGCAACAATAAGGTCATGGTTTGATTCTTCGTTTCATCTCAAGGACCTGTTCTTCCTTCAGATCAGGAATATTCTCTGTGCGCTCGATATTCAATGCCTTGCGTTGTGCCTGCCTCCACATTTCCAGGCGGGCAGCCACCTGGCCTTCATATCCTTCCGGTGAGGGGGAATAAAAATATGTGCCAAGCAGCCGCTTGGGCAAGTACTGTTGCGGGATGAAATGGCCTGCAAATTCGTGCGGGTAGACATAGTCCTTCCCATGTCCAAGGGCATCTGCATCGCGGTTGCCGTCCATGAGGTGGCGCGGGATGGATATTTGCCCTTCCTCTTCAAGCAATTGCATGGCCTTGAAGTAGGAAGTGGCTGTATTGGATTTGGGCGCTGTCGCGAGATAGAGCGTGGCTTCGACAATGGGATAAATCCCCTCAGGGAGACCGATGTAGTCAAATGCCTGCGCGGCGGAGGAGGCAACCACGAGACCCATTGGATCCGCCAGGCCGATATCCTCGCCGGCGAGGATGATCAACCTGCGGAGGATGAAACGAGGATCCTCCCCGGCATAGATCATTTTCGCCAGCCAATACAATGCCGCGTCCGGGTCACTTCCGCGCACGGATTTAATAAAGGCGGAGATCGTATCATAGTGAGCGTCGCCGTCTTTGTCATACAGCACCGCCCTCCGTTGTATGGATTCCTGGGCAACATCCAGCGTGATATGAATCTCGCCGAGTTCATCAAGCGCTGTGGATTCAACCGCGAGTTCCAGGGCATTTAATGCATTTCGCGCGTCGCCGCTGGCGACCTCGATCAGATGGGATCTGGCTTGAGCATCCAATTTAATGCGCTTGTTCCCATAGCCTCGTTCACGATCGCCGAGCGCCCTGTCGATGAGGACTCCCGTCTCCATTTGGTTAAGATTTCGGAGCTGAAACACTCGTGAACGGGAAATGAGCGCTTTGATCACCTCGAAATAAGGATTTTCTGTCGTGGCTCCAATGAAAGTCACCGTGCCGGCCTCGACGTGGGGCAGCAACGCATCCTGCTGCGCTTTGTTCCAGCGATGCACCTCGTCCACAAAGAGGATGGTCCGGGTGTTATGAAGTCTCCTGCGTTCCAAGGCTTCTTCAATGATTTCCCGCAAATCTGCCTTGCCCGCTAGAATGGCGGAGATGGTGACAAAATGACTTTTGGTGGTATTCGCAATGACCTGGGCGAGGGTGGTCTTCCCGGTGCCGGGCGGTCCCCAGAGGATGATCGAGGAGAACAATCGATCGGCTTCTATGGCGCGCCGCAGCAGCTTGCCCTTGCCGACGATATGCTCCTGCCCAATGTATTCCTCCAAACTGCGAGGACGCATGCGCGCAGCCAGGGGGGCTTCGGATTTCATGCGTTCCTGCATGGCATGATCGAAAAGATTAGCGGTCATGTATCCGAGATTTTATCCTTAAATCCCCGCGCCGGTAGGATTTATTGCCGAATAACCGTCAAATTCGCCAGAATTGCAGGTAGCTCGGTCAGTTGCTGTATTGTGAACTCAGGATGAATTTTCTGCAATTGCTCTTCGGAATAGAGAGCTCGCCGCTTTATCCAAACATTTCGCAATTTTGAATTCTGGGCGCCCTGGATGTCCGCCTCTAGGCTGTCGCCGATCATGACGGCTTCCTGCGGCGGGGCGTTCCAGTGCGCCAGTGCCAGCTCGAAAGCCCGGGGATGAGGTTTTCGATAAAAGCATTTTGCTGAGGTAAGGATAAAATCGAAGAAGAGGTCCAATCCAAAACCGCGAACCAACTGTTGTACATCCTGGTCGTCGCCCGCGTTGGACAGGATTCCCAATCGATAGCCAAGGACATGCAGCTGCGATATTGTCTCCAGGGTATCCGATTCGACCATCCAGTTCGTTTGGGTTATCGAATACATGGAATCCAGGGCGGAGCGGACGATCGTATCGGGGACCTCGCCGTATCCCATTTCCGACAGCAACTCATCCAGGACAAAATGGTATGTGGTTTCCTGATAATCCTTGTCGCGCTGCAAATAATAGGCATGCAAGCGTTCTCGAAAGATCCGGCTATCCAGGTTCACATTGTACCTGGACAGATCCTGAGTGAGCGCCTGGTCGCCGCGCGAATGGATTTCCTCCCAATCCCCGCGGGCATGCATCAGCGTATTGCCCAAATCAAATAAGAGATAGTTGCATCGCGTCGCTCGCATCCGGCGGCCTTTTCAGGTACGGGCTCTCCTTTCGAGATCTGTGAAGCCCCTTGGAACTATGGTTGAGGGACCACTGAATCAAGGGGATCGATTATTCCTTTGGAACAATGAAGTAAAGCACCAGATAGACGGCGATACCGGGCACCCCACCGGGAATCAGGGCGATCAGAAATGCGAGCCGAAACCAGAAGGGATTAATTCCATAGAATTCGCCCAGTCCGCCGCATATTCCTGCGATCCAGCGGTTGGTACGTGATCGACGCAATGGATGTCTTTGGTTGCTCATTCGAAATCCTCCAAGGTAGGTAATTCTATACGCTAAATACGAATCGAAAGACAATTCGTTTCCTCGCTCAGCCCCCCGATTTGAGGTAAATGCCTTTTGGATCCAATTGCCGCCGGAGGATATTCAATTCCCGTTTCGAAATCGGATCCGTGGTCCGTATATTTTGGGCGATTTTCAATGTCCAACCCGTATTGGCGCCTGCCTCTTCAATAGTTTTTCCTGGATGTAAGGCTGTCAGCACCAGTTCTCCGGTCTCATCAGGCTCGAGGAGCCCAATGTCTGTCACGACCGCCAGCATGCCGGCCCCGCGCAAGCCACGTGCTTCACGATCCCCTCTTCCTTGTATATACCCTGCCGAGGTCATGAATTCCACGGCTTGTGGAAATCGACGTTTCTGGTGGGGAGTCATAATGTAGCACCGATTTGCCCAGGCGGCGATCTCCTGGGATCCCCCGGACCCGGGCAAGCGGACTTTAGGATGAGCATACTCGCCGATCACCGTCGCATTAATGTTTCCATAACGATCGATCTGCGCTCCTCCCATGAATCCAACATCCACATTACCGCGCTGGAGATAATTGGAAAAAATATCATACATGCTGACGACTGATAACGCACCACTCACCAATGTTGGATCACCGATCGATAGCGGGAGACGCGCAGGTTCGGCGCCGATCACGCCGGCTTCGTAGATCATAACCAGGTTTGGCGCATGTGTGCGTTTGGCCAGGTTGCAGGCCAGGTTGGGTTGCCCGACGCCCACGAACACGACGTCACCATCTTTAAGCAGACGGGCTGCATTGACGATCATCAATTCGGAGGGGGAATAGGAATCTCCGCTCATTGAATCTCCTTCAGGAATGAATGGGTTAGCTCAAACATCTGTGCAGGGCGTTCGAGGGGCAGTAGATGCGTGGATCGCTCGAGCGTCACAATCTGAACTTTCGGTTGCTTCTTCTTCACCAATCGGGCCGCATTTTCGAGAAATGTATCTGTTTCCGCTCCACGGAGGATCAGTGTGGGGATTTCGAGCCTGGGCAATCCGGCCCACAAGTCTGCATCTTTCAGACCGGTTTCATAAATATGGGCTTCCCAAGCGGGGGAATACACCAATTCAAACCGGCCGGTTGGCATTTCTTTCGTGATCCCGTGAATATATGCCCACAATCCTTCGTCGGTCAAATATCTGAACACTTTCCTGCATCGATAGCCGCGGAATACAGTAGCGAGATCATCAAAGGTTCGTCTTCGGTTTAACGCACCCTTTATTTTTGGATGAATTCGCCCTCCCAGCCCCAGCGCGCGGGCAAATCTCCACCCGGCGAGCATGGCTGGAACAAAAAGGACCGGATCAACGAGAATCAAAGCCCGAAATTTGTCCGGGGCGCGTAATGCCGCCCTCAAGGTGACAACTCCTCCGATCGAATGGCCTATGCCGATCACGGGCTCCGAAGTTTTGAGGGTAAGAAATTTCAGCAAATCCAACGAAAGTGGATGCCAGGTATCGAGGTCCTGTATGATCGAATGGGGCCACAAGGGGCGCAGCATCATTCCAAACACCCGGTACTTGGTTTGCAACAATTCAAGCAATGGCGTATAGCATAAAGGGGGATAGCCATTCGCGTGGAGAAAATGCATCGGAAGGCCATTCCCGCCGAGATCGAAACGGGGAATTTGCGACCGTAAATGATCAATACCGTCCGTAATTGACTCGTTCACTGTAATGTACCTTGACCCTCAGCCGCTTTTGCGTTTTTTCACCGAGCTTTTTCCAATAGGCGGTGCGATCCTTGACTCCATACACCCAATTCTCCAGATATGCTTTTACCGAATCGATCGACTCACTGGTCTTGTCCCAGGATATGTAAAAGTCGTTGTCGCGATCGTAATACCCCTGGGCGTATGAGGGATGGCAGGCAAATGGGACATGGCATACGGCGTCCACAATGTTCGCGGGGATCATGGTTCGATTCGGGTCTGACCGAATAACGCTTTCGTCCACGATTTCCTCAGCCGTCAAAATCACCTTTCCTGCGGCGAAAGCGGCTTCCTTCTGTTCTCCTATGATTCCCCACAATTGGGCATTACCGTTCTTGTCCGCGCGTTGCACATGGACAATGGCCACATGCGGGTTCAACGCCGGGACGACGATCACGTCCTTTCCGCCGTATGGATCCTGTATGCGTTTGATTTGCGGATTGACTTTTTCAAGATCCTCTGCGCCAGTTTGATTCATTGGCAGGAATGGCAGACCGGAGGCGCCGGCCTGCAGGCGGGTGATCATGCCGAAATGCGAATATTCCTCCCACTCCAGTTCCCCCTTTTCGATAGCCGCCCGAACAATGCGCAGCGATCCCACGCCGGGATTGCCCATGTAGGAGAAAATAACCTTTCGCGCGCATCCAGCGGCCACAAGCTGGTCGTAGATCAGATCCGGAGTGGCTCTGGCAAGGGTTAAATTTCTCCGGCCTTGTCGGATGATCTCATGCCCGGCCGCGAACGGAATCAAATGTGTAAATCCGGCGGCGTACACGATATCACCGTCGCAAACGTAATCGGCGATTGCCTTTTTCAATGTCATGAGTTTGGTGGTTTTACTCATTTTTCTTCCCGTCTATTGGTTTTTCAGAGGCTTTGCGTTTGAACCTGGCGTTCTGGCTTAACTTCCGAAGGGATGAGAATCGGCCCGAAGGCGGGGGAGGCGGTTTGCGTCTCCACATCGACCAGCCGATCGCGATCAGAATCAAAGCCCCGAAGAGATAATCGAAATCGGGATTCTTTGCCAGATCCGAAACGACAAAGAGGATGAAGGCGCCCGCTCCCATGACCATGAAGAACATTCCCACACGGACGCCGAACGAGTCTTCAGGTTGCATGCGGCAATTTTACCAATCCCCGGTTTTCAAAAGAAGCCCCTTCCGCGTATTCAGGGGAAGGGGGAAGTGATTACGTGTTGTTTATGTAATCATCCGGTCACGCCCGTTTTGATTTTCGACCGGCAGCTTTTCCGGAACCTTTCTTCGTGGATTTGGATTTGGAGGGCTTCATTTTCCTTGTCTGGGCAACCTTGGCCTTGGCCGGTCGGATAAGCGTGCGAATTTGCTCATGCATATACAACTGTACATAGGGGTACCCGCCGCCATTCTTGCCGCTCGCGCCGGATCCCTTCCAACCGCCGAAGGGTTGAAATCCTGGCCAGGCACCAGTGGTGGCGCCTTGCGGTCGGTTTGCATAGGTCACGCCTGCCTCGATCTTGTCAAAGAACCATTCTGCTTCCTTTTCCGATCCATAGAATCCGGCGGTTAGACCGTAATTCACGTCATTGGCAATCTTCATCGCCTGGTCCAGGTTCGAAACTCTGCCGATGGTCGTGATTGGCAGGAACATCTCATACTGCCAGAGGCGGTGCGAGAATGGCAGGTCGGTAACAAGGGTGGGTTCGCAGTAGTAGCCCTTGTCAAATATGCCGCCCGTTTTCACGTGCCCGCCGGTCAAGAATTTACCGCCTGCCTGGCTGATCTCTTCGGTAAAATTCTTGAAATCGTTGTAGGAACTTTGGTTTACCACCGGACCGAGGTAGGTTGCGCGTTCCGTCGGATCACCCATGGCAAGTTTCTCGGTCTTGTCTTTCAGCCGCGCGACCAGGTCCGTGTATACCGGTTCCTCTACGAGGACGCGAGAGGCGGCGGAGCATTTCTGGCCTTGTAGTCCGAAGGCGGACCGAATAATGCCGGTAGCTGCGTCGTCCAAATTCGCGTGGCGGGAGACAATCGCTGGATTCTTGCCGCCCAATTCGAGCACGATCGGGCGGACATAATTCCGGTTGGCGAAGTCCCGGAACATCTTCATACCAACATCGAACGAACCCGTAAAGGTCGCTCCGTCCACCTGGGGATTATCCACCAGTGCCTGACCGAGTGTCGAGCCGGGGCCTGTGACAAAATTAACCACGCCTGCCGGGAAGCCCGCATCTCTCAGGCACTCGGCATATAGTCGTACGATCCAGGCTGTGTCTGTCGCCGGTTTTATGACGACGGTATTGCCGGCAACCAGGGCCGCTCCCGTTGGCCCGCCGGTCAGTGCGAACGGGAAATTAAACGGACTGACGATCAACCAGACACCGTAGGGACGCAAGACGGAGATATTGGTTGCGTCATACCCGATGAGTTTGTCCTTACCCATGGGTTTTATAAAACCCTGGTTTTGCTCCATCATCAACGCCGAATAAGACATCAAATCGGCTGTCTCTTGAACGTCGCCCAAGGATTCCATGCGGTTCTTTCCAACCTCGAGCGCCATGGCGGCACCCAGCTCGAAGATCCGTTTTTCGATGATCGAGGCGGCTTTCCGGACTAGCCTTACACGATCCTTCCAGGGGGTGCGGCTCCAACCCGGAAAGGCTTTTCGAGCTGCAGCGATCGCCATATTTGCATGCTGTGCATTTCCCTTTTGCAGCCGGGCGAGGACCCAGTCGGTGTTTACTGGTGAACGGTCCTCGATTTTCTCATCGGCGAAGACATCCTTGCCATCGATGATCATCGAGTACTCCCGACCTAGATTGGCCTTGAGCCTGGCGACTGCCAGGTCAAAACCCTTGTGCAGGGCTTCGGGTGGATTGAACATCGTAGCATAGGTGAGTTTGAAACCTGCCATTAGTCCTCCTATATGGGATGGTTATCCAATCGTGCAATTCCAAAATTAGTATAGCGCAGGATTTCACGATCGTCAAAGTAGACCATCGTATTTCTTCCATGATGATTTTCCCGGTTTCTGGAATGTGCCTTCCAGTAAGATAACCAATCGCCAAGGCATCTTTTCTGAAAATTAGTTCTTGCAGGAGGCACATGAGAATTAAAACCATGCATATATCGAGAATTCTTCCCACGTTCATTGCTCAAATGGGATTGATATTGGTCC
>Ga0194127_10003704_pt1 | contig 19322 bp, 24 predicted proteins | sample TA2KigC100mmetaG_FD_148624 | JGI IMG/M metagenome (GOLD analysis project Ga0194127, IMG submission 148624) | Freshwater microbial communities from Lake Tanganyika, Tanzania - TA2015036 Kigoma Deep Cast 100m | ecosystem: Environmental > Aquatic > Freshwater > Lake | place: Tanzania: Lake...
TTGGACACGATCTGACGCGTATCGCGCTTGACCCGAAACATCCGCGTCGGATCGCCAGTGAGGCAGAGGTTCTGGCACTGCGACCGGAGCTCCAACACATCGAGTAACAGCTCTGGTTCGTCTGCTCCCTTGCAACCACCGCGCCCAAGACCGGGCGTGGGTCTGGAAGGCAGTCTCCATCTCTAAAATCCCAACAAAAAGCGGCTCGGATAATTCAAATTCCGAGCCGTTTTTCATATCAGCTTCTCTTTCTTTTCTTTTTCTCCCTTTTCCCTTGACACTGCTGTTAATCGGTAGCCACCGTTATTTTGGAAGAGACCTATGCTGAACTTTGCGCCTCTGCCATTGCCGATGAAATGATTTCTTCCTTCACGCCTTTTTTTCGCAACCTTTCAATCAAAACAGAAACTTCAACGCTACCCTCAAGACGTTCAAGGTCTGCTCGTAAACCTTGCCCTACATACGCCTTGACCAAAGCCTGATAACCAGAAAAGCCAAGCATTGGAGCAACACGTTTTAAATCTTCAATGACATCGTTGGGAATACGGATACTCACCATTGTCATCGGACGGTTCTTTTGTAAACGCTGAACAACTTTATTGGTTTTCATACTCTTCTCTTTCTGCTTTTGTTACCATTCGGGCAGAGACAATGCGGATAACATCACCACGCATTACATAAACCACAAGGAGTAAAACCCAAGTAGTTGTTAATCCGACCAATCTCTCACGCAGTTCACTGCCAACGATTTGTTCATCAAGATAGCAAACAAACGGGTCAAAAAATGATTCACACGCCAATTCAAACTTGACTTTGTGTTTTCGAAAATTGGAAGTTGCCTTTTTGCTATCCCATTCGAAATTGACATCTTGAAGAGTGTATTGGGTTTTCATCACGTTGGAGTATAGTCCCCTGTATATATTGTGTCAATACACCCATTTTTGATTCGACAGGTGGCTAACGAGACTGTCGAAGAAGTCAATTTTGCATTTGGTCGTCAGGGGCTAGACCCAACTTTTGAGCGTGAATACGGTTGGACAGGTGTGCGGGATGTGGATGGGCTAGATAAGCGCCCCAAAGGAGTGGATCTTGCCGATATGGTGAACCAGAGCGAACCGCGTACGCGTCCATTGTACATCTACTTTTTTATGTTTGGAGCGCAAGCTGAAGGGATGCATCCGTTTCTGTACACAGAGGTTGGCAAGGACCGGGTTTCGACAGGCTCAACCACCAGCTCGACGATCCCCAGCCGTCTGGCATAGATGCGCTTGCCGACTTCACTATCGATCTTCACCTTCATCTCATCGATCAGGTTGGGCCGCTGGCTGTCGACTTGGATGGAAAGATACCTGCGCGATGTGTGCGCCTTGCTCAAACAGCGCGAGCGTAAAGGACAGGCGGCACAATCTGCGACGCGGGCGTGGTAAATATCATAGGTGCGAAGGCGGTTGATCTGACCGCGGGCATGGCAGGTCAGTTCTTTTCCATGCGGACAACGGTACGCCTGTCGGGTCGCAGGACTGGGAACGCGGGTGCACGACAGCGGGACGACCACGCGGACGGGGAAGATCACGAAAGCGGGCAGGCGAGAATTGCGCTGGGCGCTGGTGGAAGCGGCTCAAATGGCAGTGAAGTCGGATCCCTTGTTGAAGATGAGGTTCGAAGGATTGCAGAAAAGGATGCATCGGAACCAGGCGATCGTGGCAATTGCCCGGCATTTATTGGAAGTGGTCTGGTCTGTGTCCCTGGCACCGCCCGCCAGGGCAGGTGTGACCCGCCGCCAGCCGTATCGACACTTCAGCCAGGAGCGGATCGCGTACAAGTATTTGACGTGGTCGTGGCAGATGGATGAGGAAGCGCGCGATGGCTTGACCCGCCAACAATTCGCAGGTTACTACCTCATGAAATTGGGGATTGGACACGATCTGACGCGTATCGCGCTCGATCCGAAACATCCGCGTCGGATCGCCAGTGAAGCGGAAGTACTGGCATTGAGACCTGAAGTTCAAAGGATCGAGTAAGGACAGGCGTTCTCCCGTTCGGCATGACAACCCCATCCTGAGAAAAGAGGGCGTGGGTCTGGAAGGCAGTCTCCATCTCTAAAATCCCAACAAAAAGCGGCCCGGATGATTCAAATTCCGAGCCGTTTTTCATATCTGCTTCTCTTTCTTTTCTTTTTCTCCCTTTTCCCTTGACACTGCTGTTAATCGGTGGCACGCTTTTGTTGCGCAAGACTCTACATGCTTTGAAGTTGCTCACGAATTAAGGTGCTTAATTTTTTGACGACTTCATTAAATTGTTCGGGCGGTAGCTTACAACTAAACTGTGCTTTTCTTGCTTTCCAATCGAGGCTTTTTACTTGGTCGGATAAAATTGCGCCTCTTACTTTCAGTCCTTCAGGTATCAATACTTCAAAAGGATACCCTTTGACCTGGCTTGTGATAGGGCAGAGGATTGCTAAACCAACTTTGCCGTTATATGCTTTCGGGGACAAAACCAACGCTGGTCTATGACCTACTTGCTCATGCCCTGCTTGTGGATTAAACATAATCCAAACGATGTCGCCGCTGTCAGGAACGTATGCCATAGGTTCACCAAATTTCGTTGCCTACGGCAAAACTCGTATCTATTGCATTATGAAGATTATCTTTTGTGATGCTTGCAAGTAATTCGTCAAGCGTCCAGCTTGGTGCTGGAACTGGCGTAACAATAATTTTGCCTTTTACGATGCTTATTTCTACGAAAGAATCATTTTCCAATTGAGCGTCAACCGCAAAGGCTTTGGGTATTCGGAGGGCAAGACTATTGCCCCATTTCTGAACTTTTGTGAGCATAAGGTTATCTCCTGTTTGTTTCTACAACAAAGATACACCTTTTTGCTGGATTTTTCAAGTGCTAATTCTGCAAGGGGCGTGCCAGGGGTTGCAGTCGGGCACGTTTTTGGGTACATTCCGTTTGTTGAGTGAACGGGAACGCGTACCCGGGAACGCTGCGTAAGGGACCAGCCGAAACGTGCATGGGAATGGCGCCTTGGCGCCAAATCCCCCTCGACTCATAACCACGAACCCACTAATTCTCTACTCCTCTAATCCTCATTCACCATTCTCCACTCCCCATTCCCTAATCCCTATCCCCCAATCCCCATTCCCCACTCCTTTATCCTTTATAATACCCGCATGGAATTTTTCTTTCCCGAAGACAAACTCACCCGCGCTGTTCCCGAAGAAACAAGGATCAGCTCGCTTTCCGCCCAGCCATATCCCGATGGTTATCGTTTGCGAGTCAATATTGAAATCACGCCCTTTCAAAAACGCCCTTACATTGAAGTCATTCTCAATGACTCACAGGGTGACGAAGTCGCATCCACCAGCATCGTCGAGCCGCTTTCGTGGAAACTCGAATTCACCATGCACATCCGCGGCGAACTCAAGAATCCATATACCCTCCATGCGCGCCTGTATTACCCAGAGGGCGATGGTCCCTCCGCTGAGCCTCTCTCTTATTCTTTTGATGTAGAACCGCCTCCTCCTTCGACTGTCGCTCAGGACTCGCCTCAGCCTGATTCTGATTAATTGACATTATCCATGCCTTTGCATTTCCCTGCTTTTTCCACCAGAATATTGCCTGTTCTAACTACTTCAGTACTCCTGCTGTTCGGCTGCTCGCAATCCACCCAGGCACCATCCGCGCCGCAGAATTCTCCTCAACCTGTTTTTGAATTCACCAGCACGCCTGCCTCCAACCGTTTAAATAAGGATGACAACGCCCTTTTTCTCTCAATCGAAGAGAATGGGTACGCTCATCTATTTACTCGCAGCGACCAGGTACAAAACTTCCCATTAACCCGCATCACCATTGGCGAGTGGAACGACGTCGCGCCCGCCCTTAGCCCGGATCGCAGGAGGCTCGCCTTCGCCTCCGACCGCAATGGCTTTTGGGATTTGTACACTCTGGATTTGCAAACGGGGAACCTGACTCAGATCACCGACTCACCTCAATATGACTCCGCTCCCTCATGGTCGCCGGATGGTCAGTGGCTGGTTTTTGAAACCTACATCAATGACAATCTTGAAGTGTCAGTCGTCTCGGTCAATGACCGTACGCAGGAGATCATTCCCCTTACACAGCATCCCGCCTCCGATCATTCCCCCGCCTGGGCGCCGGATGGCAGGCATGTGGCCTTCATTTCCAACCGCGGCGGCGATAGTGACGTGTGGCTTGCCAGCCTCGACCTGGCCGGGGATGAGCGTTACCAGAATCTAAGCAACACTCCTTTCGCCTCTGAGAACCGCCCTCTTTGGAATTATGACGGCTCACAATTGCTATGGTCTTCCATATCTCAAACGGTGGGATATAGCGGCTTATACATTTGGGATGCAGCCGATCCGAACCGCGCTGCGCGCTGGGTCGGCGATGGGGTCATGGGTGCATGGGACGAAACAGCTGAAAAGATCGCCGCCGTCACCAGCGCACCCAATAAATATTATCTTACTTCCTATGATGTACATGGGAACTTATTGCTCTCTCCCACACCCTTAAGTGGGTCTGTGCGCGGACTCACCTGGGGCATTGTTGAATTACCGAATCCCCTCCCGAATTCATTCGCGCAAGCGGCTGGATCTGCGCCCACGTCCTTGTGGTCGCCGGTCATTACGCCGGGACCGGATGTGCCAGGTCAACGCTGGTATCTTGTCCCGGTCGAGGATGTGCAGGCGCCTTATCCGCAGCTGCATGATCTGGTGGATGAATCCTTTAATGCCTTACGCAATCGCATCATCCTTGAAACAGGCTGGGATGCGCTTGCGAGTTTGGAAAATGCCTTCGTTCCCTTAACGATCAGCCTTGAACCCGGGCTGGAGGAGGATTGGCTGTACACCGGCCGCGCCTTTGCGATCAATTCCCTCATGGCAAACGCAGGCTGGCTGGTAACTTTACGTGAGGATATCGGCGCTCAGACCTATTGGCGTGTTTATATCCGCTCTGGGATTCAGGATGGCTCGCGCGGTGAGCCGATCCACAATACACCCTGGAATTTAAGCGCGCGCTACGAACTTGATCCGCGCACCTATGAGCAGGGCGGCGAATACGCGCCTGTGCCTTCCGGGTATTGGGTGGATGTCACTGCCCTCGCCTCTGCTTATAACTGGGAACGTCTGCCGGCTCTGCCCAACTGGCGCACCTATTACAACGGCGCGCGCTTCACTGAATTTGCATTGACCAATGGGTTGAGCTGGTACTCAGCCCCGCAGGAACTATATCCTATGGAAGCGCTCGTCACTCCCACCCGCGTATTGGCGCCCACTCTTACGCCAACGCCTACATCTACATCAACTGCCACACCGCGACCAACCCGCACTCCGCGCATGACATTCACGCCCTCGTCCACGCCCACGATTACATTAATGCCTACGATTACTTTTACGCCATCGTTTACCCCCACGCCGCCGACGATCATTCCATAGATGAAATTCAAAATCACACTTACCCGTTTAAAACTCTGGAGTCAAGAAGCTTGCTGCTTGACACGACTCCAGAGAAAAGCCTTTATTTTTTGGGAGTTACTTTTTTTGCTAACGCTCTCCGCCTGCTCACGCGGGCTAGGTGGATCAAGCCCAACGCCCGTAATTTTCGAAGACGCAAACCAGCCCGAGGCGGGGAACGAAGCGCTCTTAACTCCATCGCCAGCCCCGTTCCAGTTCAGTCTTCCCACGCCCGGCGCGGAGCCAGTCTCTGCCTGGCGTCCTCCTTTATATCCAATTCCCTGGGCCCTGTCTTCTTATGACCATTTTTATTTTGCGCGCCCGATTGCCGCCGATCAGGTCAATTGGCCGATTCCAGATTATCGCTATGGCGGCGTGTTCTTCGGTCCGAACATCGTGCACACCGGCGTGGATATTCCCACTCCCACGGGCACACCGATCATGGCGGCTGGTGCAGGGACTGTGGTTTGGGCAGGCTGGGGGCTGTTCAGTGAAACGCCATCGAATGAACAGGACCCTTACGGGCTGGCGGTTGCCATCCGCCATGATTTTGGTTACAACGACCAGCAGCTGTATACGATTTACGCGCACATGAGCAAAGTGGATGCCATCGTTGGACAGCATGTGGAAACCGGGGAAGTCATCGGCTTCGTCGGCTCAACCGGCGTAACCACCGGGCCGCATGTTCATTTTGAAGTGCGTTTTCCGCTGAATTCTTTCTTTTATACCTATAACCCGGAGTTATGGATCGCCCCGCCACAAGGCTGGGGAGTTCTCGTGGGCCGTGTGATGGACATAAAAGGAAAGACCTTGCAGCGGGTGGAGTTGACCCTTCGTTCTGTCGAAACCCAAAAGTCTTATCTTGTAAAAACCTATAGTGACCAGGGCGCGATAAACCCCGACCCATATTACAACGAGAACCTCGTGCTGGGGGATTTACCCGCAGGAATATATAAGGTAACGCTTCGTTATGAAGATAAGGAGCAACAAACCTGGGTGGAGATTTTCCCCGGGCAGGTTTCCTACTTCACGTTTACCGGTATTAATGGCTTTAGCACAGACCGTCCACCTGCGCCAACCCTGGATTTCCTGCCGTCCAACCTGCCATCCACTTTCACGCCTCTCCCCTGACACTTCGACGCCGCTCAGTGCAAGCCTGACACCCGATACCTCACACCTGACACCTGACACTTGATAGTTGACACTTCCCCCGCCCCTTGACTTACTGAACATATGTGCTATACTCTCGCAACACATAACTGAATGTCATTGCGAGTGGCGCTTCTGGTTTTAGCGGCGAAGCGTCGCCGTGGCGCCGTGGCGACACAATCTCCCACAAAGTTGAAGATTGCTTCCCTTCGACACGGTGAGCCGCGAAGCGAGTCGAACCGTCAGGACAGGCGTCGGGGAGAGCGCCCTCTTCGCAAAGACATAACCGAACATTATTGGAGAACCAACTCATGGCTAAAAAACCTACCCGCTCAGCAGAATCCGCACAAACTCAAAATATGAATAATGCCAAACAAGCCGTGCTCGATAAAGCCGTCGGCGATATTTTAAAACGCTATGGCGATGGTTCGATCATGCGCCTCGGCGAAGCCCATGCCATGGTGACCGAAGTCATTCCCACAGGCTCTCTCTCGCTTGATATTGCCCTCGGCATCGGCGGCATTCCACGCGGACGTGTCATCGAAATCTACGGGCCTGAGTCTTCCGGTAAAACCACGCTCTGCCAGCATATCGTCGCAGAAGCTCAAAAGATGGGCGGCATCGCCGCCTTCATTGACATGGAACACGCGCTCGACCCCGGCTACGCCGCCAAGGTCGGCGTGGATATTGACAACCTGCTTGTCTCACAACCCGATACTGGCGAGCAGGCCCTCGAGATCGCAGAAACCCTCGTCCGCTCTGGCGCAGTGGATGTCGTTGTGATCGACTCAGTTGCCGCGCTCGTTCCCCGTTCCGAAATCGAAGGCGATATGGGCGATGCACAAATGGGTATGCAAGCCCGCCTCATGTCCCAGGCGCTTCGCAAACTTTCAGGTGCGATCAACCAAACCAAAACCTCTGTCATCTTCACCAATCAACTTCGCCAGAAGATTGGCGTGATGTTCGGCAATCCTGAAACCACCACAGGCGGACAAGCCCTCAAGTTCTACGCCTCTGTGCGTCTCGATGTGCGCCGTATGAAAAAAATCAAAGTTGGCGAGGAAGTCATCGGCAACCGCACGCGAGTCAAAGTCGTCAAGAATAAAATGGCGCCTCCTTTCCGCACGGCCGAGTTTGACATCATGTTCAACGAAGGCATCTCAAAGGCTGGCGACGTGCTCGACCTGGCCACCAAGTTTGAAGTCCTCACGAAGCGCGGCGCCTTCTTCTCTTATGGCGATATCCGCATCGGTCAGGGACGCGAGAACGCCAAAGATTATCTGCGCGGCAACCCGGATATGATGAACGAGATCGAAGGCATCATCCGTCAGAAAGCGCTCAGCGGCGAGATCGCCCTTCCGCTTGATATCGGCGCAGACGGAGGATCAGATGACGCCGGCGTCGCGGCCGAAGAAGTATAGCTCCGGAGTTGACCTCTGGAGTCGGATGGCGCTAAAGCGCCACTGTCCGACATATCAGGAGCAAACTCCTGTATTCCGGATTAACTAAAGTCACAGAGAATCTCTCTGTGACTTTATGGTTTAATCAGGACATGCTTCGCCTCACGCTTCGCGTCCGCCCCTGCCTGATTCTGCTCCCGATCATTTTCTTCGCTCAGGCCTGCGCGCCTCAACCCACATCCACACCCTTCCGTCCGCCGACCGCATTGCCACCCACAAAACCTCTTTCAACAACGACGCCTGTGCCGGTGGCGCCATTGGCGCCATTCACACCCCAACCCGCGCCGACCGCCCTCGCGACAGCCACCACAGGAGTCTGCGCAAACGATCTCACCTTTGTGGATGACATTACCTTCGATGACAACACCTCCGTTTTACCCAACGCAAGCATGGATAAGCAATGGCTTGTGCAAAACAGCGGCACCTGCAACTGGGACGCATCCTATCGTTTGAAGTGGGTGGGAGGTAGTCCCCTGGGCGCAGCGGAGGAACAACTTCTCTACCCCGCCCGCGCAGGGGCGCAAGCCGCGCTTCGCATCCTCTTCACCGCACCCGCCGAAGCGGGTTTCTACGAAAGCGCGTGGCAGGCTTACGGTCCAGATGGAAGCGCGTTTGGTGATCCAGTCTTCATGAAGATCGTTGTATCCCCCTAATTCGGACAAGCCAAAAAAGTTTTACCGCGAAGCCCGCGATGGTTTTTAATGATTTTTCTTGGCGTTCTTAGCGTTCTTGGCGGTTTAAAAATTCTTGGATAAAAAAACAAGAATTTCTCTGCCTGGCTTTACTGAAAAACTTTTACGGTCTCCTGGGCTTGCGAAGGAATAAAATGGGCGGCGACCAGTAATGTGAAAGCAGAAAAAAAGCCAATAAATATTACATCAGAAAGCCAACAGTTTACATAAATTCAATGTAAAACTTTTAAGTAAACATCCTGTAGATATTTCCATACTTGTTGAGTGTCATAGTAGGAAACGTAGGACGACTTGATGTGCCAATGGCGTAAAAAATAATTAATCCAATATTTATGTAAAATTTCCCCCCACACCTCAAGTTAAGAGTTGAACTGCCGAAAATATTAATAAAGAAAAAAAAGTCATTGGAAAATAAGGCGCGACAGAGGTGAATATGGAGAAAATAAAATAACGAAATGTAAGACAACGTCCATTAAAGGCAAACCCGTCGAAAGCCGGCGACGCAAAGCCATGGGTCTACCGTCACACAAACAAAGTGTTGTCCATGACCGCCAGACCGCCGAAGAACACAAAATAGTGTTATTTGGCCTGGCTTATCAAAGCCAGGCTTTTTTATTCGGATGGCTGATCAACCTTCGAGAAGTTCAATCCATTAACGCAGACCCGATGCGAGATGAGAGTCGGACCTGCAAAGCAAGGAGAAAAGCCATGTTACGTAATTTCAAAATCCTGTTCGTCGTTGTCGTTGTAGTCATCATCTCAGTCGCCTCTTATGCTTTTGCTGCGGCCAACACTGTCCCAGACAGCGCCGCCGGGTACAAGTCAAATGTAGTTCCCGGCTACACGGTGACCAATATCGTGTATGACCTGGATGCGACCGACCCGACTCTGGTTGATGCAATCACCTTCGATATCGCTCCCAGTAGCGGGACGGTAATTGCCGCTGTAGTAAAACTTCAGACTGCAACAGCCGGCGCTTGGACAAGTTGCACTCTTGTGGCTGGCGTAGCTCCGTCTATGGCAGTGACCTGCACATACGGCGCCCTCGAACTCGTCAACGTCACCGCGCTGAACATTGTCGCCAGCAGCAGCCTTGACCCGTAATATACACATGTCAACTAAATTCGAATAGATGCATCATGAAGATAGGAACTGGCCTTTGCCAGTCCCTATCTTCAAAAAATCGAACTACTTGCCCAAGCCCTGCCTGCTAATCTCATGAAACAATCCCATCGCTGGGCATCCATTTTTTGGAACATCATCCTGTTTATGGGGCTTGTGGTTATTGGGATCGCCTTCGCCCCCGCCCAAATTGGCGGACAGGCATCCTATGTGATGGTGAACGGTATCAGCATGGAACCTAACTATCATACCGGCGATCTGGTGATTGTCCGAAAGGCACAGACGTATCAAGTTGGCGATGTTGTCACTTATCGTGACGCTGAAATGGGTGGATACGTCATTCATCGGATTATCGGCATCGAGCAGGGACAGGTCATATTGAAGGGCGATAACAATTCATGGATTGATGCGAATCAGCCCACCCATGATGAGATCGTCGGTAAAGAGTGGTTTTATGCGCCAAAAGCAGGCAGTGCAATGCAATGGCTGCGCAAGCCCATCAACCTGTCACTTACCGTCGTTTTACTGGGAGGCGTTCTTATGAGCAGTATGATAACCAAACCGAAAAAAGGTCAAAAGGGAAAAAACAGCCCATCGGTCAATTTGGGCGGAATGTTTGAAGGCACACTCTACCTGCTGGGATTGCTATTTCTCGGATTTCTTGGTTTATCCATCTTTGCATTCACAAAGCCGCTCACGCGCGCCGCAGACAATATCACGTATCAACAGTATGGGGATTATTCCTATTCCGCGGCAGGAACACCCGGAGTGTATGATACAGAGATGGTACGCAGTGGGGAACCTGTCTTTCCCAAACTGACCTGTTTTCTCAACATCGAATTATCCTATTACATCCTAGGCGGTCAACTTCATGATATATCGGGAAGCCACCAAATGTACGCGCGTGTCATGGACCAGCAAAGCGGCTGGCAGCGTACGATCCCGATCATTCCACAAACGGCGTTTACCGGCAATGTCAATTTCGCCACGGCCGCCCTGGATCTTTGCCAGGTGATATCCCTATTGGATTTGGTGGAAAAGGAAACGGGGTTGCGCGCAAGCGCCTATACCATTGAAATCGTTACAAACATCGCCTTCACTGCCAACGCTTCTGGACAGGTCATAACGGGCGCATTTGATCCCACCCTTGCCTTCAATTTTGACAAAGTGCATCTTTATCTCGCCAGCAAGAATGCAGAGCGCGACCCCATGCACATAACGGAACAAGGTGTTGCGGACAGTTCCAAAATTAAAGCCAATACATTGCCAATCCTCGGATGGGAACCCATGGTCGGGTTCATTCGTGTGTTTGCCTTGCTCGGACTGGGAATATCACTCAGTGGACTTGTTATCATGGGCTTATTCGTCTTCAATACAGCCAGCCAAAGCGAGGAAGCGCTCATTCGCCTGCGCTATGGCTCAATGTTGGTGGATGTTTACGAACGAAGCCTAGACGTCACTCTGCCGATGATCGATGTTACTTCAATCGATGACCTGGCCAAAATGGCTGAGCGGCAAAACACAATGATCATGCACATGACGCTCAATTTCCTGCATTATTATTTGGTACAAAGCAATGGAACAACCTATCGCTATGTGATCAGCGCGGGGAAAAAGGGCATTGTCGAAAACGACCCGGACCGCGATGAGTTGTTACAAACTTCAGCAGACACCGAAGAGGATAAATTTCCTGCGGCAAAACCTGTTCGACTCAAGACACAAAGACGCGAAATCGCAAGGGAGTATTAAAAAAAGCTGCGAAGACCAGGCAAAAGTGGACGCTGATTAGAATTTTATTGGGACTTTATTAATAATCTTTGCTCCCCTGCTACTTTGCGTTAAAGAATTTTCGGATGGGATTTAAGCTTGTTGATTCAATTCATGCTCATAAATCCGAACAGGCGCCATAATCCGCGCATCATTCCATGGCCGAAATCCGGCTTCAAAAACTGATTCGGACATGACCCCGGAATGACCGCAATGCCATTTGCGCGGCACATCTCCACCGCAGACTGTGAGACGCTGGTCATCCCCGCCGTGAGGCCGGGCTTCGTGCCCATCATGCAATGCATCCACACATGTTTGATTCCCAGGTCCACACACTGCTGAACGATCTGCTCAGTTACTTTGGGACTGGTCAACATGAATACAGCGTCAGGCTTTTCAGGTAGAGACTTTAAGTCCGCATAACACGGGGCGCCATCATAAGTGGATATGCGCGGGTTGACCGCAAACACTTGATAGCCGGCATCCTTGAATTTTTTATAATTCAAATTACAGCCCGTTTCGCGTTTATCAGATACGCCAACGACAGCGATCTTTTTCTGCGCGAGGAAATCCTGCACAAAATTATCGAGTTTTGCCATAAGAGTTCTCCTAATGAAAATTCGGAGCCGTCTGACTCCGAAAAAAATATACCGAAAGGGATGACGGACGATCATCCCCAAGATTATATACGTTTTGATGGAATTAACAAGATGACGAAGATCACATCGAAAAGTCGGCGGCTTGCATAAATGCAATAATGCAGGGCTTTTATGAAAGAAGCGTATTCGTGAACCTAGATGCGTCCCATTCTCATCGGGGCTTGTTTTGTGATTTTTGAGAGCCGTCTCATGTCTTGAAATCAGACATGATAAAATACGCATCACAATGGCGAAGCATTTGATTTTGGTGGCAGGCAATATCGGCGCAGGCAAGACCGCTCTGACGGAGCGCATTGGCGCCCGCCTCGGCTGGTGGACCGGGTTTGAGTCTGTGGCCGATAACCCCTATCTTTCCGATTTTTACGGGGATATGCATGCCTGGTCCTTCCATTTGCAGATCTTCTTTTTGGGTCATCGCGCAGATCAGTACCTCGAAGCCGCCCGCGATGCGCGGTCCGCCATTCTCGACAGAAGTATATATGAAGACGCGCATATCTTTGCACGCGCCCTGCATCACATGGGAAATCTGGGCGAGCGGGATTATCTGGCCTACCGCAGGTTGTTTGATGTGGTTGTGAATGGACTGCCGCGCCCTGACCTGCTGATCTACCTCAAAGCGCCTGTAACGGTCTTGATGAATCGCATCCGCCAGCGCGCCCGCAATATTGAAACGGGCATTACGCCCGAGTATCTGGCCTTGTTGGATTCCTTTTACGAAGACTGGCTCGGTTCTTTCGACATTTGCCCTGTATTGACCGTTCAGACAGATGACCTTGATTACGTCAATCATCCCAGCCATCTTGACCTCGTGACCCAACGCATACACGATAAACTGGCCGGCAAAGAACTGCTTGACCTGACCGGAAGGCAAGCATAAATTTTGACCCATAACCTTCTTTCCCAAATACCTTTGTTTGCCGGTTTGCCTCCCCATGAGCTGGATGGGTTGGTCGCTGCATTGGATGTAACAGAATTGGATGACCTCATACAAGCACAAGCCGCCGTCCTCGGCGGCGTTTCCAGTGCAAATCCTGCGCGCCGGGGACGGCGCAAGGAGCAAGCAGGACCTCCCAAACGGGAGGTCTTCGTTTATCTCAACGCCTGTTCCAAATCTGCGAGCAGGTCGTCCACATTTTCGATCCCGACCGATAACCTGATTAGCCCGGGGTCAACTTCCAGTGCGGAGCCGACCACCGATAAATGCGTCATCGCCGCGGGGACTTCGATCAGCGATTCGACACCGCCAAGCGATTCTGCCAACGTAAATATTTTTGTGGATTCCGCCACCCGCACAGCCGCCTCCCTCCCATCCTTCATCACAAACGAGATCATTCCTCCGCCATTGAGCATTTGCCGCTTCGCGATCTGGACCTGTGGATGGCTCTCGTGAAATGGGTAGATCAGCCGTTTGACATTTTTCTGCTTCGCAAGAAATGCCACGATCTTCTCCGCGTTCTGTGCGTGACGATCCATGCGAATGGGCAGGGTCTTGATGCCGCGCAGCACGAGAAATGAATCCATCGGCCCAATGACTGCACCGATTGCATTTTGCAAATAAGCCAGTTTCTCACCAAGCTCTTTATCTTTCCCAATGATTGCGCCGCCGACCACATCCGAATGACCGCCGAGATACTTGGTCATCGAATGCACAACCAGGTCCGCGCCCAGTTCCAGCGGACGTTGGAGATACGGCGTGGCAAATGTATTATCCACAACCAGCAAGGGTTTGTTCGGATGCGCTTGTACGATTGCAGCCACTGCGCGAATATCGGTTACTGCCAATAGAGGGTTCGTGGGAGTCTCCAGCCACACAATTCGCGTGGACGGGGTTAATGCATCGGCGAGATTCTCCGGGTCGGTCGTGTCGGCAAATGTAAAGTCGAGACCGAAGCGGCGCAGGATTTTGTCAAATAAACGGAAGGTGCCACCGTAGACGTCATTTCCGGCCACAACATGATCGCTGCTGGATAGCATCCGCAGAACCGTATCCGTTGCGGCCATGCCGGATGCGAAGGCTAAACCGAACGTCCCGCTTTCCAATTCTGCGAGACAATCCTGCAATGCCTTGCGCGTGGGGTTAAGCGTGCGCGAATATTCATATCCCTGGCGCGGTCTGCCAATGCCATCCTGCATATAAGTGGATGTGAGATACACAGGCGTCATCACCGCGCCGTTATTGGGGTCGGGTTCCTGCCCCGCGTGAATGGCGAGCGTTTCAAATTTCATTTATGCTCCTGTTATTTTGATAAATGGGCGTTGTTCCATGTGTATTCCATTTGACGCGCGGTCTTTACTGCAAGTTCTTTGTCCGCCAGTTTTGTAACCAGATGCAATGCCATTTCTATACCCGCGGAAATGCCGGCCGATGTAACGATCCTTCCGTTATCCACCCATGGAGTTTCCTCTTTTACATCCAATGCAGGGAACATAGCGCGCAGGTCGGGAATATCCTCCCAATGTGTCGTGCAGGATTGGCTTTGCAATACGCCTGCTTTTGCCAGCAGGAACGCACCTGTGCATACCGATGCGGTGAGTTTTGTTTGCTGCGAAATTTTCGCAATCCATTCGATCACGTTTGGCTTTTCGAGTTCATGAGTATGAACTCCGCCAGGAACAATAAGCACATCTATATCGGGGTGTTTTTGGATGGTGAAATGCGGTTGAATGTTAAAATTCGCGCGGGCACGAGCAAAACCTTCCTGTTCCGCGATCAACAACACGTCGAAAAGTTTGGGCGTGTTTGGACGCTCCGCGTGGCGCGCTTTCACACGCGCCGCTGTTGTAAAGACCTCGTAGGGTCCTGCAAAATCCAACACTTCCACTTCATCGTAGACGTAAATTCCAACATTCATGATGCGTCCTTATAAGAGTAATATTCAAACCAACATTATAAACGAGGAAAAATGACAAAAACAATTTTGGCGATTTTAGCGCACCCTGATGATGAGTCCTTTGGCTTGGGTGGCACACTGGCTTTGTATGCCGGCAAAGGCTATGATACCTATTATGTTTGTGCGACGCGCGGCGAAGCCGGCACAGTGGATGAGAAGCATTTGCAAGGCTTCAAGAACACCGCCGAAATGCGCACCGATGAACTCATGCGCGCCGCAAAAGAGCTTGGCTTGAAGGAAGTTTTCTTTCTTGGCTATCGTGACTCAGGTATGCCCGGCATGGATGCGAATCAACACCCCGACGCCCAGGTCAATGCTCCGATTGAAGAAGTGGCGGGACGCATTGTGAAATACATCCGTGACCTCAAGCCTGATGTGGTTATTACGTTTGACCCGATTGGCGGCTATAAACATCCTGACCATATTCATGTTCACAAAGCAACTGTACTCGCTTTTTCAAAAGCAGATGACACCTCTTTCCACCCCGAAGCTGGCCTGCCTTTCAAACCGAAAGCGCTTTACTTTCAGGTTTTTCCACGTTCGTTCCTAAAGTGGATGACGCGTTTGATGCCTTTGTTTGGAAAGGACCCAACGAAATTCGGACGTAATGGCGACATCAACCTAAAAGAATTAGCCGAAGTGGATTTCCCTGTCCATGTGCGTTTGGACATTCGCTCCGTTGCAGAGGTCAAGCGCAAGGCGGGCGCGCAACATGCCTCACAAGGCGGGATGCAAATGCGGCGTGGGCTGATGGGTTTTATTACCAAAGTATTTGGCGAGAAGGAAGATTATATGCGCGCCTATCCGCCAGTGGATAAAGGATTCAAAAGAGAAAATGACCTTTTTATAGGCTGGTGAGATGCCATTGATACCCTTATAGGAGTATATGGCGGCTGTGAAAAAATCCTGACACATCTGGGCTTGATATTTTAGAACTCATGTTATAAAATCAGACTATTATTATCCACTTTATCAAAAGGAGAATGCTATGTCCAAGCGAAATGTTGTTCATGTTGAGATCCCTGCCGCGAACGTGGAAGCTGCTGGAAAATTCTATGCTGACTTGTTTGGCTGGAAGATCCAATCCATGCCTGAGATGAATTACACCATGTGGGAAGCAGGGGATGGTTCGGGCGGCGGTTTTCCTGCGGTCTCCGCGGATAACCCTGTTGGGCAGGTGCTGGTTTATATTGCCAGTGATGACATCGAAGCGGATTTGAAGAATGTGGAAAAACTCGGCGGCAAAGCGCTTCATCACAAGACTGAAATACCGGGAATGGGTTGGTTTGGGGTATTTCAAGATCCAACAGGCAATGTACTTGCTTTGTACACGAGTATGAACCCTGAGAATAATTAGGTAGCCTTACAATGTCATTCTGAGCGGTAGCAAAGAATCTCGGATTTCAGAAGTATTGAGACCCTCACCGGTACTAGGGAATCATAATTAGTCGTGATATTGAACAGGAACATGTTATTGTTCCTGTTTTTTTATTTATAACGAAAATCCTTCTTGACGCATATTCTTCACGGTGGTATCCTTGCGTGCAATGTTCAGACAATTTGTTGTTGACACTAATAATACCAATCGTACTACTCACACTTATGCAGTGACGGGGCGTTGGTATTTATCAGGTGAACATGAACAAGTCCATTCATCCTAGATAGGAAAACCAAACGCCCCGAAGTTCGGGGCGTTTTTCTTGCGCAAGAGACTTCAGAAGTCTTTTGCGGAGTTGTCTAAACGGAGAGTCTTCATAGAAGACTTCCGAAATCTGTAACTAAAGGAGCCACCATGTCGATCTCAAACACCACCCCTGTCTTTGCTGTTGACGAGAAGAATCTTGTTCCCGTTAGCGGGCATCTCAAGCAAATGGCGGACATCCCGCCTTCGCGCATGTTCCTGATCAACAAATCGTTGAAAGTGTATGTAGAGAAGAATCCCGGCGCAAAAATATTTGACGCATCGCAAGGCGACGGTGGTGCGTCTCTGCCCGGTGTACCCAAGGCGATTCTCGAACGTGCTTCACAACTTCAGATTGAACATGGTACGGCTTACGATATGCCATTCGGCACAGACGCATATCGCAAGGCGGTGATTGAGCAGTATTGGAAACTAGACCCCAGTTCTGGTTGGGGACCCGCCACCGTTCTCGGCGCAGCGGGTGGACGCGATGCGCTTATCAAAGCCTATCAAGCCATGCTTGCATTGGGACATGGACGACAAGGCGACTTTATCATGGTTTCGCGCGTGCCGTGGATTTCATACAATTGGGGGCCCTACGGCGTGGGCGCAAATGTGTTGTGGGCTCCCGGCGACCCCGCGCAAGGTTGGGCGTATTCCGAAGATGCAATTCGCGAGAGTGTGAAATTCGCCGAATCCAAGGGACGCAAACTCGCAGGGCTTGTCATCACGAATCCTGATAACCCCACAGGCTTGACCATTTCAGTCGAGAAGCAAGCCTCGCTTGCCAAAGCCGCATTGGAAGCGGGCGTTGCCTTCGTGCTTTTCGATTGGATGTATCACTACGTCACCGACGAATCGCCCATGGATTTGAATTCCTTCCTGAAATTCTTCACGCCCGAAGAACGCAAGCGCATCATGTTTCTGGACGGCATCACAAAATCACTCGGCGGATCAAACATCCGCAACTGCCATTTGATCGCGGATGAAGCCGTCATCAAATTTATTACGGCGCGCGCTTCGCATGGAGTCATCCCGCCGTTCTATTCTCTCGCGGTGGCGATGGCGGCTTATGAAATTGGATACCTCGAAGCCGCCAAGACCATCATCGAACCGACCAACGCCAGCCGCGTGGTCTTGAAGAAATTACTTACTGAAAGCGGAATGCAGCATATCATTGGCAAAGGCTATTACGCCTTCATGAACGTGGGGGAGTTCATCAAATCGAAAGGCTGGGCGGACACCGAACCCCTCGGTCAATATCTCGCGGAAAATCACGGCGTTGCCGTTGTCCCTGGTGCATTCTTCTCCCCCTTCGGCGGCGAATGGATTCGTTTCTCCTACGCCACGCCCGTCGAACGGACCGAAGGCGCGTTCAAGAGATTGGTGGAAGGGTTGGAGAGTTTGAAGAAGTAGAAAATAAAAAGAAGAAAGAGGAAAGAAGCAAATTCTTTCCTCTTTCTTGGTTGAATAAAACTTGTGCTAAGTTATTCGATGAAGGATAAAACAGCCGCTAAAACTTGTGGAATATCCGTTGGAGGATTTTCTTTTATTTTTTCTCCAACGTGTAAATGATCTGGGTGTGTCTTGATTTCGGGATGATGTGGCGCGTTGTCCCACCTTGCGATCATTTTGTTGTCGGATGTTTGAAGATGGAAACGATATTTCAAACGCTTGAATTCTGGTTCTGTAACAACATACTCTGCGATATGAAGTTCAAACCCACCATTAAGTGTAAGAACCCCCCGAATGTAGCATTCCTCCTCCGAGACCTCATCAAAGGAAATATCAGATTGAATGATGTGCGGCGCAGCAAGAATAGCCGCCTGCACGCTGGCATAATACTCACGGGATTTCACACCGAAGCTCCCGAAAGGATTTCATATCGCTCGCGCCACAAATTCAATCCACGCACGGCGGCGTACCAATCGAAAAATTCCTGCTCGTCGCCGAGCTTGCCCGCGTCGAATTGCTCCATGAATTTTGCCGATGTCATCTTGTATTTCTTTTCGAACTTTTTGCAAATCCCTGTGTAATGCTCGAAACGCTGATGAGCATTCGAAGCGGCGCTACTCAACGCAAAAGACACCGCATTGCGGATACTACCTTTTTCGTAATGTGATTTATCTGTTTTCACTGCCAGGTTCATAACACACCTCTATGACACAAATTTTAACACAGTATCATCCAGTCTTCGTTGGTCGAGTAGGCGGTGGCGGCGGGACTCAATAAGTCTTCGCAAAACACCTAGTCTCCGATGCCGTATCGAGACCAACGGTTACCTGTAATAAAATTAGATGTGTGGCGTAATTGAAATAGAGCGAGTAAACTTTAGGCATGATAACATATCAAAGACTTCTCAAAAAACCGCAGGTTGCCAAAAGCTTGATCGGGATGTCATTGGTTGAGTTTGACAAACTC
>Ga0194127_10003705_pt1 | contig 19320 bp, 18 predicted proteins | sample TA2KigC100mmetaG_FD_148624 | JGI IMG/M metagenome (GOLD analysis project Ga0194127, IMG submission 148624) | Freshwater microbial communities from Lake Tanganyika, Tanzania - TA2015036 Kigoma Deep Cast 100m | ecosystem: Environmental > Aquatic > Freshwater > Lake | place: Tanzania: Lake...
ATGCCTTTCATGGTTTCTGCTTCCCAAACAAAAAGCCTTGGGCCGTCATCCACAACGTGCCCAAGGCTGGCTGCCGCAGGTAAAGGAAACTCTATCCCGGATCGGACAGCTCAGGCCGATGGGCACGCAAGGGGTAGTAATAGCCGTAATAGATGTAAGTCTTAGCTGTTTCCTCTCGTGTGTTCACAGCCTGCTCCTCATCGCGTCGCTCTCCAGGGGTAAGGTGGTTGGGGAAACTCACGTCCTCTTCTACGCCACACTGCCAGAGGCCAGTTCGTACTTGCCCTGGATGCCCTTCACTGCTACCTGAGCGTCCTTGCGCCGGAAGACGCGGCCAAAGCAGGCCGCCAGGCGACGGGCCTCGTCCGGGTGTTGGTCTATCAGGTTGACGCGCTCGCGGGGGTCGTCAAGGAGGTTGTACAGTTCGTCCGGCTCGCCTGCGGGCCGTTGCAGGTAACTCCAGGCGTGATCGCGGATGCAGCGGGTGGGCGACTCGTGGTAGCCGGTGATGATGGCCTGCCGATGGGTGTCGGTCTCGCCTTTGAGCACCGGCAAGAAGGATCGTCCGTGCATGGCCGACGTTTCGTTGCCCAGGCCAGCCAGGTCAAGCAGTGTGGGCAGCAGGTCGTGGAACTGGACGATGGCGGGTGTGCGTCGCGCCCCGCGGCCGCCGGGCAGTCGGATCATAAAGGGCACGTGCAGCAGCTCGCCGTACATGCGGCTGCCGCCCTTGAGGAACTTGTCATGGTCGGCCAGGGGATGGCCGTGATCGGCGGTGACCACGATTACGGAATCGTCATAGTAGCCGTGGTCTTGAAGGGCCTGGAAGAGCCGGCCCAGCCAATGATCTACAGAGGCGGCCTCGCCGGCGTAGAGGCCGCGAATGTGGCGCACCTCTGCCGGTGTAGCCCACTGCTGCACCGCCTCACCCTGGGGCATGATCAGCCGCTTGCCCTTGTAGTCAGGATCGGTGTAGGTGTCAAAGACTGCCGGCGGGTCCCATGGTTCGTGCGGGTCAAATGAGTCAATCCAACAAAAGATGCGCCGGTGGTCGCGATTGCGCTTGAGCCAATCCACGGCCGTATCCACCACCTGAGCGGCGAACCAGTTCTCTGGATGGGCAAAATCATCCGTATTGGCCAGGAACTGGGCAATGCGGGCGCGCCAGCCCTGGTCGTAGTTAGCGTTCACGTAATCGTCCAGATTGCGCCGGGGCGGGTTGGACATGTAGGGGTCGTACTCCTGGCCGCGGATCCAATGGTAAGCGTGAAAGCCACGGTGTAGGTTCATGCCGGGAGCGCGGTAGTGGTAGCAATCGGTGATCAGGCCGCACACGTAGCCCCGCGGGCCAAGGATCTCCGCCACGTTAATGTCCTCTTTGGTCAAGGGCTGCCAGGGGCGAAAAGGCAGGGTGGCCTGGCCGGTGAAGAACTGGGTGCGCACCGGGATGGTGGGCAGGGCCTCCGGGTAGGCATGGTCAAAGACGATGCACTCCCGGGCGAAAGCGTCCAGGTTGGGTGTGCGGCAGGCGGGGATGCCCTCAAAGGCGGGCTTGCCGCCGTGATAGACGCCCACGTGATCCTGGCGGAAGCTATCCAACATGATGCAGATGATGTTCATACTTGACGAAGATGAGCCTGGTCTTCCTTCTTACTTTCTCCTGTAGCTATATTTGGCACGCCCTAGTATTCATTGGATGTAACTATCGGTTTATACCTGGTGCCCCCAAGGGGGTACTTTCCAAAGCCATGCATCAGGCATGGCGGATGAAATTGCGACCGTTGAACTTACCCTCCAACGGCCGAGGCGAGGGAACCCGCTACGCGATCTAAGCACGATGCGCAGCGTGGAAGAATTGCCCCCGTATATCGCCGAAGTTGTGGCAGCAGTCGCTCAGGGAATTCAGACCTCCAGAGAATTCGCGAGGGTCCAGAAGATCTCCATCAGCAACGCCAGCGAACGATTTCGCGTCGCGCGTCAGCTTGGTTGGATAGTACCTGCGAATCGCCGTTACTACCCCCGTGAAGGAATCCGCTATACGCTGAATCCGTCGAAGTCGCTGCAATGACCTCGATTGCTCACCCGCGCGCATCATGGAGGAGTTCCCCTTGCCTGTCACTAGCATTATACCACAGTAGGCGGTCAGAGGCAATATGGGGCCGCCAGAGACTCGGTTGCATCTGGTGTTGCCGATTTTGGGAATGTGTTGCTGGCCGTTGGGCGAGCAAACCTACCCCTGTCTGCTTTCTCTGTCTGGAGGGCAGCACCAAACTGTCCGCTGGGTCAAACCGCTAAGGCATCGAGCCAGGTCACACCTTGGACCATGACCCCTGCCACCTCCAGCGGACACTTTCCCGGATGCTGGTAGGTTCGCCAGCGTTCTTTACGGCGCTGATAGCGACGGAAGTTCAAGGCCACTCCCCAGACCGCGTTGAAGTTCGTACAACCATCGCGGCTCATAAACCCGCCCATCTGCGCCACACGCTCTTTGTAGTATCGCCAGACCCATTCGCAAACGTTAGTCGTCCGCCCTAAGCCCGCAATGCCTACTTCCAGATGGGTCATCGCTTGCTCAAAGGTCTCCTGCACCAGCCGTACCGCCTCTTGGGCCACCGGCTCTGTGCCATACGCCACCTGCAACAAGCGCAAAGCTACCTCCGCCTCAGCCCGGCTGCCGGCATTCCAAATGGCGGCAATGCACATCTTCAGCCCCTTGGCCCAGCCTGCACCGGCTACCGTGGCATAGTGCCGAATAATGGGCAAAACATTGCGCCACAGATGGAAGATGCACCGTTGGTGCCGCACCCCATACAGACAGCGGGCCAGGAACTCCCGGAAGCTGGCCGCACCATCACTGAGCAAAGCCCGCAGTGCTTCCAGGTCCAAACCAGCCCGGGCCGCTTCCTCAAAGGCACGCTCGATTTCTTCATCACTCTCGTCGTCTTGGAGCACAAAAAGCCCAAAGAGGGTGCGCTGCACGCCGTCCACGATGCCCAGGATGGCCGTCCAGACACCCCGGATGCGTACGTAGGCGGCATCAGTGGCCACCACACCGCTTTGGGGTACTTCGGCATAGGCCTTCTGGCGTTGCTGCCAGTGCTCCCCGGCAGCTTGCAGCCAGCGCCAGCCGGTGGTATGGCTCAAGGCCATCTCCGGCTCTGGTTCAGGCGCATGCCCCCACCAGGGGGCACGGGCCAGGACGTCCCAGAGGAAGGTCCGCCCACGGCCGGTAATCTCGGCGGTGAGCCAATCAGCACAGCGGCGTAGGGAAGCGCCGATGGTGACATAGAGATCCAGATACTTGCGCTGCACCCGGCGGGTATACCATCTGTGTGGGGCGATCTCTGGCCTCTGCTCGCTGAAGGTGTGGCCACAATCGCAACAGCGGCATCGCTGCACCCTAATGGTGCGGATACCGCCCAAGTCCCGTAGGGTGCGTGTGTAGGTACCGTTCTTTTTGAGCAGGGGAGACCCGCAATGTGGACAGCGGCGTCGCTTCAGTGGCGCTAAGAGGCTCTGGACAAAGGCCTGCGCATCGTGTATGATACCCATAGCTCCCAACCTCGCTGTGGTTGATAGTGGTCTGCACCACCTACTATTTTACCACATCGGGGAAGGGAGCGTAATCGTTCTTCCGCCTGGGGGCAACATAATCCGCAACCGAGTCGCTATAGTGACCTATTGACAAATCCTGTTTTGTATGGTATACTTCATTAAGAATGAAAAATGAAACCACTTCCATATGAGATTTCAAGATCAGGACTTTCGCTTGAATGAGCCGCATGATACAATGGGCGAGACTACCAAACCAAGACAATCGCCAGACTATTGGAGTCCGTAACGACTGATAATGGCCGATATAGTTCTGACAGATGGAGTTCACTGCGAATGAAGATGCCACAAATATTCACAACGAGCCGACGCTATCAAACAAAACAAGAGTGGGTCTACTCTACACTGAAAGATGCAATCCTGACTTGTGCTATCGCTCCTGGGACGCGACTCACGTTGGACGAACTTGCTGAACAGTTGCGGGTAAGCCGCGTGCCAGTGCGTGAAGCCCTGCTTCAGTTGCAAGCCGAAGGCTTTGTGAACATGACGCCACATGCAGGGGCGACAGTGTCCCCTATCTCACTGGGCTCGATCCATGAGTTATTCATGATTCTTGAGGAGCTGGAGGTTCTGTCGGGCAAAGTTGTCGCAGCCAGGTCTTCTCCAGGAGATCTGAAGAATCTCGGAGATATTCTTGCGGGGATGGAACAGGCCATCGCAGGGAGAGACATGGAGAGATGGGCAGAGCTCAATACCGAGTTCCACAAAGAGATCGGTCACCTGAGCGGTATGCCTTTTCTCCAGCAAATCACCGAGCAAACCTTAGAGCGATGGAATCGTCTGCGTCGTTGCTTTCTAACTGAGGTGTTGCACAAGCGAATTCCGCAAGCACAGGAGGAACACTGCAGAATCTATGCAGCACTGAAAGAAGGGAACACAGAGACTGTGGAACAGAACCTGCGAACCCACAACCGGAATGCACTGAGGAACTATCTGAAGTATCTATCCGAGAAAGATCAGCCTACTCTGGAGAACGCCCACTCGACGCGGTAACGTGTCCAGAACTGAACTGAAGAGCACGACTACGAAAAGTAGAAAAAGGAACAGGAGCTCGATCACCTGCTCCGGCTATCCAAGCTCCTGTTCTTGGTGTTGCCTTGGGACGCCAGATCGAACCTGCCGTTCCTCAGCCCTTCTTCATTATGCCACAGGGCGACTTGGAATGCAAATCGGGCTGATGTGATCTGGATCCATGAGGCAGGAAGGGGGGGATCGAAGTGAAATGAATCTAGCGCAATTGCAATATCGTTTGACGATATTGCACCACTCAGGTCAATGACGAAGCAGAACCATCTGCAAACAAATCTGAGGAGGATCAAAATGTCTGCTGAGAAAAGACAGCAATTGACCCGGCGGGAATTTCTCAAGATTGCAGGGGGCGTCACAGGTTCCGTCCTGTTGGCAGGCTGTGCACCTACGGTTGTTGAGAAAGTGGTGACACCTACACCTGTCACGAAGAAGCTGGCCGCGTTGAAGCTCTGGATAACAGATCGTAGCACTATCAACGACATGACTAAGAACTTCATGATGCCGGACTTTATGGGGCGCAATCCTCACATCAAGGTCGCGTGTGAGTTCATGCCCGAGCAGGATTTGATGACCAAACTCAACACCACAGCCGCTGCCGGCAACCCGCCTGATGTCGCCAGCATTGACGAGCAAGGGTTACATATCCTGGTCGCCAGCGGAATTTTGCGCCCCATGCCTCAGGGCTTGCTTGACGTAGAGAAGGAGATGGGTGCCCGCATTGCGGCATGGTACAAACTGCCGGTCGGCGATCCTAACGGCAAATACTATGCCGTGCCTAACGGCACGATGACGAGTGGCATCTACTACAACGAGGACATTCTCAAGAAGTACGGCTATACCTGGAAGGACATCCCGAAGAAATGGGACGACTTTATCAAGTGGGCGCAGACGATGACCGTCTGGAAGGGGGATGAACTCGTGCAAACCGGCTTTGCCTTCAATAAGCAGGGCTATGCTGTGCAGCAGACGGTCATGTACCAGCGCGGTGGCTTTTACTTCAAGAACTCCAAGGAAACGCTCATCCGCGATCCAGTCGTTCTGGACAGTTACCAGTTCATGGTAGATATGTACGACAAGCACAAGCTGGACAGCCGGAATAGTCTCCTCTGTCGCGACATGTTCCACCAGGGAAAGGCAGCCACCGCTTGCTCGTGGACTTGGTGGAATGGATTCCTGGTCCAGATGTACCCTACTCTAAAGTGGGGCACGGTGCCGTGGCCGAGTTTCACTGGGGCACCGCCCTACACGCGCGCCGATGATGATGTGAGTTTCGTCGTAGCCACCCCAGCCACGGAGACTGATCGCCTGGATGCCGCATGGACCCTATGGCGCTTCGTAGTGGGTCCCGACTACCAGAGGCAGTATTGTGTGCTGCGTGGTGTTCATCCTGCCTTCATCACTTTGCGCAGCGAAGACCGCTTCAGCGAAGCGGACCCTCAGTGGCGAGCGATAGCCATGACGATGGCGCCGGGCAATTTCATCTCAGAGGGGATCTGGGCGAACGAACTGAACACCATGATCCTCACCAGCCACGACAAGGTTCTCGCCGGAACGCCGATTAAAGATGCGGTCGAAGAGACCGCAAAACGCATGGAGCAAGTCATGCCTTCCTTGAACCAGGTGTTGCTCTGGGGTAAGGATGGCTTGATGGCTCATCCAGAGTGGAAGAAGATGTAGAAAGCCAGGGGTGGAGACGGTCCCCCGCTCCACCCCCTACCTCGTTGGCTAGAAACCCGTTTTCTCGCAAAGCACCCTCGAATCGTAGCGGAGCGGGGCAGAGAAAACGGGTTTTTGCACAAGGGAGTCTTCGATGCGGGATCAAAGATTCTTCCCCAGAGACATGACCGCGATAGTGGTGCTGCTCGCCGCAGCCACTTTTTTTGCAGTCGTCAGAATATATCCGATTGCCGATGCGCTCTTGTTGAGTCTCCAACAGAAGGCCGGCGCACAACAAACCTGGGTCGGCTTGGAAAATTTCCGTACCCTCTCGAATGACACGATATTCCTGCAATCCATCTGGAATTCTATTCGATACACGCTGATGGCAGTGCCAGGGGTCTTGGTGATGGGACTGGCTTTGGCACTGCTGGTCAACAATGTCAAGAACACCGTCTGGCGAGGCATCTTCACCGGCTCATTCTTCCTCGCGTATGTGGTGCCCTTGGTCGCAGTAGCGGTCATGTGGCGCTATATGTATTTGCCTTCGAAGATGGGGCTGTTCAACGCGTTGCTGGGGCTGGTCAATCTGGGTCCCATCAGATGGCTCGACAGTGTACAGACTGCATTGCTATCGCTAGCCATTGTGCGAGTGTGGAAATATGCCGGTTATGCGATGGTACTCTTTCTGGCAGGATTGCAGGCAATTCCGGAGACGTATTACGAGGCAGCCATGATTGACGGCGCCAATCGGTGGCAGAGATTCCGACACATCACGCTACCTCTCCTGCGACCGACGACCGTCTTCGTCGTGATGGTCAGTATTCTGAGCGCCTTTATGATGTTCACCGAGACCTACGTCATGACCGGCGGAATGTTTACTTCCAGCGTGCGCGGCGGACCTGACTACTCCACTACTACGATGGTCGTCAACATCTATACCACCGCCTTTGAGCGCTATAGAATGGAGTATGCCAGCGCCATGACTGTCGTCCTGTTGCTTCTCATGTTGATCGTAAGTATCGTCCAGTACAGAAACCTTCGCCCCACCTGGGAGTATTGACGATGGTAACCTCAACATCCCGGACAGAAATGATCCAGCGGCTTGTCCGCCGGGCGCGATCTCCGTCCAACCGCGTGGGTGTCAGAACGCAGAGGAGAGTTGAGCGAATTCTTCTATATCTGGCGCTGGGTGTTCTTGGCGCGATCTTCTTTCTCCCCTTCTACTGGGTGATCACCGCTTCGCTCAAGACCAATTCAGAGTTGAACTTGATGCCGCCGACCTGGTGGCCTCATACGATCACCTTTGAACACTATCCCCAAGCGATCACGCCCGAGTTCGGTCGGTACTTTCTCAACTCGTTCATCTATGCTATGGCAACCACCATCATCGTCGCGGTCACCAGCACCTTGCTTGGCTTCGTTCTGACGAAATTCTCTTCCAAGTTCGGAGAGATTTTCTTCTTGGGCATCATCGCCAGCATGTCTGTCCCATTCGAGTTATACGTGGTTCCTCTGTTCATGTTACTCCTTGGGATCCAAAGAGGAACCGGCGTTCCAATGTTGAACACCTACTGGGGCATGGTTTTCCCATGGATCATTTACCCGTTTGGCATATTCTTGATGCGCCAAGCGATGCTCAGCGTACCCAACGAATTGCTCGACGCCGCCAGGATAGATGGTGCCTCCACCTTGCGCTCCTTCTGGCAAATTGTGCTTCCTCTAGTCAGACCCAACGTGGCTGCCCTGAGCGTTTTTGTTTTCATCTGGCGCTACGACGAGATTCTATGGCCTCTTGTAGTCGCTCAGGAGAGTGATATGTATCCGATTTCGGTTGGGCTGGTTGAGTATATCGGCGAATACTTCGTTGAGTTCGGGCAGTTCACGGCTGCCTCGGTTGTTGCCATTCTGCCTATCTTTGTGATATATATTTTGCTCCAACGGTTCATCATCCAAGGCATCGCCTTAACTGGCATGAAAGGATGACACAAATTCGTGTCCGAGAAAATCCACCGCGAAACGAAAACAGGGCAGAAAGTCAAGGTTGGTCTGATTGGCGTGGGACCCGGTAGTATCGCCCAACGCGTACACATCCCCTGTCTCAAAAGGATTCCGCTGGCGGATCTTGTCGCCGTGACCAGCCGTTCAGGCACAGACATCGGTCAGCCAGTGAGAATGTACGCGGACTGGGCTGAGATGCTGGACAAGGAACCACTCGATCTCCTGTACGTGATGACGCCGACCGTTACTCATCCCCCTGTTGTAGTGGCTGCCCTGGAACGCGGCATCCATGTCGTTTGCGAAAAGCCCCCAGCCCTGACGTTGGCAGAAACCCAGTCGATGGTTGACGCCGCGCAAACCCGCGGGTTGAATTTGTTTTTCTGTTTCAATCGTCGTTTCGCCCCAACCTATGTGCGATTGAAGCAGGTTGCACAAGCGCGTGGCTGCCACACACTGATCCTCGAGAAGGCGCGGGGGCAGACCGAGGCAATCACTCCACGGATGATAGAAGCAGCCAACCAGCAATGGAAGGAACAGGTGGCTCACGAGGGAAGCCCCATCTTCGAATTTGTACCTCATCTCTTCGACCTGGCACTCTGGATCAACGGTCCGGTGTCGGCGCACACCTTCTCTGTACGTCGGCTATATGGGAGTGTGGTCAACCTCAGCGCCTTGGGCTACCTGGAGCATGAGAATGGTGCGCGCTCCATAGTTGTGTACGAGGAGATCGCCGGGTGTGGCACGGAACGTGTTGTGCTCTATGGACCCGCCATCACTGCCGAGGCCACAGGAGGAATGTTCGCGCCTAGCCAATTGCGCGTGGATGATCAGGGTCAGACCAAAGTGTTTCCTAGCCCGGCGGATCGCCTAGAGTACAGCGGGTTTCTTCAGATGTCACAACACATCGTTGAATGTGTAGCCGAAGGCCGGGCAGTGGACTTTGATCCGGCAGATGCCATCGCGGGGGTGCAGTTGGCGTTGGCTTTTGACCCCCATCAACCTTGAGCAAGAGGAGCAATGCATGAAGATTGTCTGTTGCTGGTTGTATGCCATTAGCAAGTATGGCTACCCCCCGAGTATTCCCGATACATTTCGCGTCCTGGAGGAAATGGCAGCGCTTGGATTTCGGTACGTTGAGGTGGAAGGTGTGGGCCCAGCCAACTTACGCGCCGTGGCTGATTCACGCCGGCAACTCAAGCGGCACTGCGACGATCTGGGATTGCGCGTGGTCAATTTCTGTCCTATCCTGCCCGGCGCCGTCAGTCTCGACTCGGCGATACGGCGTCAAACTCTCGACCTCTTCAAACTGGGCGTCGAAGTCGCAGGTGACTTGGGCTGCGAGTTAGTCCAAGTTGATAGTTTCACCCCTCCCCTGACTTTCATCGGCGAGACCCCATACAAAGAAGCCATCCGCCATGGACAGCAGTACCGAGTGCAAGTTGATCCCGCTTTCCGTTGGGATGCTCTATGGGAAGGGTTGGTAGACAGCACCCGCCAGTTCGCGACGATCGCCCGCGGTGCCAATCTGCGCCTGTGCATGGAGCCCCGAGTTGGAGAGATCATCAGCAACACCGATGCGATGTTGCGGCTGATGGATGCCGTCAGGGATGACAATTTCCTTGCCGTATTGGACACCGGTCACCAACACGCGCAGAAGGAAATCTTGCCCTTATCAGTGGAAAAGTTGGGTAGCCGCATTGCCTACCTGCACGTCTCCGACAACGACGGGACGACAAATGAACATCGAGAACTTGGGCAAGGCACGGTGGATTGGGAGGGAGTGTTCACGGCTCTCAAGAAACACGCTTTCGAAGGCTATGTGGGCATAGACATTGGAAGCGTGGAGGGCAAGTTGGAAGACTTTGACGGGCTCTACCGCCGGTCTGTGGCGTTTCTGCAAAAGCTGTATGAACAGATCGGTCTCTGAGTCGCCGTTTGCGCGTGGAGGAGGGCAACATTCCCAATGGCTCCAGAAGGAGTGCGAAGAAAAACCGCGGCCATACTGGTTGCGGATAACTTTCATGTACTCGAAACCTTCTACCCTTTCTTTCGTCTGAAGGAGGAAGGAGTTGGCGTTTTCTTTGTTGGCGCCCAGGCGGGCGCCGTGTATAGAGATGCCGGCGGTGAACCGACAACAGCGAATCTCTCTGCAGAAGAAGCCCTCTCGGTCGAGTTTGACTTGGTTCTCTGCCCTGGAGGTTTTGCACCACTTGCCCTCCGGGCCGATCCAGTGATGCTAGAATTCGCCCGCAGTCATTTCCAAGGAGGACGCCTTTTTGCAGCGATATGTCATGGCGGATCCTTTCTCGTTTCTATGGGCATTCTCAAGGGAAAGAGGGCTACCTGCTACAAGACCCTGAGAGACGATCTGATCAACGCCGGCGCAGAGTATGTTGACACTGCGCCAGTGGTGGATGGCAATCTCATCACCGCGCGAGTTCCGGCAGACCTGCCTGTGTTTATGGAGGCGGTTGTGGCTGCGATGAAAGGAGAACAATCGGATGAAACTACACTGACCGGAAAGACCGCGGCGGTTCTAGTGGAGAGCCGCTATCAAGTTCATCAGGCATGGTATTCCTATCTCCGTCTCAAGTCGAAACGGGTCGCCACAGTTTTTGTTGGACCCGATGATGAGATGACGCTCTTCAGTCGGTACAGCAAATATTCCCTATCTCCGGATTTGACTATTTCCTCCGCCGCGTCAACGCTCTACGATGCAATTGTCGTCACCGGAGACTGGGCTGCAGACAAGATGAGAATTGGGGCACCCTTCCTTGACTTGCTGAAAAAGCATGATGCAGCCAATCGGATTGTTGCCTCCATCGCAGAGGGCCACAGTGTTCTCATGTCTGCCGGCTTGTTGGCGGGCAGAAGAGTCGCTTCTCTCCCGGAAATGAGACCGGATGTTGAAAATGCTGGGGCTACTTGGGTTGATTCAACCGCTACTGTAGATAACAATCTGGTGACCGCCGGCGGTACTTCTAACCTCCCCCAGTTCTTGGCGGAACTTGTCAGAGGATTAGAGATGTGAAAGGAATTACATGACCATCTCTCTGCAGTCCCCCCGCCTACGCTATCATCCGGCGATCCAAAAGGCACGTGCCCTGGCCCACTCACCAGATGGTCCCATCGGATTACCATCTCTCTTTCGACTACGTCTGGCGCATCCTGACATGGATCTCCAAGCCATCTTCTTGCAAGCGCTGGATGCTCTGGTATGCCTGAGCGAGCAGCGCGTCAGTCGGCTCCGTTTCCAAGGGACCGAGACTACCGCTCACGGTTTGTTGGTGCTGAGCGATGGCTGTTTGTGTACGCTCGACCTATGCACCAAGCAACCCGCCGCCCTAGCTTTTGAATTGCATGGCAGCCGGGGGCTGATGCAATACGATGACTTGAGCCACGCCGGGATTTTGTTTCAACCGACGAGCGAGCCTCCACAAAATCTGACGCCTTGGTTTGAGCAGTGCCCTCCCCAAGAGCCAGAAACCTTTCCTCTGCCGGAAGATGTCGAGAGGATATGGCAGTCGGCTCTGGAGAGTCTGTCCAGTGGGCAAGTGTGGCAGGCAGCAGGGACGACGGCATGAAGCCAATTCGCATTGGACTTGTTGGCTTTGCCAACTCCCATCAGAAAGACTGGTTGGAGCGCTTTCACCAGCATCCCGATATCCAAGTGGTCGCTATCTCTGATCATTCCCCATTCGGCACCCATGGCGGCGAAGAACACGCCCGGCGGCTGGAGGTGAACTATCATCATGATTACCGAGACTTGCTGGCGCGAAGCGATATCGACGTTGTCTCCATTTGCTCCGAGACGATCCTCCATGCCGAACAGACAATCGCAGCATGCCAGGCAGGAAAGCATATCTTTTACGATAAACCTTTTGCCGATACGCTAGAAAATGCGCGAGCCATCGTCGAAGCGGTACACTTGGCTGGGGTCAAGTTTTTCATGAGCTTTCATCTCCGTCTTGATCCTGTCTTTCGGCAAGTGCGCCAATTGCTCGCTGATGGGATTGTCGGTTCAGTCCATCACATTGACTTGGTTGGGGAGTGGGGGCGTTCAGCCACCATCCACACGCCCTGGATCCACAATCCGAAGGCGTCAGGTGGCGGCGCGCTGATCAACTTTGGTGTGCATGGGCTAGACCTGGTCCGCTATTGGACTGGCGATGAGGTGGCGGAGGTCTACGCCGAACTGGGGCACCACACATACCCGGAATACCCGGTGGAGGATACCGCCGTCGTGCAGATGCGACTGCGCAGTGGAGCAACTGTATCCCTTGTCGCTGGTTGGGGCAAACCATTGGAACGATACAGCCATGCCTACGACGCGCGTGTCGAGGTGGTCGGTCAGCGCGGAACACTGCGCGCCAACTTTAGTTCCGCTCAACATCTGGAAGTGTGTAGCGAGGCGGCACCCTACGGCCGCACCACGTGGATTACTGTTGGAGGGTACGAGAATATCCGCGCCCAGGCAGTGGATATGTTCGTGGCTTTTATGAACGATGAGGGGCCGCCGCTGGCGTCCTTGGAGGATGGCTATCGCAATGCCGAATTGGTCGAAGCCGCCTATCGAGCCGCGCGCAAGCATCAGCCGGTAACACTTCCTCTACTCGAACAGGACCTATTCTGATGGTTCGTTCTGACCTCTCGCAAAAATGCAATCGGTTTTTTGATTTCGCCGGCAAGCAGCTGCGCCACCTCGTCGAAGCGCATCCCGATTACTTTCCAATGTACACCGTCAACGGCAAATGGAAACACGGGGGCGAAACATGGACGAACTGGTGCGAAGGATTTCTCGGCGGGCAACTCTGGCTGCTCTACCAGCGCACGCGCGATGACTACTGGCGCGCGAAGGCGGAACACTACTCGCGTCTCATTGGGCATCGCAAAACCGATCGCGCGGTCCACGACCTCGGCTTTCTTTTCTGGTCCACCTGGAAGCGCTGGTACGATCTGACCGGCGATTCCGCGACCAACGCCGTTGTGATTGAGGCGGGACGAACGATGGGCTTGCGTTTCAAAGAGAAGGGACAGTACCTGCGCTCGTTCGTTGCCGACGAGAGCATCTTCATTGACATTATGATGAACGTCGGCATCGTCTTTTACGCGGCGCAACAAACGAACGACGCCGATCTGCACCGCAAAGCGCTACAACACTGCCTGACGACGCGCCGATACCTCGTGCGTGGCGACGGCAGCACCGCGCACGAAGGCATCTTCGACACCAACACAGGCGAGTTTTTGCGCCAAGGCACCCACCAGGGCTGGCGCAGCGATTCGGCGTGGGCGCGCGGCTTGGCATGGGCGTTGTACGGCTTTGGCACAGCATACACCTTCACGCGTGACGCGCGCTTCTTGCAGACCGCCGAAGCGTGCGCGAACTTCTACATCGAGCGTACCCCCGCGCCCGGCGTGCCGCCGAACGACTGGGACGAGCCGAATCCCGCGCTGCCATACGAAAGTTCCGCCGCCGCGATCGCCGCGAGCGGAATGTGGAATCTGGCGCAACTCACTGGCGACCCAACGCGTGCGCACCTCTATCACGATTACACACTCACTATCCTGAATTCGCTCTGTTCTCTCGAATTTCTTGCCATCGAGACACCGGGTTGGGAAGGCATCCTCAAGCACGGCATCTACCATCAGCGCAAAAACCTGGGCGTTGACGAAAGCGTGATGTGGGGGGATTACTTTTTCCTCGAAGCATTGAGCAAGGCTTGTCCTGAGTGGAGCGAAGCAGAGTCGAAGGGTGCTGGAACATGAATGAGCCAGTCGCGCTAATCACGGGTGCAAGCCGCGGCATCGGACGCGCGATCGCCATCGCGCTGGGCGAACGCGGTTGGGGCGTGGCGATCAATTATCGCGGTAACGCTCAAGCCGCTGCCGGAACCCTACGTCGTGTTGAAGCGAATGGCGGATCGGCAATCCAAATTGAAGCGGACGTTACTCGTGCAGACGCGCGCGAGCATCTGGTCAACGAAACGCTCGCGCGATTTGGGCGGATAGATTTGTTGGTCAATAATGCCGGCATCGCACCAAGCCAGCGCGCCGATTTGCTTGAGGTCAGCGATGCCAGTTTCGACGCAGTGATGGCGGTCAACCTCAAAGGAGCGTTTTTTCTCACTCAGCGCGTCGCGCGCGTGATGATCGCCCAAACGCAAGCCGATACGACGGCGCGTCCGAAGATCATCAACATTGGATCGGTGAGCGCATACGCCAGCAGCGTCAACCGGGCGGAGTATTGCATCTCGAAAGCGGGGATGGCGATGCTGACGACGCTGTTCGCTGACCGACTCGCCGAGTACGGCATCCTTGTCTATGAACTACGTCCCGGCATCATCCAGACCGATATGACCAGTCCTGTTCGGGAAAAGTATGACCGCCTCATCGCACAAGGTCTGACGCCGATTCGGCGTTGGGGTAAGCCCGAAGATGTCGCACGCGCAGTGGTTGTCATCGCGGAAGGAGGGTTCCCCTTCTCAACAGGTCAAGTCATCAATATTGATGGTGGCTTTCACCTACATAGATTGTAGAGCCACATCTTGTTACAGGAGCGCACACAATGATCTATCGTCAGGTTGCCTCGTTGAAAACCCCCAGTGCGTTTCGAGATTATCTTGCCGAGTCGGGTATTCCTCTTGACTTTGATGCTGAGTTACACGTTGGGGCAGACGCTCCTCTGGCGCAGGCGTGTCGCTTGCCCAACGGATTTGTGATCGGGAACCGCTTTGCGGTTTTGCCGATGGAGGGATGGGACGGGACGCCTGAGGGGCACCCGACAGAGTTGACGTTCCGCCGCTGGCGACACTTTGGCGCGAGCGGCGCGAAACTGATCTGGGGTTGTGAATCCGTGGCGGTACGATTCGATGGTCGTGCCAATCCCAACCAGTTGATAATCAATGAAAGTACGCTGAGTGATTTCATCGCGTTGCGCCAGGCACTGGTCGCCGCGCACGAGCAACAATGGCACAGCGACGATCTCCTGATTGGTTTGCAGTTGACACACTCCGGGCGTTTTGCATGTCCTCGCCATAAGAAACGGCTGGAGCCAATCATCTTGTATCACCATCCGATCCTCGACCGCAAGTTTGGCATTGCCCCCGATTCCCCTGTGATCAGCGATGATGAGATTGCACGCGTGGTTGATGATTTTGTCACCGCGGCGCGCCTGGCACAGCGCGCGGGCTTTGCGTTTGTGGACATTAAGCATTGCCACGGTTACCTGGGGCACGAGTTCCTGAGCGATGTGGAACGACCTGGTCGCTATGGCGGTAGTTTCGAAAATCGCACCCGTTTTTTGCGGGAGATTGTCGCGGGCATCCATGCAGACGCGCCCGGATTGGAAGTTGGTGTGCGCGTGAGCGCGTTTGACTTTGTCCCGTTCCGTCCCAACGCAAATAGACGCGGCGAACCGGAGCCAATTGGCGCGGACAAGTATCGCTACGCGTTTGGAGGCGATGGCACCGGTGTGGGAATTGATCTTTCTGAACCGCGTGCCTTTCTTGATTTGCTGGCATCGCTCCGCATCAACCTGGTTTGTATCTCCGCCGGCAGCCCGTACTACAATCCGCACATCCAGCGTCCAGCATTCTTTCCGCCGTCGGACGGTTACGAACCACCGGAGAATCCGCTGATGGGTGTTGCGCGGCTGATTCAGGTTACAACTCAACTGAAGCATTATCGTCCTGAGCTCACTTTTGTCGGTTCCGGGTATTCCTATCTGCAAGAATGGTTACCCAACGTAGCGCAGTATGTCGTACGCACCGGTCAGACCGATTTGGTTGGGCTGGGACGAATGGTTCTGACGTACCCGGAGATGATCGCCGATGTGCTGGCGGGGCGTCCCCTGCAGCACAAGCGCATCTGCCGCACCTTCAGCGATTGCACGACCGCGCCGCGCAATGGTTGGGTGTCGGGGTGTTATCGGCTAGATGAGTTTTACAGATCGCGTTCCGAAGCACAGATGCTGAGAGCAGTAAGAGCGAAACAGGGAACATGAGGAAACACTTGGTTCGAGCGTAAGGAGCAGCACAATGCAAACACGCCGACTCGGCAACAGCAACCTCTACATCACGCCAATTGGTTTGGGCACATGGGCTATCGGGGGTGGCGGGTGGTACGGTGGTTGGGGCGCGCAAGACGACAAGGATTCCCTCGCCACGATTGACCGTGCACTTGATCGGGGCATTAACTGGATAGACACGGCACCCTACTACGGACGCGGACATTCGGAAGAGATTATCGGCAAGGCAATCGCTGGGCGACGCAACCAAGTCATCCTCGCGACCAAATGCGGAATGGTGTGGAATGCAGCAAGCGGCAAGTTCGACAAACGCCTCGCAGCAGAAAGTGTGCGCCGCGAAGTGGAGACGAGCCTGCACCGTCTCGCCACAGATCACATTGACCTCTATCAAATCCACACGCCTGCCGCAACAGACGAAGAAACTGCCGAAGCTCCTGGAGATCCAGCACTTGGAGAGCCCGGAGATCGCTCGCAGGGCAGAGTACCTGGCCGGCCTGCTACAGGCATACTTGAAGGATTGACAGCACAGCAGGGGAGACTTTCCTGCCAGGCTCAGATTAAGCCCATATCAAGCAGCACGCGCCGCAAGCGCTGGCGCTGCTCTGCTGACAGAGGGCCAACCGGCGCCCGGGCCGGACCGCCTTCTAGGCCCATCAGGTCCAATGCTTCCTTGATTACCACCGGAAATGTACCCCACGAGAAGGCCAGGCGCAGCGGGGCCAGTGCGGCCTGAGCGCGCCGGGCTCCCTCCAGGTCGCCTGCTTTGAAGCGCTCGTAGATGCTGACCACCAGGGCTGGCGCTACATTAGCAGTTGCGGCCACAGCCCCCTGCGCGCCGTACAGCAACCCACCGAAGATGAGTGTGTCGCGCCCCATAAGCACGGCAAAATCAGATGGCGTTACCCGAATGTACTCCGCGGTCAGCTCCAGGTCGCCGCTGGAATCCTTGATGCCCACGATGCCGTCAACTTCCGCTAACCGCGCCAGCAGACCAGGAGAAACCTTGACACCCGTGCGTGCTGGGTTGCTGTACAGCAGGACCGGTAGACTGGTGGACTCGGCGACCGCCCGGTAGTGGTTGTAAAGCTCACCTTCGTGGGGCGCAACGAAGAAAGGCGTCAAGACCGATACTGCATCCACACCCGCCTTTTCGGCCAGTCGAGTCAGCGCCATGGTGTCGCGCGTGGTGATGGCGGCAGTGCCCGCGTAGACCGGCACGCGCTTGTTTGTCTCTTCAACTACAACTGCCCACACGCGCTGTTTCTCTTCCGCCGACAGCGCCCAGAACTCGCCCTGGCTGCCCACTGCAAACACGCCGTGAACCCCACCCTGGATCAAGTAGTTGGTCAGCTTACGCAAGGCAGGCACATTGATTTGATCGTCCGCCGTCAATGGCGTGACCATGGCGGGAATAATGCCCTGCGGTGTTTTCATCGTGGTTCCTCCAAGCTAGTGCTAGCGCCTTTTTCTGAAGATGGCCTCTGCGTTGCCTACCCAGCCGAAACGCGGGTCAATGGTGATGCCGTAGGCCTTGGAAGTGCCGGAAAGCGCCCATAGGTAGTAGACCGGTACCGGGTGGTGCCACTGTGGGATGATAACTGCTCAGGAAGAGCATCACGTCGTCGTTGCCGACGATATGTCCCTCGCCCTCACTGTCACGATACACCAGTTGCACTGCATAGCCATCGGCGGTTCGGTCTTGAACAGGTAGAATTCCTCCAGGATGTTCTCCCCCCCGCATTGAGTTCATCATGCTTATACATTGTCCTTGATTCCCACCGCAATGTTGCTAAACGGAGAGGTTCTAGCGAAGCTGACTGGCATGATAGACGGGTTGAAGTAGGTTACTCAACCGGTCCTAACAGGACCCGTGCGTTTTCTGCCAATACTCGTTATTGTAGGCTATGTGGACATTGCAGGAAGGTACTTGCCGGTAGACATGGTGGCGGTGCATGGCTACGAGGCTCAGCCTGTGCGGGTCACACCTTCAAAACCTGGCTGGCCCTCACCGACAAGGCGGTAGAATTGGTGGAAAGGGCAGTAGAATCGGAACGTGGGTGGGCAGAGCTGAGTGCCGCCGAGCGCAACGCCTGGCGCTGGCTCGCCGCCAGCGGGCTAGACGACGCCGACAGGCTGGAAGGCTAAATGAACGGTAACTTCTCGATTCGGTCAGGTCTGCCTCAAATTGCGACTTGGGAACGGCGTAATCAAAGAGCTGCCTATACTTTGCACAGTAGAAGGCAGTTCTTGACACATGGTTAACGTTAGTTTGAATCTGGTGCCCCCAAGGGAATTCGAATCCCTGTTTTGGCCTTGAAAGGGCCACGTCCTGGGCCTCTAGACGATGGGGGCAGGCCAGCAGCGCCGGCGCGCCTGGCGAGCCTATATTACCACATCAGGGGCGGAATTGCAAGCTCTGTCTCAGGGAGTTAACCACCAAGGCACCAAGAACACCAAGGGAATTTCGAAATTCGGAATTCGAAATTCGAATTTTTTGTGTCTTGGTGCCTTGGTGGTTTATTGGCCATGGTCCCGACGCCACAAAAGCAGCAGGACCAAAATCGCCCCGGCGATCAGCACCGCCCCGTTCAGGTAGAACGGCACGGCGTGGCCGAAGCCATCGTACAGCCAGCCGCCGAGCAGCGGCCCCACAGTCGCCCCCAGGCTGGCCGCAAAGGTGTACAGGCCGTACCCCCGGCCGCGCACGTCGCTGCCCGTCAGGTCGGCCACCAGCGCCTCCTGCGCCGGAGCGGCCATGCTCCAGCCCAGGGCCTCCAGCGTCCAGAGCAAAATCAGCCAGACCAGACTGGGCAATCCGGGCAAGAAGAAAGAAAGCACCCCCGACCCCACCAGGCCCAGGGCCATCATCGGCGCCCGGCCAAAGCGGTCGCTCAGCCCGCCCAGGCGTGAGGGCAGGAAGCTGAACACCAGCGCCGCCGGGATGTAGGCCAGCGCCAGCGTGCTGACCTCGGTCGTGAATTTGTCCTGCAGGAAGA